>WNGE01006884.1_pt1 | contig 19090 bp, 19 predicted proteins | sample 5400651 | NCBI WGS metagenome assembly WNGE01 (sample SAMN13153370, study PRJNA577476) | soil metagenome | isolation source: 60 cm soil or saprolite under grassland replicate 2 | place: USA:California | collected 2016-06-15
GCCCGGTCTCCAGCTCGGCCCGGACCAGGGTCGCCGCCGGGCCGCGCGCCTCCACGGCGTAACGGGTACGCGCGAAGCGCCCGCCCTCCACCACCGCCATCCGCCGCCGGTGCCGGGGGTCGCGGGCGATCGGCCCCTCGAGCACGCCGGCGTCGGCCTTGAGCACGCCGGTCGCGATCGCCAGGTAGGAACGCGACAGCGAGCGGTCTGCCAGCTGCGCGGCCAGCGCCCGGTGGGCGGCGTCGTTGCGAGCGGCCAGGATCAGACCGGTGGTGCCGGCGTCCAGCCGGTGCACGATGCCGGGCCGGGCCGCGCCCCCCGCCTGCGACCACTGCCCGCCGAGGCCGAGGAGCGCGTGGACCAGGGTCCCGGCGTGGTGGCCGGGCGCCGGGTGGACCACCATCCCGGCCGGCTTGTCGACGACCACCAGGTCGGCGTCCTGGTAGAGGACGCGAAGCGGGATCGCCTCGGCCTCCGGAAGGGTGCTCGCCGCGCCTGGGATCGCGTACTCGACCAGGTCGCCGGCGCGGAGCCCGTCGGCGGGCCGCGCCGGTTGGCCGTTGACGGTGACCGCGCCCTCCCGGACCAGGCGGGTGGCCGCCGAGCGGGAGAGCTCGGGCTCGCGCTCGGCCAGCCAGGCGTCGAGCCGGCGGGCGGGCGCGGCCGCCGTCAGCCGGCGCGCCTGGCCCGTAGCAGGTAACCGGCCAGCAACAGCACCACGCCGACCGAGATCGCGGAGTCGGCGACGTTGAACACCGGCCACCAGTGGAGCGCGATGAAGTCGGTGACCGAGCCGTGGAAGGCGCGGTCGTAGCCGTTGCCGAGAGTGCCGCCCAGGATCAGGCCGAGCAGGGCGTCGGTCAGCGGGTGGCCGGGGTTGCGGGCGACGTAGATGACGAGCGCCACCGCCACCACGACCGAGGCCACCAGGAAGAGCAGGCTGCCCGCCGGCGCCAGTCCGAAAGCGGCGCCCGCATTGCGATAGTTGGCGATCCAGACCAGGCCCGGGATGGCGTTGACTTCGGTGCCCTGGGGCACGGATGCGTTGACCAGGCCCTTGGTGACGCGGTCGAGGACGAACACGCCCACCGTCGTCAGGCCAAACGCCAGGCGGCCCGGGGTAATCAGTGCTTTCTCAGCCCGATCCACAGGTCCTCGCCTTCCACCTTCACATCGGCGCCGGTCAGGTCGTGGCCGCGGCCGCGGATCACCTCTTTCGCCAGCACCTCCCGGGCAACGTAGTCGCTCCAGCGCTCGAGGGCCCCGGCCAGCACCCCGTCCCCGGCCTCCCAGCGCAGGTCGATGCGGTCCTCGACGTTGAGGCCCGTCTTTTTGCGCAGGTCGTTGACCTGGCGCACCACCTCGCGCGCCAGCCCCTCCGCCCGCAGCTCCTCGTCGATCTCGGTGTCGAGGGTCACCTCGGGCGCGCCGAAGACCAGCGCCTTGACGTTGAGCTCGTCGCGCACGATGGCCGCGATCTCCTCGGGCAGCGGCTCCCCGGGCACCGCCAGCGAGCGTAGCGGCTGCCGCACCTTGATGCGGGCGGCGTCGCGCGCGGCCAGCCCCTGCTCCACGAAACGGCGGGCCATCGCCATCTGCTGCTCGAGGTGCTCGTCGTAGGCTTCGGCCTCGGCGACCGGGAAGTTGGACAGGTGCACGCTGGCGCCGCCGCACAGGTTGCGGTGGACGGCGTCCGAGACGAAGGGCATAAAGGGCGCCATCAGGCCGGCCAGCGTGACCAGCGTCGTGTACAGCGTCTGATACGCGCTCAGCTTGTCGGCGTCCGACTCGCTCTTCCAGAACCGCCGCCGGGACCGCCGCACGTACCAGTTGGAGAGGTCCTCGACGAACGCCGCGATCGCGCGCACCGGCCGTTGACGTCGTAGCGCTCGAGCGCGAGCGCAGCCAGCGGTCGAGCACCGGCCGCTCCGCCGGCGCCACCGCCGGCGCGTCGGGGTCGAAGCCGTCGACGTTGGCGTAGGTGACAAAGAACGAGTACACGTTCCAGAGCGGCAGCCGGAACTGCCGCGTCACCTCCTGGTAGGACGTCTCGCTGGCGCGGATGTTCTCGCCCACGGTCACTGAGCAGAACAGCCAGCGCACGGTGTCGGCCCCGAAGGTCTCGAACAGGTAGCCCGGGTCGAGCACGTTGCCGCGCGACTTGGAGTGCTTCTTGCCGCCCTCGTCCACCAAGAGGCCGAGGCAGATCACGTTCTTGTACGCGTTGCGCCCGAAGAGCAGCGTGGAGATCGCCAGCAGCGTGTAGAACCAGCCCCGGGTCTGGTCGATCGCCTCCGAGATGTAGTCGGCGGGAAAGCTCTGCTCGAACGGTTCGCGGCCCTGGCGCGGGAAGCCGCGCTGCGCAAAGGGCATCGAACCGCTGTCGAACCAGCAGTCGAGCACGTCGGGGATGCGGTGCGCGACCCCGCCGCAGCGCGCGCATTCGAGCGTGACCTCGTCGATGTAGGGCCGGTGCAGGTCGGCGTCGGGCGCCAGCCCCAGCTCCTCCGCGTTGTCGACCACGCGCACGTCGCCGCAGTCGTCGCAGACCCAGAAGGGCAAGGGAGTGCCCCAGTACCGGGAGCGCGAGAACGCCCAGTCGACGTTGTTGCGCAGCCACTCGCCCATCCGGCCTTCCTTGATGTGCGCGGGCTGCCAGTTGGTCTCGGCGTTGTTCTTGAGCAGCTCGTGCTTGTGCTCGCTGGTCCGGATGTACCAGCTGTCGAGGGCGTAATAGATCAGGGGCGTGCCGCAGCGCCAGCAGAAGGGGTAGGTGTGGCGGATGGTGCCCGACTCGTACACCAGGCCCCGCTCCTCGAGGTCCTTGACGATCGCCGGGTCGGCGTCCTTGACGAAGAGGCCGGCGAACTTCTCGACCTCGGGCAGGAAGCGGCCCCGCAGATCGACGGTGTGGCGCACCAGCACGCCCTTCTCCTGGCAGAGGCGGAGGTCGTCGGCGCCGTAGGCGGCCGAGGTGTGGACCACGCCGGTGCCCTCCTCGAGGCTCACGAAGTCGGCATCCACGACCAGGAAGGCCTTGGCGCCCTCGGGCACCAGGTACGTGTACAGCGGCTCGTAGTTGAGGCCGACCAGGTCGCTTCCCTTCATCCGCTCGACGACTTCGAACTCGCCGTGCAGCACGCCGGTCCGGGCCGCGGCCAGGATCAGGTACTCGTCCCTGTCCGGGGGGGCTCCCCTCGCACCCCGCTGCTTGACCTTGACGTAGTCGAAGTCGTTGCCGACCGCGAGCGCCACGTTGCCGGGCAGCGTCCAGGGCGTCGTGGTCCAGCTCAGGATCGCGGTCGTGGGGTCATCTCGGAGCCTGAAGCGGACGTACACGCTGGGGTCGGGGATGTCGTCCTTGTAGCCCTGCGCCAGCTCGTGCGACGACAGCGGGGTCATGCAGCGCGGACAGTAGGGCGCGACCCGGAAGCCCTTGTAGATGAGCTCCTGGTCCCACATCCGCTTGAGCGCCCACCACACCGACTGGATGTAGTCGGAGTTGAGGGTCCAGTAGGCGTTGTCGTAGTCCTGCCAGAACGCCATCCGCTCCGAGAAGCGGCGCCAGTCGTCCACGTACTCGAACACCGACTGCCGGCAGAGCTCGTTGAACTTGTCGATGCCGAATTCCTCGATCTGCTGCTTGCCGGAGATGCCGAGCTTCCTCTCGATCTCCAGCTCGACCGGCAGGCCGTGGGTGTCCCAGCCCGCCTTGCGCTCGACGTAGTAGCCCTTCATGGTCCGGTAGCGGGGAACCACGTCCTTGAAGGTGCGCGCCAGCACGTGGTGGGTGCCGGGTTTGCCGTTGGCCGTCGGCGGTCCCTCGTAGAAGACGAAGCGGGGCCCGCCCTGGCGCAGGTCGAGCGAGCGCTGGAAGGTCTGCTCCTGCTCCCACGCACGCATGATCTCGAGCTCCAGCTCAGGAAAGCTGACCCGGCTGGTAACGTCGTCGAAGCGCTTCTTGGTCTGCATGGCGAATTCGTCCGTCGGTTCTGGGACGAGCCCTACGATCAGACCCGCGGTACCACCCAGCTTCGCGGCACGCACCGCGCTCTCATGGTCTTCGGCTCGGGAGTGATCTCGGCACCGTCCGCGGCCGCCCCTCTCTCAGCTTTGAAGGGCTCTCTGTAAGGCGCGGTGGCGGTCCTACCTGTCTCCGTCGTCGCCGAAGGCCCGATTCTACCCGGCGCGGCGGAGGACGTTGATGGCCATGTACAGGAGGAAGGTGACGATCATGGGACTGAGGTCGATACCCATCGACTGGGGGAGCAGGTTTCGGATCGGCGCCAGGACCGGCTCGGTGAGCTGGTAGCTGATCATGAAGAGGCGGTTGCGGGGATTGGGCCCGATCCGCAGCATGGTGCTCCCGGCGCGCACCGCCGCCTCGTAATCCTGGGTCATCCCCATCGACAGGATCGGCAGCGCGATGCCCAGCGCCTGCTCGCACTGGTCGCGCAGCCGGCGCAGCTCGGCGAAAGCCGGTGCCGGGTCGCCCACGGCCGCGGCCATGCACATAAGGCCGCGGACCGGGAGCAAGGACCTGGCTGCGCGCAGCGCTTCCAGCACCGCCTCCGGGGCCAGGCCCTGCTTCTGCGGCTCGCGGGAGGTGTTGACCTGGAGCAGCACCACCTGCTCGGGCGCACGGCGCGCGATCGCCTCCGCCAGGCGCAGGGAGTCGACCGAGTGGATGAGCGCGAAGCGGCCGGCCGCGTCACGCGCCTTGTTGCTCTGCAGGTGGCCGACCAGGTGCCATTCGGCAGCGGGCAGGGCCTCCAGCTTAGGCAGCGCCTCGGCCACCCGGTTCTCGCCCAGGCGGGTGAGGCCGACCTCGAGGGCGGCCCGGCAGTCCTCGAGGGGGCGCCCCTTGGTCACGGCCACCACCGCGATCCGCTCGGGGTCGCCGCCGGCGGCCCGGATCCGCTCCCGGACCGCGGCCAGCTGGACCTCTATCTCAGGGCGACGATGCAAGCGAAGCGGGCGCCGTCCGGGCGCCGGCGGTGCGAGGGCAGGTCCACCGATTCGAAGGTGCAGGCGCCGTGGACGTGGATCCGTTCCAGTGGAAGCCCCGCCTGCTGCAGCTGGGCGCGGTTGGCCGCCGCCAGGTCGAGCCGGTGGCGGCCTTCGGCATCCGGCCGGGCAAAGCCGTTGAAACGGCCCGCCACCTCCGGCCCCACCTGGTAGCAGGCGGCGCAGATCCCGGGGCCGATGCCCGCCAGCAAGCGCTCGGGATCGGAGCCGTACTCGCGCTCGAGCGCGGCCACCAGCGCGCCCGCGATCCCGGCCGCGGTGCCTCGCCAGCCGGCGTGGGCGAGCCCGGCCGCGTGCCGCTCGGGGTCGTAGAGCAGGAGCGGGTAGCAGTCGGCAAAGGTCGCCAGCAGGGGCAGGCCCGGTCGGTCGGTGACCAGGCCGTCGAACCCTTCGACCGCGCCTTGGGGGGAGTCGACCCGCGCCACCTGATTCCCGTGCACCGCGCCCGCCACCGTGAGCAGGTCGGCGTCGAGATCGAGGCGACGGGCGAGCTCCCGGCGCCGCGGGGTCACCAGCGCCTCCGGCGTGCGGCGCATCGAGCCCATGGCCTGCGTCGAGAAGGCGTGCACCAGGCCTGGCTCCGCGGCCAGCGCCGGAATCGTCAGTAGACCGGCGGCGACTGCCAGCCCAGGTACTCCCCACCCCCGCTGGTCGCGAGGGCGGTCAGGGTCTCGCGCACCTTGGTGATGGCGCCAGGGGTCGGGATCATGCTCGTCACCGCGGTCACCGTCCATCGGCCCTCGGGATCGGCGCGCAGCACGGTCCGGTAGCCGTCCCGGTCCAGCGCCTCCCGGGCGCCGCGCGCGTCGGCCTCGGTCTCAAAACGCAGGAAGGCACGCACCGGGTGCGGCAGGCGCAGGTTCGAGCCTTCAATCCGGAGCTCCTCCAGCTGCTCGACGTCCTCCTGCTCGGGCGGCGCCAGGCTCTCTGCGGGCAGCGCCCTGCGCCCGAACCGGGGCACGAACCACCCCATCCAGTCCATGACGCTCCGCTACGCTCCGCGTCGTCCGAAGAACCGGAGGACGGATGAGCGAAGCGACCCGCTCCTCCCCCGGACCCTACTTCCCTTTTGTCGCCTCACATCGTCCCCAACTGTCTGGATTACGGACTCAAACGGCCCGGCGGAGCCGGGCCTTACGGCCACGCCTCCACTTCCTTGACCTTAGCGGGCCGCGGGCTTGACCGGGCGCGCGGAGAGGACCTGCTCGATCTCCTTCTTGACCTGCTGCAGGTCCATGAACTCGCGGTAGACGGACGCGAAGCGGATGTAGGCGACCTCGTCGAGGTCGCGCAGCTTGTCCATCACCATCTCGCCGATCTCCTGGCTGGGGATCTCGACCCGGCCGCTGCGCCGGAGGTCGGCCTCGATCTCGTCCACGATCGCGCGCAGCTTCTCCTGGGAGATGTCCCGCTTCTCGGTCGCCTTGCGCAGCCCCATGACCAGCTTCTGGGGGTCGAAGTCCTCGCGGCGCCCGTCCTTTTTGATGACGTAGAAGGGCACCGCCTCGATCCGCTCGTAGGTGGTGAAGCGCTGCCCGCAGCTGAGGCACTCGCGGCGGCGGCGGATCGCCTCCCCGACCTCGGAGTCGCGGGAGTCGACGACCTTGAGGTCGTGGTGGCCGCAGTACGGGCAGCGCACGGTCGTTTAGTGGCGGTTGCGCAGGAAGGCGGGGATGTTGAGGTCCTCGTCGTCGGTCCCGAATTGGGGCCGCGACTCGCCGACGCCCACGCCCAGGCGCTCCGCGAAAGACGGAGCCGAAGTGTTCTGGACGGTGGGCGCGCCCATCGAGTCCGGGCGGGCGACGCGGCTGCTGAAGCCGGCCGCGATCACCGTGATCTTGACCTCGCCCTGCATGCGGTCGTCGTTGACCACGCCGAAGATGATGTTGGCGCTGGGATCGGCCGACGCCTTGACGATCTCGGCCGCCTTCTCGCACTCGTGGAGCGTGATGTCGCGGCCGGCGGTGATGTTGAAGAGGATGCCCCGGGCGCCGTCGATCGAGGTCTCCAGGAGGGGGCTCGAGACCGCCTGCTTGGCAGCGTCCTCGGCCCGGTTGTCGCCGGAGCCGAAGCCGATGCCCATCAGCGCCTCGCCGGTGTCCTGCATGACCGCCTTGACGTCGGCGAAGTCGAGGTTGATGGTGCCCGGGCTGACGATCAGGTCGGCGATGCCCTGGACGCCCTGCCGGAGCACGTCGTCGGCGATCCGGAAGGCTTCTTCGAGCGTGGTCTTGCGGTCGACGAACTGGGTCAGGCGGTCGTTGGGGATGACGATCAGGGCGTCGACCTTGTCGCGGAGCTGCTTGATCCCCTCGTCGGCGGTCTCGTTGCGCACCTTGCCCTCCCAGCGGAAGGGGCGGGTGACGACCGCGATCGTGAGGGCGCCCTGCTGCTTGGCCACCTCGGCGATCACCGGTGCCGAGCCGGTGCCGGTGCCGCCGCCCATGCCGGCGGTGATGAACACCATGTCGCTGTCCTTGCAGATCTCGGTCAGCTCGGCACGGCTCTCGTCGGCGGAGTCGCGGCCCTTGGTCCAGTCGGCGCCGGAGCCGAGGCCGCGCGTGACCTTGCGCCCGATGTTGACCTTGACGTCGGCGTTGCAGTTGTCGAGCGCCTGCATGTCGGTGTTGACGGCGATGAACTCGACGCCCTTGAGGGCCGCCGAGATCATCCGGTTGACCGCGTTGCCGCCGCCGCCCCCGGCGCCGATCACCTTGATCCTCGCCCTGCCGTCCTGCCGATCGCCCTTCATGGTCATGTCGACCTCCACGTTCTTCGTTGCTGCGTCGTCTGCTTGATCTAGAAGAAGTCCCTGAGCCATCTCACCGTCCTCTGGTAGGCGGTTCCCAGCGCGGCCTGGGAGTGGGCGCCGCGGGAGCCGCTGAGAACCGCCACGGGCGCCGACCGAGCGCCCCACTTCACGAGCCCGACCGCGGCCGCGTAGGAGGGGCCACCGGCCCGGTCGGCGAGGCCGCCGACGCCGCAGGGCAGGCCCAGCCGGACCGCGGAGTCGAAGACCGCCTGGGCGGCGTCGGTGGTGCCCATCAGCCGGGCGGCGCCGCCGGTGACCACCACCCCCGCCGGCTGGCGGCCGTCGTGGCCGCTCTTGCGGACCTCATCGCGCGCCAGCTGGAAGATCTCCCGCATGCGGGGGCCGATGATCTCGGCCAGGAAGCGGCGCGGCATCGCCTGGATGCGGTCGCCGCCCACCTGGCGGACCTCGATCCGCTCCTCGCCGGGGATGACCTCGGGCAGCGTGTGGCCGTAGTTCAGCTTCAGCGTCTCGGCGTCGGCGGGCGTGGTGCGGAGCCCGATCGCGATGTCGTTGGTGACGTGGTTGCCGCCCACCGGGAGGACCGCCATCCGGAGCACCGAGCCCTCGGCGTAGAGGACCACGTCGGTGGTCTCGGCGCCGACGTCGATCAGGAGCACGCCGAGGTCGACCTCGTTGCCGGTGAGCACGCCCTCCCCCGACGCCAGCCCGTGGGCCACCACCTCCTCGACGTCGAAGCCCGACTGGTGCACGCACTTGACCACGTTGTGGACGCTGGTCTGGGCCGCGGTCACGATGTGGGTCTCGACCTCCAGCCGCTGGCCCGTCATGCCGACCGCTTCCCGGACCCCGTCCTGGCCGTCGACCGTGAAGCTGCGCGGGAGGACGTGTATCACCTGGCGGTCGCTGGGCACCGAGACCGCCCGTGCCGCCTCCACCACCCGCTCCACGTCGTCGTCGCGGATCTCGAAGCCGCGGTCGCGGCTGACCGCGACCACGCCCCGGCTGTTCTGGCTGGCGATGTGGGGGCCGCCCAGCGTGCAGACCGCGGACTCGATGCGGAGCCCGGCCATGCGCTCGGCCGCCACCGAGGCCGCCTGGATGGCGCTGACCGTCTTGTCGATGTTGACGACGACGCCCTTGCGCAGGCCCTCGGCCGGCGCCTCGCCGACCCCGAGCACCTGGACCTGCCCATAGTCGTCGACCTCGGCGACGATCGCGGTCACCCGCGAGGTACCGAGGTCGAGGCCGGCCACGCGCTTCCGCCTAGACAAAGGTTGCTGGAGATCTCCTGGTGGGACTATTCAAGTGACTTGGCGGGTCGCGGGCAGTATAACGCGTCGCGGCCGGGTGGACTAGATGTTGTGGGTGTTTTATGGCGACCGACTAGAGGTTGGGCCGCACAGGCACTTGCGATACGGCCGGTAGGCCACATCTTGTAGCCGCCACGGAGGCGGAAATGGGTTCGAGGGTGCACCGCCGAACGTATTGAGACCGAAGTATTCCGTACGAGGGTGCACCCTCGAAGTGGAGTATCGGCGACATGGGAAGGGGAGCATCCTAGGCCGAATGGCGCGTCTCTTCCAGCCGGGGATCGATCTCGCTGCCACGCCGGGGCCGGACGCCCTTCTCTTCGCCTTCACAGGGGACCGCCTGCTGGTGGTGGCCGACGCACCCGCCGGCGTCGACCACCTGGGCGAGCTGGCCGCGACCGCCCTGTTCATCGGGACCCTGGAGGGGCGGCCCTGCTTCGCGGTACGCGGCCGGTCGGCGGTGAGCGGGCGCGCGCCTGCGAGGCTTGCGGTGCCACCTACTTCCCGCGCATCAACCCGGCCGTGATCATGCGCGTGGAGCGCGAGGGCCGGATGCTGCTGGCTCGCAACCGCTCGTTTCGGGGCCCCTTCTTCAGCGTCCTGGCCGGCTTCGTGGAGCCGGGGGAGTCGCTGGAGGAGACCGTTGCCCGGGAGGTCGAGGAGGAGGTCGGCCTGGAGGTGGCCGGCATCCGCTACTTCGGCAGCCAGTCGTGGCCCTTTCCCAGCCAGCTGATGGTCGGGTTCGTGGCCACGGCGGCGCCCGGCGAGGTCGACCTGCGCGACTCCGAGCTCGAGGAGGCCCGCTGGTTCGCGCCCGGCGACGAGCTGCCGCCGCTGCCCGGGCCCTTCAGCATCTCGAGGCGCCTGATCGACGACTTCCTGGTCCGATGATGCCCCTCCGACCGGCTATGCCGGCCACCTCCCCGACGACCTCTTCTACAGGTAGTGGCGCCGGATGGCGGCCAGGTTGTTGAAGATGCGGACCCCGAAGGCGACGATGGCCGCGATCGAGAGGTCGACGCCGAGCTTGTCCCCGACGTAGGTCAGCCCGCCCGCCAGCGCCATGTTGGTGACCAGGCCCGACAGGAAGACGCGCGGCTCGAAGGTGCCCGCGATGTAGGCCTTGAAGGCCCCGAAGATAGAGTCCAGGCCGGCGAGCAGCGCGACCGCGGTATAGCGGGCGTAGGTGATCGGGATCGTCACCGGGGAGAGCAGGCCGAGGGCCACGCCGACGGCCGCGCAGACCACCGCGACCACGATCACGCGCATGCGATCACCGGCTTCACGACGGGCGCGATCGAGGGTGACGGGCCGGGCGCCGGGCTGGCGGTCGGCGCCGGGGTCGGGGTGGGCGCGGGTTTGGCCGACTTGAGCTTGACCGCCGGCTCGCGCGGGTTCATGAGGTTGACGTAGTCGAGGTCGGGGCTGTTGAAGTTGACGTCGGCGGAGATCGACTTGAGCGCCGACAGCTTGTCCTTGAGGGCGGCGATCTCCTCGGGCGTGAAGACGCGCCCGAAGAGCGCCCGCCAACCCTTCTTCACGGTCATCGTCAGGTTGCCGCAGCCGTCCAGCTGGAAGCTCGCCACCTCCTGGCCGATCAGCGACGGCAGCTGGCGCTGGATGTTGACCAGCGCCGTCAGCAGCGGGAGCTCCACCGGGACCTGGCCGGCGCGCGGCTCGGGTCCGGCCGGGCCCTGGAGGGCAAGGACCGGCGACTGGTCGGCGGCGGCCCCCAGCACCAACCCGCGGTCGGACAGGAAGTAGGCGCGGCCCTGGGGCCCGGCCCGGTAGGCGGCGACCGGCTGCCACTCCTCCACCGCCACCACCACAGTGTCGGGGAGCCGGGTGCTGACCGTCGCCCCGCGCACCCATGCGCTGGCCGTCAACTTCCGGCGGATCGTGGGAGCGTCCACCGCAAACACCGACAGCGGCCGGTCGAGCCCGGCGAGGCTCCGGACCTGGGCCGGCCCCAGGCGGCCGGCGCCCTGGACGTCGACGTGGCGGACCTGGAACAGGGGGCCGTTGACGAGCAGGATCGCGAACACCAGCTCGGCCACGGCCAGGGTCACCGCCAGTCCCCGCCACCGGGGCCGCCCCTCCTCTTCCTCGCTGACCGCGTTGGACTTGGTCCAGGTCTGGCCCGCGAGGCGGGCCGCCGGCGACTGGTGGCGCCAGGGCAGCGAGGGGCGCGGCAGCCGCGAAGACCGGCGCTTGCGGGGTCTCAGGGGCCCACCTGCCCTTGGTGCCTTTCCAACCCATGCTGGACCAGCCGCTCGCAGAGCTCGTCGAACTCGATCCCCGCCGCCCGGGCCGTGTCCGGCAGCAGCGAGAGGTCGGTCAGGCCGGGGACCGTGTTGACCTCCAGCAGCCAGCACTCGCCGGACTCGTCGACGATGAAGTCGACGCGCGCCATCCCCTCGCAGCCGAGCACCCGGAACGCCTCCGCCGAGAGCTGGGCGGCGCGCTCCTGGGCCGCCCTCGGGATGCGCGCCGGGATGATGTGGTGCGACCGCCCGGGCGTGTACTTGGCGGTGTAGTCGTAGGTCGGTTCCTCATAGGTGATCTCGAGGGTGGGCAGAACCCGGACGTCGGGGGTGGCCAGCACGCCGACCGTGATCTCGGTCCCGGCCACCAGGCGCTGGACCAGCACCCGGCGGTCGTAGCGCGCGGCCAGCACCAGGGCGGAGGCCACCGCGTCCGCGTCGCCGGCGATCGTGAGCCCGATCGTCGAACCCTCGCGGACCGGCTTCACCACCAGCGGCAGGCCGTAGGTCTTCACCACCCGCTCCACGAAGGCCGCGTCCACGCCCTCGACCGCGTCCCACTCCTCGAAGTCCGGGATCGGCACGCCGGCGGCGACCAGCAGCTGGTTGGTGCGCGTCTTGTCGATGCAGAGCGCGCTCGCCAGCACGCCGGAGCCGGTGTAGGGCAGGCTCAGCAGCTCGCACATGCCCTACACGGTGCCGTCCTCGCCGAGGCGGCCGTGGAGGGCGATGAAGACGCACTCGAAGCGGCCGTCGCGAAGCCGGTCCCAGGTCTCGAGGTCGAGATCGACGGTGTCGACCTGGTGGCCGCGCGCCTCGAGCGCGGCCCGGCACTGGGCGCCCGAGCGCAGGGACACCTCGCGCTCGGCCGAGCGCCCGCCTGCCAGCACCGCGATCCGCACTAGAAGCGCCCCACCATCTCGACCTCGGGCTCCAGCTCGACCCCGAAGCGCTCGCGCACCGCGGCGATCGCGCGCTCGATCAGGGCCCGCACCTCGGCGGCGGTGGCGCCGCCGTGGTTGACGATGAAGTTGGCGTGCAGCTCCGAGAACTGGGCGGCCCCCACCCGGGCGCCTTTCAAGCCGGCCGCCTCGACCAGGCGGCCGGCGGAGTCGCCGGGCGGGTTCTTGAAGACCGACCCGCAGTTCTTGGTCCGGATCGGCTGGGTGCGGTTGCGCTCGGCCGTCAGCCGCGCCATCTCCCGCTTGGCCGCCACCCCGTCGCCCGGTCGGAGCTCGATGGTGGCGGCCGTGACCAGGGCGCCGCGCAGCGGCCCCTCCCGGAGGGCGGAGGTGCGGTAGCCGAGACCGAGAGAGGCCGGCGGCCAGGTGGCCCGGCCGGTACCCGGCACATAGCCCTGGGCCTCGACCAGCACCTCGCGCAGCTCCCGGCCCCAGCACCCCGCGTCCTGGTACACGGCGCCGCCCACGGTGCCCGGGACGCCGATCGCGAATTCGAACCCGACCAGGCCGGCGTCGGCGGCCAGCCGCGCCAGGCGCATCATCTTGAGTCCCGCGCCCGCGCGCACGCGCGTCCCTCGAATGGCGTGGTCGCGGTTGACGCAGCGCACGACCAGGCCGTCCACGCCGGCGTCGGCGACCAGCAGGTTGGTGCCGGCGCCGAGCAGCAGATAGGGCACGCCGCGGCCCGCCGCGCCCTCCACCACCCGCTCCAGCGCCTCGGCCTGGGCAGCCTCCATGAACCAGCCGGCGGGGCCGCCGATGTTGAACGAGGTGTGCCTGGCCAGGGGGTGGTCACGCTCCACCCCGGGCAGTGACTCGAGCCACCCGAGGTTAGCCTTGGTCCGCCAGCTCACGTCCCAGCTTCCAGATGTCGCCGGCGCCCATGAAGAGGACCAGGTCCCCAGGGCCCGCGAGCTCATCCAGCGCCTCCCTCACGCTGCCGAAATCGGGTGTGAAGCGGGCGTTGCGCATCTTCATCGCCAGCTGGGCGCCAGTGACCCCGGTCGGGTTGTCCTCGCCGGCCGCGTAGATCTCGGTCACCAGCACCGCGTCGGCCTGGCCGAAGCTGTCCGCGAACTCGTCGAGCAGGCCCGCGGTGCGGCTGTAGCGGTGGGGCTGGAAGACCGCGATCAGGCGCCGGTAGGGCAGCTCGCGGGCCGCCGCCAGGGCGGCCATCACCTTGCGCGGGTGATGCGCGTAGTCGTCGTAGAGCACGGCGCCGTGCCAGCGGCCCAGCAGCTCCATCCGGCGGTGCGCGCCAGTGAAGGTGGCGAGCGCGGCGCGCACCTGCTCGAAGGACACCCCCAGCTCCATCGCCAGCGCGGCCGCGCCGGTGGCGTTCTGCACGTTGTGCGCGCCCGGCACCGGGAGCTCGACGCGGCCCAGCTCCTCCTTGCCGCGCCAGAGCGTGAACGGGCGGTCAGCCCCGCAGCGGTAGTCCGCCGCCGCGGCGAACCCGTAGGTGACCTTCCGAGCCGGGGTCACCAGCGCCGCCGCCAGCTCGTCGTCGGCGCCCACCGCCGCGACGCCCTCCGCCGGCAGGTGGGCGAGGAACTCCCGGAAGACGCCGGCCACCTCGTCGAGGCCCGCGAAGTGGTCGGGATGGTCGAAGTGCACGTTCGAGACCAGCGCGTGCCGGGGGTGGTGGAGGACCAGCGAGCCGTCCGACTCGTCGGCCTCCGCCACCAGCCAGTCCGACCCCCCGGCGTGCGAGCTGCGGCCGTCGCCGACCAGGACGGTCGGGTCCCAGCCGGCTTCCCGGAGCACGTGGCCGAGCATGTGGGTGATCGTGGTCTTGCCGGCGCTGCCCGCGACCGCGATCGAGCGCGTGCTCGCGAAGAGGTCGGCCAGCGCCTCCGCGCGCGTCATCACCCGCACGCCCATCGAGCGCGCGGCCTCGACCTCAGCCGCCCCCGACCTCACCGCGCCCGAGTACACGAGCCAGTCGGCGGCCAGCACGTGCTCGGGATCGTGGCCGATCATGACCCGCGCCCCCTCGCGCTCGATGGCGTCCATCGTCTCCGAGTCGCGCACGTCGCAGCCCGACACTTGGTCGCCGCGCGCCAGGTAGACGCGGGCCAGCGCCGACACCCCGACCCCGCCGATGCCCATCAGGTGGACGCGCGTCATGACGCGACCCGCTCCAGAACCCGTACCACCCGCTGCGCGGCGTCCGGGCGCCCCAGCCCGGCCGACGCCGCCGCCATGGCGCGGAGCCGAGCCGGGTCGAGGCCATCGAGCTCGCGGAGCAGGCGCTCGCCGGTGAGGTCGGCGTCCGCCACCCGCACCGCCGCGCCCGCGCTGACCAGCGCCTCGGCGTTGAGCTCCTGGTGGGCGCCGCCGAAAGTGCCGGGGACCAGGATCGCGGGCAGGCCGACGGCGGTCAGCTCCCCGATCGTCCCCACCCCGGCCCGCGACACCACCAGGTCGGCCGCCGCCATCAGGCCCGGCATGTCGTCGCTGAACGCCAGGCCGCGGTAGGCGGGATGCCCCCTGGACTGGTCCTCGGCCTCCGCGGCCCCCTGCCGGCCGGCGACGTGGATGACCTGCTCAAAGCGCGCAAGCAGGCCCTCCAGGGCCTCCCAGACGGCCTGGTTGAGGCGGCGCGCCCCCTGCGACCCGCCGGTCACCAGCAGCGTGCGCGGCGGCGCCGCGGGTGTACGCCGGGCGAAGCCGCCGCGGAGCGGGATGCCGGTTAGCTCGGTGCGCACCCAGGGGCCCAACCGGGCGTCGGTCCCGGGCAGGGTGGTGCAGACGACGGCGGCGCCGGCCGCGAAGAGGCGGGTGGCGAGGCCGGGCCGGACGTCCTTCTCGTGGAGCACATAGGGAACCCGGCGGCGGCGGGCCGCCCAGACCGCGGGCGCCATCGCGTAACCGCCCATCCCCAGCACCACGTCCGGCCGGAACCCGTCCACGATCCGTAAACCGCGGCGCGCCGCCATCGGTATCACGGCCGGGAGCGCCGCGTTCTTCCAGACCGCGTCGCGGTCGAGGCCGCGGATGGCCACCGTCTCGAGGTCGAAGCCGGCGGCCGGCACCAGGCGCTCCTCGGGGCCACCGGCCTTGCCGACGATCAGCAGCGCGGCCTCGGGGTGCTCAGCGCGGAAGGCTTGAGCGACGGCGAGTGCCGGCATCAGGTGGCCGCCGGTCCCCCCGCCCGATATCAAGACTCGCATCGATCCTCCGCAGGCCCTGGTCCGACCCCTGGGCCGAGATGTTGAGCAGCACGCCCACGGCGGCCAGCAGGATGGCCACCGACGTCCCACCGTAGCTGATGAAGGGGAGCGGCACTCCGGTCGCGGGCACCGTGTCGGCGACCGTGCCCATGTTGACCAGGGCCTGCACCCCGATCCAGGTCGTGATCCCGACCGCCACCATCACCCCGAAGCGGTCGGGCGCGCGCAGGCCGGCCCGGTAGCCGCGCCAGGCGAAGAGGCAGAAGCCGAGCAGGACCGCGGTGGTGCCGAGCAGGCCGGTCTCCTCGCCGACGATGGCGAAGATGAAGTCGGTGTGCGCGGCCGGCAGCCATAGGAACTTCTGGACCGACTGTCCGAGACCGACCCCGTGCCAGCCCCCGGCGCCGAGGGCGATGATCGCCTGCGAGGACTGGAAACCGGTGTTGAGGGGGTCCTTGAAGGGGTCGGTGAACGAGGACAGGCGCGCCAGCCGGTAGGGCGTCGAAACGGTCAGCAGGAGGAAGCCGCCCACCAGCACCACCGCCAGCAGGAGCAGGTGGCGCTTGCGGCCGCCGCCCGCGAAGTAAATGGAGGCGAAGATGGCGCTGGTCACGACCGCGGTCCCGAGGTCCTTCTCGAGCATCAGGACGCCGAGGACCACGGCCAGCATCAGCGCGTAGGGCACGAAGCCGTCATCGAAGTCGCGGATCTGGTCCTGGCGCTTGTCTATCCAGTGTGCCGCGTAGAGGACGAAGCAGAGCTTGCCCAGCTCCGAGGGCTGGAAGGTGCCCAGGGGGCCGAGGTTGAACCAACGCCGGGCGCCATTGACCTGGACACCCACATGGGGCGCCAGCACGGCCGCCATCAGGAGCAGGGCGGCCCCCGCGCCCAGGGGCGCCAGCGCCCGCAGCCGGTGGTAGTCGACGCGCATCAGCACGAACATGGCCAGCAGGCCGAGCCCCACCCCCGCGAGCTGGCGACTGAAGAAGTAGAGCGCCCACCTGTGCTCCAGGTAGGCCAGCGCCTGGCTGGCGCTGAGCACGAAGACGAGGCCGGTCCCCGCCAGCAGCAGGGTGACGCCGACCAGCGGCAGGTCGCGGTCGCGCTCCTCCTCTCCCGCCCGTGCTCGGGACCCGCTGCGAAGGGTGCTCGTGATGCTCACCCCGTGACCCCGTGGCGGGCGTGGACCGCCGCCTTGAAGCGACGCCCGCGATCCTCGTAGCTCTTGAACATGTCGAAGCTCTTGTAGGCGGGGCTGAGGAGCACGACCTGGCCCGGCCGGGCCGCGGCCGCCGCCACCTCGACCGCCCCCTCCAGGCTTTCCGCGCGCTGCGTGGGATGCCCGCGCAGCGTCTCCTCCAGCAGGTCGGCGCTGCTGCCGATCAGGATCACCAGGCTGGTGCGGCGCCGGACCTCGGCCGCCCACGCCGCCAGCTCGAACCCACTGCCGTAGCCGCCCGCGATCAGGACCACAGGAGTGCCCGAGAAGGCGGCGACGCCGACCTGGGCGGCGTCGGGGTTGGTGGCCTTGGAGTCGTTGTACCAGCGGACCCCACCCCATTCCCCGACCAGCTCCAGGCGGTGCTCGACGCCCTGGAAGCCGGCGATCGCGCGCTCGATGGCGGCGTCGCCGAGGCCGGTGGCGCGCCCGATGGCGGCGGCCGCGCGCGCGTTCATCAGGTTGTGCTCGCCGGGGATCGGCATCGGCGGGTCGGGCCGGTGCTGGTCGAACCAGACCACCCGGCCGTGCGTCCGCGCCGCCAGCTCCCGCACCCGGGGGTCCCGGCCGTTGAGCACCGCGGTGTCCCCCGGCTCCAGGAACTCGACCAGCCGGGCCTTGGCCGCCGTGTACGCCGCCAGCGTGTGGTGGCGGTCGAGATGGTCGGGGGTGAGGTTGAGGACGGCCCCGATCCGCACCCGGGGCCGGGCCACCGATTCCAGCTGGAAGCTGCTCAGCTCCAGCACCACCCAGTGTTCGGCAGTGATCTCGTCCAGGCGGTCGAGAACGGTCTCGCCGATGTTCCCGCCCACGATCACCGGTCGCTCCCCCTGGCGCAGGACCTCGCCGGTGAGCGCGGTGGCCGTGGTCTTGCCGTTGGTGCCGGTGATGCCGACGATCGGCGCCGGGCAGTCCTTGAAGAAGAGGTCGATGGGAATCGTCCCAGGGCACGCCAGGGCTGGCGTACACCGCGTCGACCCCCGCCAGGACCGTTTGGTCATACGGTCCGTACAAAACCTCCACCCCGTCCGGGAGCGCGGGCGGCGGGTCGGGCGCCTTGAGATCGACCAGGCGGACGTCCACGCCGCGAGTCGTGAGGTGGCGGACCAGGGCGCGCCCCGAGAGCCCGGCGCCGATGACGAGCGCGCCGCTCGTCACCGTCAGATGGCCAGGTGGGCGAGCCAGGCGCTTGCCAGCGCCGCGAGAACGCCCGCGCTCCAGAAGGAGAGCGCGATTCGGTTCTCAGACCAACCCTCTATGCGGAACGTGTGGTGGATCGGGGTCATCTTGAAGACACGGCGGCCGCCGGTCGCCTTGAAGTAGGCGACCTGAATGATGACAGACAGTGTCTCGAGCGCGAAAACCAGCCCCAGCAGGGGCAGCACGATGATCCAGCCCTCCTGGATGACGATCGCGGCCAGCGCGTACCCCAGCCCCAGGGACCCGACATCGCCCATGAAGACCCGGGCCGGGTACCGGTTGTAGACGAGAAAGGCGAACAGGCCGCCGACCAGCGTCATGGCGACCGCCCGCTCGCCGGCCGGCGCGCCGGGCGGCAGCAGGAATGCCGCCGTCAGCAGCGCGATCACCGCCAGGCCGGCCGCCAGCCCATCGGAGCCGTCGGTGATGTTGATGGCGTTGGCGGTGCCGACGATCGCCACCACGGCCAGCGGCCAGTACGCCCAGCCCAGCTCGAACGGGATCCCGTGCTGGTGGGACTGCGCCAGCCAGGCCACCGGGATCGCGAGCAGCACCTGGAGCGGGAACTTGAGCCGGGCCGGGATCCCGATCGAGCCGACCTTCAGCTTCCGGGCGTCGTCGAAGGCGCCCAGCACGCTACCCGCCACCAGCCCCGCCACTGCGGGCAGCGCGAACCGGTGGCCGGCGGCGGTCGCCAGGAGGCCGCCCAGGATGCCCATCAGCACGAAGAGGAAGCCGCCGCCGGTGGGCGTGCCCGCCTTGTCCTTGTGGAACTCCAGCTCGTCCTGGATCACCTGCCCGAACCGCACCCGGCGCAGGGCGCGGATCAGGACCGGGTAGAGAAGCAGGCCGAGCAGGAAGGAGACCCCGACCGTGACGGCGTCGAAGATCACGCCGAGCCCCCTACCAGCCTGGCCACCAGCTCTTCGAGATGGATGCCGTGGGAGGCCTTGACCAGCACCATGTCGCCGGGTCGCGCCTGGGCGCGCACCCAGGCCAGGGCGGCGTCGCGGTCGGCGACCAGGCGCCCGCCCGCGCTCTCGGCGAGCAGCGCGCCGCGGCCGGCGTCGACCACGCAGACGGCGTCGAAGATCTCGCCCGCCCGCCGGCCGACGTCGCGGTGGGCCTGGTCGGCGACCGCCCCCAGCTCCCGCA
>WNGE01010476.1_pt1 | contig 19081 bp, 12 predicted proteins | sample 5400651 | NCBI WGS metagenome assembly WNGE01 (sample SAMN13153370, study PRJNA577476) | soil metagenome | isolation source: 60 cm soil or saprolite under grassland replicate 2 | place: USA:California | collected 2016-06-15
ACGGTCTGGCAGCTCGAGCTGTTCCCGGCGAAGGTGGCGACGAACGAGAAGGGCCCGACGTGCAAGAGCGAGCCTTCGAAGTTCCCCACGCCGACGAGCGGCCGCCTGCGGGCGCGCGCCGAGCCCGAGACGACGGCGACCGACCCGTGCACGGTGCCTCCCGGCGCGGGGTTCCGGCGTCTCGAGAATCAGCTCTATCGAGTCGAGATCCACGAGCCGGGCGCGCTCGGCAAGGCGACGTTCAAGTGGTCGCGCGAGAACGGCTCGGTCGTCGTCCGTTGGCTCGGCGACAAGGGCTCCGCCGTGCTCGTCGACGGCCTCGGTCGCGACGAGGTGCTCGGCATCGCCCAGGGCAACCTCGTCGAGCTGACGAGCGTCCTCGACGACCTCGCCGGAACGCCCGGCGCGCTCGTCACGGTGAACGGCATCGAAGCCGCGGGCGCTGACGGCACCAGCCTGACGCTCGCGTCCGCACCGCCCGCGTTCCCCGGTGACGCCGCCCACCCCAAGGTGCGCCGCTGGGAGGACAAGCAGAGCGTGAAGGCGGGCTGGATCACGCTGGAGGACGGCGTCGAGGTCGAGTTCGCCGACGGCTTCTACAACACCGGCGACTACTGGCTGATCCCGGCGCGCACGGCCACGGGCGACGTCGAGTGGCCGACGGACGGAGGCGACCCCAACGCCAGTCCGCCGGTGCCGCCGAGCCCCCTGCTCCGCGCACCCGAGGGGATCGCCCACGGCTACTGCAAGCTCGCCGCGCTCAGCTTCGGCGACACGTGGACCGTGAACGGGATCTGCCGGCCCCTCTTCCCGCCGCTCACCGATCTTCCGACCGGCGGCGTGAAGGAGGAGCCGGGCATCCACGTGCTCGGCATCCACACCGTCTCGGGTCTGCCGGTCCAGAACGACTCGCCGGTGCCCGCATCCGTGCTCGCCGCCGGGCTCGACATCACCTGCGACGGCGACGTCGAGCCCGGGACGATCGAGGGGAAGCCGACCGTGCTCGTGGCGCTCGACCTCCCGTATCCGTTGACCACGCCGGAGTTCGACTTCTGGGCGACGGCGGCACACCTCAGGGAACCGTGGGGCACCACCTCGGTGACGCTCGACGCCACGACGAAGGCGGCAGGGCCGCACATCCAGTGGACGCCCAGCAGCCAGGCCGCGCAGGTGCTGACGAACGTCCTCCGTACGACGCTCTCCAGGCCCCCCTTCTTGCGACCCCGCCTGCTCGTGCACCTGACGCTCAAGGGCAACTTCATCTACGCCGTGGAGCATTCGAACGTCAACCTCGACGGCGAGGCGTTCGGCGTCCTCCAGGGCTCGACGCTCGAGGTCAAGCTGCCGCGGAGCGGCGACGGGCGCCGCGGAGGCGATCTCGAGATGTGGTTCTGGCTCGCGCCCGACGACATCATCGGCATCGTGGTCGGCGTCCTCCCCAACGCGCAGACGCTGAACACGACCGAGCTGCGGCAGGCGACTGCCCAGGTCTTCGGGCTCGCGGTCGACCGCGCCAAGCTCCGGGAGATGGTTCCGGCCGGCTTCGCGGTCGACGCGACGGTGCAGCCCGACCTCGAGAAGGCTCGGGCCGCGTCCGTCGGCGCCGGACTGCAACAGCAGCAGCTGCGGGTGGCGCTCGACGATCGGTTCGCCGGTGCGGGCGACCTGCTGGCGCAGCAGCTCGGCGAGATCGGGCTCGAGGTGAGCCTCGAGCCGATGCCGGCCGACGCGATCGCCGGGCAGGGCGCGGCGCTCGCAGAGCAGGGCTTCGACGTCGTCATCGCGGGACGCGACGTGATCGACAGGGCGAACGAGGCGGCGGCCGGGCTGCTGCCGCCCGAGCAGCAGGTGGAGCTGTAGGGACCAAGGGCAACGTCCCTTCCTGTGTCTTGTCGCGAGCAAGCTCGCGACTAGGCGAGCGCCGAGGAGGTCGAGGCATCGCGGTAGATAGAGGTGCGCCGAGTCCGGCCGGATACCCGGTCGGGAGAGCCGGCGGCTGCCGGCCGCAACGGCGAGGTCGCGGCTGTCCTGACAAGGCGCGGCCCGAGCCGTAGGCTTACCCTGCCGTGTCTGGACACCAGGGAGGTATCCCGGCGAGACAGGCGATCCCTCCACGTCAGTAAACAGGAACGTGACGGTGCCCGAGGGAAGATCGCGCCGCACGCCCGAATCATGCGCCAGCGTCGCGCCGGAGCCGAAACCCGGGGCCTGGCCCGGGCCAGGCCCCGGGTTGAAAGTGTCACGGCTTCGGCACGGCGCCGGTGAGGAAGCCGCCACGCTTCTGCGAGGGAGCCGACACTCTGCCTCGCGGCGTGTCCTGACACCGAGGGCATGTCCAGTCGGACGGTGTCACGGCCTCCGCGCGACCCCTCGTGTCTGGACGCCACGGGCAAGCAGGATCGGACACAGGATGCAGTTATATTGGACATACGACGACCGATCTCGTGCTTCTGGCCGAGGAGTTGGGGACGAGCGAGCGAACCCTCCGCCGCGCCGCGAACCGGGGCGTGATCCGCTGCCGTCGCGAGGGCCCGCGGCGGATCTCGCTGTCCGGGAAGGAATACGAGTACGTTCGCGTGCATTGGCCACTCCTCGGCCGGTTGATCCGCGAGCTGCGGACGCTGCCCCATGTCCGCCTCGCCGTTCTCTACGGCAGCGTCGCCAGGGGCGACGAACGCCGCGAAGGCGATCTCGACGTCCTCGTTCGCTTCCGCGAGGACACGATCCACACGCGCGCGCTCGTCGCGGAGCGACTCGAAGCCGCAGCCGGTCGCCGGACCCAGCTCGCCAGCGTCGACGACGCTTCCGCGCTCCTTCTGGCCGACGTCCTCCGCGACGGACGCGTGCTCGTCGACCGCGACGACGACTGGCGGCGCCTGAGAGCGAAGGAGCGCCGGATCGCGCGTGAGGCGGACGTGGCCGAGCGGAAGCTCGACGAGGCGGCCTGGGCGGCGCTGGCCGAGCACGGCTCGCCGTGAGCGCGGCGTCCGGTGGCTCGCCGAAGCCCGAGAGCCGTTAGGCGGTCCGAGACAGGGCCGCAACCTCCTCGAAGCATCGATCAGCGGCCGGGCAACAGCCTGCGCGCCTCGGCGAGATCGCGCTCGTCGACCAGCACTTCCGTCGGGCCTGCGATCGCCCAGCCGCCGCCGTACGTCCCCACGCCGGCCGCGGTATCGGTCTTGCGATACGAACACCCGATTGAGTTCGCGCGCAGAAGTCCGCAAAGCATCTCCGCTTCCATCTCGTCCCGAACGACCGTGAGCGTGACGGGAGCCATCTCGGCGAGACCGTAGCTCCTGCGCCGCGTCAGTCCGGCAGCCGGGCGAGCGCGTCGATCGCGGCGCGCCCTGCCGCACGCCCGGCCTCGACGGCTCGGTCGATCTGGTGGAACTCGAGCAGCCCGATCCCCCGCGTGTCGGGCGTGACCACAACCGCGGCCTGCTGACGTGCCGCCGCCACCGCGGGGCCGCTGCCCATCAGCATCGAGCGCAGCACCGTCTCCGGGAGGCTGGGCATCCGCGGCGGCCCGTCGCGCACGGAAGGCCCTCCCCCGGCGGCGATGTTCACGGCGAGGATCGGGCCCTCGTCCTCGTCGAGGGGATGGACGGGCAGATTGTCGAGCACGCCGCCGTCGACGTGCAGCGAGCCGGCGAGACGCGCCGGCGGGAAGAGGCCGGGCAGGGAGAGCGACGCGCGCACGGCCTGCCGCACGAGCCCGCGGCGGTGGATGACGGCACTGCGGTCGACCATGTCCGTGCTGACGAGCGCGAGCTGGCGCGGCAGCTCCTCGAAGTAGAGGTCGCCGAGCTGGCGCTGGAGAGCGGTCTCGGCCCTGCGTCCACGCGAGATGGCGTAGCGCGGAACCGTGTAGTCGCGGAACGGATTGCGGCGGACGAACTCGTCGTAGCAAGCCGCGTCGACGCCGGCCGCGTCCTCCCCCGAGGCGTAGAGGGCCGCGATGACGCCGCCGGCGCTACAGCCGGAGAGGCGGTCGACCCGCAGGCCCTCCGCTTCGAGCTCGTGGAAGACGCCGATCGCCGCAAACGCCCGCGCGCCGCCCCCGGCGAGCGCGACCCCGAGCGACCGTCCCGCGAGGCGCGCCGCGAGGGCGGAGACCGCACCGTCGAGGTCCTCGTCGTCGTCGCGGCAGGCGTAGACGTGGCGAGGGGAGACGGCGTCGTGCCAGGCAAGCAGGCGCTCCCGCGTCGGCGGACGGCCGACGAGCAGCACGTAGGCGGGCCGGTCCGAGACGACCTCGGCCGGGCGGGCGTCTGCGCCGGCGACGAGCACCAGCCGGTCCGCCTGTCGCACGCAGAACTGAACCCACGCCGGGTCGTCCTTGAACGAGGCGACGAGGACGACGCGGTCGTTCTCGCGCTCGGCGCGGTCGAGCCCCTCGATGCCCACCCGACCGGGGCGGGCGACCTTCAGGTGCCGTGCGAGGCCCGCGGCGAGCCGGGCGGCCGTCGCGTCGAGCGGTGCTCCGGCCGAGACTCCGATCAGCGAGATCACCTTCGGCCTGCCGGGGGTCGGGTCGTCGAGACCCCGGCTGCTCTGGAGCTGCACCGCGAGGGCCGTCGTGACGGCGCGCCGCGCCTCCACGTCCGCGTCGAGGGTGGCGCGGAACTCGGCGGCACCGATGCGCGCGAGCGTGCTGTCCCGGCGCGCGCGGATGCCGGCCGAACGAGGCGTTTCGGCCAGCACGCCGAGCTCCCCCACGACCTCTTCCGGCTCGATCTCGCCCAGCACCTCTCCGGCGGCGACGACCTCGAGCCTTCCGGCCCGGAGGATGTAGAGCGCGTCCGCGGGCGCGCCCGCCTCGAAGAGCCATTCGCCCGCCGGCAGCGTCAGATGCTCGGCCCTCGCGAGCAGCCGGGCCCCGACCTCGTCCGGCAGCCGTGCGACGAGCGACACGGCTCGGCGGCCGCCGGCCGACACGTGCGCCTCGCGGACCTCCACCCGCGGCGTCAGGTCCGGCTCGTCGTCCTCGGCGACCTGCTGCTCTCGTCGCAGCAACGCCGACCCGGCGGCGGCAACGGCGAAGCAGACGGCGATGAAGATCCAGCCGTGCCGTAGGCGCGGCGCAATTGTCGCCGCGGTCGGGGTTCCGACGATCACGACGAGGACAGCGACGCCGATGACGCCGCCGAGCTGCCGCGCGCTCGAGACGACCGACGACGCTGTCGCGTAGCGTCCTCCCGGAACCGCGGCGAGCGCGGCGCTCCCGAGGATCGGCAGGGTCGCGCCCACCCCGATCCCGGAGAGCACCTGACCCGGGAGCCACTGCGTCAGGAACGCGGGGTGCGATCCGACCCGCGTCGCGTACCAGAGGTAGGCGCCCGCCCAGATCAGGCCGCCCGGCACCGCGATCAGGCGGTAGCCGCGCTCGTCTGCGACGCGTCCCAGCCGCCCGGCGACCGCGGCGGCGACGAAGGCACCGGGAGCGACCGCCAGGCCCGAGAGCAGCAGCGACCAGCCCCACACGTAGTGCAGCCACAGGATGTTGTTGAGCAGGTAGGCGTAGAAGCCCATCCCGGCGGCGAACGTGACGGCGTTCGCGACCGCGAACGAGCGAATTCGCAGCAGCTTCGGATCGAGGATCGGCACCGGATGCCGCCGCGAGCTCTGAGCGAAGAGCAGGGCCGAGGCGACCGCGCCGACGAACGCCGCCAGGACGCCCGGGCTGTGCCAGCCCCAGCTGCCGCCCTCGACGATGCCGAGCGTCACAAGCGCGATGCTCGCCGCCTGCAGCAGCGTGCCGCGCAGGTCCGGGAGCGTCCGCCGTCCGGGCGCCCTGCTCTCGACCAGCACACGCCGCCCGAGGGCGATCGCAGCCACGCCGAGCGGCAGGTTGATCAGGAAGGCGAGGCGCCAGTTGTACGCCTCCACGAGCGCACCGCCGAGCGGAGGCCCCAATCCTGCGGCCGCTGCTGCCGCTGCGCCCCACAGCCCGACGGCGTGCGCGCGCTTCGCGACCGGAAACGCCGCGACGACGAGCGCGAGCGAGGCGGGAACCAGCAGGGCGGCGCCGGCAGCCTGGAGGCACCGCGCGGCGACCAGGAAGGCAAGCGACGGCGCCACGGCGCACAGCCCGGACGCGACGGTGAACAGGACGATGCCCGCCGTGAACACGCGCCGCCTGCCGAAGAGGTCGGCGAACCGGCCCGCCGCGACGAGGAACGCCGCGAAGACGATGTTGTAGCTGTTCAGCACCCACGAGAGGCCGCCGATCGAGCTTCCGGGAAACGTCTGGCGGATGCTCGGAAACGCGACGTTCACGATCGTCGCGTCGAGGAACGCGAGCAGGGCTCCGAAGGACGCGACGAGCAGGGCGCCGTTGCGGCTCACGCGCCGCTCGCTCAGGTGTGCCGCGCTCTCGCCGGCCGAGCCTCCAGGCGACGCAACCGAAACGTCCGTTCCCATTTGCCTAGCGGCGGCCGGCGCCTGCGCCTGCAGGCCGGCCGACTCGGCCGGCTCGCGCCGGCGGACGATCGCGGCCCGGAGCATCCAGCGGGCGCAGCCACGGCAGGGCCGCCCTCAGCCGAGGCAGGGCCGCCTCGACGGCCTCCTCGCCCGCCGCGACATACCGCCGGCCCTCGCGGAAGTGGCGTAGCTTCCCGGCCGGGATCTGACCGAACTCCGGCGTGACGATGATCGTCGGCACCGAGCCGCTCGCGGTCGCGATCCGCGTCTGCATGAGCTCGATCGAGCGCATGATCGAGGCGACGGCGGACGGAACCGGACCCTCACCCGCCTCCGACACCTCGTCGAGCTGGACACCGCCACCGTGGACGAGCCGGATGCCGACGACGATGTCGGCCCCCATGCCGGCGGCCACGCTGACCGGAACGGGATTGACGATGCCGCCGTCGACGAGCGTCCGGCTTCCGACCCGCACGGCCGGAAAGACGCCCGGCACCGCCGCGCTTGCGAAGAACGCGGCCACGCTGCTACCCCGCCTGAGCACGACCTCGTCCTGCGTGTCGACGTCGGTTGCGACCACTCCGAGCGGGACCGGCAGCTCCTCGAGCAGCGGATCCCCGAACACCTTGCGGACGTACCGGCGCATCGCCGCCGTCGAAAGCAGCGACTTCCGTGAGAGCGTCGGCCGGAACATCCGCCCACCGATCCCGTCCAGGACCTCCGCGACCCGCTCGACGTCGCCGAAGCGGGCGTACAGACCTGCCACCGTCGCCCCGATGCTCGAGCCCGCCAGGCAGTCGGCGGGTACGTCGTAACCCTCGAGCGCACAGAGTGCACCGACGTGCGCGTAGCCACGGAGGCTGCCGGCTCCCAGTGCGATCCCGACCTTCAGGCCGCCGAGATCGCGGGCGAGCCAGCCGAGCGCCGCGCCCGCTGCATCCCGCCCCGGAAGCAGTCCCTGCTCCAGCCAGCCGAGCTCCTCAGCGGTCAGCGCGGTTGCGCGCACGACCCGGTCGCGGTGCGCCCGGGCCGGCTCGGCAGTCCACGCCTCGACTGCGAAACCGCCCCCCGGCGGATCCGCCGAACCGAGGCGGACTGCCCGCTCGCCGGGCGGACGGTCGGCCCGCGCCCGTGGAAGCTGGAGCAGGACGTGGTCGTACGCGTACACGAGCTCGCCGAGGGTGGCCTCGAGCCGATCCGGGGCGAAGAGGCCATCCGGCTGAGCGACGAGCAGCTCGGCGCCGGGCGCCCGGGTGCCGCGAAACGGAGGCTCCGGCACGAGAGAGGCGAAAGCGGAGAGGTCGGCCGAGTGCGACTCGGCAAGGACGACGTGCAGCGTGCGCGCGCGCGTGTGCCACGCCACGCTGGCGGCGAGCGCATAGCCGACGAGGTCCGGGCCGCCGGCGTGCTCGAGGAGGATCAGCCGGCCCGGTTGCTCGTGCACGGCCAGCCGTGTCACGCGCGCGAGACGGGCGGAGAGCGTCGCGACGACGTTGTGCTGCAGCTCCGGGAATCGTCCCATGAGTGCCTCGAGCTGGTCCCCGGGCAAGACGAGCAGCTCGACGTCGTCGCCCGCGCGGACGGTCGCCGAGGCTGGGCTCCGCGTCAGGAGCGACATTTCGCCGATCGTCTCGCCGGCATGGATGGTGCTCACGACGTGCTCGACTCCGTGGCGATCCTGGAGCACGACCTCGGCGATCCCCGCGCTCAGGACGTACATCTCACGGCGGTAGTCGCCCTCGGCCAGGATGACCGCTCCGGCGGGGAAACGCTGCCGTGCCAGCCCCGCGAGCACTGCTTCGACCTCTGCGGTCGAGACTCCCGCAAAGAACTGCGGCGTAGACGGCATCGTCCCCGGACAATAGAACGACGGCTCTGCGCCTACAACGGGCGTGACCCGGCAAGCCGTGCGGAGGGGCGGCTCTCGCCGTCCCTCCGCTGCCCCGCTGCTGGAGGCGCTAGTTCGGGTTCCCGGCGTACGGGAACGTGGTCAGCAGGCTGTTGTCCGACGGGACGCAGTCCGTCGGCACCGCGCCCTCGGTGATGAGGCCGAGCTCGGTGTCGATGACGTCGTCATTGAGCCTGCGGCCGTTGGGGAAGCCGGCCGAGCTCGCCGTGTCGACGGTCAGGATGTCCGGCAGGAGGAAGTCCGCGAGACCCTGAATCTGGCTCGCGTCGTCGCCCGTGTTCGGATCGGTCGCGTCGTTGAGGCTGAACAGGGTCGCCAGCGTGTCGACGACCTCGCCGCGGAAGCTCGCCTGGTCGTTCACGGGGTCGCTGTGGTTGTACGTGTTCTTGAGCGAGCTCTTCCCGTCGACGACGCGGTCCGGCGGGATCGGGTTGTTCGGGATGAACACCGTTGCGATCGCGGGCCGCCCCATCCGGTCGAGCTGAAGGTCGGGCACGTTCGTCGACGCCCACACGCCGATCTTCGAGGAGTCGCCGGTGAGGAGCCTGCTCGGCAGCTCGAGGACGATCGACGAGACGTTCCGGCCGGCGAAGAAGTCCCGCTCCGGATGCGAGGCCGGCGCTCCGCAGCCGACGAGCGACTGGCCGGGGCCGAGGATGTTGAGGAAGCCGGGCAGGTCGAAGAAGAACGGGTCGTCCCGCCGCCCGGCAAATGCGGTGAGCCCGTCTTCGCGATTGACCACCGGCGCTGCACCGAACGGGGTCGAGTCGCCCTTGAGCTTTGCCTTCACCTTGTCGTCCTTCGAGCCCTTGAGCTCCACCTTCAGCTTCTGCGAGCCGTCGTCGCCCGCCTTGCCGAACTTGACCGCGATGTTGACGTCGGTGGCCGCGTCGCCGTTGTTGTCGACGTGGAGGTTGTACGTCACCGGCGCCGAGCGCTCGACGAGCGGGATCTCGTCCGCGAACGGGCGGTCGGGCCCCGGCGCGGCCTCGCCCGGGCTCGCGACGCCGTTCACGTTGAGCACGAGCACCGTGTTGTCGGGATTGGTCGGCGACTGGAACGCGTACAGGTCCGTGATGTCGGTCTGCACGCTTCCGCCGGGCGGCGTGAGCCCCGGCGCATCCAGGTGATCGGCCGCGCCCGCCGACGACGGCGCGGCCTTCTGGGCGAGGAGTACCGCGAGGACGATCGCGCCGGCCACGGCCAGCAGCACCGTGAGCCCGAGCGTCCTCCTGTTCACCAACCTCGCTGACGTCATGTAGTGCTCCCTTCTCTCTCCTCGTGGGGATTGCGGCGGCAGCGCTCGCCGCGACCGCGCTGCTGCTCGGCGGCGTTCTGTCCGGGACGCCGGCGGGGGATCGGCTCGCGGCTCCTGCGAGCGCGGCGCCGACGTCGGCCGACCAGGCGTCGCTCGGCCGCCTCCTCGAGGGCTTCTCCACCGGCAACACGGCCGGCTACGTCCGCATGCTCGAGCGCCGCATCGCGGCACACCCGAAGGACTCCGACGCGTTGACGCTTCTCGGCCTCGCCTATCAGCAGCGGGCGCGAGAGACGGGCGACCCCACCTTCTACAGCCTGTCGGATCGCGCCCTCGCACGCGCCTCCGCCAACCGCGGTCGCCTGCCGCTGATCGTGCTCGGCCGTGCCTCGCTCGCCAACACGCGCCACCAGTTCGCGGAGGGCGTCCGCCTCGCACGCCGGGCAGTCGAGCTCGACCCCGAGAACGGGTCGGCCTACGGCGCTCTCGGCGACGCCCTGCTCAACCTCGGCCGTTACGACCGGGCTTTCGCGGCCTACGACAGGATGGCGGTGCTCTCCCCCGGCATCGCGTCCTACACTCGCGTCGCGAACGCGCGCGAGCTCCTCGGCCGGCCGGCCGCCGCCGCCGAGGCCGACGTGCTCGCGCCCGAGGCCGACCGCTCGCTGGTGCCCGAGCACGTGGCCTGGGCGATGGTGCAGCTCGGCAACGTCCGCTTCAACACCGGCCGGCTGGACGAGGCCGCGAAGGCTTATCGCGACGCGCTACGGCGACGGCCCGGCTACGTCCATGCCGAGGCGGGCCTCGCGCGCGTCGAGGCAGCCGAGGGCCACTACGGCGCAGCGATCGCGCGCCTCCGTCACGTCATCGAGGTTCTGCCGATCCCCGCGTACGCGATCATGCTCGGCGACGTGCTGCACGCTGCCGGCCACGAGGCGGCGGCGCGGCGCGAGTACGCGCTGGTCGACGTCATCGAGCGGCTCTTCAAGGCGAACGGCGTCCGCACGGAGCTCCAGACGGCCGTCTTCGACCTCGATCACAACCGCAACGCGGCCGACGCGCTACGCCGTGCCCGCGCCGCCTATCGCTCTGCGCCGGGCATCTACGCGGAGGACGCTCTGGCGTGGGGACTCTTCAGGGCCGGGCGCTGCGAGGAAGCGGGGCTGCATTCCGCGCATGCGCTCCGGCTCAGCACACGCGACGCGCTCCTCGTCTTCCACGGGGCGATGATCGCGCGCTGCCTCGGCGATCCCTCGGCGCGAGCCCGGTTCGGTCGCGCGCTCGCGATCAACCCGCAGTTCTCGTTCCTGTGGGCGCCGGTCGCCCGCAGGGCGGCCTCGGCGCCTTAGTCAAGTAAGGTCGGCTCGGCGCCGTCCACGTCGGTTCAGGAGCCGGGAGATCGCTCCAGGATCGCCTTGAGCCGCGCGAGGTCCTTGCGGTTCGCACGGCGCATGGCCGGCGCCATCAGGGGCGCGGCGAGCCTCGAGAAACCGGCCGGCTCGCCTCGGTTTCGCAGCGTCATCCTCGTCCCGCCCTCGGCGGTGTCCGCCCAGATGTACGTCGTCTCCATCGGGAACGGGCCGTCGGCGGTGCGCATCACGAGCCGCTCACCGGAGACCAGCGTCTCGACCTCGTAGGTGTAGGCGAGGCGGCGCCCGAGAAACCGGGCCACGAAGGCGATCCTCGAGCCCGCCGCAAGCGGCTTCGGAGACTTCCACTCGACGGCGACGATGTTCTCGTACCACGACGTCGCGTTGTCCGGGTCGCAGGCGTACGCGGCGACCTCGCTGCGCGCTCGGCCGATCTCGATCTCCGTCCGGACGTCGACCGGCATGTCGCCATCGTAGAGGCGGTAGCCGACGAGCCCTTCACTGCTCCCGCCGTCCCTTCTTGTGTCTTGTCGCGAGCAAGCTCGCGACTTGTGAAAGCCGCAGGCTTTCACAAGTCGCAAATCGGTGCGCCCGAGGCGAGGACGTCGTATACAGTCGTCCGGAGTCACGCAACGCTGCGGCGTGGATCCGAAGACCTCGAGCCGAACCGAGTGAGCGCCGCACCCCCGACGAAACCGAAGGCAGGGCTCTGGCACTGGTCGCCCGCCGACGCCGGCGACGGCCGCCTGGCCGGGCTCGACGAGCTCTGCGCCGCCGCGGCGCACGCCGGCCTCGACTACATCGCGTTCAAGTCTCACGACGGCGCGAACGATCGCTTCCTCACCGACGCCCAGCTCGAGAAGGCCAAGGCGGCGTGCCTGCAGCACGGCCTGGGCTTCGTCCTCTGGCAGTACGTCTACGCGGTCCGGCCGCCGAGCGAGGAGGCGGCGGGATTCGCCGAGACGATCGGCAAGTTCCAGCCGGACTTCGTCTTCATCGACGTCGAGGTCGAGTATGAGCGCGCGGAGGGCCCGGTGAGCCGGCAATACGCGGAGGCTTTCCGCTCGCACCTGCCGCACTTCCCGGCCACGATCGCGCCGTTCGGACGGGCCGACTTCCACCCGGGCATCGACTACAAGGCCTGGCACGACCACGGCTTCAACGTCGCCCCCCAGGCTTACGAGTGCGACAGCCGCGACCTGACGCCCGCCGCCTGCGCGAAGTCGTTCTCGAAGTTCTGGCCCGTGAACCAGCAGTGGACCGCCGTCGGCCTGCACAAGGGCAAGCTCGGCCAGCTCGACGGCGCGCACCTCGGACTCTCGCTGAAGGGGCTGCCGCTGGCGAACGTCTCGGGCTGGTACTCCGGCGAGGCCACCCCGGACCAGCTTCGCGGGCTCGCCAGCCATCCGGGGCCGGTGCCCAGCCCGCCGCTGCCGGCGCTGTCGCTGAAGACGGTCCAGCAACAGCTCGTCGCGTGCGGCTTCCTGATCGAGGTCACCGGCCAGCTGGACGACCAGACGCGCGACGCGATCAAGCACTTCCAGACCGGCTGGTGCGGCGTTCAGGCGCTGACGCCGGACGGCCGGCTCACGCCTCAGACCCGCATGGCCCTGGCCTTCTCGGCGCGCAACAAGGGGTCACTCGGCCGCAAGGCCAAGAACTTCCGCTACCAGGAATTCCGGCTCGACAACAAGGGCAACCCGCGCGTCCGCCGCGCCATCGGGCTCGCCGCGCAGGCCTACCGCGACAAGTTCGGGCCTACCACGATCATCCGCAGCTCCTCGTCGGTCGACCACAACAAAGCGGTCGGCGGCGCGCCCGACAGCCGCCACCTCTTCCCGGCGCACTGGGACGCGATCGACGTGTCGCCGCAGAACCGCAAGGTGGCCGAGGTCTCGGCACTCGGCATCTGGACCGGCATCGGCCACCACGCCGCGACCGGAACCGTCGATCACGTCGACTTGCGCTCGGGCGACCCCGCCCACCCCACCGTGTTCCCGGACCACTGAGGCTCAGCGGGGGCCGCGAAGGCTCCCGGCTCGCCGCCCGCCTCGGCCCGGATCACATGCATGACCGCGTTGATCAGCGCGAGGTGAGTGAACGCCTGCGGGAAGTTGCCGAAGTGCCGGCCGCTGCACGGGTCGATCTCCTCCGCGTAGAGCTGGAGCGGGCTGGCATAGGAGAGGAGCTTCTCGCAGAGGTCGCGCGCGCGCCCGAGCTCGCCGATCTCGACGAGCGCCGAGACGAGCCAGAACGAGCAGATCGTGAACGTACTCTCGCCTCCGTCGAGGCCGTCGTCGGTCTCGTCGGTGCGGTAGCGCAGAACGAGCCCCTCGAGCGTGAGCTCGTCGGCAATCGCGAGCACCGTAGCCCGGATGCGCGGGTCGTCGGCCGGCAGGAAGCGCACGAGCGGCATCAGCAGCACCGAGGCGTCGAGCGCGGTCGCGCCGTAGTGCTGGCGGAAGACTCCGCGCTCGTCGAGCGCCCGCGCGCAGATCTCGGCCTTGATCTCCTCGGCCGCCGACTGCCAGCGGGCCGCGTACTCGAGCTCGCCGCGGATCTCGGCCAGTCGCGCCCCCCGGTCGGCGGCGACCCAGCACATCAGCTTGGACGAGGTGAAGTGCTGCGGCTCGCCGCGAACCTCCCAGATGCCGCGGTCGGGCTCCCGCCAGTGCTCGAGCGCCGACTCGACTTGCTTGACGAGGATCGGCCAGATGCGCTCGGGTAGCTGGTCGCGCGACTTCGTGTGCAGGTAGAAGGAGTCGAGGATCGCTCCCCACACGTCGTGCTGCTCCTGGTCGCTGGCCGCGTTGCCGATCCGCACCGGTCGCGCGCCGTCGTAGCCGTGGAGGTGGTCGAGCGTCGCCTCGGGCAGCTCGCTCTCGCCGCCGATCCCGTACATGATCTGGAGCCTTCCCTCCTCCGCCTCCGCGACCTCGGCGAGGAAGTAGAAGAAGTCGTTGGCCTCCCAGTCGAAGCCGAGGGTGTACAGGCCCCACAGCGCGAAGGTGGCGTCGCGGATCCAGGTGTAGCGGTAGTCCCAGTTGCGCTGGCCTCCGGGAGCCTCGGGCAGCGAGGTCGTGGCCGCGGCGACGAGTGCGCCCGTCGGCTCGTAGGAGAGACCCTTGAGCGTCAGCGCGCTGCGCTGCAGATGCGTCCGCCAGGGGTGGTCCGGGAACTCGCCGTGGTCGAGCCAGTGCTGCCAGTGATGCGCCGTCCAGACGTGGCGCCTGTACGCCTCCTCGTAGGTCTGCGGTGCCGCATGCTCCGACCACGCGAGCGCGGCGAAGAGCGTCTCGCCCTCCTTCAGCAGCGTGCGCGCGTTCGCACGGGGCCCCTCGAAGCCCATCCGCATGCTCGTCGTCAGGCGAAGCTCGGTCTCGACGCCCTCGGCGCGGGCGACGCCGTGGTGATAGCTCGGGCCCTCGTACTCCCAGCCGGCGGGGAAGCGACCGTACTCGAACGACGGCTCGCAGTCGAGGTTCACCTGCACCTCGCCGTTCACGCAGCGGGCCAGGCGCAGCAACACGTGCTCGGCGTCGTAGTCGGTCGGGGCACGGCGCCGCGTGTAGGCGCGCTCGTCCTCGTGGTGCCACGGGCCGATCAGCATCACGTCCCGCACGACGAGCCAGCCGCCGCGAGCATCCCAGCTCGTCTCGAGCACCATGGTTCCCGGCATGTAGCGGCGGGCCGAAGGGACCGCCACGCCGTCGGGCGCGAGCCGGAACATCCCGGCGTCGCGGTCGAGGATCGCGCCGAAGACGCTCGGCGAGTCGAAGCGGGGCAGGCAGAGCCACTCGACGCTCCCGCCCGGCGCCACGAGCGCGCACGTCTGGCAGTCGGAGAGGAATCCGTACTCCGCGATCTCCGGAAACGGGCTGCTCTCAAGCCTGCCGTTGCCGAGCCGGCCAACCGTCACAGAGGAAGCGTAGCCCTCGCCGGCCGAAGAGTCAGGAGACGATGATGGCACGCGCGCCGGCGGCACGAACCGCGGCCGAGAGCGTGGCGATGTCGTAGGCGCCGTAGTGGCGCCGGCCGTTGACGAAGAACGTCGGTGTGCCCGAGACGCCGCTGAGGTCCGCGCTGTCGACGTCTTCGGCGATCCGGCCCGCGTGCGCGTGCGTGCGCACGTCCTCCGTGAACCGGTCGACGTCGAGTCCGAGCTCCCCGGCGTAGCGGATCAGGTCGGCCGGGCCGAGCGCGTCCTGGCGGCTGAGCAGGAGATCGTGCATCTCCCAGAACGCTCCCTGCGCGGCGGCTGCCTCCGCCGCCTCCGCCGCCAGCTGCGCGTGCGGGTGGACGTCGTTGAGCGGCAGGTGCCGCCAGACGTACCGGACGTCGCCGAAGTCGGCCAGCAGCTCGCGGATTACCGGCTCGGCCTGGCCGCAGTACGGGCACTCCAGGTCGCCGTACTCGACGAGCGTGACCGGCGCCTCAGCCGGGCCGCGGATGTGGTCGCGCTCCGGGTCGACGGGCTCGGCGAGATCGACGAGCAGCGTGGCGGTCCCGAGCAGCGCGCGGATGCGCAGCCGCCTCGGCAAGAGAGCGGTCGCTCGGAAGAGCAGCCACGTCGCGAGCGACGCGCACAGCGCGGCGCTGAGCACGCCGAGCTTCGCCTCCTCGAGCTGCGCCCCGCGGAACGCGAGCGACGCGATCAGGAGCGAGACGGTGAAGCCGATGCCGGCGATCGCTCCGCCGCCGGCGACTGCGATCCAGCCGACCGAAGGGCGCAGCCGCCCGCCGCTCAGGCGGGTCGAGAGCCAGGCGGTGCCGACGATCCCGAGAGGCTTGCCGGCGACGTAGCCGACCAGGATCCCGAGCGTGACCGGCGAGGTGAAGGCACGCGCGAGGAAGCCGCCGTTGATCGCGATCCCGGCGTTGGCGAGGGCGAAGAGCGGCACGATCACGTAGCTCGTCCACGGGTGGTAGAGCTGCTGCAGGCGCTCGTTCGGCGAGACCGCGGCCTCGAGGCCCACGCGGGCCGAGCGAGCGAGCTCGGGGGTCGGCTGCTCCCGGAAGCGGCGGAAGAGGTCGGTCGCGCGCTCGAGGTCGGTACGAGCCGCGGGGTACGCGTAGGCCAGGAGTCCCATCGCCAGCCCCGTCACGACAGGGTCGATCCCCGACTTCAGGAGCGCCACCCAGAGCGCCGCGCCGAGCACGGCGTAGACGAGGCCCGCCCGGACGCCGGCCGCACGGACCACGAGCACCGCGGCGAAGAAGCCGGCAGCGGCCGCGAGCGCACGTGGAGCGAGCCGATCCGTGTACGCCGTCGCGATGACGAGCAGCGCGACGACGTCGTCGACCACGGAGACGGTGAGCATGAAGGCACGCAGCCGGTCGGGGAAGCGCGGCCCGACGAGCGCGAGCATCCCGAGCGCGAACGCGGTGTCGGTCGACATCGCCGTGCCCCAGCCGTGCGCCGAGGGCTTGCCCGCGTTGACCGCGAGGTAGATCGCGATCGGGATCGCCACGCCGCCGAGCCCGGCCAGGAGCGGCAGCGCGAACCGGCGCCGCTCGCGGAGCTCGCCGAGGTCGAACTCCCGCCGCGCCTCGAGGCCAATGACGAAGAAGAAGAACGTCATCAGGCCGGCGTTGAGCCAGTGCCTCAGGTCGAGGGAGACCCCGGAGCTCCCGACGCGGATCGACAGACGCGTGTGCCAGACGGACTCGTAGGACGCCGAGTCGAGGTTCACCCAGGCCAGAGCGGCGAGCGCCGCCCCGAGGAGCACCGCGGCGCTGCCGGACTCCGTGCGCAGGAACGCGCGCAGCGGCGTCTCGAGGTTGCGCGCCCATGCCGTGCGCCCGGAGAACCGGGCGGGAGATGCCTGCTGCTCGCTCATCTCGAGGGGCCCATGTGGCCTAACGCGTCCGGCTCCGAAAACCTGCCTGTGACAGGATGCCGTGGACGCCCAGCGAAAGGAGCAAGGTATGGACGGGCAGCTGGAGCAGGTTGCGGGGGGCTGGCAGCTCCGATTGGTCCGCCTCCTGCCGAATCCGCCGGCGCGAGTCTGGCGCGCGCTGACCGATCCCGGTGAGCTCGCCGCGTGGTTCCCGGCCGTGATCGAGGGCGAGCGCGAACCCGGCGCCGCCCTCCGCTTCGTCTTCCGGGGCGACGAGGGCACCCCCCGCGGCGGCGAGATGCTCGCGTACGACCCGCCCTTCGCGCTCGAGCTCGGGTGGGGCGAGGAGACGCTCGGCATCGAGCTGCGACCGCACGAGGCGGGCTGCGTGGTGATGCTCGTGAACACCTTCGGCGACGCGGGCAGCGTCGCGCGCGACCCGGCCGGCTGGCACGCGACCCTCGACCTGCTCGGCTATCACCTGGCCGGCGACCAAGCCAGGCGGCAGCACGTGCAGCCCGCCTACTCCGCCCGCTTCGGAGACGACCGCTAAGCGGGGACGGGGAGCCCCTCGATCGCGCGCAGGGCCCGCTGGATCTCCTCCTCGTCGAGCGCGACGTCGACGAGTTTGCCCGCGAAGTAGTTGTCATAGGCGGCCATGTCGAAATGGCCGTGACCCGAGAGGTTGAAGAGGATCGTGCGCTCCTCGCCCGCCTCGTCGGCCGCGCGCGCGGACTCGAGCGCGCCGTGGATCGCGTGGGCGGACTCGGGTGCCGGGATGATCCCTTCGCTGCGCGCGAAGAGCACGGCCGAGGCGAAGATGTCGTTCTGGGCATACGCGTCTGCCCGGATCAGCCCGTCGCGCACGAGCTGGGAGATAAGCGGTGCAACGCCGTGGTACCGCAGACCGCCGGCGTGGATCGGCTGCGGGACGAAGTCGTGCCCGAGTGTGTGCATCGCGACGAGCGGCGTGAGCTTGCTCGTGTCGCCGAAGTCGTAGGCAAAGAGGCCGCGCGTCAGCGTCGGGCAGGCGCTGGGCTCGCACGCGAGCACGTCGATGTCGCGCCCCGAGATCTTCTCGCGCAGGAAGGGGAAGGCGAGCCCGGCGAAGTTCGAGCCGCCGCCGACGCAGCCGACGACGACGTCGGGAAACGCGCCCGCGAGCTCCATCTGCGCGAGCGCTTCCTGGCCGATCACCGTCTGGTGGAGGAGGACGTGGTTCAGCACGCTGCCGAGCGAGTAGGCCGTGTCCTCGCGTCCCGCGGCGTCCTCGACCGCCTCCGAGATCGCCATGCCGAGGCTGCCCGGCGAGTCGGGCGACTCGGCGAGCATGGCCCGGCCGGACTCGGTGTCCTCCGACGGGCTCGGCACGATCGTCGCGCCCCAGGCCTGGATGAGCGAGCGCCGGAAGGGCTTCTGGTCGTACGAGATCCGGACCATGTAGACCTTGCACTCCAGGCCGAGCAGCTGGCAGGCGAATGCGAGCGCGCTTCCCCACTGGCCCGCGCCGGTCTCGGTCGCGAGCCGCGTCCGCCCCTCCCGCTGGTTGTAGAAGGCCTGCGCGACCGCGGTGTTCGGCTTGTGGCTCCCGGGCGGGCTGACGCCCTCGTACTTGTAGAAGATGCGCGAGCGGGTGCCGGCGGCCTGCTCGAGCCGCCGCGCCCGGTACAGCGGGGTCGGCCGCCAGAGCCGGTAGATCTCGAGCACCTCGTCCGGGATCGCGACCTCGGGCTCCTCGCTCACCTCCTGGAGGATGAGCTCCATCGGGAAGAGCGGCGCGAGGTCGTCCGGCCCGACCGGCTGCCCGGTGCCCGGATGCAGCACCGGCTGCGGCGGGTTGGGCATGTCGGCGCGGATGTTGTACCAGCGTCGCGGGAGCTGCGACTCCTCGAGCAGGAACTTCGTCTGCTCCACGGCGGGAGCATAAGGCCTGGACCCTGGGTCGGCGGTCCCGGAGGGGAAGCGAGGCACACGACCCAGGGGCCAGGACGTTGGTTGTAATGCCACGAGGCCTGTGTGCTCGGCGTGCGGATCGACGGCGCCCTCGCGGGCGCGGTCTCCTGGCGGCTCGACGGCGAGACGACCGACCTCCACCGCCTGGTCGTCGACCCCGTCCATTTCCGGAGAGGCATCGGTCAGGCGCTCGTGCGCGCTGCGCTCGCCGTCGAGCCCCAGGCCCGGTGGGCGATCGTCCAGACCGGCGCCGCGAACGAGCCCGCGAAGACGCTCTACCGGCGCGAGGGCTTCGTGCCGCTGGACGAGCTCGAGCTGGTCCCGGGCC
>WNGE01003802.1_pt1 | contig 19079 bp, 22 predicted proteins | sample 5400651 | NCBI WGS metagenome assembly WNGE01 (sample SAMN13153370, study PRJNA577476) | soil metagenome | isolation source: 60 cm soil or saprolite under grassland replicate 2 | place: USA:California | collected 2016-06-15
GGTGTAAGCATGGTAACATGTTCAGCTCAGGAGTACTAATAACCCGTTCGGCTTGATCTTTTACTTTTCTGTTACGCTGTGGCCGGGGTCGCTGACCCCGGTCCCAGTCAACAGAGGAGACAAAAGATCCAAAACAAAACGAAGCCTTAAACGCGTACTTTCGCTTCCTGTATGTAGATATCAGAGGATCAGCCCGTTCTTTCCCAAGTGAATAGTGATAAGTGAAAAGCGGTTGGTAAGAGAAACCACCTCTTACCATTCACCGATCACCAATCACGCGGCGCGCAGCGTCGCCACCAGAAATTAGCATCGAATGTTTCGGTGCTAATTTCTGGTGACAATAGCGCAGTGGCCCCACCCGTTCCCATTCCGAACACGGCAGTGAAACGCTGCAGCCCCGATGGTAGTACGGCGATAGGCCGTGCGAGAGTAGGACGTCGCCAGAACAGAGCACCCGCAGGTCAAATGATCTGCGGGTGTTTTTTTGGTGTCGCCTACTCGAGCAGAGAACACGCCGTGCTGGGAAGCCGGCGGGTAGACGGTCAAGCCCGCGCGGGTAGCGGGCGAGCGAGTGGGAACGAGCGAGTCAGTAGGACGTCGCCAGAACAAAATGCCCGGTGAGTTTATCTCATCGGGCATTTTTTCTACGCCCTACCGAGCACGGCGCGGCGGAACGCCGCATGCCGTAAGAGAACATCGCCGCGGGGCAGCGGCGAGGTAGACGGGAAAGCCCGAGAGGGCGAGTGAACGGGAGAGAGCGAGTCAGTAGGACGTCGCCAGAACCCAGCACCTTGAAAACAGGTGCTGGGCTTTTTCTTTTCCGGGGAGCGCACGCCTAAATCTGGGGAGCACAGGCCGCTGGCCTGTTGGCGACGGCTGCTAGCCGTCGCGAACTTTTCCAGAGCATTTGTCTGGAGTCACCAAATTCATTACATTAATTCCCGAAAGATAATTCATCGTGCGCTTCGAACTTTATACTGACGCTCTCGCTCGCAACCTTCCCGAACACCGACTCCGCCGCGGCGATGTCGTGAAAGTTGTCGATCATCATCCCTTCGCCAAATGGCGAGAACGGGTATTCGATCGAGGTCTTCAACGCGCTCGGCGACGCCATCGCTGTAACAGCCGTGCCCGAATCCGCGCTGGAAGCTTTGAACAAAGACGAAGTCCTCAGCGTGCGACCGTTAACCGCCGCACGGTAATTTGATCCTCAACCACCTGTGAGCGAGTCAGCATTCAAAATCCCGCTTGACTCTCATAGCGGCTGGTGCACAGTGGTGAATAGTTCACCACTATGATGCGTGAAAGAAAGCGAGCGAAACCGAATGTGGAACGGCTCACAATTTCTTTGGGTAACGGACAGCGAAAAGAATTGGAAACCATTGCGAAAGTAAATCATACCTCTCTAGCTTTTGTAATTCGCCATGCTTTGAATTATTTCGTCTCTCAGCACAAGGACAAGCAATTACATCTCAACCTGCCTCCATGAAAAAGCGAGTTCGCAAGTACTATTCTGCTGACAATCTAATCACACTCTTTCGGGGCGATTGCTTGGATCTACTAAAAACGATTCCAGATGGCTCGGTTCAACTGGTACTTACTTCCTATGAAGCTTCACTATCACTCGCCGACTATTTAAGCAGTCAACGACGAGTGATCGCTGAGTGCGTGCGGATAACGTCAGAAGGAGGCAGCATCTGTTGGCAAATCGGCCATCACGTAAACGGTCACAACCAAGTTATCCCGCTAGACATCCTCTTGCATCCTTTGTTCGCCGAGCACGAGCAAGCCGCGGGCATCCGCCTGCGTAATCGGATTGTGTGGCATTTCGAACACGGCTTGCACTGTAAACGAAGATTTTCTGGCCGACATGAAACCATTCTTTGGTACACAAAAGGAGATGACTATCTCTTCAATTTGGACGCAATACGCGTTCGGCAAAAATACCCGGGCAAACGTGCGTACAAAGGACCAAACCGAGGAAAATATTCTGGCAATCCTCTCGGCAAGAACCCGAGTGATGTTTGGATTTTTCCCAACGTCAAAGCAAACCACGCAGAGAAAACAAAACATCCTTGCCAATTTCCGATCGAACTCGCCGAGCGCTTCGTGCTCGCATTAACCCGCGAGCAAGACCTTGTCGTCGATCCGTTTCTTGGATCGGGAACAACTGCGGTTACCGCGGTTTTGCTAAATCGACGCGCCGCCGGAGCGGAACTCGTCGACATATACTTCGATATATCGCGCCAACGCGTTCGGCTTGCAAGAAAAGGAACGGTTCCGCGCCGGCCTCTAACGCAACCTGTGTACGTACCAAAACCAAATACTCCGCTAACGATTATTCCTGCGGAATTCGCCAGCCAAGCTAAGAGTATAACAGCTCAACCAAGCAATCACTACCGCGCTGCGTGATCAGACGGTGTTAGATTCGCTGCTAAGGCTCGAATCAGAGAAGGCTCCAGTTTCATTCTGCGATCCTCGAAATACGTACGAAAGCTGCCGACAGGATCGGCAGGATCTAGTTGGATGCCTTTGGCACCGCCTGCCAAGTAACTAACACTCGCTGTATGGTGAACAACTGTCTCGACCAGCACAGACGCCGCTCGCAATTGCGCGATAGGATCAACTTCGAGGCGTCGGTTAAACTCGTCTTCGGTGAGACCGAAAACTTGACGATGGATCCCGTAGCCAGAATTAATGTACAGTTTATCACCTGCTACGTCGCCTAACACGTTCCGCCCGAGATCCTCATAATGAAAATCACTGAATTTATCCTCGCCGGGTGGCCTTTGCAGCCGCAGTTTGCACTTAGTTCGAGCGATTTCACCACTGGGTAACTTTGCACTCGCCCACAAAACAGCATGCTGCCCCCAACCAGTACCAGTGAATGAAATCGGGACGCGTGCAATGTCGCTTTGATTGGTACGATGATCTTCCTTAACTTTGATATGTAACTGAGACTCGGCCTGATCGTCACCCAGCGAGATTTTTCCAACTAAGTCTTCCAGCCAGAACTTAAGTTCTGGCATCCCAACAAAAGCTTTCAAATTCACGACCAAAATAGCCTTCGTTGGACGTGCTGGCGATCCATGATAATGAGACGAACTAAATTCTATGTTGTCCGGTGGCTGAATAGTGGGCGGATCATCCACACCTGCCACGGTCAAACTAGCTTGTGCGGGCTTCCCTGACTTATCGTCAGTGAGAGCTGTTATAATACCCGCTTCGCCTTTCTGGCCGCAGAGCAATGTCAGCCGAATTCTATGATATTCTTTGTCTTTGCGGCGCCGGACTATTTCAGAATCTGGTTCGACTTGAATCTGTGCGTTGTTGCTTTCGAACAGAACGACCTCTCCTTCCTTAACTTTCTGCAGGTTAACGAATACCGAGACCGTTCGAGCGATGCCTGCATATAGCCGAAGCGATTTCACTGCGAAGGCGATTGCCTCGTCGTGTTTTGGCTTACCATCTCCGTCTTCTTCTTCCGTCTCCTCACTGTTAAACTGATTGATCGCCTTTAACGCGTCCTTTACACGCTGGCTCAGCGCTTCGGAACGATCTCCTGCTCCCTTGCGCTGGCGTTTGATCTCTCGCTCGTAAATCGGCGTGACGTGCTTCTCTACGAGCTTGAATAGTTTTTGAGTGATCTCATGCTTGGGATCGAAGCCTTCTCGCGTTTCCTTCAATACCGCAGTTGCTTCTTCGGCTTCCAGTTTAGCCTCGAGAAGAGAGCGAATACCCGTGATCCGGACAATACCAAAGATATGTTGTAGATACGGATTTCTATCGTACTCCGGCAACAAGGTTAAGTCCATTACTGCGTCATTATCGTCGACAAAGAGAAGGCCGTTTTCGCGGCGATCGATATGCACAGGATCGCTCTGGAGCGCGTCTTCAGACCGCGCGACTAGAATATCCACTGGCAGCGAGCCGTCTTTACCTAGGTCTAAGGAATCGGTTATTCGCGCGAGAACGGTCCCAATTGGGAAATCATATGAGAGTGGATCCGTGTGGTCACCGCCAGCACGGATTCTTCGGACCACAACGTCAGTATTTGGATCGGAGGCGATCAACCGCAGCATATAAAAACTGCTGATCTTCGGGATTATTTGATCCTCGGTCGGAATCGGAGTGCCTTCCTTTAATCGAAACTGAACCACGGTACCCGACTGTGTGATTGAGCTCGGTAACTTGCATTTTGCTAAAAGTCCTTTTGTGGCATAACCCAGCTCTTCTGTCTCAATCAGTGCATCATTCGCCCAGTAAATTTTGCAATGCGACAGCTTTCCGTTCGCAGTGGAATAGATCACGGAATCGTCATGATAGAGCAAAACGTCCAATGCGCCGCGACCAAACAAGCTTCTCGTCCTCTCACCCTTTGCCTTGGCTTCAGCGTCGACCCAAACTTCGTTTCAAGCTCTGATTCGCTCATGCCGAGTCCTGTGTCGATGACTCGGCACAATCTCGAATTGCTCCCGGCAGTTGTTAGTTCCAAAATTATTCGCCGGCGCGATTGTGTCGGAATGTGCTTCTTAAGTTCGGATGTATCGAGTCTTTCGTCGCGCTTCAACTTAAGCAGTTCATCGACAAGCCCTGCAGCGTGACTAATCCCAGCTTGCTTTTTTAAAATCGAATCAGAATTCGTCAGCGGCTCTGTAACCGTTTTCAAAAAATTCTTCCCGACTGCTGCGTTTACCATTCGCCGTTTTTCGCGCGCGGCGACTTTGATTACTTTCGTACCCATAATTTATTGACCCGTTACTCAGCTATGAACATCTCAGGAAATTGCGCTCTCACGTCCGCCAGAAAAGTGATCATCTCGGAGTCATGCGTGTCTTCGGCACTACGCTCCAGATCTTTCATCTTCTTGTTTCGGACTTTGGCCGGCGTGTGATCGAAGATTCCAAGGAGCGAGTGAACGTGAATGAGATCGCGTTCGCTCATCACCTGGGCCTGCCATTTGTCGAAAAGCCGGCTTTTTCGCGCGCGATCAAGTTCCCGCTGCGGTTCAACCGATCGGGGCCGTGCTGACTGCGGGGCTACTGTGTCAACCGATCGCAAACTCGCTTCCTGTCCTGTCGTTGTGCTAGGTGAGCCTAACTTGCTAAGCAATTCACGCGCGATGTCGAGACCACGTTCGTTCAAACTGAAACCAGTACTTGCAGCTCCGGTAAGCCAGTTACGGTATTTGGGCTGACACTGTAGTAACGAGCGGTTGGTTCTGAACGCATCCGGATATTCGGGCCATCCCACCATTCCAAACTTATCTGGGAAAAGTCGCCAGCTAAGAACCGAGACGGCTTCGATCGTCCGTCGCAGCTGCCACTGATGTAACCAGAAAAGACTGTAAACAGTGAGCGCTGCTAAAGAATCATCTTTGTAAAGCATTCGATCCTTTGCTGCAATCTTCACAAGATCCTTCTCGTGCCGAATGAAACTCGAATCAGTGGTTTTTAAATTACGCATTAGTCGTTGGGATCATGCTGCTAGTGAATCCCAAATGGATTGGGAATCCGCTGCAAATTGTTTCGGCCGACGAATGGCGTAGAATCCCCTCCGAGGGATTGCCAACAGTCCTCGCTCCTTTAGAAGCGAAAGAACGAGATAACCTTGATAACTGGGGCACTGCACCTTCCCGAGAACATCTTCAGCGACAAAATGCTTGCGACCCCCCAGCTCGCCTAATCTCCGCACAACTGCTTCAAATTCCGGCTTGGGAATCGCATGTTCGTACTCTGTACGCCGGTCGCGACTTAGTCCCGTCTTGATCAGAACGTCTGAGTGCACGGAATATTTTGGATAATCTTTTTTCGATTTGCGGCGCGCAACCGCCGGCAATGACATTGCTTGTGCGTCGCCTATGTCGTGTGCCTCCGCCTTGCCAGAGGATTTGATTTCAGTCGTCGTGATCGACATTTGTTCTCGAAGTTGATCGACCTTCTTCGAGAGCGAGAAAAACCGCTCAGCCTTTTCCCAATCTCCTCCGTTCGCCTTGGCGAATTGTTGAGATAGCGACAGTAGCCGGTCCCGAAGTTCTTGGAAGCTCCGTTCGGCAGCAACGACCCCGTCCTGTCTAGCCGGTGTATCTGTATCTGACATATATGCAGTCTACAATAGAATACAGTGACTTGTCAACAAGAAAAATGCATGAGCCGAGAAAAAATTTGAACCGGTCGCCGACTTGGCCTCTCACACCCCGCAAGATCGACATCGATTTTGGGCGAGAGTTGATGAGCTCGGCGGGCGCTACTTGCGAGTGGTGACGCTCGCCGATAAAGTCACCATACACAACGCATTCCTCGATCGACGATTTAAACCATGAAACTGAATGATCATCCAGATACCGACTCGCTTTACATCGATCTCTCGGCCAAACCGAGCGCCGAGAGCGTCGAGGTCTCCAAAGGCGTTGTCTTGGATTACGATGCTGACGGAAATCTGGTTGGCATCGATATCGATCATGCCAGTTCGAAGCTGAATTTGCGGGAGCTGGTCACCACCCACATCCCGCTTGAAACAGCGCAGAAAGCGTAGCAACACCAACGAAAGGATTTCTCATGCTTACGAGCCAAAAAGTCATCGATGCCATTAACGAGCAGATCGGCTACGAATTCAGCGCGGAGCTGCAGTATTACGCGATCGCGGCTCATTTTGCGGCGGAGGCGTTGCCGCAATTGTCGCAGCATTTTTTCCAGCAAGCTGAGGAAGAGAAAGGTCACGCGTTGCGTTTCATCAAATATGTGGTCGACGCTGGCGGACGCGTCGTGATCCCGGCGATCGATGCGCCAAAATCGAAATTCAAGACGGCGCGCGATGCGGTGAAACTTTCACTCGATCAGGAAATTCACGTCACGCAGCAGATCAACGGGCTGGTCGGGTTGGCGCGAAAGCAGAACGACTATATCACGATCAATTTCCTCCAGTGGTTCCTGACCGAGCAGCTCGAAGAAGTTTCGTCAATGGATAATCTGCTCAAAATCATCGAGCGCGCCGGGACAGATTTGCTTCAAGCGGATGAATATCTCGCGCGGGTCGGACTAAGAACTATGCCCGAACCACCGAAAGAGTAAAACCCGACAGAATTAACAGAATTACCGGATTGATTGTAAAATTCGGGGTCTGGTGAAAATCGGGCAAATCCTGTCTGAAAAATGTGATATAGCGGAAATAGGGAGAGATATCTCGGTCCGAGCCGGACTGGCAGTTTGCTCGACCTGGCAAGGAATCGTCCAGCGCGCCGGCGACGATTTGTTGCAGGCGGATCAGTATTTGGTACGAGGGCGTCAAAGCGGTTCCTCAGCGCCGACGGAATAACGTTGTTGTAGCAACCGGCCTGTGGCCGGTTTGGTTTTCGGCGGACAGCGCCGTGGCTACAGTTTAAAACTTGCTTCATCGACTGCTCGGCCTTATCGGCGGTCTATGAACCCGAAAGTTATATTTTTGCTGGCTGCGGCCAGTCTCGCGCTGAGTAGCGCGGCCTTCGCCGCTGGCGCAAAGACCCATGAAGTCAACGGAACTGTGCTCGAGACCACCCCGACGAAGATCGTCCTTCAGAAGGGCGCGGAGCGATGGGAAATCGATCTCGACCCGCAAACCAAAGTCAGTGGCGAATTAAAGGTCGGCGCAAAGGTAACCATCACCTACGCGATGAGCGCGACGAAGATTGACGCAGGTCCCTTAACAAAACTCAAAGCCGCTGCCGAAGAAGCAGCTCCAATCACTTCGAGCGTGCCACCCGGTTCGCAAAAAAAAGCGGTGCCCGCTGTTAGTCCTACACCATAGGTGAATAGACCACGTGGAGGGACGATGTCTCTATCGTCCCAAATGGATGGGGCGCGACGGAGTGCGTCCCTCCCCAAATATTGGGTACAAAAATCTTGAATAGAACCACCTGGAGTCGGTCTAATCGGACACTATGAATACAAAAGCATTCAGTTTAATAGCCGCCGCGAGTCTTGCTCTCAGCAACCTGACCTTCGCAGCCGGCGCAAAAACGTATCAAGTTACTGGTCCTGTCCTCGAGGTGACGGACGCGATGATTGCGGTCCAGAAAGGCAAAGACCGTTGGGAAATCAATCGTGACGCCAACACGAAGGTCACCGGTGACCTTAAGGTCGGCGAAAAAGTGACAGTCACTTACACCATGTCGGCCACAGACGTGGAAGTGAAGGCGGGCAAGGGCGCGAAGAAAGAAGCAGCGAGCCCGCCTGGGTCACCGAAAAAATAATCCCAGGCAAAATTCAAATCGCCGGGTGTTCGCAAGCACCCGGCGATTCTTGCGTACAGGCGATTGAAGCAGCGTGCCCTGCCAAACTATCGGCGGCGACTACCCCCTCCGAGAATTCCTCCCAAAATTCCGCGCACGATTTGTCGTCCCATCTGACTGCTCGCAGCACGCATCGCGCTCTTAGCCATTGATGTTGCCACCGAATCCTGGACGCCACCACGCGGTCCAATCTTCGGTTGAAAAACTGAGACGACGGTGTCAAGGAAAGACGTTTCCGCTCCTTCTGGAACTGATGCGCCCGGCGCAGCGGCCGGGGCGCCTGCTGCTTCGACCTTCTCGCCTGCGCGGGCCTGCAACTTCTCGTAGGCCGACTCGCGATCGACTGCTTTTTCGTAGTGACCAGCAATGATCGAAGAGGCGATGATCTGTTTGCGTTGATCGGCCGTGATTGCCCCTACTTGGCTGCGCGGTGGAACAATCTTTGCGCGCTCAACAATTTGCGGGCTGCCGTTTTCATCTAGCATCGATACGAGCGCCTCGCCGACGGCCAGCTCAGTCAAAACAGTTTCTACTTTCAATTTTGGATTCTGCCGGAAAGTTTGAGCCGCAGCCGTGACTGCTTTTTGGTCGCGCGGTGTGAATGCGCGCAGGGCGTGTTGCACGCGGTTCCCGAGCTGGCCGAGCACGACATCGGGGATATCGAGTGGGTTCTGGCTAACGAAATAAACACCCACACCTTTCGACCGAATTAGTCGCACCATCTGCTCGATTTTTTGTTTTACCGCGGGCGCGATGTCGGTGAAGAGGAAATGCGCTTCGTCGAAGAAGAAGACCAGCTTCGGTTTTTCCGGATCGCCGATCTCGGGAAGATTTTCAAACAATTCTGAGAGCATCCAAAGCAGAAATGTCGCGTAAACTTTCGGCGCCTGCTGCATCAACTTATCCGCCGCCAGAATGTTGATCACGCCTTTGCTGCCCTGCGTTTGGATCAAATCGTCGAGATTTAGCACGGGTTCGCCGAAAAACTTGTCGGCTCCCTGCGATTCGAGCGCAAGCAGATTGCGCTGGATCGCGCCGGCGCTTGCGGCCGAAACGTTTCCGTATTGCGTTTTGAATTGATCGGCATTGTCCGCGACGTACTGCAACATCGAGCGCAAGTCTTTAAGATCGAGAAGGAGCAGGCCGCTTTCGTCCGCGATTTTGAAGACCATGTTGAGCACGCCTTCCTGCGTGCCGTTCAATTCGAGGAGACGCCCCAGAAGCAATGGCCCCATTTCGGAGACCGTTGCACGCACGGGATGCCCTTGTTCGCCGAACACATCCCAAAAAACGACTGGGCACGCTTCCCCTTTGAAATCCGCAATCTTAAGTTCCTTCGCGCGCTCGACGACCTTTGGATTATTCCCTCCGCTCTGACTCATTCCCGCGAGATCGCCTTTCACATCTGCCATGAATACGGGCACACCCCGCGCGCTGAAGTTTTCCGCGAGTGTTTGCAAAGTGACGGTTTTTCCCGTGCCCGTTGCACCTGCGACGAGACCGTGGCGGTTGGCCATCTTAGGGAGCAGATAAATCGGATGGTTCGATTGAGCGACAAGAATGGGATCGTCCATGGTTCGAATTGTAATTGTGACTAACGGCTCACTGTTGTCCAGCACTGGTCCGCACCGCGCGGACAACGTGGCGGCTATAGCTCCCGCCGGCGCCATGCGCCGAGGACGATGCCGCTGATAGCGAAAGCCAGGAGGGGCCGGCCCATGTTGATGAGAATTAGCGGCCACGGATTTGTCTCGAACGCTGAAAACACGGCGATCGTTGTGTATTGCACGAACAAGAATGCGAACCAGCAGATAAGCGCGATCTTCAATCCGGTAAGGGCGTGTGCGACATGTAGTTTCGTGAAGAGCCAGGCAAGCGCGTAATTGACAAAAATTGCCGAAACAATCGCGATCAAATAGGGAACCGCGCTATGCGGCGGTTCGATGTCGGTCATGGTGCGGGCGTTGTAATTCAACCACGCCTCACCGAAGAGCGCATACCATCCCAATCCGATAAAGAAGTGGATGACCACAAGGACCCATACAGCTAGATGATGGATTTTGTGGTTCATGAGCGTGTCTGATTATCCGGATGTCGCAATTTGGATTGCAAGCCAATTAACCCAAAAGGTCAATGTCGATCGAACGGTAGTCGCGCAGGTTTCCAGGCCGTGAATCCGCATGTCAATAAAGGTAAGGCTTGGAAAGCGGGAACGCGTTCTTGATTAATTCGATTCGCGGGCTGGCGTCTTCCGTAACAAGGACTTCCACGACATCGAAGCGGAAGAGAATATCGGGATTATCCAACATCCGCAGCCAGTTGAGGGCGCCGCGCGAAATGCGCTTCCGCTTTTGGCGGTCGACTGCCGTGAACGGCCGGCCAAAATCTTCCCGAGTGCGTGTTTTTACTTCGACGAAGACGAGGGTGTCGTTGTGGCGACACACGATGTCGATCTCGCCACCGCTTCGCCCTTTGAAGTTACGATAAAGAATTTTGTAGCCCTCCCGCCGCAGGAAGCGGGAGGCCAGTTTCTCGCCGTGAGCGCCGCGCCGGAGATGCTGCGGTTGCGATGAGGCCTTCGAGGGTAAGAAGCGGCTGCGCCACCGGTTCGAAAGATCGGCGATGGATCGGACAAGGCCCGAATTCATGGAGTTTCAACAGATGGATCTCAGTGCAGTAACCTTTATGCTGGCTGAAGCAATACTCCGGAAAATGCGCACAGAAGTCACGCATCATTCTGTCACGCGTAACTTTCGCGATCACACTGGCAGCGGCGATGGTAAGGCTGAGGCAATCGCCATCGATAATAGCGGTCTGGGGAACTGGAAAGGGAATAACGGGCAGGCCATCAATCAAGACGTGGTCCGGCGTGTTAGAGAGCGCGGCAATGGCAGCGCGCATCGCTTTATGCGTAGCGCGCAGGATATTGATCCGGTCGATTTCCATGGAATCGACAATGCCCACCGCCCAGCGGAGTTCAGGATTAGAGATGAGATCGTGATAAATTTCTTCGCGTAGCTCCGGTGCAAGTTGCTTAGAATCGTTCAAGCGGCGATGGCGGAACTTTTCCGGAAGAATCACGGCGGCGGCGACAACCGGACCGGCCAGAGCACCGCGGCCAGCCTCATCGATCCCAGCAATGCGAGCGGCGCCAATGGCGCGAAGTTTTTTCTCGTAGCGAAATCCGCAGCGCCGATACATGCGGTTGCGAATCTAGAATAATTCAGGTGCTATGAAAATGGGAAATGTGAATCGAGAATAGTGATCAGCGAATAGAGCCCACGCGTCTACCATTCACCAGTCACCGATCACTATTCACTTCTATTCCCTGACTGCTGTCGCTTCCTTACCTTTACGGGTCCGGAGGTAATTTAATCTGGCTCGGCGAACGCGACCTTGTTGTTCCACTTCAACTTTTGCGATCCGCGACGAATGCAATGGGAAAACGCGTTCGACGCCCTCGCCGTAGGAGATTCGGCGCACGGTGAATGTTTCATTAAGTCCGCGGCCTTTGCGACCAATCACTATGCCAGCGAATATCTGGATTCGTTCCTTGTCGCCTTCCACAACGCGAGTGTGAACGCGCACGCTGTCGCCGACGGCAAACTGCGGCGCATCGCTCCTTTGCTGTTCTTTCTCGATGGCATCGATAATCTGATTCATGACAATTTCCTTCCTTTGCCGCGCCGTAGTCTTAACGAAGGCGGGCGCCAGCCGGACGGGCGAACATTTTCATTCGAATAAACTCAAAAGGCAAACGAAAGATGGCCACAAGAACCGGCTTGTGCGGAAATCCCCGGAAGCGTTGCCACCGGGCGGCCGCTCGAGACCGGCATCACCGATGCCGGCCACAACATCAGCAGCTCAATTTCGATCCGTCATCTGATTGTTTTGATCTGTGAAAATCAGTGTAATTTGTGGCTAATTTTCGGCTCAACTTCTGCGCCCGTAGTTCAACTGGATAGAGCGACGGCCTCCGGAGCCGTAGGTTGCGCGTTCGAGCCGCGCCGGGCGCAGATTCAAAGAAAGTGAGAAGCGATCAGTGAAAGGTGGGGTTGGGCGAACTTCTCACTAATCACATCTCACCTCTCACAGGAAATTTTCGTCCGGCAGCTGCCGGACAAAAATTTTCCTTATCCCAGCGCTTCGATCCGGCTCAGCAAATCTTTTTTGCTCGTGACGCCGGTGATCTGATCGCGCAGTTGCCCGTTTTTGAAGAAGAGCAGAGCGGGGATTGCGCGAATATTGAACTTGAAGGAAAGGCTCTGATTTTCATCTACGTTCACTTTCCCAACCTTGACCGCGCCCGCTTTCTCGCGTGCAACCTCATCCAGCAGCGGTGCGATCATTTTGCAGGGACCGCACCATTCTGCCCAAAAATCGACAATTACAGGCTTGTCGCTTTGCGTGACTTCGCGGTCAAAATTGGATTCATCGAGACTGATTGTGGCGGAGTTGTCCATTGGTTTAGGAAAAGTAAGTCCAAATCTGAATAATCAAAATGACCACGGACACACCGAGCAGCATCCAGCACAAAGGACCTGCGCTTTTCTCTGCTGGCGCCACTGCAATCGCAGCACTCTGCGAGGCAGTGAGTGGCATGGCAATAAGGGGTTGAGTTTTTTTCATCTGAACCGTGGGAAGCGGCTTGGAAGGCGGGTCCGGCATGAGCGGAATGCGTGCTGTCTCTTTCTTTGGTCCCGGTGAAAGGGAACCTGGCGCGGGGGTAACTGAAGTCAGTTCGGGCATCGAAACGGCTGGCGGCTTCGGCGGGGAAGCTGGCGAGGGCGGTGGCGGTGGCTTGAAAAACTGGGGAGACATCATTTTCTGAGTGGCAGGTTTTGAAACAGGCGACGGCTCGGCCGGAGTACCGAAAGAGGGCTTGTCTGATGACAGGCGAAGCGGCAAGTGGATTCGTACAGTTTCGCGCGATTTCGTATTTGGATCGGTTGGTTTCGCTGCAGGCTGAGGCGGCAAGTCAATGCGAACGGTCTCTTTCTTTGGTTCGTTTGGATCTGTCATCTGGCGAAGTAAGTGCCAGCAAATTTGCTCGGAAAACGTGCAGCTGTCACCTGCTAAGTGAATTTTTCGTCCAAAAAGTCTGCGTTTTCACCAACGGGACGTTAGGCCAGAAGATCGTATCCGCGGCTTCCAGTGATCCCGCGCCAAACGAATTCACCGACGGGCGCTGCCTTGGACAAGACGATGCGCGTATCGACGTCCGGGGCGTCGTCTTCGCTCCGGGCGACATGCGGCTGATCGACCAATAATTTGAGTTCGCTTCCAACTTTTTCGCGGGCAACTTCATACGCGATCTGTTGCTGGATCGACATCGCCATCCGGTAGCGTGCATTCTTGACCTTCGTCGCAATTTGGTCCGGCATTTTCGCCGCGCGCGAGCCCTCTTCCTGTGAATATTTGAATATCCCGAGCCGTTCGAATCGAACACGCCTAATAAAGTCGAGCAGGGTCTCGAATTCCCCTTCCGTTTCGCCAGGAAATCCGACGATGAAAGTCGTGCGCAAGGCAACCCTAGGAATTCCGGAGCGCAATTTGTCGGTCAAAATCTCGATGTGCGCGCGCGTGGTTTCTCGTCGCATGCGTCTCAACATCGAGTCGTCGATGTGTTGCAGGGGCATATCGATGTAGCGCGCAACCTTGTCGCATTCGGCGATCGTCTCAATCAATTCATCACTCCAATGCGCCGGGTGTGTATAAAGCAGGCGCACCCAAAATTCGCCTTCGATCTTTTGAATCTCGCGAAGCAACGCAGCGAGAGTCGGTCCTTGCGTCGAGTCAACCGGCTGGCGTGGTCCTGCTTTCTTCCGCCACAAATCCATTCCATAATACGTTGTATCCTGGCTGATCAAATTGATCTCGCGTACGCCTTCACCGACGAGTCCCCGAATTTCTGCCAGCACTGACTGTGGAGGCCGGCTGCGATGTTTTCCTCGCATTTGCGGAATCACGCAAAAACTGCACGGGTGATTGCATCCTTCGGCAATCTTTACATAAGCGGAGTGCGCTGGTGTAAGCCGAAAGCGAGGCGTGTCGTAATCGGGGATGTAAGTTGGGCGGGTGTCCGCGAATGGAAGATCGATCTCGTCGCTTTCAGAAGAAACGTCCAACGCACAACATCCAACGCCCAACGTCCAACTGTCTGCCTTCGACGTTGAGTGTTGGGCGTTGGGCGTTGGGCGTTTGCTTAAAAGCTTCTCTACAATTTCACCAAGCTGCGCAACCTGATCCAGCCCAATAAATGCATCCACCTCCGGCATCTCCTGGCGCAGTTCCTTGGCAAACCGCTGAGACATGCAGCCGCTTACGATCAGTTTTTGATCCGGCCGCCTGTTTAAGCCGCGCTGATGATGCGCCTCCAGAATCGCTTCGATCGATTCTTCCTTCGCTGAATCGATGAATGCGCATGTGTTCACTACCAGGACATCGGCATCCTCTGCACGCGAGGTAACGTTCATTCCACGCTTCAGAACGCTCCCGAGCATGATCTCTGCATCGACCAGATTCTTGGCACAGCCGAGACTGATCATGCCAACCTTGGTGCGCTTTAGCTGCGGTGGCGGCAGGCATGTCGCCTGCTCCGACTTGCGATTTGCAGCCGACACGGCTGCCTCTACAGAAACTTGATTCCGTGGCACTGCTTGATGGAAATTAATCAACCGTTACGTCTTCGTCGTCGTCTTCTAGCGCCTTGCCATTTTTCCTGATCTCAACGGCGTCACGATCGAGAACGCGAATCGAGACATGTTTGCCGCGGAATTCCACTGTGCCGTCACTCGGGGATATCCAGCGCTCGAAAGCAGGATTCTGGCTTTCATCATTTACGGTAACCTTGATGTAGGTTCTTTTAAGTGGACGAATAGCGACGCGATTTGTCGCGCCTGATTCCGCTGGCGATGGATTCGTTTCCCCTTGCGCCTTTGCAAGATCCCCTGGACCCACAGGCTTGGCTTTGCGCACTTCCGGCTCGGCTGATGTTGCGCGAGCAGCCGAAGCGGCTGTCGCCGTTGGCACGATTGTCGGCATGGGCGAAACCGATGGTGCAGTCGTAGGAGCGGACGCAACATTGCTTGCCGTTGCTTCGGGGGTCGTTGCTGGTGGCGGAGTTGTGGAGCTTGGAGTGGATCCGGTGCCCGGCGAGATTTGGGCGGTAGGCTCTGCTCGCCGTGGAGCAAGCCGTTGCAAATTGAGAATTAACTTCATTACCCCAAAGCCAATAACCAACACGAGGACGCCAAAGATGAGCGGCATCGGTGAGATGCGCTCCCGACTGGAATGGCGCGCATGACGCACCACCGGCGCGCTGACTGGCTTGGGAGGAGGATTGTCCTGAAGGTACGAGTAGCCATCGACCGTAACGCGCTCGGAATCTTCAAACGCGTCAAGATACGGCGTGACATCGACATCTAGAAATTTTCCGTAAATGAGCAGGAAACCTTTTGCGTACGCCAGGCTGGGAAATTGAGAAAAATCGTCCGCCTCAATTTCCGCCAGCCGGGCCGGACGAATCTTCGTCATCCGGGCTGCTTCGTCGAGTGTAAGATTCCTCGCGCGCCGCGCCTCCTGAAATTTTTTACCGAGCCCTTCTATCGTCATTGCGCGAAATGCCGGCTAAACGGCGGCATCGAGATCGACCAGAATCTCCCGTGGTTTGGCGCCTTCGCCGGGACCTAAAATACCGCGCTGCTCCAGAATATCAACGATGCGCGCGGCACGCGTGTAACCGAGTCGTAGCCGTCGCTGAAGCAGCGATGTAGAAGCGCGCTTTTCCTGGCGAATGATCTCGATACATTTTTCGACCAGCTCCTCATCTTCCTCCGTCACTTCTTCCTCCGGCGCCGCGGCGGATTGAAGCTTCTCATGCATCGCCGCATCGAAAGCGGGCGGGCTTTGGGCAGAAACAAATTCAACGAGGCGATGAATTTCATCGTCGGTTACGAGCACGCCTTGTGCACGAATTAGACGTGAAGTGCTCGGCGGGAGATAGAGCATGTCGCCCTGCCCGAGCAAACGATCGGCGCCATTTTCATCAAGAATTACTCGACTGTCGATCTTACTCGCCACTTGAAACGCAATCCGGCAGGGGATATTTGCTTTGATCACGCCAGTGACGACATCAGCGCGCGGCGTTTGCGTCGCGACAATCAGATGAATTCCAGCTGCTCGGGCCATTTGCGTAATGCGCGCGATTGCAGTTTCCACGTCAGCTGGCGCGGTCTGCATCAAATCGGCCAACTCGTCGATGATAACCACGATATAGGGAATTTTGTCGGGAATTTGAAGCTCGTCCTTTGTAGCCGGGATCGGTGATCCCTGCTCGCTCGGAGCCTCTTCCCGACCATCATCGGTGCCCGCTACAGCATCCTTCTTTTTGACCGGACGAGCGTTGAAACCGATGATGTTACGGACGCCGACGCGGGCAAAAATTTTGTAACGGCGTTCCATCTCGTCAATCAACCAGCGCAGGGCAAGCAGCACTTTTTTTGGATCCGTCACGATCGGGAAGATGAGATGCGGCAGAGAATTATAAGACTGCATCTCCACTACTTTGGGATCGATTATAATGAAGCGCAGTTCTTCCGGAGTAAACCGGAAGAGCATGCTGGCGACAAGCGCGTTGATACAGACGCTCTTACCGCTCCCAGTGGTTCCTGCCACGAGCAGATGCGGCATTTGCGCCAAATCGGCAATGATCGTCTTGCCGTACACGTCCTTACCGAGAGCGAGCGGAATTCTTGCATGCCCTTTTGTCTCCTCCCAGTCGGGTGATTGCAAAAGTTCACGCAATTTCACCGTCACTTTTCGACTATTCGCGAGCTCGATTCCCACGGTGTCCTTTCCGGGAATCGGCGCCAGAATATTAATGCGCTCGGCGCGGGTCGCTCGCGCAAGGTCCCGCTCGAGACTCACGATCTTGTCCACGCGAACGCCTTTTGCCGGATAAACTTCGTAGCGCGTAATGGTAGGGCCTTTCGTGATGTCACCCGGCGCTACCGCAATGCCGAACTGCGCCAGTGTGTCAATCAAGATTTGCTGGACATGCTCCAATTCCGACGGATCCGCAGCTGCACGTCCCTCCAGATTATGCTCGTCCAGTAAATCCATTCCGGGCAGCGCATAATTTTCCGATTGCCAGGCCCGACTTGTCAGGCCCGGCGCAGTCTTTGCTTTCTCTTCGCCGGCACGCAATTCGGCGAGAGACGGTTTTCGACGAGCAGTTGCCTGCTCGCTCGGAAGTGCGGTTGTATCGACGACCTTCGGCTTTGGCCGATTTACGAGTTCGTCCGGCGAAACAATCGGGGCGGCTGGTCCCGGCACGAACATGCCCTTTTTCTTCAGCTCCTTCTCGTATATTCGCCGCTGCTTCGCGAGCTGCTTTTCACTGATCTCCAGTTTTTCTTTGAGATCGGCTTTCCGGAATTTGCGGCTCAATCGCCATTCCTGCAGCCTTATACTCCCACGTCTCGTAGCGGCAACCGTCTCGCGAACAAGATAAATCGGACGCAGTCCAGTCATTAGAATCAAGGTCGTCGCATAAATTCCAATCAGGAGGATAAGCGAACCAAACGGGCCAAGAGCATTGCGGAGTAAGCCGTGATGCGCATCGGCGAAGACATATCCGATCCAACCGCCCGGCCCCTGGATGTTGAAGGCGGCGTGCCAGCCGCGTAAATGGTACGGTTGCAGATGCAGTAAACAAGCGCCCGACCCGATGAAGAGAACAATCCACGCCAATCGCCGCGTCACGCGCAAGCTTGGGTGAAAGAGTTTCGCGGCGCCAAATCCGAGCAGAATTGCGGCCAAAAGGTACGCGGCGGCGCCGATTAATTGATAGCAAATTCCTGCAACGATCGCGCCGACCGGTCCGATAAAATTTTGCGCGGGGTGATTGGCTGGCGAAATATGGCTAAACCAGACCCAGGACGGCACATCTTTGGGCGTGTAGGAGATCAACGCAAAAAAGAGCAGTGTCCCGACGAAAAGGAGAACGAGAGCGAAGACTTCGTTCCAAGCATTGTGTTTATCAGTGCGTGCCACCGCGTTGGATAGTAATCCTGCAGCGGCGTCTTTCAATCACGTTGTGAAGGCTCATGCTCTTGCTCGTGATCTTGCTCGTAATCGAACCGAGAACAGATCAGCACGATACGCTGGTAGGGACGGATTGCTGAGCCCTCCGCCTTCTCCCACGCAACAGCGCGCCCGGCGGTCGCGCCCTACCATTGTGCTTCTAATGGACGGTTCAAATCGATCACGAGCACGATTAGGAGCATGAGTAGGATTTTAACCAACATGATGATGCGATGATTCCCTCAGCTTTCATCCTTGCACGCGAGGATGGAGGACGGTTACTGTGCCACGCATGATGCGAGTTTCCGCTGCGAAGGCCGTGTCTGTTCTCAGCGCCACTGCCGTGATGGCCATTTGTTCCTGCGAAAAGCATCCCCTCGGCGAAATCCCGGAAGTCCAGAGGGAACAGATAGATCCGGAAAAAGCCTGGTCGAAGGCGAACGAAATGAAGTCTGAAAAATCTTCATCCTCGCCGACGCCAGCCGAATTTTTCCCTCACGAACCTCGTTAGGCAAAGAAGATCACATGGCTAAACACCAATACGCGACGACGCCGCCGAAAATCAGCACGATGCCACCCGGCGTTCCCTACATCATCGGGAACGAAGCGGCGGAGCGCTTTTCCTACTACGGGATGAATTCCATTCTGACGATCTTCATGACCAAGTACCTATTGGACAAAATGGGCCACTTGAGCGTGATGCAACCCGCGAACGCCGAAGCCTGGT
>WNGE01003315.1_pt1 | contig 19077 bp, 19 predicted proteins | sample 5400651 | NCBI WGS metagenome assembly WNGE01 (sample SAMN13153370, study PRJNA577476) | soil metagenome | isolation source: 60 cm soil or saprolite under grassland replicate 2 | place: USA:California | collected 2016-06-15
CAGAACCACACTATTAAATGAATTCTTTGATTCATGTAGTACAAAGGTCTTACTGCAGAGAGCTTTTGACTTTTTACGAAGCTATGAATTGACTGTTGTAATTGGCGAAACCTCAGCCCGCTTAGAGGGACACTATTAAACTTCGTTGTCACTCACTTCAACCGTTGATTCTTTGCTGAAATGAATGAGATGATGTTTACGATTTACCCAGGACACAAGATGCTGCACACAAATCTTCGCCTCAATCTTGCATCAGCATTGGGAAAACGATTGTTTTATAAACCAAAACGTGTTAACTTAGAACCACAACATTTAAGTTTGTGAACAAAATCAAAAAACTCGCAATCATCCGGGAAGATGGATGGCTTGACCCATACGTTCATGAGGTTCGTGAACGGTTTGAACGTTATAGAAGAGTACGCAAAGAAATTGAGGATGCAGAAGGAAGCTTGCTCGACTTTGCAAAAGGCCATTATTACTATGGGATCAACTTCGATAACGAGAAAAATGGATGGACATATAGAGAGTGGGCTCCTAACGCTCATCAGTTATACCTGGCAGGTGATTTCAACGAATGGAACAGAACTATGCATAAACTGGAAAGAAATAAAAACGGAGACTGGGAAATATTTCTTCCTTATGAAGAATACAAAAACTCTTTTGTACATAGTAGTAAAGTGAAAGTGCATGTCCATGCAGGCAACGGTTCAATGGATAGAGTTCCCGCCTACATCCGAAAAGTAATCCAGGACCCTGATACCTATGATTTTTCCGGGCAACTATGGTTCCCTGAACCTTTTGAATGGACAGACAACAACTTTAATCTGGCTGAAAATTTTCAGCAACCCATCATTTATGAATGTCATGTGGGCATGGCCCAGGAATATGAAGGAGTAGGAACCTACAGGGAATTTGCAGACAACATATTGCCAAGAATAAAAGAAGGTGGATACAATGCCATCCAATTGATGGCTATCATGGAACACCCATATTATGGATCGTTTGGATACCATGTTTCCAATTTCTTTGCGCCAACTTCACGGTTTGGAATTCCTGAAGATCTGAAATATCTTGTAAATAAGGCTCACAGCATGGGCATCACCGCGATCATGGACATCGTCCATTCTCATGCTGTAAAAAATCTTGCAGAAGGGTTGAATGAATTTGATGGCACCGATAGCCAGTATTTCCACCGGGGAGAAAGAGGTTACCATGAAGGATGGGATTCCAAATTATTCGATTATGGAAGATGGGAAGTAAAAAAATTCCTTCTTTCCAATGTTAGATACTGGTTGGAAGAGTTTCACTTCGATGGTTACCGGTTTGACGGAGTAACCTCAATGCTCTACTTTCATCACGGGCACACCTCCTTTGACCATTATGATAAGTATTTTTATGACGTAGATTGGGATGCAGTTACCTACCTGCAGTTAGCTAATGACGTGATCCATGAATTTAAAAAGTATTCCATCTCTATAGCAGAAGATGTAAGCGGAATGCCGGGATTATGCAGACGCCCGGAAGAAGGTGGGCTTGGATTCGATTACAGGTTGGGTATGGGAATACCGGATTTCTGGATTAAAATATTAAAAGAAAAATCAGACGAAGAGTGGGATATATATGAAATGTGGAACGTATTAAGTAACAGGCGTTACAAAGAAAAAACCATAGCTTATGCGGAATCGCACGACCAGGCACTCGTAGGAGATAAAACCATTGCCTTCTGGCTAATGGACAAGGAAATGTATTATCAAATGCATAGGGATGATCATAACCTTGTGATTGATCGCGGTATTGCCTTGCATAAAATGATTCGCCTGTTTACTATAAGTCTTGGCGGTGAAGGTTACCTGAATTTTATTGGTAATGAATTCGGGCATCCGGAATGGGTTGATTTTCCAAGGGAAGGAAACAACTGGAGTTACTATTATGCAAGAAGACAGTGGTCGTTAATGGATAACAAGGATCTTAAATATCAATACTTGGCTAATTGGGATAAAGCCATTGTCAATGTCATCAAAGAAAATAAAGTCCTGGCCGCAGATAATGCAAAACAGATCAATATGGATTCTGCTAACAAAGTGATCATTTTTGAGAGGAACAACCTGATTTTCATTTTCAATTTCAGCATCGGTAGTTCTATTTTCGGATATAAATTTTGGGTACCTGAAAAAGGCACATACAGCATAATACTTAATTCAGATAAAAAAGAATTCGGAGGATTTGACAGAGTAGATGACTCCATTGATTTTCCAACAGATGAAAATCAAAATCTAAGTATATACCTTACAAACAGAACGGCTTTAGTGATGAAGAAAAAATAGAAAATAAAATATCTTATTCAGGGCTGAAATCGTTTTGAAAAAATTTCTTCTACGCATATTTGTTGTCACTCGCTTCAGCAGTTGGTTCTCGAATGCCGCAGAGTCCTCGGCTAGCACACCTCTGCGGTGAAGGAAATGCAGTTAATCATTATCCGGCATTCGGAACGTTCTCATATACCCCGTGAATATTATTATCCGGATCAGTAAAATAAGTAAACCAGCCAACAAAAGGAATAGGCACTACAGATGCCTTTGTTTGTCGCCTTACCAACGACGGCGGGACACTGACAAATATCATCTTTTTGACTGATTAAAGTCATTATTAAACGATTAGTGAGTGTCTATTTTTACTTCATTCATAAATTATAATCTTATAAAGCCGGAAACAAAATGAAAACGATAATTAAAATGAAAAGAGAATATTTTCTTTCATTGGTTTTTGTATTAACAGGAGTCTCCACGATGATATCTTGCCAGAAAGATTTAGGTACAATAGAACAGGCAGCGAGTCAAGCAATAATTTCTGATGTCACCATTACTCGTTACCCGCTCTTTATTCCACCAACAATTACCACTTCCAATTTTACGCTTACAGCGAGTCCCGGTACACATGATTTGGGAGGCGGCACTATTACAAACGTATGGCAGTATAACGGCAGCATGCCCGGACCCACCATCGTGGCGAAGAAGGGAGATGTTATTTCTGCCGTGTTTCAAAACAACCTTCCGGAACCAAGCATTATTCACTGGCATGGAATGTTGGTAAGCCATGCGAATGACGGACAACCTTCGCAGGTAATTCCTACAGGCGCAACATATTCCTACAATTTTCCCATTATTAACCGGGCGGCACTAAACTGGTATCACCCGCACCCGCACATGATGACAGGCGAGCAGGTATACGATGGGCTTGCAGGAGCTTTCATCATCAGGGATGCAGAGGAAGCTGCATTAAATCTTCCTTCAGGCAAGTATGAAGTTCCTCTCGTTATTCGGGATGCATCAATTGATCAAAACGGGAATCTTATTTATAAACCGACCAGAGGAGGATTCTTTGGAAAAATTCCATTAGTTAATGGAACGAAATCTCCTTATCTGAAGGTTGACCAGGCTGTTTATCGCTTCCGTGTTTTAATCGGCGCTACCTCGAGAATTTTCAATCTTGCCCTCTCTAACGGAGCACCGTTTATTCTTATTGGAAATGATGGTGGTTTGTTACCATCTTCTTCCAATCAAACAACGATTGAAGTTGCACCGGCCGAACGGCTCGATGTGCTTATTGATTTTCGCCAGTTAGCAGGCGGAACTAAAGTAATGCTTAAGGATCTGAATTCAGGATGGGATTTGCTGCAATTCCGCGTTTCATCAAACCCAGTTGCATACAACGGGCCTTTGACAACTTCGTCCTCAATTCAACCGCTTACAAATCCTGTTACCACCCGGGTTTTCAGCTTTGATGGTATGAGCAAAATAAATGGTAAGGTTTATGATGTGAACCGGATTGACTTTAGAGTTCCGTTCGGACGAACCGAACTATGGCAATTCAAAACTAATGGAAACGGCCCGCATCCTGTGCATGTTCACGGAGCTTCGTTCCATGTCGTATCCCGCACAGGTGGCAGAGGAAAAGTTTATCCATGGGAAGCTGGTTGGAAAGATGTTGTTATGGTAAATGATTTTGAAACTGTATCGGTGCTTATTCGGTTTGATTCCTATAAGGGGGTCTATTTATTGCACTGCCACAAACTGGAACATGAAGACAATGGGATGATGGCAAATTTTGAGGTATATTAAAATATCTTTCATAATATAGAAATATCTTTCGTAATTCCAGGTCTTCTCATCGCGACGACCTGGAATTCATTTTATACTACGGGTAAAAAGACAGACTTTAAATTATACGCCTATGATTGTTGAATGATGATATGTCGGATTTTTTTGACTACCGGCTTTCGTAATGCTATTAAATTTTGTTGCCCTCACCAAAAGACAGGTTGTGTACATTTACGAAACCAGTATTATAATTAGTGAACACATTCATTTTATTATTGGGTTAATAAGTATGACTAAGATTACAATTATTGGTGGTGGTGTAAGCGGAATATTGCTTACTATACAACTTATCAGGAGCAATACTAATTATCCTTTAAATATTACGCTTATTGAGAAAGAAAAAGATCCCTGGCTTGGTGTTGCTTATTCAACCGATAAAATTTTTCATCTTCTTAATGTAAGAGCTGAGAAAATGTCTGCATTACCAGAAGAAGATGATCACTTTCTATCGTGGCTTACTGCACATAATTACCAGGCAAGTGTTCAGGATTTTGTCCCTCGCTTTATTTACAAAACATATATACAGGATCTTTTCGAAAATACATTGGCTTCCAAACCGGGACACATTAATTTTAAATTCATTCACGGAGAAGCGGTTTATATAGAGCAAATCAATCAGTGGGAAGCTGTCATCCGTCTGCAAAATGAAGAAGCTATAGTCTCAAATTTTGTCGTACTGGCATTGGGTAATTTCACTAACAGCCCGCCTCGTTCTGAAAATTATTCTTTATCTGAAAGCAGCGCATATTACAATAATCCCTGGGCATCAAATCTTTTTGAAAATTTAAAAAAAGATGCCACGGTTTTAATTGTTGGCACGGGACCAACTATGGTAGATGTCGCATTAACACTGTATCATAACAGACATGAGGGAAAAATTATTGCACTTTCCAGGCATGGTCTTTTGCCAACAGCACATGCTCTCTCCGGGATTTATTCTGATTTCTCACAAGAGTTAAATGATGCTGTCTCCTTGACTGAAATTGTAAAGATCGTTAGAAAACATATCGCCATCGCCGAAAAAAAAGGTATCGGCTGGCGGGCAGTAATAGATGGAATGCGGCCATTTACACAAAAGTTATGGATGGATATGCCTTTAGAGGGAAAGGCTGCATTTTTAAAATATTACAAAACATATTGGGAGGTAGTAAGGAGCAGAATGCCTGAGCAATGTGCAGTTATTATTGAAGAAATGATCCGAACCGGCATGTTAACTATAAAAGCAGGAAGAATAGAATCATTAACCAGGCAGGGTTCTTCTATCGCAGTAAAATACATCACCGCAAAAAGCAGGGAAAGCCACATTATTATAGCAGATGCTCTTCTTAATTGTATGGGTCCTGGTCAGAACTTTGAAAAAATAAAACATCCTTTGGTTGAATCATTAACGAAGCAGGGAATGATACGCAGCAGCGACATATCTGTTGGCATTAAAGCGCTGCCTGATGGAACAATTATAAAAAAAGATGGTACTGCTTCCAGCTTCCTTTATACACTCGGTTCACTTCTGCGGGGTGTACTTTGGGAGACAATAGCTATCCCTGAAATTCGCACACAAGCAAAAGATCTGGCTGAATTACTTTTGCAAAAAGCGAAACATTTGGAGTAAAAATATTACTGCTGTTTTTCAATGAAACTATATAAAGAAGGAAAATCTATAAAATAAATCCTATATCTTACTTACTCCAAGGCTCGCTTTTTTAAGATCAAAAGCATTAGCATTCCATTTTTTATTTTTGGCAATCCCAAGCCATTCTTTCATACCGGCATGTTCAGGATTTTTAGGATCTTCCAATATTGATTTCAAATTTTCATAACCCCACGGACCACCGCAATCTTCAGGGGGGCAGGTTCCTTCACCGCCTATACAATCTGCCCTGATTGTTTTTTCTTCTGTTATTTTTTCCAATAAAATATTGTGAAGCCAATCATCACCGAAATCATAGATGTAAGTAAACTTTTGTTTGGGTTTAGTAAATATTTCCTGAAGTTTTATCTTTTTACAGTCCCATATTTCATAGTGTGCCTCAGGATTTGGAATACTGATAAACGGTTGAGAAGAATAACCTTTGGGAGAGAACTGAAATAAATGATAATTCTCCCATCCAAAAGCTTTCTGTATTACTAAATGAAATTTATAAAAAGTGAATTGCTCCGGTATCACAACTCTTCTCCATACAGCAGGATCAGTAATGCGCTGCAATTGTATTTTAAATTGAAATGCCATAAAGAAAATTATAAATGATGCATGTTAAATTTGCTTACAAATTAATAGAAAACAAATGGAAGAAGCCCAAAAAAATAAACTAATGAAAAAGCTTGCTCTTGTATTGATTTACTTGTGTTCGTGGGAAGAAAAAGAGTTTGATACAGTTGGACGCCGGGCATGGAAAGGATATGATTTTGATCTGCTTGATGAATTGAAGGAAGAAGATTTAATTGATTTTTCTTACAAAGCCAAATCACTTTATCTCACACCGGAGGGGATTGAAAAAGCAAAGGAACTTTTGGAAAGATTTGAGGGAATGTTTACTAAGAATCCTTAGTCAATATTTCAACGGCGATTTTTGTTACGGGCTGCTGTAATACCATTAAACTTAGTGGAGTTTGTGCTGAAACTTGCCTCAACATGACTCACTTCAACTGTTGTTTCTTCGAATGTCGCAGAGTCTCATGCTCTTCCACAAAACTTTGCTATGAAGACCCCGCGGAGACCGAAAAGGACTCCTTTGGGAAATTATAAAATAAAAAAATGCTATGAATCGTCATAGCATTTTTTTATTTCCAGTTTTTTATATCACAATTTATGTGAAGGGAGAAACCAATGAAAGCCTGCCCCAAACATTATATTGTTGTTGTGTGCTGTAAGATCATAATCGGAAGTAGTTACAGTATTTCCTGCACCCGATTTCGATGCGTAGTTTGTAGTAGTTACATTATGGCTTTTATCGTGACCGTAATTGTACCCGGCATATATATCAAGCCCTATATTTTTTTGTATAAAATGAGTAATACCAATATTTCCTCCTGCATTCCAACTGAATATCTTTGATATTTTCCCAGTGGAAGTAAATGTATTCGCCTGGTTATCTCCGCTGCCCGAACTATTACCGCTTCCCGTGCCTACTCTCGCATCGAGTTGTGTAAAGAAAAGTGTGGAGCCAGGCGTTGTACCAAAGAAATAATACCTTGCAAAAGGTCCTGCGTTAATTGTAAAAGTATTTCTCTTTGTATCATTACTGATAAGATTACCTTCAGTACTTTGAATATCCTGTCTGCTGTGTGTATAATCGAGACCAAAACTTCCGCCAACTATAAGATGGTTTGTCACAAATACACCCACCTGTGGGCTTAGTCCAATTCCGAAATTATGATTAGTAGTTTTTCTTAACCCGCTGTCAATGTAATTATAATTATTGGTGATGGAATTGTAGTTCGTATTTCCTATGGATGAGCCGACAAACAAAGTTCCTTTTGATAGTTGTTGTGCAAACAGGCATGGCGAAACGGCGCAAAAAAATGCGACAAGAATGATGTTTTTCATAAAATCAATTTTTGATTAACAATTATAATCTTTGAAAGAACGCCAAAGTGACTTTCACAGAAATTGAGAGTTTAATAAAAATCAATTTTCTTTATTTTATTTAACAATCATTGTGCCTTGTAAATAATTTTGTGTGAAGAGACTGCTACACTTGTGCAATATTTTTTGCGGAGTACTATTTTTGTAACAAGCTTTTGTAATGCTATTAAACTTCGTGGAGGCTGTGCTGATGAATATTGGCATCACTCACTTCAACTGTTGGTTCTTCAATGCCGCAGAGTCCTTGGCTTGCACGCATTGCTGTTGGAGAGACTTTGTAGAGAAGGAAAAGCTATTCCGCATTCTTAAGCCATGGGTAAAGAAGGAGTAAGATTTTCATAAATAGTCCTTTCTAACTTTTTTTATTAAATCATCAATATTTTTTCGTGAATGATTGTAAGCAAGTAAAAATGCTGTCTCAGATCCCATGCCGGCATTTCATGTTTGTATATAATCGATTCTTTCGAATTTCTGGATTCCTGAAGAGATAAAAGATTTTTTACCGTTTCATTAATAACATGCAAACAATATTCTGGGCAGTTTATTATTTGTTCTTCGCAAAAACGGATTACTACGAAATTGCATTTAGCAAAATAAATATCACGGGCAGCATCAACATCGTCAAAATGAATAGGTTCTTTAGAATCAAAAACGTATGGTTCATCAATTTCAATGTCGATTACAAAATTGTTTTGGGAATCAATAACTACTAAATCTGGATAATAGTAGCCAAATTTAAGTGACTTATAAACATTATAATTTGAATATTGACTAAGGAAATCATGAAAAAAAATTTCAGAAATGCCCTTTTTAATATCAGCATCGTTGTGCACGCTCTTCAACTACTTTACTTTCTTCTTCGCTACGTGTGCCAAGACAGTAATCCTCAATAATCCCTGATGCTATATATGCTTTATGATTCATCTTAATTAAATGCTTTTATGAATTTATTTGCTGGTATAATTCTCTTAATTGCTGTAACGCTGTGCGGCTTCTTGTTTTTACAGTTTTCAAAGGAATCTTCAGCATTTGTGCAACTTCTTCCTGCGAATATCCCCAAAAGTAAACAAGGTCAATTATCTGGCGGTATTTATGTTCCAATTTAAATGCCAAACCTCTCAGTTCTGTATTTTCACTATTATACTGCATGTCACAAGAAGCAAAAATCATATCATGTTTTTCTAATTCTCCAAAGGTGTTTAATTTAAATCACCAACGCCGGTTGCCAATTGCTGCATGTCACCCAATCCTTTATGGACAGCTTCCAATCTTTCACTTACGATTTTGAAAGATTCGCCCAGCCGGCTTTCAAGCGTTTTCTGTAACTTTTCATCAACGGTGGCTCTCATTTCATCCAGCTTCTTCTCATTGCCTGATTGCATGTCTGTTAACTTACGTTCAAGGGTATCCCGCATTTGATCAAGCTTAGCAGTGGTTGCTACGTTCTGGTCATTTTGCTTGTTTAGCAGCGCGAAGAAGTTCTCTTTTTGAATGGAATTAAAATCATTCACAGATTTTGTAAAATCTTTTTTGAAACTATCCAGTGTATCCTTAAGCTCTTTGCGGCTTTCTTTTGACTCGTTTGTGCTGGCTGCATTGCTATCCTGCAATTTATTTTCAATACCTGTTGTTAAAGCCTGAAGTTTTTCTTCTATTGATTTTGTCAACGCGGCGAGATTCTTTGCAAAAAGTTCCAATTGATTTTTTTGCAACTCGGTGGTGCTGTTGATTGATGTAGAAACAACGTTGCTGAAATTGTTAAGTGAGGCGGATAATTCGTCTCTTGTGTTCCTTGCAATACTGTTGGTCTCTGCCCTGTTTGTAATAATTTCATTTTTTACCGATGACTCGATTCTTAATACGTCAGAATTGATGCTGCTCAATTTGTTCGTTATTTCCAAAAGCTCTTTGCCCTCTCTTGATGCAGATGCCCGGTATGAAAACAAAAGGGCAATAGTCAGTATTAAAACGATAGCACTTAAAAGCACCCAAACGATGGTCATAAAAATTATTTTTAAAAATGATTAGAATTAAAGTGTGCTGAGCTGAAAATCTTTATTTGTGAGTAGTGAATAGTGAGTGGTGAGTAATTTACAACTGACAACTCACAGCTCACAATTCACACATCGAAATGACTTTTGCACGTGTAGGAGTAAGCGTCCTCAGATACTCATAGAGTTTTACCATAGCATACGTATCCATTTTGCAATACTCCAACAGGTTCTCACGAATTGATGCTATTTGATTTTTATCTGTCAAGCATGATAAGTTTAAATACACAAGCGAAGCCATGCCTCCGTCGCTGATGTTTAGTTTTGAATAATCAAGTTCAGGAAACAATGCAGGCAGCACAGATTTAATTGACGCCGAGCCATTCATTTTGTAATGATAAACATCACGATTGCGAAAAGGAATAATCAAATCAACAAGCCTTTCGCAAATGGCGAGCAGTTGTTTTCTGTATTGGGGAAAGCTTTCGGCAAGCTCTTCCAATCTTCCTTTTTCAAAAGGCAGGTAATAAACGAGCACAGAGCCTCTCGATGGAAGTAAAGCAAGCAACTGCTTAATCAATCCAGGTCTTGGATCGGTTTTGCCATCGCCTAAATATTCGTAATGATGATACTCACCTGAGCCGTCATCACAATGCAAGCTGAACTGAAAAGGTACTTGCTGATAAGGTCGCGTGCCGTCAAAGAGAGGAATCGCTGTTGCGATAGTTTCAAAATCGAGGAAAGAAACCGGTGATGATACGTCACTCAAAAAACCTCTAATTTCTTTAATGTTTGGCTGCGGTGATGTTTGTTGCAGTGTGCAGGAAATCTGCTGCCGCTGAAGAGGCGTTAATCTAAAGTAATATTCAGATGGTATTTTTGACTGGCAATAAATATTTTTATTTACCAGCTCCCAAAGCTTATCGCTGATTTTGCTGATTTCAGTCACAGGATATTCTGCTTCATTAATCTTCTTCCAGCAGTGCCCCTGGAAATCGCATGAATAATATTCATTGCACTGGCGACCTAATCTGCATTGCGGTTCTATACCGTCTTTTAACATATGCTGCATTACCTCCAGTTGGTCTTCAACGTAATCCTGAAACTTGATTACTTCAGTCGTAATGTCATGAATGTTGAAAAGCTTTTCAGGCTCAATTGCACCATGCCGCACATATTGATTGTTAATGCAAACGATGCTCACCTGTTTTAGGGGATAACCAAGATTTTTCAAAATGTAGTACTGAAGAGCGGCATCCAGCGTGTGATATTCTTTTACACTTGTGGAGCTCTTTACTTCATACAAATACCAGCCGTTCTTGCGAATAACCAGGATATCAACAGCCGCATAAACATTGTTAAACATAAATCCCGCTTCATAAATCGTTTTACATCCCGACTGAAGGATTTGTTGAGTGTGCTTTACCGAAGCGGTATAGTCATGAGCCGGAGTAACAGTTGCATCTTTTCCGCCAGGAAACAATGACCTTGCCAGAATGCCTACTTCATTCCCCTGGTCAAAAAGAGATTGTTGCTGCTGTGAAACTTCGTCACGCAGATCGTAGTGAAATTTGTATAGATAAAGAGACTTAAGGCATTTGCAGCCTCTTACAAACGTTGATTTGCTAAGCGTGTGTGTGGCAGATAACATCTTCTTCAGACTTTTCCCAAAGAAAGTCAGCCACAACGCCAAAACGTGACGCTATGAATATCTTTTCAGCATTATTTCCAGTTCCTTTTTTATGTCAAGGATGAGTCGTTTTGGAGCAAGCACTTTGATGTTTCCACCGTAAGAAAGAATTTTTTGTTTGAGCTCAAAGTTGGGTTGCACATACATGCGAAAGACAACTTCATGCTCATTTTCCGAAGCCACTTCCTGAGACACATGCCACTTAAGCGACTTGATATACTTTGCAGTAAGCAGGTCAGTTGCCAGCACCACCTCTTCAACACCACTGCCATTATGATTTAATCCAATTATATGGGCATAATGTGTAAGAGGGTCGAAACCTTTGCGTGGAGTGAAAGTACGGGTAGTAACAATCACATTGGTGATGCGGTCTAATCCGTAACTGCGAACTTCACCTTCTTCGTTTATTCCTAACAGATACCAACGATTTTGATATTCCTTTAGCAAATAAGGCTCAATCATTCGAGGCAAAGATTGCTCACGGTTGAAGGTAAAATGGTGCAGCTCAACAATCTTCCCGTGTTTGATAGCGTCAATGAGAGGCTCTATCCATTTTATGTTGCTCCACTCATCCTGATGTTCAAAGCTGATATAATCATGCTCATCACGGAGCGATTGCTGCACCATTTCTGTTTCGTTTTGCAGCCTTATTAACTTTAGCAGCTTACCATAGCCCGGAGAATCATCCTGATCAATATAATATCCTTTGCGGCTGCGGTCGAATAAAATGGAGACACTAAACTCGTTGCGTATGGCATCAATGTCGCGCTGAAGCGTTCTTTTTGAAATTTCAAAACCTTGTTCATGGAGGAAGCTTTGAATCTCTTCGAAAGAAGGATAGCTGTGATATCTAAGCTTTTCAAGAATAAGCTGATAACGTTTTATCGTTCCCTGCGCAGACATGTATGTAAAGGTAGTGCAGAAAATATCTTTTGGTTCTTGCGAAACAGGTTAGGGTTAATTTCATACAAGGGTACATATATTTTTTTCTCACCCCGTTGCAGCGTTCAGTGCCAATGACGCGTATTAACACAATGGAATGGATTATATAATCTTTTCCAGGCAAAAAAGTGTCTTAGAAAATAATTTGAAAATAAAGCAAAAAGTAAGTTGTCTTTGCGTATTGCCATTTCCCAGCATGGCTAAATTCAGTTATGTATTTACTGCCTAAAGTGATTTCAGCGTTCCAATCGTATCAACCGATCCTGCTTTCATTAAAAAGACAGATCCTTTATTATTCCTCTCAACCAAAATTCGATAAGCAATGCCAATTATACAATCAACGAAATTCACTGATGAATCAGCTAAACTATAACGACCAGTTTTTTTATCACAATAAACAGTAACAACAAATTTTTCACCCGTTTGCATTTTCCTGAAATAACAATTAATTGCCATGGTCCTTTTAGACCATATTTAAAAATCCAAAACCGCATCATAAATACCTAATGGAATTTTATAGGGATCGTAAGAATATAAATAAGGTTTAAATCTTTTGTTAACAGCTACTCCGAAAGACATTACATTCCCTTCCATAATTATTCTCATTGCTGGTCTGCTGCCGCTGATGGTAATTTTTATTTCATGGCAATTAATGATAGCCGGGTAATTATTTAATACTTCAATCAATTTATTTAACGTAGCAACGGAATCTGATTTCACATCAATCAATAATTGCAATTGTTTGTTCTTATCAGCATACGGATAGCCTTTATTTTTTCTATTGCTGTTTGCAAAGGCTTCAGATACAGTGAATCAAGTGAACGGTTACTGTTTAATTCTTTTACTTCGTGCGCTACCAGCAATTTTCCGTCGTGTAAAAAAATATCTGCTTCTATAGAGCCAAAACCATATTGCCATGCATCATAAAAAGGAACCGGTTGTTCATAATCGTTATGCGAATGTGCATTAGCGCCGGTATAATTATTTTGCTGCGCGAAAACATGTATTGAAATGCAGGTACAAAAAATAATGAATACTTTTTTCATGGTTTAACTTTTGCAACTGCAAAAAAACAAATCGTTTATTAGTGCGGGTGATTTTTCGTTTAAGTATTTGTTATTAAAACGAATGCAACAGTAAATCAATTTTTGTTTCGTTAAATAAATAAAATTTCTTAAAAAATTTAAGCATTTGCTTAAATTTTGCGGTGTGCTCCCTTGCACTTGGATAAATCTGATCAGTTGCTCTTCTGCTCGCAATAAGTTTTAAACCGGGAGAGTGATTGTGAGATATCAGCATTGAATTTCTTCTTCATAAAGAGATTAAATAACCATTTCATTGACAAAATGAAAGCGTTATGACACTCCAATGTCAATTTTGTTTTTTTGCCCACTTCTTCAATCAAATAATTAAATGTCATAGGATGCTCCAGATACGTCTCTGAAAAGCCGATACGGCGCTCACCAAATTCTACAGAACTGGTTTGAAAGGTGCACTTTTCATGTTCCACTAAACATTCAAAGCTCGTGCAGATCTTATTCATTCGATTTAATGATTCATCTTTGATTTTTACGGCCTCCACGCCTGTCATCCAGTATACCCGTTGATTTAGATCAATCTGTGAATCATAAACCATATCCATTGGGGCATTGATCTCTGCACTGAACACTAAAGGAGATTTTGATTTGTATATTTTAACCGCTTCTAATTTTGTCTCCGGAACCTGCGAATATACCGGCTGCAATGAAGTATATATATAACTTACTACTCCCACATCATAAGAAGTGCTGCCTTTGTGCCATGATACCCAGTTTTGAGTATCGTTAACTGAGGGGGTTTTATCAAGAGTTTCAGTGAGCAATATATACTCATCATAAGGAATGTTATTCTTGAGAAGCCTGTGCACCTTTATTACATCCGGTCCGAAAATCTTTTCGCGATCCTGAATTTTATGAAAGGAAAGCGAACCATAGTGCACAATTGTTTTTAAAGTCAGCTTGCTTACGGTACTGCACACTGCACAATTGCAAATACGTGATACACCATATTTTTTCAGATGTTTGTGAAAAGCGATGTACATATTTCTTGACTGGTCTACAATTTCACCAATGGAGGGAGATTTTCCCAAACGATAAAAAAGAATGGCATCACCTTCAATCTCATGTACCTTTAGATTTATGTTGTTTGATTCAATCAAAATTTCGAGGAGTTCCGCGATAAGATAGTGCAGATGTTGTAATTCTCGGTTATTCACAAATTGAGTAAAACCACTAATATCGGGAACAAATAACAAAGTGTTTTGCGGAACGGATTTTTCCATAAAAAGATTCATAGTGCAAATTTATTGCAGATTCGGAATTGTGGGAGTTATTATGTGTTATGAATATCCCTGGAGGTCTTTCTTTACTGCTTTGCCATTAAGCCGCCATGCTTTGCTCGTTTCATAAATGAGAAAATTTATAGTCATAAACAATTCTATCAGGTAGTCTTTTTGCAATGATATCTGATTTGTGCTACTTTCTTTAATCGTGTTTAAACAGTTTCTATGAAGAAAACCTATGGAAGCACCGTATTCCAAAATACAGGTGCTTTCATTACATATATCAGTCAAGCAAAACGTTTTTGGAATCATTATTTTGATAATTGAAGTTTAAAGCGCCCGAGGACTTTCTGTCTTAAGAGTTCCCGAGCTTTTGGCAGTTACTTTCAATTGTATAGAGCTTTATTTATTTAAATCTTATACCTGAATTCCGTTCAACTACTCCAAAGCAAATAGGGAAAGCGGCGGTTTTAAAACGGAAGTGGGATTTAAATAAATTTTTTTTAAAACGCTATGAAATTCAAAATATATAATCTAAATTTATAAGGGAAATTTATTACTATTTTTTGGCCCCCGTGATAAGAAAAAAGTCACCAAGAAGCAGCCAGCTTGGCGTATAGAAGATTCCTTTAACGAAACCTCAATACAAATACTACACACAATCACTCATTAAGCATAGGAGGACAGCACTATGACTAACCAAAACAAATCTACCGAACAAGATGAAATCCACAACGAAGATTTCCAGTTTGTATTAAAAGAATTGCTCCGTGCATACCAGCCAATTCTTGAAGAAGATCTAGAGCGAGCCAAGTCACCAGACCAATTAACAAACGAGGCAGAAAAAAACCTCCAAATTGTGAAGATGATTTTGCAATAAAATTTTTTTAAAACGCTATGAAATTCAAAATATATAATCTAAATTTATAAGGGAAATTTATTACTATTTTTTGGCCCCGTGATAAGAAAAAAGTCACCAAGAAGCAGCCAGCTTGGCATATAGAAGATTCCTTTAACGAAACCTCAATACAAATACTACCCACAATCACTCATTAAGTATAGGAGGACAACACTATGACTAACCAAAACAAATCTACTGAACAAGATGAAATCCACAACGAAGATTTCCAGTTTGTATTAAAAGAATTGCTACGTGCATACCAGCCAATTCTTGAAGAAGATCTAGAGCGAGCCAAGTCACCAGACCAATTAACAAACGAGGCAGAAAAAAACCCTCCAAATTGTGAGGATGATTTTGCAATGGCTAACCGAATCTTTGAAAGATTCGTCACCGAGGAGGTAGCACTACGGTTGCTTCCTGCAGAGGGCCGGGAGTTGATAGGTCCTATAGAACAGTGGCGCTGGTGCTTTTTGCACATTCGCTGCTGCACTATTTTTGGGTGGTTGGTGTGTCGTGCCCCCCGAACTTTTAGGGCATTCAATTATTACCTGTACAAGTATTGGATCTGCGTTCGCCAGGTGCTTGGCACGCCCGTAAGCAACCCCCTTACCACAGAAGAGCGAAACGACTTCCAGATGTTGACCCAAGCACTGGCCGTAGCTTACAAACCATATCTGACCGATCAGTTGGCTTCTGTAGAATTTCCGGCCGGCATACCTGATGACGTTATTTCAGGAAAGATAGACTGCTACGAAGGTGAAGATGCTGCAGCCGCTATCTTCGAGCGACTGTTGACAGTAGAAACCGCGCAGGCACTCCTGGGAAAGGCAGCTTTTGAAGCGCATAGCAAAGAACCGTTTTTCTGGTTCTGTCGCTGCTGGTGCTTGTGCGCAATCCGGTTTGGGTGCTGCCTCGCCCGGGCGAAAAATTTTATAGCAGTGCTGTACTGCCTGCTTTTCTATCGCCGGTGTCTTCGCGATTGCTTCCAGCCGTTGCGATGCGAGATCACTAAACCGACCGGCTGCACTGAAGAAGAGATTAACAAGACTGTGGGTGGATTGGCCATTACTGTTGTTGGCACCGCAGCCGGCGCCTTCTTTGATCACTACACCCTTGAATGGAGGAAGGTAGAAGGGCAGACTTGCGATGATGATGCAGGATGGAAAACCGATGGTGTGGTCTATCCCGGCGGTGGAGTCACGGGTTCGGCAAGCGTGATTAGCGGTATATTGGGTTGGATTAACACGACCACGCTTGGGGCCGCCTCCTACGAAATTCGGGTATGTGTTTATTCATCTCAACCAGGAACGGCTCGTCATTGCTGCTGCATTCAGTTTAATCTTTTCAAGCGCCTTGTATGGATTGAACGCGTGGCTAATGCGCCTGTTATGACACCTCCGGGTCCCTTCGTCTCCACCGCACCAATTGTTAATGGTAATCCAGGCGGTATTGTCGTTCCGGTGGGTTGCTGCGTAACCGTACGCGGTAGCGCCTTCGTCGGCGATTGCAACGATCGTAAGATAAAATGTTTCGATCTGCGATACGGGCTAAACTTCCTGCCAGGGCCCGGTGAGGTCGGCTTTAATCCTGGTGCCTATTTTGGCTCTCTGCTGCCAGCAGGTCCGGTCTGCTATACTCCGCCGGATGAAAGTGGCAAACGGGCACCCTGGAACCAGGTTATTGGCCGTGCGCTGACCACCCAGTTCGTATTAACTGATATAGATTTCTTTGGAACGATAATTAAAGTATGGAAGCTCCAGGACTTTTGTTTTGATAGCGCAAGCCTGCTGCCGCCATGTCCTGACGCCAGCCATCACTGCCGCAGTGGTAAATACACCTTGCTCCTCGATGTCGAAGATACTTTGGGCAACCACTATTACGATACACAACATGTATGGTTCGATAATAAGCCGATTTCAGTTGAATTCGGCGGACTTGAAGGGTTGCCTGGTTGTGAAGATATGGGACTTAAGAAGTTTGTGCCTGCAGGAGCACCATGCAGTGTGGCATGGCCAATCAACCTGCTCGGTATTGTCTATGACGAATACATAGACAACGCAGACCTTTCCTATCCGAGCGATAACTTCGATTACTATAGTCTTTGGATCACACGCCAGGGCGGCCCAACCTATTCAGTTCCGGTAACACCTTCTCTGCTCCCCGCTATTTTCGGTCCCGATCCATTAAGGGGTACATCGCGGGTAGGCGATCCGGGAACACGTTGCGAAACCGCCATTGCGGGTTGTGCACCGCCTGTGTTTCCGCCTAAGTTTCATAGCCTGCTAACCAAGCTCGATTTGCGCATCTTTGATGTTGTCTGCGCAGCAAGCCTTGTTGCTCCGTTCGCTCCACCAGCTGGCTTCGCTCTCGAACGGGGAAAATGTTGTGGTTACACTTTCCAACTTTATGCACAGGATAAAACGTGGAGCGACGGTGGTCCTGGCATATGTCATCGCGCCTGGTCATTACCTTGGGCTGTATGCATTTGTAACGATGTAGAAAGCAAGGATTAATAAAGATTCGGAATCAATAATTGGTGCAATGAGCGAAATAAGCGTATGGATGCGGTTTGTGCTGGCCGTTTTTGCGACCTGGCGAATAACACATTTGATAGCTCGCGAGGACGGCCCGGCAGACATCATCGCTCGTTTACGATCGGGTTTAGGCTATGGATTTTGGGGCAGGTTAATGGATTGTTTTTATTGCCTTAGCATCTGGATAGCCGCGCCATTGACCTTACTGGTGTGCAGCAAACCACTAGACTTGCTGCTCACATGGTTGGCTGTTTCCGGTGCAGCTTGCCTGCTAGAGCGAATTGGCCAGGAACCAGTTGTTATTCAGCGAATTTCTCAAATAACAAAAGAAGACTTAAACAATACTAAAGACACCAACAATGGGATGTTGCGGACAGAAACGGGAGGCCCTGAGGAGCAATCCATCGCCAACGGTGACGGCAACGCCAGCAGTCACTAAACCCACCTCTAATAATTGGTCATCTGTTGGTACACTCAGCCAGCAGGCGCCCGTAGCAAGGGCTACGGCTTACTCTATGGTTACTCTTCAATATTTAGAAAACTCGCCTATCCTGGTGCGTGGTCCGGTTACCGGCCGGCTGTACGAGTTCTCGAATGCTCAGCCCGTTCAGTCGGTAGATTTACGTGATGCAGAGACTCTTTTGCGGACCCGATTCTTTCGTCGGACCTACTAAAAGAGTTGAGGGTTGGCCAGTGCCTGCTTGGTTAGTGTGGACTCTGTTTCAGCCGAGTTTTCTATGATATAAAAAAGCCTTTTTAATATTTATTTTTATCAGCTAGGCACATTTTCTAACATAAGATTCTTCATAAAAAGGTCGGCCTAGTGTGTTGGCAAATTAATTATGAAACATAATGTTTTGATAGTTTTCTATCTGCATCCTGTCTGGTAAATTTCCATTCTATATTGCGTTTGTTGTCATTTCTTTCTTTAGACCAAATCTTTACATCTGATTCTAACT
>WNGE01003492.1_pt1 | contig 19072 bp, 16 predicted proteins | sample 5400651 | NCBI WGS metagenome assembly WNGE01 (sample SAMN13153370, study PRJNA577476) | soil metagenome | isolation source: 60 cm soil or saprolite under grassland replicate 2 | place: USA:California | collected 2016-06-15
TTGCCTAGCGCCAGCGTGAGTTTGGATTTTGTACCGATGAATTCGGAAGACTCAATGTTCTCCCGCAACCAAATAATCTCGCGCTCGCGATTCGGGACCTGAATGCCCACGGTTGATTTGCCCGCCATGCGCTCGATCAGAATGCTCTCGGCTTTGAGCGCGAGGCAGAGATCGTCGGTGAGATTTGTAATCCGGCTGTACTTAATGCCAGCCTCAGGCTTGTATTCGAACGTAGTCACAACCGGACCAGGATTGATCTGTGTAACCTGACCGTGAACTTCGAATTCCGCGTATTTGTCCGTGAGCACCTGTGCCAGCAGCTTCAATTCATCGGCATCAATAGCCCGCTGCTCGTCAGGGCGATGTAGCAGACTGCTGGGCGGAAGCTTGTATCCGCCCGCGATGCGCGGCATAGTGGTTTTAGGTTTGGTTGTGCTGTCAGCGCGCGCACTGACTTCGACTTCTGCCGCCGCAGCCTGAGGCTCAGATCGCGCATGCGGCAGCGTCTGAACTTCCGATTCGTGCTCCATCCGCTGAATCCCCGTGCTCCGGACAGAAACCCCAGCCTCAGGCCGGCTGTCGGGCGGGCGTCCCGCCCGCCCCGCCCTTCGTCGGACTGCAATGCGGCCCGCGCGGGCACAAGTTGGGTGGTAACCATTGGCCGGGAAGCGCGGCGCTTATCCAATTCCTTCTGCATCCTCCGCTTCGCGCGCTCTTCCTTCCAATCCTTGTAGCGATCCCATAGCGCCATTGCGAACGCAAACCGTGTAGGCGCCCACACTTGGAGTGAAGCGAACGAGAATGCGGTCGAGAGATACAGAGCCACAGCCAACACCGTCGCGCAGACGATATATGCCCCGGCGAGATTAAAGTAATGGATGAGAACATCTCCGACCACACGGCCTAGCAGCCCTTCAATGGGGATTAAGCCCATCCAGCGTGCATGTCCCGGCAAAAGTGCCAGCAGCGCCGGAACGAAGATCAGCAGCCAGATTCCCCCGAGCGACTTTGCGATCGGAGACATGACTCGGCGCGAGCGGAACCATCGCATTCCCAACCCGATAGCGAATACGGGAATCAAAAATGCGCCGATGCCCCAGAACTGCAGCATCAAGTCAGCAATGACGGCGCCGACCAAGCCGATCCAATTGCGCGCCGCATGCGAGCCCGTCAGCACCGAAGCGCTGTTGAATGATGGGTCGAGCGGCGAATACGAGGCCAGCGCAAGGAAGAGGAGGAGCGCGGAGACGCACAACAGAAATCCGATCAGCTCATTGAGCCGGCGGTTGTTAGTCGGGGCGAAAATTCGCGAGATGGCTTTCATGTGCGCGTTGGACACCATTCGACACTACCGCCGAAGATGCCAAACTACGCCAGAGCCAGACGATTATGCCAAGAAGCGGGGCGGGGGACAATTGGTTGAGAGTATCGAGTTAGCTTCCCAGCACAGCACATGTAGGGGCGGACGCCCCGGCTGCCTCTGGTCTAGACCGCCGCCCGGTTAGGCCGGGGAATTGTGCGCGGGCAAGATCGGAGTCGGGAGGCGACGGGATTTCGGACACGCTGTGCTGAACTTGTTGATGTTGCCGGTCGCTGGGAACTCTGTCCGCAGGTGTTCTCGACCCGCTGCCTTGAATTAAAAACCGGTGTTCGGCAAAAACAGCTCCGAAGGAGCGGAATAATTCAGCCCCGGACGGAAGTCCGGGGTAACTGCGGAAACAGAACCACGCGCCCGAAGGGCGCAGTGGCACTCTCGACTGGCTCGCCTCGAACTAAGAGCCGCACGGAGGCTCGCCAAAAGCAGCTCCGAAGGAGCGGAATAATTCAGCCCCGGACGTGAGTCCGGGGTAACTGCGGAAACTGAACCACGCGCCCGAAGGGCGCAATGGCACACGGGGCGCGAGGTCAGATGGCTCAGATTACGAACATCAACTTCCCAGACGGGCAGCGTACCTCAGCACCAGCGCACCGACAATGATCCGGTAAATCGCGAACGGCGCAAAACCGCGCCTCCGCACGTATGCCATGAACCACGCCACCGAAGCGTATGCCACGATAAATGACACGACGAAGCCGATCGCCAGCACCAGCCATCCGTGCGGATCAATTTGCGATACCCCGATCGGGTTCTCCCCTTTGCTGCGCAGCGATTTCAGAAGATCGTAACAAGTTGCCACAACCATGGTGGGCATTGAAAGAAAAAAAGAAAATTCCAGCGCCGAAGCGCGCGACATGCCTGCAAGTTGTCCGGCAGCAATCGTGGACATTGATCGTGATGTTCCCGGAAAAACAGCGGACAAGATCTGACACGCTCCAATCCAGATCGCCTGGCCGAGGCTCATGGCTTCCATCTTCCAGGTGTGAATGCGGCTGTGCGGGGCGTCGGGGCCGGCCGCTTCCGATTTCGCGTTCATCGCATCCACGATCCAGATCACGATGCCGCCGAGCAGCAGCGAAGTTCCCATAATCTGTAAGCTCTCGAGGTGTTTGCCGATGACTTTGGTCAACAAAAACGCCGGAATTGCAGTGACGACGAAAGCGATCAGTGTGAGGCTGAGTGGATGCGTGAACAGGTTACGGTCGCCGCGTTCTCCTTGCGGAAAAGTCGACAGGAACTTTGCGATTCGCGCACGGAAGTAGACGGGCAAGCACAGAATCGCGCCGAGTTGGATGACGATCGTGTACATCTTCCAATAGCCGTTCGACAGGCTGATGTGCAGCATTGCTTCTGAAATTCTGAGATGGGCGGTTGAACTGACAGGAAGAAATTCGGTTAGTCCTTCGATAATCCCCAACAGCACAGAGAGCAAGTAGTCGTTCAACGTTCCTCCAAAGTCGGCATTTAGTTCTTAGCGCTTAGCATTTGGTCATCAGGCTTTCGTGATAATCGTGGACGGCTAAATGCCGAGTGCCAAATGCTAACTGCCGTTCTTCTACTGCTGCACATTGCCGTAGGTCGGAATCCCTTGCTGAACCAGATACAGCAGGCGTTCGGCACGCGGCCCCCAATCGCTCTGCGGATACTGGCTTGCGATCTTTTGCGCCAAGGCGATGGCCTTGCCTTTCGACTCGTCGGACTTTTTCCCCTCATTTTCGGTTTTGTAGATCTCAATCAGCGCCGACCAGCGCGAAGCAGCATCGTAGAGCGCTTCGGGTGCCGCCGGAGATTGCGGATGTTCGGTCGCGTATTTCTCGTAAGTCCCGGCTTCTTTTTCCGGGCACTTAGAAGACCCCTGCCAATCTCCGCAGAGTTTATTGTCGATCAGATGGAAGGCCGCGAGCTCTGCCCATTTTGTGCCGGGAAACTTCTTCATTACCTCCTTCATATATTTCTCATCCATTCCTTCGCGCAGAAAAGCCTCGCGCTCGCGGGCTGACGGTCGCACCGAAACATCGGTTTTCTCGATTTGCCAGCGGATATCGGCGGAGCGGTACATGGCCTCTGCCGCGAGCGGAGACTTGGGGAAAGTCTCAGCTACAGCGTAGTAGAGCCGCATGGCATCCTGCGCCGCACCGCGACGGCCACGCCGCTGGCTGGCCTGATCTTCGGAATCCACGGCTTCGCCATAAAGAATGTTGTCGCCGTTCGGCGTCGAGGCGCGAATCACGCCTTTGTCGAGCATCCATCCGGTGACGGCGCGTTCTTCGCTGAGATTGGCCTCCACGTGCAGCCAATCGCGGCTGGTCTCAAGGATGACGACTTCGCGACCGCGCTCGACATCGGCCAATTTCGCGGAACTCGCGTCGGGGGAGAGATAAAGATTACCGACGCGAACCAACCGGCCACGTTCAGCAGCAAATGTTGCCGCAGTCAGGAGAAAAAAGATCAACAGAAGGTATTTCGCTTTCATGAGCGAATCTCCGCGAGCATCTTTGGGTCAATATTTCCTCCGCTGATCACGGCGACGTTGATTGAGGTCTGCGGTAGCTCATCGCGGTGAAAGAGAAATGCGGCGACGGCAACCGCGCCGCTAGGCTCGGCAGTGGTTTTGGGATCGGCCGCGAGGAGCCGCATGGCTTGGCGAATTTCATCTTCTGTCACGGTCACAATATCGTCTACGTAGCGGCGGATGTGCTCAAAATTGATGGCTCCAACACTCTGCGTGCGGAGACCATCGGCCATAGTACGGGTGACTTGTTCGGCAGAGAACTGAATGATTTTGCCTGCTCGCAGGCTGGCCTGCGCGTCCGCGGCTAGCTCGGGCTCCACGCCAATTATCTTCGTGGAAGGCTTGCTCAGTTTAATTGCGGTCGCAATGCCGCTGATCATTCCGCCGCCGCCGACCGGAACCAGAACGGTTTCTACATCCGGCAAATCTTCCAGAATCTCGAGGCCCATGGTGCCCTGCCCGGCAATAATTTTCTCATCATTGTAAGGAGGGACGATTACGTAGCCGTGCTCTGCGGCAAGTTGCTCGGCTTTGGCCTGACGCTCGGAGCTTGCTGGACCAACCTGCACAATTTCTGCACCCAGTGCGGCGGTAGCCTCACGCTTGATGGCCGGCGCATTATTGGGCATTACGATCAGGGCTTTAACGCCGAGCGCTCGTGCCGCATAGGCCACTCCTTGCGCGTGATTACCGCTTGAATAGGAAATTACGCCGCGATGGCGCTCTTCATCTGAAAGCGATGCAATTTTGTTATAGGCGCCACGCAGTTTGAAAGAGCCGATGGGCTGGAGATTCTCGGGTTTGAGGTAGAGCTTGCGATTGGCGCACCCGTCTTGGGACAGGTGCGACTGGAGCACTTCGGTGCGCACAGCGATGCCGCGCAGGCGGGCTTGGACTTCTTTGATTTCCGCCAAGCTGACGATGCGCAGAGCTTTTTCGATGGAATGAGTCTCCATGTAGTCGGAGTCTTCTTTCTTTTGCCAATTCTCTCACGACACAATTAAGAAGTTTGTTGCATGAACTCGAGACTAATACTCAGTGATTGTTCACGCATCGCCAGTCGCCAAGTTGTTGATTTTAGGAACACCAAAGTGCCTTAAGAATTGTTTGTGTTGGAGTATTCTTAAGCCATGGCTGTGAACTTGACGGAGATGGCGCAAAAGATGGCTCAAGCCGCTCGCGCGGGGGTCGCCATCGAGAGAAAGCGCTTACAGAAAATTCTCGCCGAGCGCCGGAAGAAGTCCGCATCCCCGTCGCGGTGACCCGTCCTAGATTGACCTTTATTGCCGGAGCAAACGGTTCTGGCAAGACAACATTGACCCGCTGGAACCCTGAATTGTTCAAAGACATTCCGCTCCTTGATCCCGACGCCATTGCGAATACGCTCCAGGCTTCGGCGTCCGCACTGTTTCCCATGGCAGCCGCTCGCCACGTCCTCAAATACGCAGGGGAGCACCTAAAGAAAGCTGAGAGTTTCGCCGTTGAAACTACACTGGCGGGAAAGAATTATCTGAAAATGATGCTGGACGCGAGAAATCGCGGCTTCGAAATCCTGCTGGTTTACATCGGAACAGAGAATGTGGAGATCAATCTAGCTCGAATTAGAAATCGGGTTTTGGCGGGGGGCCACGACGTTCCGGAAGAAGACGTTCGGCGACGATACAAACGCAGCTTTGAAAATCTTCCAATCGCAATAAGACGTGCAGATCACGCCATCCTATTCGACAACTCCACGGAAGATGGCTATCGCCTGATAGCGATCTTGAGTACAACAGGGAATCAATGGTTCGAGCCAAAGCCTCCTTGGGTCAGCTTTGCGATGTGAACCGGCTGCTCCAAGTCCATAACGATTTGTGCGACACGCACCACCTTTGCACCCACGCCACTTCTCGAAGATCTTCGCCGGTGTCGGTTCGGTTGGCGGGAGTGAACGTAAATGAAGCAATGCCAAACCAGCGGATCTAAATCTCCAATATCACCGGCATGATCAGCGGTCTCTTCTGTGTCTGCTTGGAGATGTAGCGCTTCAAATCGCCGCGGATTTTTTCTTTGATCACGCCGTAGTCGGCTTTCTCTTCTTCACTCGATTGTTCCAAGGTCTGCATCACGATTTGCCGCGCACCGTCCATAAAGCCATCTTCGCCAGGAGAAAAGCCTCGAGTGACTATCTCCGGTGACGTTTCGACTCGGCCGGAAAGTTTGTTAATCGCGATGATCGGCAGCACGATGCCATCTTCGCTCAAGTGGCGGCGGTCCTTGATGACGAGATCTTCTACAACATCAGTACTCGAACCGGAATCAATGCACACCCGCCCTACATTTACGCGGCCTGCTTTGCGAGCGCCCAGCTCGTCAAACTCCAAAACGTCGCCACTTTCAATCAGCATGACGTTTCCCACCGAACCATGCATGGACTGGGCGAGTTCGGCATGCAGCTTCAATTGCCGGTACTCGCCGTGGATAGGAATGAAGTATTTCGGTTTGACCAGGTTAATGATCAGTTTCAGTTCTTCCTGGCTGGCGTGGCCGCTCACGTGAACCGGCGGTGAGGATCCGTCTTCGTAGATCACATGTGCTTCGCGCCTAAACAGATGGTCAATCATGCGATAGATCGTCTTCTCGTTGCCGGGAATAATGCGGGACGAAAGCACAACCGTGTCGCCTTTTTCGATCTTGGCATGTTTGTGATTATCTACGGCAGCGCGCGACAGCGCCGACATTGGTTCGCCCTGCGTGCCGCTGATGAGCACGCAAACTTTTTCCGGAGCGAAATTCTTCATTTCACCGGGATGGATGAGCAAACCTTCGGGAATCTCGATGTAGCCTAGGTCTTCAGCGATCTCCGCCGAACTGGTCATGGAGCGGCCAATGAACGCAACCTTGCGCCCATGTTCCCAGGCAAGCTCTACTGCGAGCTTAATGCGATGAATAGATGACGAAAAACACGAAATAAACAGCCGCCGCTCGGTACGGGCAAAAACTTCATCAAACTTCCGCCGCACCGCTCGCTCGCTGGGCGTGTAGCCTTTGCGCTCAACGTTGGTGCTGTCCTGAAACAGCGCAAGCACGCCTTCTTTGCCGTATTCGGCAAAAGCGTGAAGATCGAAAAGCCGGTTGTCTGTGGGTGTGGGATCAACTTTGAAGTCGCCGGTGTGAATGACCACGCCGAGCGGCGTATGGATCGCCAGCGAAACGCAATCCACCAGGCTGTGCGTCACCTGAATGGGATGAACAGTAAGAGATCCTACCTTGAAGCTTTGGCCTGGACGAATCTCGCGCAGGTCCGCGCTGTCGAGGAGGCCATGTTCATCCAGCTTGTCCTCGACGTAGGCAAGCGTGAACTCCGTTCCCCACACCGGGACGTTCAACTCGGAAAGGATCCATGGCAGGGCGCCAATGTGATCCTCGTGGCCGTGAGTCAAAACAATCCCGCGCACATGCTGTCGGTTTTCGGTGAGATAAGAAATTTCGGGGACAACAATGTCCACGCCCAGAAGTTCGGCCTCGGGGAACATAAGGCCGGCATCGATGACGACAATGTCATCGCCCCAGCGGACGGCCATGCAGTTCATGCCGAACTCGCCCAGCCCGCCGAGCGGCACGACGTGGAGTTTTCCGGTTGGCATTGGAAGTTATCTGATGCTAGCACAGCGGACACTGGGAACTGAGAACTGAAAACTAAGAACTGATGATCGAGAACTGTCTTTTTCCATCCCATTGCGCTAATTTCTAATTAATGGAAGAAAAGTCCTGGCTCCGCCGGCGCATAAAAGATGGCTTGCACCGTGGGTTTCAGCACGCTTATGAAACGGTGAAAGTTGATCCCTCCAGATTCCTGCTGCAATTGCGCGCTGCTTACGGATTACCGATTACTAATCTGCAGGGCGTGTACTCGGTTGAGATTGCCAGATTGGATGATCTCGCCACCCGGTTTATTCGCAGCGGTATGAAAGTCGCCGCAGTCGAAGGCGCTGGGCTGGGCCTGGGCGGGATGCTGACCATTGTCCCAGATCTGAGCATTCTGGCTGGAATCACGCTGCGCACCATTCAGAAGCTGAGCTTGCTCTATGGTTTTGAGTTCAATACCGACGAGGAGACCGCAGAGCTTTGGATCGCCGCTGCCAGCGCCGCCGGAGTGGACATCAGCCGTGAGCTCCTGGAAAAAGAGGTCATCAATAAATTTGTGCCGCGCGTCATCCAGCGCATTGCTGTGCAAGCCAGCGGAGAAGTGGTGGAAAAGTGGTCGGCGCGGGTAATCCCAGTCGCAAGTTCTCTAATCGGCGCAGGATTGAATTACTATTTTGTGCGTGCCTGGGGCGAGCGGGCGCGGGCGCATTTTCGTGAGAGGCATTTAGCAATGCGCAACCGGATCGTCAAAGGTTCTGATGCGATTCTGCTGCTCGACAGCGCCCAAGGAATGCAGAAGTGACACACGAATGCAAAGGTCAGAAGTAAGAATACAGAAGTAAGAATGCAGAAGTAAGGTCTTTTGCTCGGGTTTTCATTCTGCATTCTGACTTCTACCTTCTGCATTTAGGTTTTCCGCATTCTGAATTCTTACTTCTGCATTTATCATTCGGTAGGGCTCCTCCACCATACATGCCAATCTTCCACTGCTCAGCTATTCTCTTCGACCTTGATGGAGTGTTGGTTGATTCCACCCGCTCTGTTTCCCGGCTGTGGCGGCGATGGGCCACAGAAAACAGCATTGATCCAGAGAAGGTTTTGGCGATAGCGCATGGGGTCCGGACGGTTGAAGTCGTGCAGCGGCTCGCCCCGCATCTTGATGTCGAAGCGGAGGTGCAAAGAATCGAGCGCCGCGAATCCGAGGACACTGACGGAGTAGCGGTGATGCCCGGCGCAACAGATTTGATCCGTTCCATACCCGATGGACGTTGGTGCGTAGTGACTTCTGGTACCCACTTGCTGGCGGCTGCGCGCCTGCGTTTATCGGGGTTGCCAACTCCGCGCGTGCTGGTCACGGCAGATGAGGTGAAGAAGGGAAAGCCTGATCCAGAGCCTTATTTGAAGGGAGCGCAACTTCTGGGCTTCGATCCTGTGGACTGTTTGGTGATTGAAGATGCTCCAGCCGGAATTCAAAGCGCCCATGCCGGCGGGATGAAGGCCATCGGCGTGGCGAGCACCTTCCCGGCTTCAGAGTTACACGAAGCGGAGGCGGTGGTCAGCGCGCTCCAGCAGATTCGGGTGAGCGTGCAGGACGGAAAACTGCAGGTCGATCTGTAGTCTCGGCACCTTAACAATTAAGGGGTGCCCCGACCTTGTCTTTCCCGCTTTTGGAAAGACAGGGCGGGAATGTTCATTGATCACTGCGCTCCACTTGACTCCATCCTATGTTTTCGTTCATGCCTTGGGGGTTGAAGCGCTTCCAGCAGGCGCGCTGTCTGCATTTCGTCACTTTCAGTTGCTACCACCGCGCCCCACTGCTGGCTATACCCGAGGCACGTTGCATCTTTGAACAAACTCTGGAGCGAGTGCGGAAGTGGTATGGACTCTACGTGACGGGCTATGTCGTCATGCCTGAGCACGTCCACCTACTGATCAGCGAGCCGGAACGCGCCAGCTTGGCGGTGGCGATTCAGATGCTTAAGCAGATCGTTTCCTACCAACTTCACAAGCTCGCCGCGGGCGGTCCATTCTGGCAAGCGCGTTACTATGACTTCAAACGCTACATCCATCGCAATCCGGTGAAGAGAGGGCTGGTCGAAAGTCCGGAACAGTGGGCGTGGAGCAGCTTTCGTCATTACATTTCCGGCGTCGAGGGTATGGTGGAAATCGAGTCCCAATGGACAGCTCGAAAAAGGGAACGGCTCGGCTTGGCCCTGCAGATAATCCGTTGGGATGAACTGCCCCGCCCTGTCTCTCCAAAACCAGGAGAGACGAAGGGCAGGGCACCCTTTGAAGTAAATCCTGCCGCGAAAGCCTGGGCCAGCCCGCCTGCGCTGGAAGCGCTGCGCCACCCAAAGACAAATAAAGACAAATATTGTCCACGCCTTTCCCCAGTCTGGGAGTAGAGTCGGTAGAGTTCTCCCTGTTGCCATAAGGCCATCACTAGAGTTGGCCGCTCACGCACGCGACGCAGTACAGATACAATCAGAGTCTCCCGAAAACTGCTGTCTACGAATTGAGGAGCATGATGGAACATAACTTGGAGCACACAATATCGCTTCTCACTCGCACCCCCGCTGCTCTCAATGCACTTCTGCGTGATCTGCCGGAAGCGTGGACGTTCCGAAATGAAGGTGAAGACACCCGGGGTGAAAAAAGTTGGAGTGCGTTCGATGTCGTCGGACATCTGATTCACGGCGAACGCACGGACTGGATGCCTCGGGCGAGGATGGTGCTGCAATTTGGCGAGACTCGGGCATTTGAGTCCTTTGATCGTTGGGGACACGTACGAGAGAGTCAAGGTAAGACGCTGGGTCAGTTATTGGATGAATTCGCTCGTTTGCGGTCAGAAAACCTGGGCGAACTGCGTGCATTGAATCTGCGGCAAGAGGACCTCGAGCGGCGTGGGCGACATCCCGCCCTCGGACTAGTTACTCTTTCAGAGCTGCTGGCGACCTGGGCAGCTCATGACTTAACTCATCTGCACCAAATCTCAAGGGTTATGGCCCACCAATACCGGGAGGCCGTGGGTCCGTGGAGCAAATACCTAGGGGTGCTGCAGTGCGCTGGCCACAGCTCTCCTTAATGAACTCTCCAGATGTGCGGAGTTGCGACAACACCTGCCAATCCTCCTATCTCAGCCACTCCTCCAATTCAATTCTCTGATCTGTCTTCTCATCGCGATATTTCACGATCACGGGGGCGTAGAGCGACAGGCCCCACTCTGCTGCATGGCCTTTCTTCAGAGCGCGCGAACCCGGAACCACAACTGCATTCTCAGGGACCTCGAGCGGCTTGTCGGCCGCGGCGCGATACATCTGACCGCGAACGATGTCATAGAGCGGCGTGGAACGGGTTAGGATCGTGCCTGCCCCTAGCACAGCCCGCGCGCGCACCAGCGTGCCTTCAAACACGCCACAGTTGCCGCCGACCAGCACGTCATCTTCGATGATCACCGGCGTGGCATTCACCGGCTCGAGCACTCCTCCAATTTGTGCCGCCGCGCTCAGATGTACGCGCTTGCCAATCTGTGCGCAAGAACCGACCAGCGCGTGCGAATCGACCATAGTGCCTTCATCCACATACGCGCCGACATTGATAAACATGGGCGGCATGCAGATGACCGATGGTGCCACGTAAGCGCCCTCGCGTACCGATGATCCGCCTGGAACCAAGCGAACCCGATCTTTAATGGTGATGCGCCGGGCGGGAAATGTGTCTTTATCGACGAAAGAAAGGCCGGCATCGGCTCCCGTTTCTGTGAGTTCGCCAATGCGAAAGCCCAGCAGAATGCCCTGTTTTACCCAGATGTTCACGCGCCATTCGCCATTGATTGTTTCGGCGGCGCGAATTTTCCCTTGCGTAAGTTGCTCGCGGAATTCCAAAAAGATCTCGCGAGCTTCCGTAGTGCGCTCGATGGCTTCGGTCGCGGCTAGGCGCTCGATGGCAGACTTGAGCGGATGCATGAAGGGGAAAGTATAAAGGAACCTAGAACGCAGAATTCAGAATTAAGAAGTCAGAATTAAGACACGGACTTAACAGCAGCAGAAATTCTGCATTCTAACTTCTGCATTCTAACTTCTGCACTCTGAATTCAAATGCACTTGCACTCACTCCGGATGAGTACGCCTGGAATGTGGTGCGAGGCTTCGCGCGCTTCGGAAAGACTGGCAAACGGGCCGTGCCAGCGGGCGTGGTTGGCGTCGTGGCCTGCGGGACGTCCTTTGCCGGAATTGCATTGCCCACAACTCGAACGATGCAGAACAATCTTGTGGGGCCCCGCCAGCCAATTTTCGTACACGTAAAACTCGACCGCGCCCGGCGCCGCCGCTGCTGGACGCGCAATGAGGCCGGCTTCAGTGGCAATCTTCTGCAGTTTGGAGCGCGTGTCGCGCCGCATGGGCAGCAATGGCAGGCGGTAAATTTCTTCGAGTTTGCCCATCATGGCGAGCACAGCCTTAACGGGCAGCGGATTCGACTCAAGGAAATTAGCCTGCATCAGCGGCAGATATTTTCTGTGTAGCAGGCGGGCCGTTTGCCAATCGTTAGTCAGGGCGGCTCGCGTCATCTCGGCCATTTCGCGGGGAATTTCATTTGAGGCAACCGAAATTATTCCCGAGCCGCCGAGTGAAATTACTGGAAGAGTGATGGCATCGTCGCCGGAAAAAACCAGAAAGTGCTCTGGGACGGCATTACAGATTTCGGCGATTTGCGCGATGTTGCCACTGGCCTCTTTTACTCCGATGATATTTGGCACCTCGGCTAGCCGCGCCAGCGTACCCGGCTCGATGTTGGCGCCGGTACGTCCGGGAACGTTGTAAAGAATGATTGGCTTCTCGATCGACTCGGCAATGGTGCGGAAATGGCGATACTGACCTTCCTGTGTGGGCTTGTTGTAGTAGGGAGAAGCGGTGAGGATCGCGTTTACTCCGGGGCGCGCCGCAGCTTCCTTTGCTTTCGCGACTGCTTCGTGAGTGGAATTAGACGTGGCGCCGGCAACTATGGGAACGCGTCCTGCCGCGAGTTCGATAGCAACATCGATTACATACAGCCACTCGTCATGGGTGAGCGTCGGCGTTTCGCCGGTCGTGCCGCAGGGAACTAGAAAATCGACTCCGGATTCAATCTGCCACGCAATAAGGTTGCGCAGGGCAGTGTCGTCAATTGCGCCATCCTGACGAAAGGGAGTAACGAGGGCGGTACCACATCCTCGGAGCTGCATGAGACTAAGATAACGCGAACCGGCGAGTGCGCAAAATTGGGGTTGGGCGATTCAGCCTATGAGCGAATAACAACCCGGCGGTTCGGCCAGAGCGAAGCTTGGCTCATAGCTCTCGCCAAACATCCTTGAAATCGTAGAAGCCCTTTTTCCCAGCCAGCCACTCGGCGGCACGCACTGCACCATCGGCAAATCCGCGGCGAGATTTCGAGTCGTGGCAAAGATAAATCGTGTCATTGGGCGAATCGAGAACAACTTCATGCATGCCAACAACGTCGCCTTCGCGAAAGGAGATGATCTCAAGCTCGGTCCCGGATGCTTCTTTAATTGTCTTCCCCAGCATTAATGCTGTACCCGAAGGAGCGTCTTTCTTTTGCGCATGATGCCGCTCGAAGATTTGACCGAAATATCCCTGGTGCAGGGCTGCTGCAGCAGTGCGGGCGGCCTCAAACAATATGTTGACCCCGATAAAGAAATTCGGAGAATAAAGAAGGCCTGTCCCGCTACTTTCAACTTCCTGCTTTACTCTGTCCAGTTCTTTGTACCAGCCGGTGGTGCCGACCACGATATTTGCTCTCGAGCGGATGCACGCGAAAATGTTGTCGAGCACTGCTTCTGGCGTGGTGAAGTCGAGGACGACGTTGATCTTGCTCAGGCGCTCGGGGGTTAAAGCTGAGGCACTGGGGTTCTCTTTGCCGGTGAGCACGGAAACTTCATGGCCGCGCTCGCGTGCGACTCCGATGACCAAAGAGCCAGTTTTGCCTCGGCCCAGAACCAAGATATTCATGACGCGAAAAGATTCTAACCGCAAAGGCCGCAGAGAAGGGGTGCAAAGATGCGAGACCGGAGCACAGAGTTGTTGCTTAGCCGATTTAGCGTTCGTGTTGGAAGGCTGCAAACGATCCGATAAATCGTACCTGGTGTAATCGCCCTCATTACGTCAACTGGAGGCAAGTACCAAGAAAAGTGACGCTGTCGCCGAAAAACAATGCAAGACTGGCGCGCAGCGATCGTTCTGCCAAAGGTATTCGCTTGGGTCGAGTTCCGCCGCATGAAATTCGAACACAACCGCGTCGCGGGAATGCTGGTCCTTTCGGTCGCGCTTCTCGGCGCGGTCGGCTGGCCGCAAGCGCCGCCGTCGTCTGTTTTGAGCCTGGCCCGGAGCCCGGACGGGAAGCGGCTAGCGACGGGGAGCAACGAGGATGCCGTAACACTTGGAATCGAAATCAGCCTGCCCGATCGTGCCGTTTTCTATATTCCTGTTGTGGGCAACAGAGAAATGCTGGGCATCGTTCTGTTTCCCAGGGGCCCCTTTGCAGGTGTTCGCATCACCCCCCGCATGCGCGCGGATTCAGCTAAGATCGAGGTGTCTGCCCTAGCGACGGCCAAGAAGCAGTTATCGGAAGCAACATGCAATGAAGTACGGTCATGGAAAAGTGAAGACGCCGGTTCTTACGAGGGAAAAAAGGATGCATCACTCTTGCTCTCGGGCTTGGGTCGCCTTGGTCTTCCTGTTTTCAAAGTGAAAGTTGTTCGGGCCTATGGACCGCCGCCTGGCGGCTTTCATCACCCGTACGCCAATTCTTCTGCCTTCTGCGGTTGCAACTTCCCCGAACCCCGGTCCATCATCTCCGATGGGAGGTCCGCTAGCGGAGTGGCAGGGACTTCGTTTTATCCTGATGCTGGGAAATGCGTGCAGATGAGCGGATGCGGTCAGTGCTGCAGGATTTCACCGCCATAAGATTGGGTAGAGGTGAATTCCGCGCACGACTGTGCGGCAGCTACTCATTATTAATTCCTAACATAGCGCGTTCTGGTGACCGGTGCGCAATCAGCAGTCGTCGTTGACGTAGCATCGCCCTTACACTTACACCCCGGTTCTGAGCGTAATCGCCTGATTGCGTCAGCTATGCAGTTTTCGAAATCGCTGCAACAGCATTGGGAGCAAGAATCCGAACGCAAGACCCCAAATTACTGCATTGCAGACGAGCAGTGCTTGAAACATCAGGAAGTCTCGCGAAACGAGCCAGAAGAGCGGGTAAGACATCATCATCCACAAAACGGCAGTAGTGTTACTAGCCGCACCAGAGGCGGCGTTTCCAGGGACAAGTGACCAACCGTGTATTGCACGATTGCCACTGCAATCACAATTCCTTTGAAAATAGGCCGCCGTTGATGGCGGCCTGAACTAGCCCATAGGGTGTGGATTCTGAACACACCTACTGGTGAGCCCGTTTCTCGTCTAGGTGGTTTGCCTACGAGTCACATCGGCCTGCGGTCCACCGACGGGAATGAAAATCGGCCGAGTCTCGCGTGTGCGAGGATGGACCTCGTAAGGTCCGGCCGCCTATTACTTCTTCTTCTTCTTCTTCTTCTTCTTGGGTTTCGTCATATTTGTAGACTCCTTTCACTAGTCAGACTGAGTTTGCCCTACAATCTAGGTTCAAACGTAGCGCCCTGTATAAAGACCCACTCCAATCCTGTCAAGCAGAAAGACAGATGCAGGAGGAACGATCGGAGGCTGTGTTCATTGGATCCTCTTCCGAAGCCTCCTTTCTACTTGTCGGTGATAGTGCAAGTCGATCAGAATCGGTCTACGACCCAAATCGAGCGCTGCAATGGCACCGTTTCCCGAGCCGGAAAAGACATGTACAACGATATCGCCGAGGTGGGAGTATTGTTGGATGAGATTCCGGTAAAGCCGGAGAGAAAGGGCCCACCAAGGGAAGTCTTTCACATCTAAAAAATGAGTAAGAAATGTGTCTGATCGGATCCGCTGATGAGTCCAGCGGCCATGCAAGATTTGTTTTTGTAGAACGTGAAAGATAATGCGTCGAGCACCTTTTGATCCTCTGGGTTCTATCCTGCTCTCGATGAGTAAAATGTAGCCGCGCGGTTGAACAATTTTCGTGGCTTGCGTCAGGAACCTTGTAATGAACAGGTCGTATTCCTTGAGGTCGCTCGTGCAATAGTCCGCTTTTGGACGGTGTTTGACGCCGAAAATTGGTGGAGTTGCGATCACCAGCCTGACAGAATTATCGCGCAGTGGTATCTGGTCGGCGCTGGCTTTAATAAGCAGATAGCGTGAGCCATTCATTCGACGTTTCTTCATGGGATGAGCTGTTGGATTTCGATCTACTCGATCAAAAGCGACCACCTCGTCGGCGCCCTAAGCCCTTTTTAATCCGAGAGTTTCACGCGGCGGAGCAGGTCAACAAATCGCGGGTCCGAACGCCAGGGATCGAGCAGGGGTTCTGTTCTGAGCGTAACCAGGAAGCCTGAGTGGTCCTGGTAAGCTTCTTCCAACCTGGCGAACCCCTGGTCCTTGTTCCCTAAGCCGAACTCTACGATGGCCAGGTCCGCGGCGAGACGTATCGACTCTGTGCCATCTTTTTCAATTTCTGCAGTACCTGCTGCGCCTTCGCTCGGTCGCCCGTAACACCGTAAGCATAGCCCAGCACGCCAAGTGCGCCTGTGCTCCCTCGGGAAAACTGCACCGCTTTCTGCAGGTCGCTGACCGCTTCCGCATAGCGACCGAGCGCGAGTTTATATCCTCCTAGGTCCCAATAGGCCAGCCAGAACTTAGGGTCGACCTCGAGCGTCTGGCTCAATTGCTCGATTGCGCGGTCATAGTCGTGCGTCAGGGAAGAAGTCCAGGCCAAATTGGTGCTGATGATCGACGATAGCGGGTCGAGCTGATGTGCACGCTGCAGTTCGGCCCTGGCTTCAGGCACACGCCCGATCCAGCCCAAACACAGGCCGTACCAGTGATGCGCTGTGGCATAGCCAGGGTTGAGCGCGATGGCGCGCTTGAGCTCTTGCTCGGCACCCATCCAGTCCCACTCGTAGAAAAGTTTGATGGCGCCCAAGGTGGCATGTGCCTCAGCGAGCGATTCATCAATCTCAAGCGCTTTCAGTGCCGCCGCTTTTGCCTTGGGCACCCCTTCCCGCGGGCGCAGCACGTCGGCCGAGTATGCCAGCGAGAAGTAAGAATCCGCCAGCCCGGCGTAGGCCCCCGCATAACCCGGGTCTTTGGCCAAAGCCTGCTGGAAAAAGTCGGCGCCCCGTCGCAAACCCTGCGCCGTGCGCTTGTTCCACTCGTAGCGTCCCCGCAGGTATGCCTCGTATGCTTCGGGGTTTACCTGCCGCGCGCCAATTAGATGCGCTTTCTCCTGTGGGGTCAGCTTTACTTGGATCTCGTCGGCAATCGCCCGAGCCACGCTGCTTTCTAACTCGAGCACATCTTGCATTTCCCGGTCGTAGCTTCCGGCCCAAAGGTCGGTATCGGTAGGTGCATGGATCAACTGTGCGGTGATGCGCACGCGTCTGCCTGAACGTTGCACCGAGCCTACCAACACCGCATCAAGGTAGAGTTCTCGCGCAATTTCGGGCAGACTCTTCTTCGTGCCTTTGTAGCGCATCGAGGAAGTACGCGAAATCACCCGTAACGCGCTGATCTGTGAAAGATTAGTGATCAGGGCCTCGGCCATTCCTTCGTTGAAATACTCCTGGTCAGGATCGCGCGATAGGTTCTCGAACGGCAGCACGGCGAGCGACTGGATCTTCGTGGGCGTCGGCGTTGCCGGCATGCGCGCTCGCCTGCCGCCAAATATCAATCCGAATATCAACGCCAATACGATCGCTCCGAACACGGCGATCGTAGGCCGACGTCGCCAAATGGGCCGCGGTCGCGCGAGGATAGCTGCTTCCATTGACCAGGGCGCGCTCAGCCGCCGCAGGTCGATGGAAAGTTCTTTCGCCGACTGATAACGGTTCTCCGGTTCTTTCTCCAGGCACTTCCAAATGATCCGTTCCAACTCGGGAGACATCTTAGGATTACGACTTGTAAGCGGCTGCGGCGGACGGTGCAGAATGGCACCGATCAGTTGCGAGCGTTCCACCTCGGCAAACGGGTTCTTCCCCGTGGCCATTTCGTACAACACCGATCCCGCCGCATGAATGTCGGTGCGAGCGTCGATTTCTCCGCCCAGCAACTGCTCCGGGGCCATGTAAGGCAGAGTCCCCGCCATGGTTTGCGTCTCCGTGAGACTCTCCGTCGTAGCGCTCGGTGTCGCCAGAAGCCGCAGCTTCGCCAACCCGAAATCCAAAATCTTCAATCGCCGGTCGTCAGTCAGTCGCAGGTTGCCCGGCTTCAGGTCGCGATGAACGTCTCCGTGTTCGTGCGCGGCAGATAGACCTTCCGCAAGCTGTATTCCCAGATTGACCACTTCCTTTTCTGGCAGTGGGCGACCGGCTACTTTTGCACTCATCGTGATTCCGGGGATATATTCCATCACCAGGAAATCCACGCCCGCCTGCGTGTCGAAGTCATGAACCGTCGCGATGTTGGGATGGTTCAGCCTGGAGAGAACCAGGGCCTCTTTGTGGAAGCGCTTGCGGGAAGACTCGTCAGACAGCGTCCCAGGAGGTAAGACCTTAATTGCTACTTCGCGGTCGAGGTGTTCATCGCGGGCGCGATAAACTTCACCCATTCCGCCAGTCCCGGCCTTGTCGATGACGCGATAGTGGCCTAGCATCTGGCCAACGAGCGCATCCTGACCGATCGCGTGGTTTGCCACAGGGAAAATGCTCCTTCCCCTTACTTGTCAAATCGTAGGTCCGATGACAAGGCAAGTCAACGCAAACCGAAGCGCTACAAGAAGAAGTGGCTCTCGGAACCGTTCTCAGGCATGAGGCAAGCTCGATTGTTGGCGAAACATCGCCATTACACTCATAGACCGCCATTTATGAGATGGGCAGGTGGGTTCTAAACTGGAACTTGACGAGATTAGATCCTGAGAAGACCTTTAGGCAAACACTTCCACATCCAGATCGGAAAAGAAGGTCTTGTGCAATCGGCGGACCACATCGAGCACTACGTCTTCTTCGACGACGAATGTCAAATTGATCTCCGATGCGCCTTGGGAAATCATGCGAATCTTTACATCTGACAATTCGCCGAATACGCGCGCAGCAATCCCCGGCGTCTCGCGCAAATTTTCTCCCACAAGGCACACGATGGCCTTTCTGCCCTCGTACTTTACGTCCGCCAGTTTGGCGAGATCGGCGGCCAGAGCGGGAATGCTATCGTTCGATTCGACGGTGAGGGAGACGCTCACTTCCGATGTCGAGACAACATCCACAGCTACACGGTGCTTGTCGAACGCCTCGAAGATACCCCGGAGGAAACCGTGAGCTAGCTGCATGCGCGGGGCGGCGACGTCCACGATGGTGATGCGTTTTTTTACGGCAATTGCTTTGAAGAAGTTTCGGCAACGCGGAGCACGTGCCGTAATACGTGTCCCTTCGCACGAAGGATTGCGCGAGTTAAGCACGT
>WNGE01006928.1_pt1 | contig 19070 bp, 16 predicted proteins | sample 5400651 | NCBI WGS metagenome assembly WNGE01 (sample SAMN13153370, study PRJNA577476) | soil metagenome | isolation source: 60 cm soil or saprolite under grassland replicate 2 | place: USA:California | collected 2016-06-15
CCGACCACCGGCAGCACTCGAACCGGCCGGCGCTCCACGACGACGCCGGTCGGGCGTGCCGGGCGGTCGTCGAACCCGTCGGAGACCAGGGAAAGCGTCTGCTCGTCGCGCAGCGAGAGCACGTTCGCGACGGTGAACCCGAGCAGCACGCGCCCTCCTCACAGGTCGGCCCACAGGTCGACGAACCTCTAAAGTAAGCGTTGCACGCGGAAAATCGTCGTGCAAGAGCAGTTTAGAGGCGATGCCGGTCAGTTACAGTAGGACGCGAACGTGGTCCAAGTCACGGCCGATCTGGCTGGAACGTCTCGCCCTGGAACGTGTCGCCGTCGAAGCTGTCCACGGTGGCGAAGTCGGCGACCCGCCGGCGTGTCAACCGAGTGGGAAGCGTCCCAGCCGGCCAGCCCACCCCCAGATGCGCCGCAATCGCGACACCGTCCGGAACGCGCAGGAGCTGCTTGACCTCCGCCTCCACCGCAACCAGCACGATCTGGTCGGCAGGGGCTTACGCGCGGCGTTGGCCGCCGAGCGCAACGGGTCGGTGCGCTAACGCAGCCGCTCGGCCAGGAAGTCTTCCCAGGTTCGGTGGCCAACGGCCTGTTCGGGGGCGAGGTTGGCGCCGGCCCGGACTGCGCGGGCCGCCTTGCCGGGGAGCCTGACCGGCATGAGCAGCCGGTGCCGGTGACTGGCCCGCAGGTAGCTGCGGAGCAGCTCGGTCAACTCGTACACGCGTGGCCCGCCGATGGCGGGCACGAGGCCGGACGGCTTGCCGAGCGAGAGCTCGACGAGCCGGGCCGCCACCTCGCCGGCGTCGACCGGCTGGTATCGGACGCCGGCCGGGACCGGCATCACCGGCAGCTTCGCCAGTTGCCGGGCCAGCGTCAGGATCAGGTCGTGAAACTGGGTGGCGCGCAGCGTCGTCCACGGCAGTCCGGAGTCGGCGACCACCTTCTCTGCGGCCCGCTTGGCCGCGAAGTAGCCGAACATGGCGCGGTCGACCCTGCTGACGACCGGGATCCGCTCGGCGCCGACGACCGAGATGTACACCAGGTGCTGGGCACCGGCCCGCGACGCCGCCCGCACCAGATTGCGGGCCTTGTCCTCATCGCCCTTGGCGCTGCCCGCGCAGTGCACGATGGTCCCGACCCCGTCCACCGCGGCTTCGAGCCCTGCGCCGGTGGCCACATCGCCGATCATGAACTCGATGCCGTCCCCGGACTCGTGGCTGCGCCGACTGAGTACCCGCACGGTACAGCCGGCGTCCCGCAGGCGTGGCACGACAAGGCGCCCGAGCGTGCCCGTGCCGCCGGTAACCAGAAGGGGTGAGGTCACGGTCATCTCCAATTCGTCCGTCCGGGAGTCGATCTCCCGGTCACATCGACTGGGGTTGGGGGGTCTACTGGTATGACACCCCGCGACGGAGGAATGTGACCTGTTCGTTATGGGCGGGCGCGCATGGCTGACCGAGCGTTTCGAAGGACGCCTGGCTGCGCCTCAGTCGCGCTGCCACCAGTGGCGTCGAGAACCTTGCCGGGTGGTTGACCACAGTGGTGGCACGGGTGTGTCTGGGGACCGGGTACCACGGCTCACGGCCCACCCAAACGCCTTCCAGACCCGCACACTCACCGCGGCAGGGCAAGCCGTGGGAAGTCACCCTGTATGGCCCGGAGCGGGCCGGACCTTCGTCCCTGTCCGCCCCGGGCCGGTCGGGCGAGGATGCCTCGGGACGACAAGGACGGCCGGCCGGCAAGGACGGGCAGGGGCGGGCAGGGGCGCGGCCGGTAGCCGGCGACCGGCGGCCGCGAGGAGCGTGGCCGCGCAGAGAGAGGTGAGGACCGTGCACGACGTCCGCTGGCGGGAGCTGACCAAGGACGACTGCTTCGCGCTGCTGGCAGCGCAGCACCTGGGTCGCGTGGTGTTCGTCGACGACCGCGGGCCGGTCGCGCTGCCCGTCAACTTCATCTTCGACCAGCACACCGTCCTGTTCCGTACCGACGAGGGGACCAAGCTGGACGCCGCCTGCCGCGGCGCGCGGGTCGCGTTCGAGGTCGACGGGGCCAACGAGGCGACCCGCACCGGCTGGAGCGTCCTGGTCCGAGGGGAGGCCGTCGAGGTCACCGACCCGGCCGAGCTGGCGCGCCTGCGCAACCTGCCGCTGTACCCGTGGGCGCCGGGCAGCAAAGGCCGCTACATCCGGATTCTGCCCACCTCGCTCACAGGGCGGCGCATCGCCATGCCGGACGACGCGCTCTGGGGCTGGCTGGGCTGATGCTTCCAAGCCTGGCGGCGGGCTCCTGCCGCCAGCAGTGGGACTCTTGCCATGGGAACAGGTATTGACCGCGAGGCGTTCGACGACCTCGACTACGCCCGCTTCCGCCGGCGGCTCGAGCAGGACCTGGCAGTGCTCGGCCGGGTGCTCGAGCGGCCAGGCTTCGGGGTGGGTCCCTCCACGCTGGGTGCGGAGCTGGAGCTGTTCCTGGTCGACCGCTCCGCCCGGCCGCTCCCGCTCAACCAGGCGGTCTGCGCCGCCGTGGCCGACCCCCGCGTCAACCTGGAGCTCGACAGGTTCAACCTGGAGCTGAACGCGTCGCCGACGCCGCTTGCCGGCCGCCCGTTCGCCGCTCTGGGCGACGAGCTGGACGGGCTGCTGGGCCGGGTCGGTGACGCGGCCCGGGCACACGGGGGCCGGCCGGTGCTCATCGGCATCCTGCCCACGCTGCGCCGCCACGATCTGCGGCCAGATGCCATCAGCGACGCGCCGCGCTACCGGGCGCTGAACAGCGGCCTGCGGCGGCTGCGCCACGACGCCTTCCGCATCCGGATCGCCGGCGCCGACCCGCTCGACCTCGCCAGCGACGACGTGGCCCTCGAGGGCGCCAACACGTCGTTCCAGGTGCATCTCCGCGTCGACCCGGCCGATTTCGCCCGCACCTACAACGCGGTCCAGGTGGCCACCGCGCCGGTGCTCGCAGCGGTCGGCAACTCGCCGACGTTCCTCGGCCACCAACTGTGGGAGGAGACCCGGATCGCCCTGTGCAAGCAGACGATCGACGACCGCGACGGGCGCGGACCGCGCCGCCGGCTCGCCCGCGTGGGGCTGGGGACCGGGTGGCTGCGGGATGGGCCGCTGGAGCTGTTCGCCGAAGGGGTGCGGCTGCACCAGCCGGTGCTGCCGGTGCTCGGCGACCGCCCGCCCGGTGGCGATGGCGGGGAGGGCGGGCCCGCGCCGGGCCTGGACGCGCTGCGGCTGCACCAGGGCACTGTCTGGCGCTGGAACCGGGCCATCTACGACCCGGCCTCTGGCGGCCACCTCCGCATCGAGATGCGCGCTCTGCCCGCCGGCCCGACCGTGACCGACATGCTGGCCAACGCCGCCTTTCTCGTCGGGCTGTCGCGCTGGCTCGCCGGGCAGGACGAGCGGTGGACCCGCGCGCTGTCGTTCGAGCGCGCCGAGCACGGCTTCTACCGGGCCGCCCAGCAGGGCCTGGCCGCCAGGCTCACCTGGCCGTTCGGCGACGGCCGGCGGCTCCGCCTGCTGGACGCCGCCGAGCTTGTGCCGCAGGTGCTGCCGGCCGCCCGGGACGGGCTGGTGCGTGCCGGCGTGGCGGCGGCGGAGGCCGACGGCCTGCTTGGGGTGATCGCCGGCCGGGTGGCCACAGGGCAGACCGGCGCGGTGTGGCAGCGCAAGATGCTGGCCGCGCTCGAGCCGCGGCTCGGCCGCGAGCGCGCCCTGGCGGCGATGCTGGAGCGCTACCTGGAGTGGGCGGCCACCGGGCAGCCGGTCCACACCTGGCCGGTCCACACCTGGCCGATCCACGGCTGAGCGCCGGCGGGCCGCGGTGCGGCTGCCGCGGGTCGGTCCCGGCACGACCGCGCAGCCCCCACCCCGAGAATGCGGGTGGGGGCTGCGCTGCGTGGTGCCGTGGACCGGCGGCGCTGGGAGCTACTGGGCGGCGGCGCGCACATTGGCGGCCTGCGGGCCCTTCGGCCCGTCGACCACGTCGAACTCGACGGTCTGGCCCTCTTCCAGCGACCGGTAGCCGTTGGCCTGGATCGCGCTGAAATGCACGAACACGTCCGGGCCGGACTCGGGGCTGATGAAGCCATACCCCTTGTCAGCGTTGAACCACTTGACGGTTCCAACAGTCATGAATGCTTGTCCCTCCCCTCCATCACTCGGAGGATCAACCACCTCCGCGGGCGGCGCCCGCGAGCGCAAGGGACAAGCTCGACTGCAACGCCAAACGTGAACCTCTGCTGCCCTGGCAGCCTACCAGAGACGGGCAGGCGCCGGGTGGCCACAGGGCAGGTTCAGGAAACAGGTTCGGAAAAAGGTTCGGGGCGGGCTCAGAGGCGGGTGGGGGCCACGCCCGCCCGGGTGGCGAAGCGGCGGTAGGCGAGCGCGGCCAGGGCGACGGCCACAGGGATGGCGAGGGCCACGCCGGCGAACGGCAGGAGCGCCAGGCAGAGGGCGAAGGCGATGCCTGCGAGCAGGCGGCCGGCCCCCGCGAGCAGGCGGACGGCGGCCGCCATCCCGGCGAGGTAGGTGACGATCACCAGGGAGTTGGGGACGACCAGCAGCTCCTCGGCGCCCCAGCCCACCAGGTAGGCGATAACCAGAAAGGTCGCGGCCCACCCGCTGACGGCGAAGACGGCGCGCAGGGGCACGCCGCGCTCGTCGAGGGGGGCGAGGAAGCGGGGGAACACACCGTCGCGGGCCAGCGCGTAGCCGAGCCGCGACACCGCGGCGACGAAGGCGTTGGCGGTGCCGAGCGAGATCAGCAGGGCGATGGTGGCGGCGATGACGCCGGCGCCGCTGCCGAGCGGGTCGGCCAGCAGGCGCGCGACCACCACGCGGTCGACCTGGTCGCTGCCGTAGGTGCCGGTGCCGACCGTGACGACGGCGATGCCGGCGTACAGGACGGTGATGAGCGCGACGCTCAGCAGCGTGCTGCGGGGCACGTCGCGCGCGGGGTCGCGGAACTCGGCCGACAGGTGGGTGATCGCCTCCCAGCCGAAGAAGGCGAAGAAGATGACGACGCCGACCTGGCCGACCGCAGCGAAGCCGTGGGGCGCGAACGGCGTCCAGTTGGCGGCCTTCATGCGGGGCAGGGACACCAGCGTCGCGGTGAGGAGCATGAGCGCGACCGCGCCGCTGAAAAAAAGCTGGAGCCGCCCGCTGACGCGCAGGCCGCGCGCGTTGGCGGCGGTCGCCACGCCGAGGATCGCCGCCGCCAGCAGGAACGTCTCGCCACGGCCGAGCCCCAGGTAGAGGGCGGCGTAGTAGGCGCCGGTGAGGGGCACGAGGCTCTGGGCGGTGGCCGCGGCGACGAAGTAGAACCAGCCGGTGACGGCACCGAGCGCGGGGCCGAACGCCCTGGCCGTGAAGGTCGCGACACCGCCGGCGTCGGGGTAGCGGCTGGCCAGCGCGGCAAAGGTGAGCGCAAGGGGGATGCCGAGCGCGGAGTCGAACAGCCATGGCAGCACCGACGCCGGCCCGGCGAGCCGGGCGCCGATCCCGGGCAGGATCAGCACCCCGGCGCCGACCACCGCGCCGATGTACAGCGCGACGCCCTGCGACACCGAAATGCTACGGACGAGCTGTCGGCTCACCGGTTCACCCTCCCTTGCTCGCGACCTCTGACGACCTCTGACGACCAACTCGAATAACGTGAACCATTCCGCTAGTAGAACTAGAACAAAAGGGTATGATAGCGGCGTCGGGCCGTCAGCACCAGTAAACGCATTTGATGGTGTTGCGGATCGACCGGGGGTCCGGGGTTCGTCTCACAGTCTGTGGGGATGTTCTGCCGTTCGCCGTCCATGGCACCAGGCACCGTAGCCATTGCGCCGACCGGATGGATCCGAAGGCACCGCGAGCGTTGGGAAACGGATCAAGTATGTATGAGGGAGCTGGCGGGAAGGACGGTTAGAGGGGCCGGTGCGGCCGCTCGGGTCATGCGGGGCATCCGGATCCTGGTATGCGACCAGAAGCCGGTCGTCCGCGCTGGCCTGCGGACGCTCGTGGCGCGGGAGCCGGACATCGTCGTGGTCGGCGAGGCGACCAACTGCCGTGAGGCGCTCGTGGCGCTCCGCGGGCTCACGCCCGACGTCGCCCTCATCGACCTCGGGCTGCCCGCCTGCCAAGGCGTCCACCTGCTGCAGCTCCTCCGCCTCGCGGTGACCAACGGGCGCACGCGCATGATCGTGCTGGCCCCCGAGGGGCGCGAGGAGGACGCCATCGAGGCACTTCGCGCCGGTGCGCGCGGGCTGCTGCTGCAGCGCGCCACCAGCGACCAGCTCGTGCGGGCGATCCAGGTCGCGGCGTCCGGGGACGCGGTCATCACCCCGTCGGTCGCCGGGCGGCTGCTCGACTGGATCAGCCGCAGGCTGCCGACCAGCACGCCGAGCTCCAAGGCCGAGCTCGACCAGCTCACCCGGCGCGAGCGCCAGGTGCTGGAGCTGGTCGCCCGCGGCTGGTCGACGCAGCGCATCGCCTGGGCCCTCGAGCTGCGCCAGGTGACGGTCAGGTCGCACCTGCACCACGTACTCGCCAAGCTGGGGCTCCGCGACCGCGCCGAGGCGGTGGTGTTCGCCTACGAGAGCGGCCTGGTCGCGCCCGGCGGCATCGGCGAGCTCTTCGGCAATCAACGAATGGCGGAGCGCTGACCTGCGGCGGCTTTCCCGCGCGCCGCTCGTCCGCCACAGGCGGTGACTGGCTCCCCGAGCGCTCCAGAAGGCGTTGAACCTGACCTCAACATCCAGACGAAGACACTAAAACGGTCTGCGCTTACGATCTCCGGATCTCACGCCTCCAGGAACGAGCGTCAGGAGACTCGCAGCGTGGACCTACCTGTCGTCGCCGACGTCGTCGGGATCGGTTTCGGTCCCGCGAACGTCGCGCTCGCCATCGCCATCGAGGAGCTCTGCCCCGACCTGCGGCCCGTCTTCCTCGAGCGCCACCAGCGGCCGTGCTGGCAGCCGGGGATGCTGCTCGACGGCTCCGACATCCAGCACAACCCCGCCAGGGACCTGGCCACGCCGCGCAACCCGCGCAGCCGCTACACCTTCCTGAACTACCTGTTCGAGGAGGGCCGGCTGTTCGAGTTCCTCAACCTCGGCATCCCGTACCCGCTGCGCAAGGACTACGCCCACTACGTCGTCTGGGCCGCCGAGCAGTTCGCCGACCAGGTGCGCTACGGCACGGTGGCGGAGCGGGTCGAGCCGGCCGACGTGGGCGGCCGCCAGGGGGTCGCGGTCCGCCTCCGCGGCGGCCGGACGGTCCTGGGGCGGGCGGCGGTGGTCGCGCCGGGACGGGCGCCCAACCTCCCACCGGCCTTCCGCGGGGTCAGCGACCCGCGGGTGTTCCACTTCACCGACTACCTCGACCGCATCGACGAGCTGGCCGCCCTCGCCCGTCCCCGGCTCGCCGTGGTCGGCGGCAGCCAGAGCGCCGTGGAGCTGGTGCTCGACGCCAGCCGGCGCCTGCCCCACGGGACCGTGACCAACGTGCTGCGCGGCTTCGGCTACCGGCAGAAGGACCTGAGCCCGTTCACCAACGAGGTCTACTTCCCCGGCTTCGTGGACTACTACTACGAAGCCTCGGAGGCGTCCAGGCGGGACCTCGACCGGCAGCTCCACTTCACCAACTACTCGGCCGCGGACATGGACGTGATCCAGGCCCTGTACGTGCAGCTCTACGAGGGGCGCCTGGACGGCGACGAGCGGGTCCGGCTGATCCGCAACGCCGACGTGGTGCGCTGCCGCCCGGAGCCCGACGCCGTGCGGCTGGACCTGGTGGAGCGCCACCGTGCCACCACCTGCGAGATCGAGGCGGACGGCGTGGTGCTCGCCACGGGGTTCCTCGACCTCACCGTCGAGCACGGTCCCCAGTTCCTGCCCGACCTGCTGGAACCGGTCGCCGGCCTGGTGTCGCGCACGCAGGCGGGCCACGCCGCCGTGGGGCGCGACTACCGGCTGCTGGCCGCCGACGAGGCGGCGCTGCCGCCGGTCTACCTCAACGGCCTGTGCGAGACCAGCCACGGCATGGGCGACGCCGGCTCCTTCAGCCTGCTGTCGCTGCGCGCGGCCACGATCGCGGAGAGCCTGCTGAAAGCCCTGGCAAAGGAACCGGAAAGGCGGCCATGACCATTCGCCTCGACACCCGGCTGGAGCACGGCCCGATCGTCCGCACGGAGATCCCCGGGCCGGCGTCCCGCGAGTACCTCGCCCGGCAGGAGGCGCGCGAGTCGAGCGCCCGCACGTACCCGCGACGGCTGCCCATCGCCATCCGCCGCGCCTACGGCCCGTACCTGGAGGACGTCGACGACAACGTGCTCATCGACTTCCTCACGGGCGCCGGCGCGCTGCCCCTCGGCCACAGCCACGAGGCGGTCGCCCAGGCGGTGGCCCGCCAGCTCCGCACGCACACCCACGGGCTCGACTTCCCCACCCCCGTCAAGGACGCCTTCACCGAGGCCCACCTTGCGCTGCTCGGCCCCGCCCTGCGGGACCGCATGAAAGTCCACTTCTGCGGCCCGACCGGGGCCAACGCGGTGGAGGCCGCGCTCAAGCTCTGCAAGACCGCCACCGGCCGCACCGAGGTGGTCAGCTTCCAGGGCGGCTTCCACGGCTCGACCCACGCGGCCATGGCCGTCACCGGGCAGGTGGCGCAGCGCGACGGCGTCGGCGCCCTGGTGCCAGGGGGGCACTTCTTCCCGTACTCCTACTGCCTGCGCTGCCCCGTGGCGCTGTCGCCGGCGACCTGCGACACCAACTGCGTCCGCTACCTGGAGCGCTCGCTGCACGACAGCCACGGCGGCGTGGCCCGGCCCGCGGCCATCCTCATGGAGGCGGTGCAGGGCGAAGGCGGCGTGGTCCCCGCCACCCGCGAGTTCGCGCAGTCGGTGTGGCGCCTGGCGCGCGAGCTGGACGTGCCGCTGATCGTGGACGAGATCCAGACGGGCTACGGCCGCACCGGCACCTGGTTCGCGTTCCAGCAGTACGGCATCGAGCCGGACGTGGTCCTCGCCTCCAAGGCGGCCGGGGGGATCGGCCTGCCGGTCGCGGTGATGTTCTACGACCGGCGGCTGGACGCCTGGGCGCCCGGCGCGCACATCGGCACCTTCCGCGGCAACCAGCTCGCGTTCGCCGCCAGCCTGGCCACGCTCGAGGTCATGAGGCGCGAGGGCGTCCTGGACAACGTGGCCGCCCAGGGCGCCTACCTCCGCGGCCGCCTCGGCGAGCTGGCGCGCCGGCACCCCGCCGTGGCCGAGGTGCGCGGCCTCGGGCTGATGCTCGGGGTCGAGGTCGTCGACCCGCCCACCGGGCTGCCCGACGGCGCGCTCGCCGCACGGGTCCAGCGGGCGGCGCTGCAGCGCGGGCTGGTCCTGGAGGTGGGCGGGCGCGACGACGCCGTGGTGCGGGTCCTCCCGCCGCTGAACGTCTCCCGCGAGGTGGCGGTGGCCGCGGCCGACGTGCTGGCGGCCGCCTTCGACGAAGCCGCCACCGCCCGCCACCGTACGAAAGGAGCGCCACCGGATGCACACCGATAGCTGGACCGACGAGGACCTGGTGTTCGAGCCCGACTACAACGTCCATGGCCACAGGCTCCCGCGCCTGGACGGCGCGCAGGAGCCCTACGCCGGCGGGGCCTGGGTGGTCGTGCCCGAGGGCGCCACCATGACCTCGCACGTCAACCCCGGCGGCGAGTCGGAGCTGTTCTTCGTCCTGGACGGCACCGGGATCATGGAGATCACCGGGGAGCGCCGGCGCGTGAAGTTCGGCGACACCGTGTTCATCCCCCCCGACCAGGCCCACACCCTGGTCAACGACGGCAAGGGCCGGCTGGTGTTCCTGTCGCTGTGGTGGGGCGGGCGAAATGGCTGAGGGAGCGGGCGGGGCGCTCGGCGCGGACGTGGTCGTGGTCGGCGGCGGGGTCATCGGCGCGAGCATCGCCTACTACCTCAGCGTGCACGCCGGGCGCCGGGTGATCCTGTGCGAGCAGGGCAGCATTCTCGGCAGCGGCGCCACCGGGCGCTCCGCCGGGCTGGTGCGCCTGCACCACACCAACCGCGCGGACGCCCGGCTGGCCGCGCTCGCCTTCCCGACCTTCGAGCGCTGGCCGGAGATGGTCGGCGAGGACTGCGGCTTCCGCCGCACCGGGTTCCTCATGGTGGTCGGCCCGGAGCACGTCGACGCGCTGGAGGCCAACGTCAAGTGGCTGGGCGACCTCGGCGTGGAGACCACCGTGCTGTCGCCGTCGGAGCTCGCCGAGCTGCAGCCGCAGTGCAGCACCGAGGGGATCGGCGCGGCCGCCTACGAGCCGCGCAGCGGCTACGCCGACCCGGGGCGCACCACGCTCGCGTTCGTCCGCCAGGCGGTCGGCCACGGCCTGCAGGTGCTGTCCGGGACCGAGGTGACGGCCCTGGAGACGCGCGGCGGGCGGGTCACGGGGGTGCGCACGGCCATCGGCGTGGTGCGCGCGCCGCAGGTGGTGGTGGCCGCGAGCGCCTGGGCGGTGCGGCTGCTCGGCACCTGCGGCGTGACCGTGCCGCTCCGCAGCAGGCAGATCAGCCTCTGCGCGGTCGACGGGGCCGCCCTGCCCGGGCTCGACACCTGCTGCACCTATATCGACGACACCATCGGCACCTACCTCCGCCCCCACGACGACGGAACCGTGCTGGTCGGGGTGTCCACCGACCGCTGGGACCTCGGCCTCTACTCTGACCCGCCGCTGCCGTCGATCTCCGAGGCCGAGGCGGCGCGGGCACTGGCGGCGCGGCGTCTGCGGGGGCTGCGGAACGGGCGGCTGCTCCGGCGCGTCTCCGGCCTCGACAGCTACACCCCGGACCGCCACCCCGTCATCGGTCCAGCTCCCGGGCTGAAAGGCCTGTACCTGGCGGTGGGCTTCAGCGGGGGCGGCTTCAAGATGGCGCCGGCGGTCGGGCGGGCGGTCGCCGCGGAGCTGGACGGCGGCGAGGCGCCGGCGGAGATCTGGCCGTACCGGCCGCGCCGCTTCGGGGAGGGCGACGGCCACCTCTTCCAGCAGGAGCACCGCTACCGGCACACCTAGGCAGCTTCCCTTGACCCAAGGAAGGGTTCGGCAAATGGCTGGCAACGTTCGCGCAAGGCTTGCGGCGGTGGTCGAGCGGATGCGCGAGGACATCCAGGTCGTCCGCGACAAGGACCCAGCCGCGACCAGCACTCTCGAGGTGCTGCTGTACCCGCATCTGCACGCGCTCTGGCTGCACCGCGCGGCGCACCTCGCCTACTGCCGCGGCTGGCGCCTGGTCCCCCGGGCGGTCGCCCTGTTCGCCCGGCTGGTCTCGGGCGGCATCGACATCCACCCGGGGGCGCGGATCGGGCGGCGCTTCTTCGTCGACCACGGCGCCGGCGTGGTCATCGGCGAGACCGCCGAGATCGGCGACGACGTGATGCTCTACCACCTCGTCACGCTCGGCTCGGTCGGCTGGTGGCGGGACCGGCGCAGCCCAGGCGCCAAGCGCCACCCGACACTGGAGGACCACGTCGTCGTCGGCACCGGCGCTTCGGTGCTCGGCCCTGTCACCGTGGGGGCCGGCAGCAAGATCGGCGCGCACGCGCTGGTCCTGGAGGCGCTCCCACCTCGGTCCCGCGTCCCCGGGCAGGCGAGCGTCCCCGGGCAGGCGAGCGTCCCCTGGCGCGCCCACACCACCCTGCGGGTCCCCGACGGCGACGGCCGCCGGCGGGTGCCCCTCCCCGGACCACAGGACAGGTGATGACGTTGCGCGAGCCCACCAGGCGGGCGCTGATCACGTGCGCGCCCCCCAATCCCAACGGCGACCTGCACCTCGGCCACCTCTCCGGCCCCTTCCTCGGCGCCGACGTGCTGCGCCGCTACCTCGCCGCCCGCGGGCACGAGGTCCACTACGTCAGCTACACCGACGACCACTCCTGCTACGTCGAGCGCAAGGCGACCGAGCTCGGCCGAACGCCGCGGGAGACCTCGTTCACCTACACCCGCCGCATCGAGGAGACCCTTGCCCGCGCCGGCATGCTGCCCCACTACTACGAGCACCCGCACCGCGAGCCCGTCCACGACCAGGTGGTGCACGACCATTTCCTGCGCCTGCACCGCGCCGGGACGCTGGCCGAGCGCGACCTTCCCGTGCCCTGGTGCGAGCACTGCCGCTCGTACCGCTACGAGGCCGGCGTCCGCGGCAGGTGCCCCGCGTGCGGGCAGCCGTCGGACGGCATGTACTGCGAGGACTGCGGCCGGCCGCACGAGCCCGAAGGCGTCGCCGAGGGCGTCTGCACCCGCTGCCAGCACCCCACCACCATGCGGACCATCCGCCGGCTGGTCTTCCCGCTGGACCGCTACGGGGAGCGGCTGGCCGACTACTACGCCGGCCGCGACTGGCGCCCCAAGCTCCTCGACTACTGCGGCGACCTGGTCAAGCAGGGACTCCCCCCCACTCCCGTCAGCCGCCGGACCTCCTACGGCATCCCGGTCCCGCTGTCCGGCTGGAACGGCCACATCCTCGACACCTGGTACAGCGGGATCTTCGGGTACCTGGCCGCCACCATGGCCTACGGGACCGCGCTCGGGCGCCAGGAGCTGTGGCGCGAGCTGTGGCTCGAGCCCGACACGGCCATCATCCACTTCATCGGGTTCGACTGCAGCTTCTCGCACGCCGTTCTGTGGCCCGCCCTGCTCATGGCGCTCGGCGGGCTCAACCTGCCGCGTCACGTCATCACCAACGAGTTCTACAACCTGGAGGGCGGGAAATTCTCGACCAGCCGCAACCACGCCATCTGGGGGACGGAATTCCTCCGCGAGGTGCCGGCGGACGCGCTCAGGCTCCACCTGTGCCTGACCAGTCCGGAGACCGTCCAGACCAGCTTCCAGGAGCGCGGTTTCGCCGCCACCAACAACGACCTGCTGGTCGGCGGGCTGGAGGCGTGGGCGGCGGGCCTGCTCGACCTGCTGCGGGAGGACTGCGGCTCGGTGGTGCCCGAGCGGCGCGGCGGCCTCCCCGAGGCACTGGGCGCCCTACGCTCCACGCTCCCCGACGAGGTCGGGCGGCACCTCGAGCCGGCCACGTTCTCGCTGCGGTCGGCGGCGGCGCGGCTGGCCGCCGCGGTCGAGGCGGCCGGCGCCGACCTGGCGCGCCTGCGCCTGGCCCGGGACGGCGCCGGCTACCACGCCGGCCTCGCCGCCCACGCGGAGCTGCTCGCCACCGTCGCGACCGTCGCCGCGCCGCTCATGCCAGCCTGGGCCGGGCACGCCCGCCAGCAGCTCGGCCTGCCGGCGCCCGCGGCCGGGGCCGAGCCGCCCTGGCCCGTCCCCGAGGCTGCCCTGGTCCAGCCGGGGCAGCGGGTGAGCGCCTGGTTCCGCCGCCTGTTCCACGAGCGGTAGGCGGTCGGCGATGCGGCGGGCACCCGGGGCGGCCATGCTGGCCGCGAGCGTGGTCGGCGTGGGCGCGCTGCTCCTGCCCGGCCTGGCCGCCCAGACGGCGGGGCCGGCCGCGCTGCTGGCGTGGCTCTGCCATCTGGTCCTGGGGGCGGCGCTGGTCGTCACCCTCGCCGCGGCGGCGCGGGCCGGCGACTTCGACGGCGTCGCCGGGCTGGCCGCGGCCGCGTTCGGGACCGCGTGGCGGCGGGCGCTGCTGGCCATGTACGTCGCGGGCGTGACCGTGGGCCAGGCGGTCGTCGCCATGGTCGCGGGCGCCTACGCGGCCACGCTGGCCGGCGGGGCGGGCGCGGTGGCGCTGCCGGCCGCCTGGGCGGCCCTGGCGCTGGCGGTGTGGACGGCGCTTGCGGGGATGCAGGTCGGGCCGGCGGCGCGGCTGGCGATCCTCGGCGGGATCGCGCTGGCGCTGGCCGCGGCCGCCCTGGCCACGCCGCTGCGCCCAGACGGCCGCCTGGTCGGCGCCGCGTTCGCCGGCGGCCTGCGGCCGGCTGGCCAGGCCGCCTTCCTGATGCTCTTCGCCTTCGTGGGATGGGAGACCGCGCTGGCCCTGCGCGGGCGGGCGCTGGGGGTGGCGCTGGGGGTGGCGCTGGTCGCCCTGTTGTACGGGGTCGCCGCGCTGACCGCCCAGTCAGCGCGGGTGGCCGCCGGCTCGGTGACCGGCTCGCGCCTGCCGCTGCTGCCAGCGACCCGCGCCGACTGGGTGGCGCGGCTGGTCGCGCTGGTGGCCGTGCCCGCCTGCGTCGTGGCCTGCGGGCGCAACGTCAGGGCGGCGGCGGCGCTCGCGCGGCGGCTGGCCCACGAGCGGGTCCTGCCGGCCTGGGCCGCCGACGAGCGCCGCGCGACCGTGGCCGTGGGCGCCGGCGCCGCCGCCGGGCTGGCGCTGCTGGGTGCGGGCTGGGCCGACGTCCCGCACCTGCTCGCGGTCCCCAACAGCATGGCGCTGGCGATCTACGCGACCGCGGCGGCCGCCAGCTTCGCGCTGCTGCGCGGCGGGCGGCGCTGGCTCGCCGTGGCACCGCTCGGCGGCTGCCTGCTCCTCGCCTTCTTCGCGGGCGCCGCGGCCCTGCTCCCCGTGGCCGTCGGGACCGCCGCCTGGGCCGCCGGCCGCCGCAGCGCCCCCCACAGGGCACCGTCGCACCAGAGAGGAAACCCATGAGCACCAACCACGCCCCCTACGACCTGGTCGGCATCGGCTTCGGGCCCGCGGGCATCGCGCTCGCCGCCGCGCTCGACGACGCCGAGGAGGCGCTCGGCGCGGGCGCACCGCGCCTGCGCCGCGCGTTCCTGGAGCAGGCGCCGTCCAGCGAGTGGCAGCCGGGCATGCTCCTGCCGGGCACCGACATCCAGCACCACTTCCTGCGCGACTTCGCCTCGCCCCGCGACCCGCGCAGCCGCTTCACCTTCGCCAACTACCTCAAGCAGACCGGCCGGCTCTTCCCCTTCTGCCTGCTCGGCGGCGGCTGGGTGGGCCGCTTGGAATGGTCGGATTACGTGGAGTGGGCCGCGCGCCAGGTCAGCCAGCCGGTGCTCTACAACCACGAGGCGGTCGCGGTCGCGCCGCTGGAGCGCGGCGGCAGGGTCGCCGAGCTCTGCGTCACAGCCCGCGACCTGCGCAGCGGGGCGCGCAGCGAGCTGGTCGCCCGCAACCTGGTGCTGCAGACGGGCCAGGTTCCGCTGGTGCCAGAGGAGCTGCGCCCGGCGCTGGGGAAGCGGGTCTTCCACGCAGCCTCCTACCTGCCGATGATCCAGCAGTTCGACCCGGCGGACCGCCCCAGCTTCGCGGTCGTCGGCGCGGGGCAGAACGCCGGGGAGATCCTGGCGCATCTCGCCCAGGCGTTCCCCCGGTCGCAGATCCACTCGGTCGCCCGCAACTCCGGCTTCCGGATGTACAACCTCGGGCAGTTCAGCAACGAGGTCTACTTCCCAGAGGAGACGGACTACTTCTACGGGCTGGGCCGCGACCGCCGCCGGGCGGTGTTCGAGGAGGTCCACTCGACCAACTACGCCTGCGTGGACCCCGACCTCAGCACCGCCCTGTACCGGATGTTCTACGAGGACCGGTTCGCGCGGGAGCCACGCCTGCACATGCGCAAGCGCACGGCGGTGCTGGCCATCTCCGAGCACGGCGGCGCCTGCACGCTCTCCCTGGAGGAGGTCCACACCGGCGAGCGCGACGACCTCGAGGCCGACGTGGTCGTGCTGTGCACCGGCTTTCAGGAGCCGCGCCTGCCCCACCTGCTGGAGCCGCTCCGCGACCTGGTGCGCTTCGACCCGGACGGCGACCCCGAGGTGAGCCGCGCCTACCGGCTCGGTCTGCGCGAGGACGTCAGCGCCGGGATCTGGCTGAACGGGCTCACCGAGTGGCGGCACGGGATCAGCAACGCGACCTCGTTCAGCATGATGGCCCTGAAGGCCGAGGAGATCCGCGAGGACGTCGCCCGCTGCCTGCGCACCCGCGACCGCTCCCAGGCGGTGCCCGCTCCCTGAGCGGTTCGATCTGAGCACACCGACCCGATAGGCGGAGTGCTCAGGAGGCGGACGGCTTGAGCCCGCATGAGCCGGGCCTGTCAGTCCCGGCGGCGCGTGTCGGCGAGGTCGGCGAGGAAGCTGTCGAGCTCCTCGTCGCTGCCCCACGGGTCGTCGGTGCCGAGCGCGCGAAGCTGCTCCGGGGTGAGCGGGGCGGTGATGCGGTCGGGGGGCGCCACCGGCACGCTTGATGCCCCAGCATGCACCCCCCTTCCGGAGCCACATGCTCGCGCGGGCAGCACCGGAGCCGACGGCCGGCGTGAAGAGCCGGCAGAATAGCGGGTGTGGCCAGTGACGTGCGGATCGGCATCCTGGGCCCGCTCGAGGTGCGGGTGGGCTTCGGCGAGCCGGTCGAGGTGGTCGGGCCGCGGCTGCGCACGCTGCTGGCCCGGCTCGCGCTCGACCCCGACCGGGTGGTGCTGTCAAGCCAGCTCATCGACGCGGTCTGGGGCTCCGACCCGCCCGCCCAGGCCGCGAACGCTCTGCAGTCGCTGGTCTCCCGCCTGCGCCGCCTGCTTCCCGACGTGGTCGAGTCCCACCCGGCCGGCTACCGGCTGGCACTCGAGCGCGACGCGGTGGACGCCGTCCGGTTCGAGACCCTCGCCCGGGCCGGGCGGGACGAGCTTCGCCACGACCCGCGGCAGGCCGGGCGCACGCTGCGGGAGGCGCTGGCGCTGTGGCGGGGACCAGCGCTGGCCGACGCGGCGGCGGCCGGCTTCGCCGCTGCCGCCGTTGCCCGGCTGGAGGAGCTGCGCCTGGGCGCGGTCGAGGACCGGATCGACGCGGACCTGGCCACCGGCGGGGGCGACACGCTCGTGGCCGAGCTCGACGAGCTGGTCACCACCCACCCGCTCCGCGAGCGGCTGTGCGGCCAGCTCATGCGCGCCCTGTCCGGGGCAGGCCGCCAGGCCGACGCCCTGACCGCGTACGAGAAACTGCGCGCGCGGCTGGCGGACGAACTCGGCATCGACCCGTCGGAGGAGCTGAAGGCGGTCCACCTCGGCGTGCTGCGCGGCGAGACCGGGCCACCGCTCGCCGCCGCCGCGCCACCGCTCGCTGCCAGGCCACCCCTGGGCACCGCCGAGCCGTCCACGGGCGGACGCGGGACGGCGCCGGTAGCCGTCCGGACGAATCTGCGCGCCCAGATCACCAGCTTCGTCGGCCGCGCCGACGACATCGCCCGGATCACCCGGGTCCTCGCCGGCGCCCGCCTGGTCACGCTCGTCGGGCCGGGCGGCTCCGGCAAGACCAGGCTGGCGAGCGAAGCCGCCGCGCGCATGCTCGGGCGGATGCCCGACGGGGCGTGGATGGTCGAGCTCGGGGGCGTCACCGATCCGGCCGACCTGCCGCAGGCCGTGCTCTCGCTGTTCGGGGCGCGAGAGCTCGGGCTGCTCCCCCCGCGCGGCGCCAGTCCCGTCGCTCCCCTCGAGCGGCTCGTGGAGGCCCTCGGCGACAAGCACCTGCTCCTCGTCATGGACAACTGCGAGCACCTCGTCGCCGACGTGGCCGCGCTCGTCGACCGGCTGCTGGCCCGCTGCCCCGCCCTGTGGGTGCTGGCCACCAGCCGCGAGCCGCTCGGGATCACCGGCGAGGTGCTGCACCCCGTCGGGCCCCTGGCCATGCCGGAGGGGGACGTCGCGCCCGCGGAGGCGCTGCGCTACCCGGCGGTGCGGCTGTTCGCCGACCGCGGCGCGGCGGTGCGGCCCGACTTCGCCGTCGCCGAGGCAACCGTGCGCCCGGTCACGCGGATCTGCCGGGCACTTGACGGCCTTCCGCTGGCGATCGAGCTCGCCGCCGCCCGGCTGCGCGCCCTTTCGCCCGAGCAGATCGCGGCCCGGCTCGGCGACCGGTTCAGGCTCCTCACCGGCGGGATGCCGGCCCTGCCGCGGCACCAGACACTGCGCGCCGTGGTCGACTGGAGCTGGGACCTGCTCGGCGACGCCGAGCGGGTCCTCGCCCGCCGGCTCTCGGTCTTCTCCGGCGGCGCGACGCTGGCGGCGGCCGAGCGCGTGTGCGCGGGCCCTGGCCTGGGCGGGCTGGCCGCCGACGAGGTGCTGTACCTGCTGGCCGCGCTGGTGGACAAGTCGCTGGTGGTGGCCGGCCAGGACGAGGGCTCCGGCGAGGTCCGCTACTCGGTGCTGGAGACGGTCCGCGCCTACGGTCAGGAGCAGCGCTGTGCCGTGGGCGAGGACGAGGCGCTGCGGAGCGCCCACGCCGGCTACTTCCTCGACCTGGCCGAGCAGGCCGACCCGCAGCTTCGCGGTGGCGACCAGGTGCGGTGGATCGGGCGGCTGTCCGCTGAGCGCGACAACCTGCACGCGGCCCTGCGCTGGGCCGCCGACACCCGGGACGCCGCGCTGGCGCTGCGGCTGGTCGCCGCCCTCGGCTGGTACTGGTTCCTGCGCAGCGCCCGGGCCGAGGGGACCGAGTGGGCGGCGCAGGCGCTGGCGCTGCCTGGCGAGGCGCCCCCGGCCGTCCGCGCGCAGGGGCTGGTCGTCCTCGCGTTCCTCACGATCACTGGGGGCATGCACTTCGCCCGCGCGCTCGAGTACGTCAACCAGGCCCTGGGAATCGTCCGCGGGCTGCCGGTGGACGAGCCGCGCAGGCACCACCCCACGCTCGCGGTCCTGCCCGCGCTGGTGGCGGTCTTCACCAGCGAGGGCGCCGGCGGGCTCGACCGCGTCCGCGAGCTGGGCCAGTCTCCCGACCCCTGGCTGCGCGCGTTCGCGCACCTGGTGGCCGGGCAGTTGCTGATCAACCTGGGGGAGGCGCGCCAGGCCGAGACCGACCTGGAGCTCGGGCTCGCGGGATTCCGGGAGCTGGGCGAACGCTGGGGGGTGGGCCAGGTGCTCTTTGCGCGGGCCGAGCTGAGCGCCACCCGCGGCCAGCACGACGTGGCCGTGGCGGCGCTCGCGGAGGCCAGGGAGGTCTTCGTCGGCCTCGGCGACCGTGAGGACGTCGGGCAGCTCCTCATCCGCCTCGCCCAGGAGCGGGTCCGGGCGGGAGACGTCGACCAGGCGCGAGACGACCTCGGCCTGGCCGAGCGCATCGCGCACGAGGTCGGCGCCCAGGACCAGAAGGTGTTCATCCGCCA
>WNGE01003318.1_pt1 | contig 19061 bp, 19 predicted proteins | sample 5400651 | NCBI WGS metagenome assembly WNGE01 (sample SAMN13153370, study PRJNA577476) | soil metagenome | isolation source: 60 cm soil or saprolite under grassland replicate 2 | place: USA:California | collected 2016-06-15
GTGAGCCCCTCGATCACGCCGACGCCGAAGCCCGTCACGATGGACCCCATGATCGACCCCATCCCCCCGATCACCACCACCGCGAACACCACGATGATCAGGTCGGCGCCCATCAGCGGGTTCACCTGGTAGATCGGCGCCGCCAGCACGCCGGCCAGCGCCGCCAGCGCCACGCCGAACCCGTACGTCAGCGTGATCATCCGGGGCACGTTGATGCCGAACGCCCGGACCAGCGTCGGGTTCTCCGTCGCCGCCCGCAAATAGGCACCGAGCCTCGTCCGCTCGATCACCCACCACGTCCCCAGACACACCAGCAGCGAGAACACGATCACCCACGCCCGGTAGTTCGGCAGCACCATGAACCCCAGGTTCCGCCCGCCCGTGAGCGCGTCGGGGATGCGGTACGGCAGCCCCGAGGAGCCGAACTCGTTGCGGAAGAGCCCCTGGATGATGAGGGCGAGCCCGAAGGTCAGCAGCAGCCCGTACAGGTGGTCGAGCTTGTAGAGTCGCTGGAGCATCGTCCGCTCCAGCGCCACCCCCAGGAGGCCCACCGCGAGGGGCGCGACCAGGAGCGCCCACCAGTAGCCGAGCCCCGCGTACTGGAGGAGGAACCACGCGACGAACGCCCCCATCATGTACTGGGCCCCGTGCGTGAAGTTGATGATGTTCAAGAGCCCGAAGCTCACCGCCAGGCCGAGGCTCAGGATCGCGTAGAACGACCCGTTGATCAGCCCGATGAGGAGCTGACCGAACAGGGCCTGCGGTGGAATGCCGAACACGGAGGACATCGGATCACATGCCCCGCTCCCGTGGGGGAGAGGGAGACGCCGCTATTTTTTCACGAGGGGGCAGTCCCCCTGGTCGAGGGGACGGAAGGCCTGGGCGGCCGGGATCGTCGCCCGCAGCTTGTAGAGGTCCCACGGCCCCTTCGACTCCGCCGGCTTCTTGACCTCGAACAGGTACACGTCGTGGATCTTCCGCCCGTCCGCCCGGATCGTCCCCTTCCCGAACAGCGGGTCGTCGGTCGGCGTCTCCTTCATCTTGGCGATCACCTTCGTGCCGTCGTCGGTCTTCAGCGCGTCCACGGCCTTCAGGTAGTGGAGCACGGCCGCGTACACCCCGGCGTGGATCATGGTCGGGTGGATCCCCCGGTCCCGCTCGGCGAACTTCTTCCCCCACGCCCGGGTCTTGTCGTTCATGTCCCAGTAGAACGACTCCGTGAAGATCAGCCCCTGCGCCGTCGGCAGGCCGAGGCCGTGCACGTCGGTCAGGAAGACGAGCAGGCCGGCCAGGTTCTGCCCGCCCTTCACGATCCCGAACTCCGCCGCCTGCTTGATCGCGTTCGTCGTGTCGCCCCCGGCGTTCGCCAGCCCGATGATCTTCGCCTTCGAGGCCTGCGCCTGCAGCAGGAACGACGAGAAGTCCGACGTGTTCAGCGGGTGCCGCACCTTGCCCACCACCTTGCCCCCGTTCTTGACCACCACCGCCTCGGTGTCCCGCTCCAGCGCATGCCCGAACGCGTAGTCGGCGGTGAGGAAGAACCACGTGTCCCCGCCCGTCTTCACGATGGCGTTGCCGGTGCCGTTGGCGAGGGCCCAGGTGTCGTAGGTCCAGTGGATCGTGTTGGGCGAGCACGCCTTCCCCGTCAGGTCCGACGTCGCCGCGCCCGAGACCAGGAAGGCCTTCCCCTTGTCCCGCGTGATCTGGTTCACGGCCAGCGCCACCGCCGAGTTCGGCGTGTCCACGATCACGTCGACCTTGTCCGACTCGTACCACTGGCGCGCGATGTTCGCCCCGACGTCCGCCTTGTTCTGGTGGTCGGCGAAGATGACCTCCACCTTCATCCCCTTCGCCGTCGCCCCGAAGTCCTCGACCGCCATCCGCGCCGCCACCACCGAGCCCTGACCCGTCAGGTCGGCATACAGGCTCGACTGGTCGTTCAGCACGCCGATCTTGATGATGCCGTCCGAGATCTGCGCCTCCGCCGCAACCGCCGCCAGCGCCACGGCCAAGGCGAGGGCCACGAGACGTGAGAAGATCATGGTTTCGCGCTCCTTTCGAGGGTTGAGAGACGGACGGTCATTATACCCCGAGGTACTCGTGCAGCTTGTCCATGTGCCGGTCGAGCTCGGCGTTGGCGATCATGTCCACCACCCGCCCGCGCTCGACCACGTAATGCCGGTCGGCCACGGTGGCGGCGAAGCGGAAGTTCTGCTCCACCAGCAAGATCGTGAAGCCATCATCCTTGAGCCGCCGGATGGTGGCCCCGATCTGCTGCACGATGACGGGCGCCAGTCCCTCGGTGGGCTCGTCGAGCAACAGCAGGCGCGCTCCCGTCCTCAGGATGCGCCCGATGGCCAGCATCTGCTGCTCCCCGCCCGAGAGCTTCGTCCCCTGGCTGCGAAGCCGCTCCCTGAGGTTGGGGAAGAGGTCGAAGATCGTCTCGAGCGAGAGCCCACCGGGGGCGATGGCGGGGGGGAGCAGCAGATTCTCCTCGACGTTGAGGCTCGCGAAGATCCCGCGCTCCTCGGGGCAGAAGGCGATGCCCAGCCGCGCGATCGCGTTCGAGGGCCGGTCGATCAGCTCCCGGTCGTCGAGCCGCACCGAGCCCGTCCGCCTGCCGACGATACCCATGACCGACTTGAGGGTGGTCGTCTTGCCGGCGCCATTGCGCCCGAGCAGCGTCACCACCTCGCCCGTCCGCACCTCGAAGTCGACGCCGTGGAGGATGTGCGATTCGTCGTACCAGGCGTGGAGGTCCCGGACGGCGAGGAGCGGCGGCGTCCCGGCGACGGCGCCCGTCGCGCCCGCGGCGCGCGCGGCCGTCTCACTCATGGCCAGACCCCATGTACGCCTGCACCACCTGGGGGTTCCTCGACACGCTCGCGTAGTCCCCCTCGGCCAGGATCTCGCCGCGGGCGAGCACGGTGATGGTGTGGGACAGGTTCTCGACCACGCTCAGGTTGTGCTCGACCATGAGCACCGTGCGATTGGCGGCCACCGTCTGGATCAGGGCGGCGATGCGGTCCACGTCCTCGTGGCCCATGCCGGCGGTGGGCTCGTCCAGCAGCATCATCTCGGGCTCGAGGGCCAGGGTCGTCGCGATCTCGAGCGCCCGCTTGCGCCCGTAGGGCAGCTCCACCGCCCTCGTGCCCGCGACGGCGACGAGGCCGACCGCCTCGATGAGCTCGAGGGCACGCGCGTCGAGACCCTCGAGGATCTTCTCGGAGCGCCAGAAGTCGAACGACCGGCCGCGCCGGCGCTGGAGCGCGATGCGCACGTTCTCGAGCACGGTGAGATGGGGGAACACCGCCGAGATCTGGAAGGACCGCACGAGGCCGAGCCGCGCGATGTCGGCCGGGCGGGAACCGCTGATGTCGCGTCCGTTGTACCGGATGCGCCCCCGGGTCGGCGTCAGGAAATGGGTGAGCAGGTTGAAGCAGGTCGTCTTCCCGGCCCCGTTGGGACCGATCAGCGCGTGGATGGTCCCGCGCCGCACGCGGAGGTGGACGTCCTTGACGGCGACGAATCCCCGGAATTCCTTGGTCAGCCCTTCGGTCTCGAGGATGACGTCGCTCGTCATGGCGCCGCGATGATAGACGAAGGCCTTCCCGGAAGGCAAGCCATCAGCGGGGCGGACGGGGCGGAACGGGCCGAAGCAGCCGATATGGCTCCGTGCGCAGGCGGGTGTGCCGGGCGAGGATCTCGAAGTCGCTGTCGTTGTGCAGGACGGCTCCGTTCTCCCGGATCGCCACCGCGGCGATGAGACAGTCCATCAGTTTGCGGACCGTCGCGCCTCTCCGTCGACAGGCGCGATAGAGGTCGGCCGCGGCCTCGAAGTCGGGTAGCCCTCGGACAGCGAGCCGGGGAAGGGCGATGAGTCTCGCGCGCAGTTTCGAGTGGTCGCGGGGGCTTCGGGCCCCCGCGAGCAGCTCCATGATGACAGGCTCAGTCGTCGCGATCGGCGAGCGGCGCTCCAAGTGGTGTCGGAGGGTGACATGGGCAGGATGCCCGCTCGCGCGCAGCAGCTCGATCCAGGCCGACGTGTCGACGAGGATCAGCGGGGGAATGCGCGGTCACCCCGGAGCTCGTCGAGATCCGCCGCCCAGCCCATGCCTTCGAGCTCGAGGAGCTCGGCATGGACGTCCGCGGCTCGGAGTCGCCCCGTACGCCGGGCCCAGGCCTCGATCTCCGCCCAGTCCCAGGCAGGCTGACCCGAGACGGTCCAGCGGGGTTCCGGCAGGAGCTTTCGTTGACGCCACGTATGGACGGTCGGCGCTCTCACGCCGAGCCGCGAGGCGACCTCGGCCGCGCCGACCGGCGTCGGGTCCCTGGGCCCACCGGTGTGCCGACGAGACATGGCGCGAGTGTAGCGGCGTGCCCTACATGTGTCAAGCTGGCTTCACTTGTCGGTGCATCGAGCCGGCTACCGGCGACGCGGGGTCCCCTCCCGCAACGGGTGAGCGCCGGCGGCGGCCGGCGGCGGGGGGTAGTAGCGGGCCTCGCGCTTCTCGTCCCAGGCGCGGTTGGCCTCGCGGATCTCCCACGAGGCCATGCACGCGGCCTGCGCGCGGACGACCTCCTCGATGAGCGCCCGCGGATCCAGGTGGAAAGACTGGTGCAGGAGCCGCTTGGCATGGCCCGTGGCCGTCCGGGAGGCATGGAAGGCGCGGTCGAGGATGGTCCGAAGCTTCGCGTCGACGTCGACCGGGGCCACCACCCAGTTGACCAGACCCATCGCGCGCGCCTCCTCGGCGCGGATGCGGTCGTTCAGGAGGGTCAGCTCCTTGGCCCGCCCCAGCCCGACGATGCGGGCCAGCCTCAGGACGGAGCCGTCGGGGATCAGCCCGTGCTCGGTCGCGCCCAGCCCCAGGATGGAATCCTCCGTGGCCAGCCGCACGTCGCACGCCACGGCGAGCTGGAGCCCGCCGCCGATGCAGTAGCCGTGGCAGACCGCGATCACGAGCTTGTCCATGTCCTCCAGGCAATTGAGCGCCCGGATCCAGTGGCGGTAGAACGGTTCCCCGATGCTGCCCGCGGAGAGCGCCTTTCGATCCATTCCCGAGGAGAAAGCGCGGCCGGCCCCCTTCACGACCACGACCCACGCGTCGTGGTCGTTCGCGGCCCGCTCGGCGGCATCGGCCAGCTCGATCGCGAGGTCCGTGTCGAGGGCATTGAGCACGGCGGGGCGGTTGAGGGTGATGGCGCCCACCCCATCCTTCACCTCGTAGAGCGCGCGGGGCAGCGCCATGGCTCCTCCTCAGCGGAATCCCAGGAGCTCGCGCGCGATGACCATGCGCTGGATCTCCGAGGTGCCCTCCCCGATCTCGGTGAGCTTGGCGTCGCGGAACATGCGCTCGATGGGGAACTCCGTGATGTAGCCGGCGCCGCCGTGGATCTGGAGCGCCTTGGTCGTGGCCTTCATGGCCACCTCGGAGGCGAACACCTTGGCCATGGAGGCGGCCACCCGGGCCGGCTGGCCGCGGTCCTTGAGCAGGGCCGCCCGCAGCGTCAGGAGCCGCGCCGCCTCCACCTCGGTCCCCATGTCGGCGATCATCCCCTGCAGGCCGTTGAACTCGGCCAGCGTCCGGCCGAAGGCGCTGCGCTGCTTCATGTACTTGAGCGCCTCGTCGAGCGCGCCCTGGGCGATGCCGACGGCCATGGCGGCCATGGCGACGCGGCCGCCCTCGAGCACCTGCATGGTGTTCACGAACCCCAGGTCGAGCTCCCCGCACAGGTTCCCGACCGGCACCCGCACGTTGTCGAAGATCAGCTCGGCGGTGTTGGACGCGTGCAGGCCGAGCTTGCGGTAGGGCGGGCCGGCGGTGAAGCCCGGCATCCCCTTCTCGAGGATGAAGGCCGAGATGCCCTTCCCGCGGCGCTCGGGGTCGGTCACGGCCATGACCACGGCGACGCCGCTCACGCCGGCATTGGTGATGAAGGCCTTGCCTCCGTTGAGCACGAAGTGGTCGCCCGCCCGCACCGCGCGCGACTTCATGGCGGCGGCGTCGGAGCCCGAGCCGGATTCCGTCAGCCCCCAGGCGCCCAGCGTCTCGCCGCGCGCGAGCGGGGGCAGATACTTCGTCTGCTGCGCCTTCGAGCCGAAGAGCGCGATGTGATTGGTGCAGAGCGAGTTGTGGGCCCACATGGTGATGCCGACCGAGGCGTCCACCCGGTTCAGCTCCTCGACGGCCAGCGCGTAGGAGACGTAGTCGAGGGCGGCGCCGCCGTATTCCTCCGGCACGAGCGCGCCCAGGAGCCCCGTCTTCCCCAGCTTGGCCAGGATTTCGTGGGGGAACTCGTGGGCCTCGTCGAAGCGGCGGATCACCGGCGCCACCTCGCTCAGGGCGAAGTCCCGCGCCAGCGCCCGGATCTCCTTCTGCTCCGCGGTCAGCTCGAAGTCCATCCCGATTGCTCAGCGAATAGTACGGTGGTCGAAGAAGAGCTTGGTCTAGAGCGATGAGAAGGGTCCAGCTGCGAGGCGGCGCCCGAGGGCCGCGCGCAAGGCGTACTCCCTGTACGTTGAGCGTGCGGCCGAGGGCGCCAACGAAGCAGATGGGCCGTTATCATCGCTCTAGACCGTCGCGCGGATGCTCTCCCGGACGAAGCGGACGATGTCCTGGGTCGACGTGCCCGGCGTGAACAGCTCCTTGACGCCCAGGGCCTTGAGCGCCTCGATGTCCTCGGCCGGGATGATGCCGCCGCCGAACACGACGATATCGCCGGCGCCCTTCTCGCGGAGCAGCTCCAGCACCCGGGGGAAGAGGTAGTTGTGAGCGCCGGAGAGCACCGACAGCCCGATGGCGTCCACGTCCTCCTGGATGGCGGTGGCGACGATCTGCTCGGGCGTCTGGTGGAGCCCGGTGTAGATCACCTCGAAGCCCGCGTCGCGGAGGGCGCGGGCCACGATCTTCGCGCCGCGGTCATGTCCGTCCAGACCGGGCTTGGCGACCAGTACGCGGATCTTGCGAGAGGTCAGGGCCATATTGCCTACGCGAGGGCCGCCCGGAGGCGTTCCCCCGTCTTGGACACTCGGAGGGGGGCTTCGCCCCCCTTCCGAAGCCTCCCCCCAGGAATCGTTGCGCCGGCAAAGCCGGCGCTCGAACCTGGGTCATCTCGCATGTGTTCTTCCCGCATGTGTTCTCCTCCCATGGGCCCTACGTGAGGGCCGCCCGGAGGCGCTCCCCCGTCTTCATGATGGCCTCGCGGTCGCCCGGCACCGGCGTCCAGTCGAAGCCCTTGCCGTCGTTGGCCCAGCGCGGAATCAGGTGCAGGTGGAAGTGCGGCACCGACTGGAAGGCGGCGGCGCCGTTGGCCTGCAGCAGGTTCAGGCCATCCGGCTTGAGCGCCTCCCGGATCGCCAGCGCGACCCGCCTGGCCGTCGCCGCCGCCGCCTCGAGGTCCTCCACGTCGGCCTCGAAGAGCGTCGGCACGTGGCGCTTCGTCACCACGAGGCAGTGGCCGGGGTTCAATGGATTGATGTCCATGAAGGTGAGCGTGCGCTCGTCTTCGTCGATCCTCATCGAGGGGATCTGGCCGTCCCGGATCTTGCAGAACACGCAGTCGCTCATCGCCCCGACTCCCTCAGACCTCGACGGTCCAGCCGTCGGGATCCGGCGCCCGGCCGTACTGGATCGCCACGATGGCGTCGTAGAGACGCTGGGTGAGGGCGCCGATCCTGCCGCCGTTGATGATCATCCGCTCGCCCTTGTAGGCGAGCTCGCCGACGGGCGAGATGACGGCGGCGGTTCCGGTGCCCCAGACCTCCTCGAGCGCGCCGCGCTTGTGGGCCTGTACCACCTCGTCGATGGAGACCTGCCGCTCGCTGACCGGCAAGCCCCACCTGCGCATCAGGGCGAGGGCCGAGTCCCGTGTCACGCCGGGCAGGATGGTCCCCGCCAGCGGCGGCGTGATGATCTCGTCGCCGATCTTCACCATGATGTTCATGGTGCCGACCTCGTCGATGTACTTCCTGTGCACGCCGTCGAGCCAGAGGACCTGCGTGAAGCCGGCGTGCTTGGCCTCCTCGCCGGCGTACAGGCTCGCCGCGTAGTTGCCGGCGGTCTTGGCGCCGCCCATGCCCCCCTCCACCGCGCGCACGTAGTTGTCGACGGCGAGGATCTTGACCGGGGCCATGCCCTCGGGGTAGTAGGCGCCGACGGGCGACAGGATGATGAAGTAGACGTAGAACTTCGCCGGCCGCACGCCAAGAAACGGCTCGCTGGCGATGATGGTGGGGCGGATGTAGAGCGAGGTCCCGATGGTCTTCGGCACCCACTCGCGCTCGAGCCCGACCAGGGTGACGATCGACTGCAGCGCCAGGCCCTGATCGAGCGGCGGGATGCACAGCCGCTTCGCGGAGTTCGTCATGCGCTCGACGTGCTTCTGGGGGCGGAACAGGCGCACCTTGCCGTCCACGCCCCGAAAGGCCTTGAGCCCGTCGAAGATGGACTGCGCGTAGTGGAGCACCGCCGCCGCCGGGTCCAGGGCGAGGGGGCCGTACGGCTCGACCCGTGGGTCGTACCACCCCTTCTCCTCCTGGAAGTCGGCCAGGAACATGTGGTCGGTGAAGATCTGCCCGAACCCCAGCTCCGCGTCCTTCGGCTTGGGCTTGAGCGTCGTCGCCTTCGTCACCCGGATCGCCTCAGACATCGTTCGTGTCCCCCTTGACCCGTTCAAAAAATGATCGGCTCGCGGTACTGGCCGAAGACCTGGCGGTACACGTCGGAGATCTCTCCCAGCGAGACGTAGTCCTTCACCGCGTCCACCAGCACCGGCATGACGTTCTGGCCGTTGCGGCAGGCATCCGCCAGCTGCTTGAGCCGCTTCTCCACCCGCGCCGTGTCGCGCGCGGCCTTGATCCCCTTGACGCGCTCGATCCGCTCGCGCTCGACCGCCTCGTCGATGCGCAGGTACTCGACCGGCGTCTCCTCCGGCATCGCGTACTTGTTGACGCCGACCACGGTCCGTTCCCCGCCGTCGTCCATGAGCTGGTAGTGGTAGGCGGCGTCGGCGATCTCCCGCTGCGGGTAGCCCTGGTCGATCGCCCGGATGATGCCGCCCAGCTCGTCGATCTTGCGGATGTACGCCATGGCCCGCGTTTCCATCTGATCGGTGAGCGTCTCCAGGAAGTAGGCCCCGCCGAGCGGGTCGATGGTCAGCGGCGCCCCCGTCTCCTCGGCGATGATCTGCTGGGTCCGGAGGGCGACGGTCACCGCCTCCTCCGTCGGCAGGGCCAGCACCTCGTCATAGGAGTTGGTGTGGAGGGACTGGGCGCCGCCGAGGACGGCCGCCAGCGCCTGGATGGCCACGCGCGCGATGTTGTTGAGCGGCTGCTGCGCGGTGGCCGACACCCCGGCCGTCTGCGTGTGCGTGCGAAGCCGCATGGACTCGGGCTTGCGGGCGCCGAAGCGATCGCGCATCACGGTCGCCCAGATGCGCCGGGCGGCGCGGAGCTTGGCGATCTCCTCGAAGAAGTCGTTGTGGATGTCGAAGAAGAAGGACAGGCGCGGCGCGAAGCTGTCCACGTCCAGGCCCCGCCTGATGCAGGCGTCCACGTAGCCGAAACCGTCGGCGAGGGTGAACGCCAGCTCCTGGACGGCGGTGGAGCCGGCCTCGCGGATGTGATAGCCGGAGATGGACACCGGGTTGAAGCGGGGGACGTGCTTCGCGCAGAACTCGATGGTGTCCACCACGACGCGCACGGCCGACTCCGGCGGCGAGATCCACTCCTTCTGGGCGATGAACTCCTTGAGCATGTCGTTCTGCATGGTGCCGCCGACCTTGTCCCACGCCACGCCCTGCTTGTCGGCCAGCGCGAGGTACATGGCGAGCGCCACCGACGCCGTGCAGTTGATCGTCATCGAGGTCGTGACCTGGTCCAGCGGGATCTCGCGGAACAGCGTCTCGAAGTCGGCCAGCGTGGAGATCGACACGCCCTCCCGGCCGACCTCGCCGCGGGCGCGCGGGTGATCGGCGTCGTAGCCCATCAGCGCCGGCATGTCGAAGGCGGTGGAGAGCCCGGTCTGGCCCTGCTCGAGCAGGTACCGGAACCGCGCGTTGGTGTCCTCCGGCCGCCCGAAGCCGGCGAACATGCGCATGGTCCAGAGCCGGCCCCGGTACATCGAGGGGTACGGCCCGCGCGTGTACGGGAACTCGCCGGGGTAGCCGAGCTTGTCCTCGTACGTCCAGCCCGCCAGATCCTCCGGCGTGTAGAGCGGGTGGATCGGGATCCCGGACAGCGACTCGAAGGGAGCCTCCCGCTCCGGAGCCTTCTCCACGAACGGCCCGTAGGTCTCTCGGCGCCACCGCTCCTTGCCCGTGGCCATCGTCTTCTCCTCACGCCTCCGGCGCGGCCAGCAGGTGGCGCGCGATGACGAGCTTCTGGATCTGCGAGGTGCCCTCGTAGATCTGCGTGATCTTGGCGTCGCGGAAGTGCCGTTCCACCCCGTACTCCTTGATGAAGCCGTAGCCGCCGTGGACCTGGATGGCGTCGGTGGTGATCTTCATCGCCGCCTCCGCCGCGAAGAGCTTGGCCATGGAGGCCTCGGCGCTGAAGGGCCTGCCCGCGTCCTTGAGCCACGCGGCGCGCCAGGTGAGCATGCGCGCCGCCTCGAGAGCCACCGCCATGTCGGCGAGCATCCACTGCACCATCTGGTGCTGGCCGATGGGCACGTCGAAGCTCTTGCGCTCGCGCGCGTAGGCCACCGACGCCTCGTAGGCCGCCGTCGCGATGCCGAGCGCCTGGGCGGCGATCCCGATGCGCCCGGCGTCGAGCGTCGCCAGGGCGATCGTGAACCCCTGCCCTTCCTCGCCGAGCCGGTGGTGACGGGGCACGCGGCAGTTCTCGAAGAGCAACTCGGCCGTGTCCGAGGCGCGGATGCCGAGCTTGTCCTCGGTCTTCACCACGATGAAGCCCCGGGTGCCCCGCTCGACCAGGAAGGCGCTGACCCCGCGGTGCCCCTTGGCGCGGTCCGTCTGGGCGAACACCAGGGCGGCCTGAGCCTCGCGGCCGTTGGTGACGAAGATCTTGCGCCCGTTGAGGATGTAGTCCTCGCCGTCGCGAGCGGCCAGGGTGTTCTGGTTGCTCGCGTCCGACCCCGCTTCCGGCTCCGTCAGCGAGAAGCAGCCGAGCCGCTGGCCCGACGCGAACGGGGTGAGGAACCGCTTCTTCTGCTCCTCGGTGCCGTACGTGTGGACGGGATCGCAGTAGAGCGAGTTGTTCACCGACATGATGACGGCGTGGGAGGCGCAGGCCTTGGCGACCTCCTCGAGGGCGACCACGTAGGCGACGGTGTCGCCGCCGCTGCCGCCGCAGGCCTCGGGGATGGCGATCCCCATGAGCCCCAGCTCCCCCATCCGGCGGACGGTGTCGTGGGGGAAGCGGGCCTCGTGGTCGATGGCGGCAGCGACGGGACGCACCTCCTTGTCGGCGAACTCCCGCGCCATCGCCTGGATCATCCGCTGCTCGTCACTCAGCTCTAGGTTCATGGAGGCTACTTCTCGAACAGCTTCTTGAACTCTGCGGTCAGGAGCGGCGCCACCTCGAAGAGGTCCCCCACGATCCCGTAGTCGGCGATCTTGAAGATCGGCGCCTCGGGGTCCTTGTTCACCGCGCAGATCACCTTGGAGGTCCGCATCCCCGCCAGGTGCTGGATGGCGCCCGAGATGCCGAAACCCATGTAGAGCTTGGGCGAGATGGTGCGTCCGGTCTGCCCGATCTGGAAGCGATGAGGACGCCAGCCGGCGTCCACCGCCGCCCGCGACGCGCCGACCGCCGCCCCGATCACCTTGGCCAGCGCCTCGAGGATCACGAAGTTCTCCGGGCCCTTGAGACCCCGGCCGCCGGACACGACGATCTCGGCCTCGGCCAGCTCGGGAAGCCCGGTCGCGGCCTCCTCTCGACGCTCGACCAGCTTCATGCCCTCGGCCGGGATCGACACCGCGGGCCGCTCGACCTGGGCGGCGGCGTCCGCTCGAGGCTCGGCCGGCCGGAACACGTTGGGCCGGAGCGTGACCAGCCAGGGCGCCTTGCCCCAGGTCACCCTGGAGAGGAGCTTGCCCGCGTACACGGGGCGCGTCGCCACGAGCTTGCCGTCCTCGAGCGCGAGCGCCGTCGAGTCCGCCGAAAGCCCGGCGCCCAGTCGCGCCGCCAGGCGCGCCATCATCTCGCGCTGGCGGGTGGTCACGGGAGCGAGGATCGCCTGGGGCGACTCCTTGGCCGCCAGCTCGGCCACCACCGGCGTCCAGACTTCGCCCCGGTACGCGCCGAAGGCCGCGTTCTCGAGGAGCCAGATGCGCTTCGCGCCGAGCTCCCCGAGGAGCTTCACGCCCTCGGGGGCGGCCTTGTCCGTGAGCCAGACGGCCTCGGCCTGCGCGCCCATCTGACCGGCCAGCCGCGACGCCTCGCCCACCACCTCGGCCATCACCTTCTTCGGGCTGCCTAGCCGGTCGTCTTCGACGATGCACCAGAATGCGCCTGGCATGGGTGTCGCTCTCCTGGTCCGTCAGATCGCTTTGGCGTCTTCGCGCAGGGCCCGGACCAGCTCCTTGACCGCCTCGGCGGGCTCGCCTGGAATGATCCGCCCCGGAGGCCGCGGAGGCAACGCCTCGAGCTTCATCACCGAAAGGCCGGCGGCGTCCTGGGAGAGTCCCAGATCGGCCGCCTTCACGTCCTTGATCTCCTTCTTCTTCGCCCCCATGATGCCCTTGAGCGTCGGGTACCGGGGCTCGTTCAGACCCTTCTGAGCCGAGACCACGGCCGGCAACGGCAGATCGAAGACCTCGAGTCCACCTTCCACCTGTCGCCCGACCCGCACCGTCTTGCCCGCGTCGTCGACCGCCTCCTCCATGATCCACGAGGCGCACGGCCAGCCCAGCAGCTCGGCGACCTGGGCGCCCACCGAGCCCATGTCGTCGTCGATCGCCTGGCGGCCGAACAGTGCCAGCGCCGGCGCCTCCTGCTTGATGACCGCGGCGAGCGCGCGCGCGGTGGTCAGGCTGTCGGCAGCCTCCGGCGCCGGGTCGAGCAGATGGATCGCGCGGTCGGCGCCCATCGCCAGACAGGAGCGTAGGGTCTCCTTGACGCGGTCCGGTCCGAGCGAGACGGCGACGACCTCGCCCTGGCCCCGCTTTTCCTTGATCCGCAGCGCTTCCTCCACCGCGTACTCGTCATACGGCGACACGATCCACGTGACGCCGGCGGTGTCGATGGTCCGTGGATCGCTCCCCACCTTCACCTGGGTCGCGGTGTCCGGAACCTGCTTGACCATCACCAGGATCTTCATGAACTGGACTCCTTGATCTTCGATCCGTTGTAGTGCAGCTGGCGCGTGATCCGGAAGCGGTCGCCGGGGATGAAGACGCGGTCGTACACGACGGGCGCGCCGTCCGGTCCGATGGAAACCCGGTCGGAGCGGAAGGCGGGAATGCCGGGGCGGCAGCCCAGCTCCCGGGCCGCGGCGGCCTCGAGATGCACCGCCGACACGGTCTCGCGGGCGGCGGTGATCTCGATCCCGAGCTTGAACGAGAGCGCCTGCCGGAGCGGCGTCACCGCCAGGTCCGCCTTCGCCACCTCCTCGCCGATGGCGGCGGGCAGATAGGAGAGCTGCAAGCTCATCGGATGCCCATCCACCAGGCGCAGCCGCTCCAGGGTGAAGACGCGAGCCCTCCTCCCCAACCCGAGCTCGCGCGAGACCCAGCGGTCGGCGACGGCGAAGCGACTGCCGAGGAACCGAGTGGCGACGCGCTCGCCCTTGGCCGAGAGGTCGCCGGCGAACGTGCGCAGGTGGAGGATGTCGTAATCGACGATCGGCGAGGAGACGAAGGTGCCCAAGCCGTGCCGCCTGGTGATGAGCCCGTCGCGCTCCAGTACTTCCAGCGCCTGGCGCAGGGTCATGAGGGTGACCCCGAACTCGCGGGCCAGGCTTCTCTGGTTATCGAGTCGCTGGCCGGCCGCCGGGCGGCCTTCCGTGATGCGCTCGCGAAGACTGTGAGCGATCTGATGATACCGGGGTATCCGGTTCTTCATGCGCCCTTTCCGCCCTGCCCTGTTCCGGTGTTCTAGAACTCTATCGGCCCTGAGCTGCGCGCCTGAAAGCCGTGGAGCGGGGACTTGCTGCAGGCGCGGCGGGAGACTACAACGCCACAACCTCATTCTACCCGGCCTCGGAAGGCAGGGTCAACACCGATTCCGGGCCGCGCCTCACTCTTGCCGAGCGAGACCGGCTCCGATCCGCTTACGCCGGCCCGTCCGCCGCGAGGCGGTGGGACAGCTCGACGAGCGCGGACAGCTTGCGGGCGGCCCCGCCCGAATCTACCGAGTGGGCCGCGAGCGTTGCTCCGTCCTTGAGGTCGCGCGCCCGGCCGCCCACGACCAGCGCGGCCGCCGCGTTCACGAGCACGATGTCGCGGCGGGGGCCGGGCTCGCCGGCAAGAACCTGGCGGATGATCTGTGCGTTCTCCTCGCGGTCTCCCCCCTGGAGGTCCCGGATGCTGGCGCGCGGCACCCCGAAGTCCTCGGGGCGCACCCGCGAGGTGCGGACCACGCCTTCGTGGACCTCGCAGATGTGGCTCTCCCCCGTGGTGGAGATCTCGTCCAGCCCGTCGGCGCCGTGGACCACGAAGGCACGGATGGTGCCGAGCTCGGCAAGCACTCGCGCCAGCGGCTCGCAGAGCGAGTCCGAGTACACCCCGATCACCTGGGCATTGGCGCCGGCGGGGTTGGTGAGGGGACCCAGCATGTTGAACACGGTGCGGACGCCCATCTCGCGCCGCGCCGCCATGACGTACTTCATGGCGGTGTGCAGGAGCGGCGCGTACAGGAAGCCGATGCCCACCTCGTTCACGCAGCGGGCGACCTGTTGCGGCGGCAGCTCGATGCTGATGCCGAGCGTCTCGACCACGTCGGCCGAGCCGCAGAGCGAGGAAACGGAGCGGTTGCCGTGCTTGGCCACCCTGAGCCCGGCGCCCGCCACCACGAACGCGGTGGCGGTGGACACGTTGAAGGTGCCCGATGCGTCGCCGCCGGTCCCACAGGTGTCGATGAGCATCTCGCGGTCGGTCCCCGTCTGGGCGACCACGTCGGCGCCGTGGGCGCGCACCTTGACGGCCTTCTGGCGCATCACCTGGGCGAAGCCGATCAGCTCCTCGACCGTCTCGCCCTTCATGCGGAGCGCGGTCAGAAAGGCGGCGATCTGCGCGTTGGTGGCGCCCCCGGACATGATGGCCTCCATGGCCGCCGCCGCCTCGATGCGCGTCAGGTCCCGGCGGTCGACCAGCGCACGGACCGCCTCGGTGATGATCGGACTCGTCATGACACCCTCCTCGCTTCCGCATCTATTCTGATTCGCCCAAGGGGATTTCCCCAGCATGTTCCCACGGCGGGAGGTCCCGGGCGGCGACCAGCGCGTTGTCCCCCGAGGCTCGTCGGCATACCCGCCGCGCCTTGCGTCAGACACCTCCGAGCCGCCCTCGGAGCCGCCCTCGGACCGGCCGCGGTTCGAGGGCCGGCTTTGCCGGCGCAATCGAGACTGGGGAGGGCCCGGTTGGGGGGCCGTCGAGGCGCCTCCTCGCGCTACAACCCGAGGTAGGCCTGCTTGACATGCCTGCTCGCGAGGAGGTCCGTCGCCGGACCGTCGAGGGCGATCCGCCCGTTCTCGAGGACGTAGGCGCGATGGGCGAGCTGGAGCGACCGCAGGACGTTCTGCTCGACGAGCAGGATGGTCGTGCCCCGGGCGTTGATCCGCCTCAAGTTCTCGAAGATGGACTTGACCATCACCGGGGCCAGCCCCAGGCTGGGCTCGTCCAGCATCAAGAGCCTGGGGCAGGCCATCAACCCACGCCCGATGGCGCACATCTGCTGCTCTCCGCCGGAAAGGGTGCCGGCGATCTGCTGCCGTCGCTCGCCGAGCCGGGGGAACAGCTCGAACACCCGCCCGAGGGTTTCCCTCTTGCGGGCACGGGACGGCGCCGAGCGGCAGCCCAGCTCGAGATTCTCGAGCACCGTCATGGACGGGAAGAGCTGGCGTCCCTCCGGCACGTGCGCGATGCCCCGGGCCACGATCTGCGCCGCGGAGAGCCCATCGACACGCTCACCGCCGAACTGGATGGCCCCGCGCCGTAGCGGGAGGAGCCCGGAGATCGCCCGCAACGTGGTGGTCTTGCCCGCCCCGTTCGAGCCGATGAGCGCCACGGTCTCGCCCTGCCGCACCTCCAGCGAGACCTCGCCCACGGCGGTGACATCGCCGTAGCCGACCTCGATCGCCTCAAGCCTGAGGAGCGCCGGCATACTCGTCGCCCAGATAGGCCTCGATCACCTTCGGGTCGTTGGCGACCACCGCGGGCGGGCCGTCGGCGATCTTCTCCCCGAACGAGAGCACCACGATCCGATGGGAGAGTGACATCACCGCGCGCATGTTGTGCTCGATGAGCAGGATGGAGATCCCGGCCCCCCCGGGCCCATTGACGCGCTTGATCAGCTCGACCATGGCGGTCGCCTCGGTCGGATTGAGCCCGGCCATCACCTCGTCCAGCAGGAGCAGGACGGGCTCGGTCGCCAGCGCGCGCGCCAGCTCGAGCCGCTTCCGCTCCGCCAGAGTCAGTCCCGCCGCCGGCAGGTCGGCCTTCGCGGCGAGGCCCACCTGAGCGATGACCGCGCGCGCCCGCTCCACCGCCTCCGCGACGGCGGGGTGGCGCGCGAGGGCGCCCACCTTGACATTGCCGAGGACCGAGAGGTGCGGGAACGGCCGCACGATCTGGAAGGTCCGCGTCAGCCCCGCCCGGCAGATGGCGTGGGGTTTCCAGCCCACGATGCTGCGCCCCTCGAAGCGCACGTCGCCGGCGTCCGGCGCGAGGAATCCGGAGATCAGGTTGAACGCGGTCGTCTTCCCCGCTCCGTTGGGGCCGATCAGCCCGAGCACCTCGCCTCGCTCCATGGCGAGGGACAGGTCCCTCACCGCCTGGAGCCCGCCGAATCGCTTCGAGAGGCCCACGACCTCGAGCAGCCTCATCCCGAAGCCCTGCTGCGCCGCGCAAGGCGCGCCAGGTACGGGTAGGCTCCTTGCGGGAGGAACAGCACGACGGCGACCAGGAGGGCGCCATAGGCGATCAGGTGGGCGCCGGACCAGCCGGCGGCGGCGAAGTAGGTGCGCGACAGCTCGGCCAGCGGCGACAGGATGAACGAGCCCAGGATGGGCCCGAGCAGGGTGCCGGCGCCGCCCACGATGGGCCGGATGATGATCTCCACCGACAGTGGGATGCCGAAGAGCGAATTGGGCTGGAGCGAGAAGTAGTAGAAGGCGTGGAAGGCGCCGCCGAGCCCGGTGAGGAAGGCGGAGAGCACGCTGGCGTAGAGCTTGCACCGGAAGGTGTCGATCCCGAGGGCCTCGGCCGCCTCCTCGTCCTCGCGGATGGCGATCAGGTAGGCGCCGAGGCGCGAGCGCTCGACCGTCCAGACCACCGCGGTGGCCGAGAGCATGAGCCCGAGCGCGATGTAGTAGTACGCCCGCGGGTTCTGGAACTGGAACTGCCGCGGATCGCCGGTGAAGGTGATGTAGAGCCCCACCGCGCCCCCGATCGCGTCGGTGTTGAGGGCGACGATCCGGCAGATCTCGGCGAAGGCCACCGTGAGCAGCACGAAGTAGAAGCCGCGCAGCCGGAAGCGAAACCCCAGAAAGCCGGTCACGGCGCCCAGCGCGGCGGCGGCGGCGGCGCCGGCGAACATCCCGATCCAGGGCGTGACGCCCCAGGAGAGCGACAGCACCGCGGTGACATAGGCGCCGATCCCCACGAAGGCGGCGTGGCCCACCGAGAGCTGGCCGGCGTAGCCGCCCAGGATATTCCAGGCCTGGCCCAGGTAGGCGTAGAAGAAGATCAGCGTGGCGAGCGTGACCGCGTACGATCCGCTGAAGGGCGGAAGCAGCAGGAGTGCCGCCAGGCACAGGATCGCCAGCCAGCGCATCACGCGATCCGCCGGCCAAACAGCCCGGCCGGGCGGAACAGCAGGATCACGATCAGGAGCGAGAAGGACACCAGCTCCTTGAGCGAGGGCGACAGGAACACGGCGCCGAGCGACTCCGCGGTGGCGACGAGGAGCCCGCCGAGGAAGGCGCCGGGCAGGCTGCCCATGCCGCCGATGATGACGATGTTGAACGAGGTCACGCTGGCCGACAGCCCCACCGACGGCTGGAAGGGATAGAACGGGGCCAGGAGCGCGCCGGCCGCCCCCACGCAGGCCGCGCCGATGCCGAAGGCCACGCCGTAGACGCGCCGTACGTCGGTCCCGATGATCGCCGCGCCGTACGGGTTGTCCGCCGCCGCCCGCATGCTCCGGCCGAGATCGGTCTTGAAGAGGAAGAGCGAGAGGAGCCCGGTCAGGATCACGGCGAGGGCGAAGGTCACCAGGCGCGCCGCGTCCAGGAAGAAGGGGCCGACCCAGAGGGTGGACAGCGAGAGGACCGACCTGACTCGCCTCGGATCGGGCCCGAAGGTCACGAGGGCCGCGTTCTCGAGCACGAGCGCCACGCCCAGCATGAGGAGGATCTGCATCTCGTGCGGGGCGTCGATGATCCGGTTCACGAGCCCGCGCTGGACGGCGAACCCGAGGACGAACAGCGCGGCGGCGCACAGGACGAAGGACAGGTAGGGATCGAGGCCGAGCCGCATCGAGAAGAGGAAGGCCAGGTACATCCCCCAGACCATCATGTCGCCATGGGCGAAGTTCACGACCCGCATGACCCCGAAGATCAAGGTCAGGCCCACCGCCATGAGGCTGTACACGCCCCCGAACAGCAGCCCGTTCAGCAGGCCTTGACCGATCAGCACGGGATCCATCGCTCGGCCTTGCGCGAAGCTAGTGGGCAATCGGAGAAACGCTCTGGCTAGAGCGATGAGAAGGGTCCAGCTGCAAGGCGGCGCCCGAGGGCCGCACGCGAGGCGTACTCCCTGTACGTTGAGATCCCATGTAGGGGGTGTGGGGTGGATAGGAAGAGCGGGTCGGCGCTGGTAAGCTCCGGTTGACCTCGTCCGGACGAACGAGGAGAAAGGAGCAACCGTCATGACCA
>WNGE01008099.1_pt1 | contig 19061 bp, 26 predicted proteins | sample 5400651 | NCBI WGS metagenome assembly WNGE01 (sample SAMN13153370, study PRJNA577476) | soil metagenome | isolation source: 60 cm soil or saprolite under grassland replicate 2 | place: USA:California | collected 2016-06-15
ACGGACCGGCTATGGCGGACCAGGAGACCTGCTGCCGCAGGTCCGGCGGCACCCCTTCGGCCAGTACCTCGGGCAGGATGCGCAGGTCGCCGTTCTCGGCGGCCTCCATCCCCTTTGCGATGGAGAGCACCATCATGCCCGGCTTCAAGAGCGAGGCCAGGTGCTCACCCGCCCAGCGCACCCCGAAGGAGTTGACCCCGCTCAGAGCGACCTCGGCTCCCTCGAAAGCCTCCCTGGCCTCCTCGAGCTGATATGCGCGGACCGTCTCGGGGATCTTGCGATCGAGGCCAGGATGCACACCGGTCTTCTTTATACTGTCGATGATGTCACGGTCGAGGTGGGTGCCCACCAGCCGTACGTCGTGGCCATTGTCGGCCAGCGGGAAGCTGAGCGCCGTGGCCATGATGCCCGACCCCAGAACGCTTACAGCCGTCATTGTTTTTCCTCCCAAAAGTCAGAACAAAGTCAGAACAAAGTACAGAGCCGATCAAACGTCAAGATCCCATGCGAATCCTCTGACATTGGAACTGGAACTACCTGCTATCGTAGCCTAACCCACCTTCCCTGGCGCGGATAATAGCCTGTGCCCGGTCGACTACCTGCAGCTTGCTGAAGATGTTTGAGACATAATTGCGCACCGTATTCGGACTGAGTACCAGGCGTGTAGCGATCTCAGTATTGCTGTGTCCCTGTGCAATCAAGTTGAGAATTTCGCGCTCACGCTCGGTCAGTTCAGGGAATGCCTGTGGAGGAGCGATGGGTCGAGGAGCTGCGAAAAAGTCGATCAAGCGGGCAGCAATCGCGGGGCTGAAGATAGCCTCACCTTTGCCCACCGCTCGGATAGCAGCTAACATGTCATCTTTTTGCGCATCCTTGAGCACATAGCCTCGTGCCCCAGCCCGCATGGCAGTGAAGACGGAGGCATCATCCTCGAACATAGTGACAATCAGCACACGGATAGTTGGGCTAGTATGGAGAATACGACGGGTCGCTTCGATACCATTGACCCCAGGCATCTGGATATCCATGAGGATCACATCCGGCTGGAGTTTGGCAGCCAGAAAGATGACTTCCTCGCCAGATGTTGCTTCACCCACCACCTCGAAGTCGGGTCCTGCACTCAATAACGCAGCTATTCCATGTCGGAAGAGAGGATGATCGTCGGCAATAAGGACACGCAAGGGTTCCATAAAATTACTCCTTCGGAACTGGTAACTGGGCACATACGCAGGTTCCAGTTCCATTCATCTTTTCAATCACACAAGAACCGCCAAGTTCTACTGCACGTTCTCGCATCGAAAGCAAGCCCACGCCAGATGTACGCTCCGTAGGCAAGCCGATTCCGTCGTCGGTAATCTCCACCTGCAACACGTCAGTGAGTGAGAGACGTACCACACAGGTATGTGCATGCGCATGACGTGTGACATTCATGATAGCTTCTTGGACGATACGATAAGCTGCAACTTCGACAGCGGCAGGTAATAGTGGAAGACTAGAGGGTGCCTCAACTCTCACTTGCAGCCCAGATGATGCGCCGAGTCCTCCACTTGCTCGCTGAGAACTGCTGTACTGCACAGCCCGTTCGCGAATGGCCGCTACCAGGCCGAGATCGTCCAATGCTGGTGGGCGCAGTTCATAGACGAGGCGGCGAATATCTCCGACGGTTGCGCGTATCTCATTTTGCAACTCGTTTACCAGTGATGTGGCGGCAGTCGGGTCGGTGAGAATCAGATCACCAACGTTGCTTGCTATTAAAGCAAGGGCCGCGAGTGTTGGGCCGAGACCATCGTGTAAGTCACGGCGCAGGCGACGGCGCTCCTCCTCACGTGCAAGCACAAGACGCTCACGCGACCCCTGCAAATCGGTCGTCAAACGTTGTAGGTCGGCAGTCAGGCGCACTGCATGAACAGCCACTCCGATCTGATGGGTGAGGTCGTTGAGCAGCCGTTTGTCTGCAGCACTGAAGGACTCATCGGGCGCACGAGGGGCAAGTACAAGTTCACCGACCTGCTCCGTCTGGTAAACGAGCGGCAGGCGTAAGGGATCACTTGCAGGTTCACCATAGGATGCTGCGATGATAAACTCCTCATGGCCTTTCATGCTAATTGCCGCATAAGGTAACTTGAGTGCCTGAGCCACTGTTTCGACGATTGTGGGCAGGACGGCCCCTGCTGCAAGTGTTGCCTCCAGGCGTTGTCCCAGATGCGAGAGGACCGCATAGGGATCATCACGTTCGCCATAGATCAAGCGGTTGACGCTCCGTTGCAGACGTGTACGTAATGGCTGAAAAAGTACAGCCACCAAGCCCGTCGCGATGAGTGAGATGAGCAGATTGCTTCTCGTCTGAAACAATGCACTGAGCGAACCGACGACCAGTATGTAGATGCTGACAACGCTGACGGTGAGGATACCATAGACGAGTGTACGTTTGATGAGAAGATTAATCTCCCACAGGCGGTAGCGTAGAATGGCGATGCCAATAGTGAGGGGGAGAAGCAGGAGAGATAGGTAGTAGATAGTGTTCCCGACCAACTCAAGGAGGATGACGGGCAGACCAAGCCGCGGCAACACCAACTGGGCTACCTGGGAGCCCACAACTGCCACTGTGATTCCGAACATGATCCATTTGGTCTGCTGACGCTGCACTGGGCCAGACACACGCCTATAGCGGTAGACTTGCGCGAACACGCCAACTGCAAGGGAGAACACAAACAGTGCAAAACTGAACGGGGAGAACCAGTGGTAGAAAGACGTGTCTGAGAAGAAAAAGCGCCCAACTCCCGCCACAAGAAGTACGACTGCAAGTATACGAGTCCAACGGGGTACGAAGCGCCCGTCGGGAAAAAGGTAGAAGGAAAGGATGGGAGAGATATTGCCAAAGAACAGTAAGAAGGAGACTAACAACGGCCAGGCAAATAAGCCTACCGCAGTACGGTCGAAGGTTCCTAGAAAAGTTGCCTCCCCGAACGTCACAAGTGCGAGCGAGACGAATAAAGCCAGGCCACTATCAGACTTCCGCCAGAAGATGACTAGACCGACTGCCAACGAGGTTAGAGTGAAGATGAGTTGAAGTGCAATAATGGAGAGGGCGAAGAAGTCTACTGAGAGACCGATAGCATGAAGACCTTGCACGATAGCGGGAGTAAGGCAACCAGCAGTATTGCACACTGTTTGAAGTTGTGCAAACGCGAGCGGAATGCCGACGGCCAGGTGTATAATAGTAAACACCGTGACGGCAATCCAGGCACTTCGTGCGAGGAGAAGCCAGCCACCATGCAGCCGTGTCTCGTGAGCCTCTGGCTGCTCAAATGTTATGACAGGTGGTCTCGATGCAAACGGATGGTTCACGCACATGCTCCTTTCTATGCTCCTGCCTGTCTTCCTTTAACTGTAGCATGTTCTACATCTTTTTGCCAGAGATAATGTCGCTCTAGGGGAGCGTCGCTTTTGACCTCCCCCATATATTCTTGCTAGTTCAATTGGCTGATAGAGCAGTGTTGTCTCTGTTTCGCGATCAGGCTCAAGCTGTAGTCAGGGGTGTCTCTGCTGATTGAGATGCATCTGCTGCTTGCGCTCCACGATACCGTTTATATGAGAGATAGCCTCTGGTGCTGATGATGATGATCAGGGCACACACGGCGTAGGTAATGCGGACATCCCATACGCCGTAGAAAGCAGCAAACCAGCCGCTGAGGTGCCTTCCTCCGAAGAGTATCGGATACCCGATGATCTGGAGAAAGACCAGCGAAATGGCCGCATCGCTAGCGGCATGCAGGAGGATCGCGATGAGAATGCTCCCCTTGGTGTTGTTGAAGACCCACGTCCAGATGATCCTGCTAATTACAGCAAGGAGAATCAGCCGCCCCATTGAGGGAAGAACCTCGGGGAGCGGTACTTGCCCGGAACCGATATCACTGTTAATGAATAAGGTGGGCAGATGCCACAATGCCCAAAACACCCCGAGAATGCAGGCTCCCAGCAATGGCCCATATTTCTGTTGCAAACGTGGTACAGCAAATCCCGTCCAACCAGGCTCTTCCAGCAATTGAGCGAAGACGACAATGATCCCTACGAGCGGCAGATACGAGGTGAAAATCTCTGGCCACTTCGCAATGAGAGCTTTCAGTGGAGTAGCTCCTAGAAAGATAGTCTCGCCCAGCAGGAGGACAAGAGGCGGTCCTAAGAGGACCAGGAGATACCATTGAATGCCTACCCGCCAGAGCACATACCGACGTAGCAACTGGCGCACACCTGCCTTACCACTTGTGACCGCGGTCATGACGAAGGCCGCCAATGTTGGACCAGCTAGACCAGCAAGAATAAAAAACACGACATCTGGTAAGGTAATTGGAACAAGGCCAATGCCATGCGTGTCAAGCAGCAGGGGAAGCAAGGCGAGCCATGCACCTGCGAAGGTAAGAGTAAAGTAGCCTACCAACGGATAGCGCGACAATAGACGCTTGATGAATGAAGAGGATGACGGTTGGGATGTTGTAGTGTCGGCGTTCATGGGTAACCTCCTTCGTTGGTGTTATGATGAGAGTTGCTTGATCTCTCATCTTCAATATCTGCTCATAGGATACCTGAAGATGTGGCACATTGAGATGGGAGGAGCGTCATTCTTTCTGTAATGAGTTGGACGTGACAGGTGTCATATATGCATGTGATAGATGTCATTGTCTTAAGTTTGTCTGCTCTTCTATGCGGCGTTGTACATGGTTGGTCGCAGAGCTGAACTGGTCAGGCAAGCTCTGGGACGCTGCAAGGCTGCACCCCCTCCGTTAACTTCTTGGATGCCATCATCTCTTTACTGCTTTGTCAAATTATTTACGGAAGCACCCTTTGCTCAAGAACCCGGATGGGAAGAGTCCTTTCTTTCAGCAGCCCACGGTGAAACCACCTGTTTTCTCGATGCGCGCGTTCCATGATAAAACATCAGCTGTTTGATCCCCTCTTCTTTAATTTACTAACTAGTTGGTAACTTACTATTCCCAATACTACCATATTCCGCAGGGTTTGTCAACTGACTGGTCAGTAAGCTATAATGAAAGCATGGGACGAGATATACAAGAGACAAAAAAACGCCTGCTTAACGCAGCAACAAACGAATTTGCCCAGCGCGGCATCGCTGGGGCACGTGTTGACCGGATCGCTGACCTTGCTGGGTGCAGTAAGGCACTGATTTACGACTATTTCGGGAATAAAGACCAGCTCTTTGATGCGGTCTATGATGCCCTGGTCGTCACGCTCATGCAAGAGGTGCCCATGGATGCCTCGGATTTAGCTGGCTATGTTGGTCGCCTGTTCGATCAGTACCTGGCCCATCCAGAGATTCTGAGGTTATCTGCCTGGGACATCCTTGAGCGCGGTGGGAGGGGAACGCGCCTGGAAGTGGTTCAAGCCGCGAATCAGCGCAAGATCGCTGCCATCCAACAGGCACAACGCGACCATCGTGTGTCTGATCAATGGGGGCCGGAGGAGTTACTTGCGCTCATCCTGGCGATCAGTTCGATGTGGCTGTTCGCGACCCCAAACATCGCGGAACTGAGCGCTTCCGAGATGAGTGCCCGGCGACGCACGGTCACAGAGGCAGTACGACGGCTTGTTGATGGCTCCAACAAAACGGGAAGAGGGCCATGAGAGGCTTTTACATATCATAAAAGATATCGGTGGAACAGGTCGTGAATGTGTTTGCTTACCCGTTTAATTGTGCCATTTTTTAACAATCGGCCCATTTAATTCTGTGATTTACAGGTTGATAGTGTAGTCAGTCTCAATGTCAATCGGTAACAGATCGGTAATGGTTTACACCTCGGAACGAGTCAAAACCGAATAGAGCTCCCACGCAATGCCATCGGGGTCATAGAAGCTGATGTACTTGCTATGGGTCTCTGGGTCTTCCTCAACCCCATGGTTGCGTACTCCTGCCGCATCTAAATCCCGCTTTAGGTCTTCCAGGTTGCTTGGGTCTTCTATGGCGAGAGCGAGATGATCCAGACCGACGCGAAACGGATTGAAGCGATCATAGCTTGAAGAGGACGAATCGGTCTCATACAGTGCGACGAGCATTCCAGACACGTTGATTAATATCCCTCCATCTGTTTCCCTCACCAATTGGCATCCGAGTGTGTCAACATAGAAGTGTTTGGCCCGTGCTAGATTAGTGACTCTCAGACCAAGATGACTCAAGCCACTGGCGTTCAACCTCATTGCAGGTTCCTTTCATTATTATAGAGTGATGATTAGACCAAATACGCAAGCATATTATAACACAACTTTTCTTGATCAAAGAAGCCAAAGCTAAAACAGCCGAGATCAAAGAGCAGTAAGCCCCCTGTCGAAAGCCCTTCGAGGAAGTCAAGCATGTCCACTCTGCATTTAGTTCATCTCAGTGGCACGAGGGGAATGACGTTACTGCTTGGAACTTGCGCTCAAACCTTCCACCGGCCACCATGTCTGTAGGTCAGTGCCTAATTGCCATTGTGTCTTTCCGTGCTGTAGATGGCTGTTATGAGCGAAGACCAACACTTTTCCTCGGTCGCGCTCACGGGAGACTATGTATGAAGGATTAGTTGAAATTCATGTCAATTACCACTTTGCGCCTGCCACCTGCCTGGTGGTGGCGTTGAGGCGGTTGAAGAGGTTGGTCGTGGCGATCTGGAGGATCAGGGCCGCGAGCCCCTGCTCGTCGTAGTGCCGGCTGGCCTCGTCCCAGATCGAGTCTGCGACCGGGTCCGCCCGATCGGCGAGACGGGTGGCAGCCTCGGTGAGCGCGAGGGCGGCACGTTCGGCGTCGGTGAAGTAGGGTGCCTCCCGCCAGGCCGCCACGGCGAAGAGGCGCTCGTCTGTTTCGCCTGCCTTCTTGGCGCTGCGTGCGCCCGAGTCAACGCAGACGCTGCAGCCATTGATCTGGCTCGCGCGCAGGTGGACAAGCTCAAGCGTCGCCGACGGCACACCACCCTCTCTCGTGGCCTTGAGCAGGGCTTGTATGGCATTCATGGCGTCAGGAAGGATCATTGCCGGGTTGCTCATTCGTGCTTGCATCATTGTTCTCCTTCAGGTGTCTTTGCTGAAAAGAATCACCAGCTTCATCTAAAAATGTCCAACCGGATGCTGAACATCCAGGTTTCGATCGAGACTTTGCCACCCACTTGCGTTCCACGGGAGCTGGTCTCCCTGTCACATCGGTTGTGTTTCGCTCGTCATTCCTATGACGGAACGCGACGAGGGAATGTGACCAATGGATGGTGCTTTCCATGAATCTTTGTCCAGATACTGAGCTGAGGAGACAAAGATTGAGGGGAAAAATGTATCTGAACGTGTGCTCAAACCAAGATACCTGCCTTCTACTTCTACTGCTAAAAGTCCTTCGAAAGCCAGTTCACTGGTGAGCCCACATTCAGGTAAAAAAGAGACACAAATTGAGGGAAACTATCAATGGACGAACACAAATGGCTGGCGGAGCAATTCGATTGGCACTGGCCCGGCGGATATTTGCCGATCAGAGTTATTCCTTCAAGGCCATCAGGCATCTTCGAGGAGACAGAGGATAATCCATTTGCCATGGCGAGCAGAGAGGCCCACAGCCCCATGAGCTAGCATGACCTTCCCCCGTTTTGGTGGGTCAAGGTCACGTGCGAACATAGAAGTCCATCACATTCGCACTTACCAGCAATTGGGCGGCAACTATTTTGATGAACATGATCGAATGGCCATCGAGAAACGGTTGGTTCGTCGCTTAGAGAAATAATGAAGGCGTTGGGATGATGCGCTTGAGCTGAAGGCCCGCCGCTTCAAACAGCACGCGGTACTCTGCCCCAGTGCGTTCCCGACTGCCAGAATTGAAGATTTGCATCTCCTGGTCAAAGACCGTGCCGATCTTGACCAGTAGTGACGTCGATCGCATACACCAATGAATCCCAAGAGCTGACGTAGAGCACACCATTGGGTTTTGTCAACTTGGTAACAGAGCTGAACAATCAGAAGAGCCTCAGCTCGTTCTTTCGAGGCCTGGCGCTTCCTCTTTCGTCTTCTTTTCTCCTGGTCGCTGTATGCCTTCTTTATACTGACTGGGCAACATGCCATTCCACTGGTGGAATGCCTTGCGGAATGCCGCCTCAGATGCGTAGCCAGACATGGCGATGATCGTTTTGAGTGGCAGGTTTCCTGCGTCCATGAAGTGCGCGGCTCGCTGCATACGCCATCGCTGGACATACTGCATCGGTGGTTCTCCCACTATCGCCTTGAAGCGCTCGGCAAAGGCGGAACGCGAGAGGTGTACCTCAGCGGCCAGACGCTCAACTGTCCACAGCGCTGCTGGGTCCGCGTGAATGGCTTGCAGTGCGGCTGCAATGGGCGGGTCTGCCAGTCCACGTAACCAGCCACTTGCACTTTCCAGTGTCTGTGTGGCAAACAGGCGCAGCATTTGCATGAAGAGCACCTCGGCCAGACGGTTGAGAATGGCAGCTTGACTGCTGCCCTCGTGCGCTGCTTCGGCCAGAAACAGGCGCACGAGTAGATCCAGCTCTGGTATGGGCTGGTAGTCCTCTTTGCGCAGATGAATGAGGGGTGGGAGCACGGAGAAGACTGGCTTCTTGCTGATGTTCACAAACTGGTAGCACCCTTTGGCGATGCGTGTCGTCTTGCCTGCAGCACCCTGCCTCTGTGTCTGGAGCTCAGTGAGTTCAGTGAAGAGCAGGACGGGTGAATGCATTTTGTCACGAAGAATATAGCCAGTTCTCCGAGGCAGCACGACGATATCGCCGCTCTGGAGGGTGCGAACGGGCGGATCTTCTTCCTCGACTTCAAGAATGCCGCCTCCGGCAACCATGACCAGGAAGGCGATATCGTGGCTGTCCGGTGTGGTGGTGTATCCCCAGGGAGTTGTAAAGGTATGGATGCCTGTGATTAGCCCGTGGAGACGAAGCGTGTCGAGCACATCTTGCAGAACGTCAATGGCCATATGGCAGGCTCCTCGTGTGGAAATATCTGGGCGAATGAGTCGCAGAAGCGGACGAATCCGATGTGATTCGAGCATTTCTCCTGGTTATACTATAGCACAGGAGTACAACGTGTACACCTAACCCATAGGGGCAAAGTGGCGCGACGCTGACATGAAGTGCAAGGGGCATGTTCGTGAAGTCATTGCACACTTTGCTAGTCCTGACAGGAGATCCGCACGAGATCGCGGAGGTGCTCCTTCACGTGGCCGTCTATGCAGGCGTTCCCGCGTAGTACGTGGGCTGTATGCTACCCCTTTTGAGTCGAGGGAGGCGGTCAGCAATGAATAAACTCCTTCTAACGAGTTCGCAAACGGTCGGGCCGTTCTTTGCGTCTGCCCTGCTGCGTGAGGATGCGGTTCGCAACGTGTTGGTCCAGCCGGAGACGGTCGGCGAGCGCATTCGCATCGAAGGACACATCCTCGATGGCGCCCGGCTACCGGTTCCCGATGCGCTGGTCGAGATCTGGCAGGCCAATGCGCATGGCCGCTACCACCATCCGAGAGATCAGGGACCGGCACCCTTGGATCCCTCCTTTGTGGGCTTTGGTCGCTCTGGCACCGAGAACGAGGGTCTCTACTGGTTTGAGACGATCAAGCCGGGCCCCGTTCCTTTTGATCAGCAGCAATGGCAGGCACCCCATATCTGTGTCGCCGTGTTCTCGCGCGGACTGCTCAACCATCTGGTGACACGCCTATACTTTGCCGACGAGCCGAGCAATGCGAGCGATCCCGTCTTGCTCTGTGTTCCTGAGCGTCGACGTGCTGCGCTACTCGCACACCGCCACCAGGAAGGGACACGCGTCGTCTACCGCTTTGATATCATTCTGCAAGGCCAGGGCGAGACCGTCTTTTTCAACGTGTGAGGCACGCATGTACGTGATGACCTGTCGGTGGCGATTGAAGGCTTTGTTTGACGGGGCAAGGGATTTTCATGCGTTCCAGTACGGTTCTTGCCACCAAGGTGCCCTCTTGACGTACTGGCCGAAGGTGATGAACGAGGCTCTTGCCACCAAGGTGGAGGACATGCAGCACGACATGCTCTACTGGCCCTCCTTCCTCCAAATATCGTCTGCTGGTCACAACCGACGAGGAGCGATCTGGCCGCGGACAGTGACCCACTGCGTTTCGGTGAACGCCTCGATATTCCACTCTGCCCCGCCGAAGCGTGAACCGGTACCCGAGGAGGCCACTCCACCGAACGGAGCCACGGCCTCATCGTTGACGGTCTGATCATTGATGTGGACGAGGCCGCTGGGAATGCGCTCGGCCAGCTCCAGGCCCTTCATCACATCACGCGTGAGGATGCCGAGCGAGAGCCCATACTCTGTGCCACCTGCCAGGGCGACCACCTCGTCGAGCGTCGAGAAGCGCACGACGGGTGCCACTGGGCCGAAGACTTCGTTGGCATAGGCGGGCATGTTCGGCGTGACGTTGGAGAGGACAGTGGGCCGGTAAAACAGGGCCTCGAAGCGACCACCAGCCGCAAGATGGGCCCCGGCATCCACGGTCGTGGTGACAAAGCCATGGATCTTGTCCCGCTGGCGTGCGTCGATGATCGGGCCCAGGGCCACCGACTGCTGCTTGGCCGGATCTCCCACAGTCAGGTGCTCAGCGGTGTCAGCCAGGCGCTCAATGTACTTGTCGGCGATGCGCTCCTGAACAAGGTGACGACCGGTAGCCATGCAGATCTGGCCCTGGTGGAAGAAGGAGCCCCAGGCCCCAATCTGTACCGCCTGCTCCAGGTCGACATCGTCCAGCACGATCAGCGCATTGTTGCCACCCAGTTCGAGATGCGCGCGCTTGAGGTGCCTGGCGGCCAGTTCGCCCACGGCTCGTCCGGCGGCAGTCGAGCCTGTGAAGCTAATCACCCGCACGTGAGGATTGGTGACCACCGCTTCTCCGACATCCACGCCCCCAGGCAACATGTGGAACAGGCCTGCGGGCAGCCCGGCCTCCTGGAAGATGCGAGCGAGAGCAACCCCACCACACACGGCTGTGCGGGGGTCCGGCTTGAGCAGGACGGCGTTGCCCAGCGTCAGGGCAGGTGCCACCGAGCGAATGGAGAGGATCACCGGGGCATTGAACGGAGAGATCACGCCTACCACTCCGACTGGCAAGCGGCGCACCATGCTGAGCCGAGGCTCCTCCGAGCGAATGAGCTGCCCGTAGGGCTGCGAGGCGAGGCCCGCAGCCTCATAGCATTCACTGGCAGCGACGTGCAGTTCAAACCCCGTCTTGGGCACGGTCGAACCTGACTCACGGACGATCCATTCCTGGATATCGGCGGCATGCTCTTCCCAGGTCAAACGGAGCCTGTGCCCAGGCCTTCTGGGCCTCCGCAGCCTGCTCTGCTGCCTGCCGCACATCTTCGAGACTCGCTTGCCCAGCCACGCCAAGCTGGGTTCCGGTGGCTGGCTCGACGACGGCATACTTGCCACCCGTCGACTTGATCCAGTCGCCGTTGAAGATCTTCCCCGTCCAGATCTGCGGATCCATGAACGTTGTGGAAGTTGTTGTAGTCATAGCAATCTACCTCCTTTAATATAATCGGTTACCCCTCAGCTTCTTGTTGCTATTGCCAATTTAAAATCGGCAAACTATAATATGCACGATAAGAGGCATGGCTAGGAAGACTGTAAAAATCTATCACTAGCCACTCAGTACGTAGCGCTATCCCGCATTGGGATGACTCATGGCGTTCAGTCCTGCACATATAACCAGCGAATTACCACTAACGCCGTGATCAGGTACAGAACAACCACTCATCGTCTTCCTTCTTCTTTCTTCGCAAGCTCCTGCCTCGACTTGCCACATTGCCTCAAAAAAAGGCAAGCGGCAACGTTCTTTGGCAAAGAAGCCATTCCTTCTGCTTAGGGCATATGCTTGGGTGCATCCGTCGAGATGGAGATGATCGCAGCGATCACTGTGTCGTGCGTGAACGTATCCACCCCGCCGAGGCGATCTTTCCACTTCGCCACAAGTTGGGCAGTGACCTGATTTGCGACCGCGTCAAACCAGATGGTCTGGGCTGCCCAGACGTTCCCAGGCTCGACCTTCGCTGCGTAATCGCCAAACGGCACCTCGCCCATAGCCTTGAGGGTTCCATGCCACAAGTCGAGGAAGAACTCCCGCGACTCTTCGACATCTTTGCGCGTCCCCGTCCGGTAGACGTGACCGCCCACGTAGGTGTCAAAATCGACCTTCAAAATGGCATCATGAGCCAGCAGGATGCCCGGAGGGTAGTCTGCATTGCCCCATCCCCGGTAGGGTGCCCAGCCTGGCATCACCACATCCGACATCTGGGCGAGGCGATGCCTGGGCGCATAGACGAGAATATTGCCGGTATCGTGATTGGGACCAGGATACCTGAGTTCAATCGTCTCGTCACCCACTTCGAGCGTCATCTGCTCGCCCTCAAAGATCCGGGTGGGCAGCGGGCGTTCGGGATCGGCGTGAACCGCAAGGATGCGGGCAGTTTCCGCATGCGCAATCAGTTCCGCGCCGGGAAAGCGAGACGCTGACCCGACATGATCGTAGTGGGAATGCGTGTAGATGAAGTGGGTGACAGGTTTGTCGGTCACGCGCTTGATGGCGGCGGGTATCTTCTCGGCCAGGGCAGGCGGCGCATCGACGACCACCACGCCTCCCGATGTGACGACAAAACTGGACTGGACAAAGCCAGAGATCACGACATACCCGGCTTCACCAACCCTTTGGAGACGATATCCCAGGGCCTGGTCCGCTATGGGGCGTGCCTGCTCGGGAAGCGGCAAAAATTGTTGCATCAATTTCTCCTTGTCTAATTACTATTCAAGTGTATTTCCGTCAAATGAAGTAAGCCAGAGCGCGTTTTCCAGCCTATGACGGCTTATCGATTTCAGCGAGCAGGTCGTCAAAATCAATGGGGGAATTCAGCCTGTTGATGTCCGCAACCGTAATGCCATACCAGGACTTCCAATAGCTAGGATCACGGTCCCAGGCCAGTTCAATGCCGTTCTCGTCGGGATCGTGCAGGTAGAGGGCCTGGTGCGAAGTATGGTCGTTTCTCATCTGGAATGCGCGCTTCTTCTCCATGAACATGTCGCTGATGTCTTTCTCGCGTGACAGACTCTCTTCTTATGGGTCAAGGGTACACATTGTACTCCTGTGCTATAGTATAACAAGGAGAAATGCTCGAATCGCATCGGATTCGTCCGCTTCTGCGACTCATTCGCCCAGATATTTCCACACGAGGAGCCTTCCGGATGGCCATTGACGTTCTGCAAGATGTGCTCGACACGCTTCGTCTCCAGGGGCTGATCGCGGGCATCCATACCTTCGCGGCTCCCTGGGGATACACCACCACACCGGGATGAAGGTCAGGACGGAACTGAGCTTGAAGAGCGCCGTGACATAGCCGACCAGACCCAGGGCAATGGCGGTGAAGCCGAAGAGGGACGCAACGAAAGCTAAGAACAATGGCTGTCGTCGAGGCGCGTGGGTGGGCCTGTAGCGGGCTCCATCTTCCTTTTTGGGCTGAAGTCCCCTCGCACCGAGACACCATGCTCGACCACGGTGACAGCCAGACGCTCTTCCTCGGAGCCGGTGGCACGACTCGGATCGGGAAGCCCCCAGTGCTCTTGGCGTCGGGCCCGCGGGAAGTAGGGGGCACTCCTCGGCGGCGTCGTCGCACACCGTCACCACCAGGTCCATGGGCACCTCGTCGGCAAACTCCTCGGTGCCCTTCGCCCGGTGGCCAGCACGTGTAGTAGCGATAACGCGCGCTGCGGCCATGTGCCGTCTACTTAATGCCGCGACGCGCGACGACTTGCTCAGGTCTCGCGGTCGCCGCTAACCGTGAGGACGACGTTCCCGGTCTTCTGCTCCGTTTCGACGTACCGAGTCGCCTCGACCACGTCCTCCAGCGGGTAGCACCGATCGATGACCGCCCGATACTTCCCCGCCTCGATGAGCTCCTTGAGGAAGAGGACGTCCTTCTTCGTGTATCGAGGTGGTATCGGGAACAACACACGCTTGTCTCCGATCCGCGAGGTCCACAGCGCCAAGAAGAGGTTCTGGAGCCCGTCGGTTGCGATGTAGATCCCATCTCGCGAGAGGGAGCCTCTGCACCGCCTGAACCTGTGCTTGCCGACTGCGTCGAAGATGACCTCGTCGGCTCCGAGCGATCTCACGAGCTCGACGTTCTTGGTGTTGCACACCGCTGTGACGTGGGCGTCGAAGTACCTGGCCAGCTGCACGCCGGCAGTTCCGATGGATCCAGATGCGCCGTAGATGAGGATGCGCCGCCCTTTGCGTAGATCTGCCGGTCTCAGGCACATCAGGGCCAGGATCACCCCGTCGCAGACCGCCGCAGCCTCCTCGAAGGTCATGCCGGCCGGCTTGTGCGCCAGCGGGGCACTCTCCCGCATGCAGATGAACTCCGCGTGTGCGCCGAAGTTCCAAGCATTTATGCCGAAGACATGGTCACCGACCGCGAACTCGCTGACAGTTGCGCCGACTGCTTCGACCTCTCCAGCCAGCTCACTGCCGAGGATCCTCCGCTTCGGTCGGAGGAGACCGGCGCCGAAGAAGCGGGCGAACCACGGATGGGGGCCGCGAAATCCGCAGTCTGATCGGTTGACCGTGGTTGCGTGGATGATGCCCCATGGGAAAGAAATATGTAGTAGAATGCAGCGAGACAGCCAACCCAATGAGCAGACTCACCGCGAGTAGAATCGCGATGCCAAGCCAGAGGGCGCGACGAGAGAAAAAGAAATTGACCACGTTTGTTCTCCTCACGAATGAAACTCGATCTGATGGATAGAACACTTGTCTAACCTGTGCATTACTACGAAAGAGGTTACAGAGGAACTGCTGGTGCAAAGAGAAGCCAAGTCGTAGTCCCACACCATCTCCACCTTCATGCGTGTTTGACCACGGATCATCCTCGACCTCTCGCGCTTCCCAGTTCGCTGTTCCAGACCTTCCTAGACTACTGACCTTGTGAGAGAGAACTAAACCGAGGTCTCTTTATTTGCTTGGGCAGAGATTAGCAAGGTCTAAAAAGGGAGAGCCTCGACGTTTCTCTGATAGAGTCCTAGTCCTGGTATCTAGTGCGAAATGGGCCTGTGAAGCCGTTTGATGACAAGCAACGTATGAAAAAGAGAGGAGAAAACGAGCAAGAACGGCATGAAGGAGGAGCGCGAGAGGCTTGTGGACCGCTCTCAATTAGAAGACGTGTTTGCGCGGGTGCCCCAGATGGCCCAACGCATTGACCCAGTCCTCAAGCAACTGGACCAGTTGCTCGACGACGATCAGTGGGATCAGCAGCTACGGGTCCAGGAGGGCTCGCGACATCGCTACACGCTGGTTCACGGGCGGCACTCCACTCCGGCGCCAGTGCTCTTACGCATGCTCATCGTCAAACACCTGCATCAGGGGAGCTATCAAGAAACCGAAGAGCAGGTGGACCAGAAGCTGGGACGATCCAATCGCCCTGATCAATGACTTCGAGGCCGATTTACAGCAAGCGCTACGCAACCATGAACAGGCTGGCCGGACAGGCGCTATCAAGGTTTTTGCCGAAGAGGTGAGCTGGATGCGTCAGCGGGCACAGGAGTTGCGAATGGCGTTGCGGTAATCTTCATTCTCCTACGAAACATGATCTTCTCTTCAGTTCATAAGTCCGAGAGGGCCCCATCAAATGGAAGATGAGCTTGCCGCCTGGTGTCGTCGTGTCGATCTGCTCGGCTAAGCTGATAAAATCCATACCTCCTCGCCTTTTGTCGAGAGGGTCTGGCGCTGCCATAGCGAGGGCGCGGCCCCTTTTCTCTCCATTGCCGCCAGCCGCAGCGAACTGGTGGTGGGCAGACTTGAGGGCAAGGTCGCCATGACGGTGCGCGGGCCAGAGACCAGAGCCACATCGCAGGGAGACTGTCCTTCTGACGGGGAGCGGCTTGGCATCCTCTTGAAGATGGGCACGTTTCTGCCACATCTTCCCACTAGAACGCTGGTGGATACAGGGGTGAACCTGCCCACAGCTTCGAGGAACTCCTTCTGGCTCTCTGGCTCCGTCTGGCAATTTCCTGACTATGACAATGCCGATGCCGATACATTGTTCTTGGGTGAAGTAACGTACAAGATCATGGCAACCTATTGGCCGACAGCCGACACTAATCCCGAAGCGTTCCAAGGCGATGCCGAAGGGGCGCATACAATGAATAGTATACGCAAAGTCGTCTTCTCCAAAAATTTGAAAGATCTTGCCTGGAGCAACTCCGCGCTCAAGACAGAGATAGTTCCCGAAGAGATCAAAAAGATGAAGCAGGAACCTGGCAAGAACATGCTGGTCGCCGGAAGTGCGAGCATCGTACAGCAACTGACAAATTTTGGCCTGGTTGATGAATACCACCTGCTCGTTCACCCTGTAATACTCGGAAACGGAAAGCCACTGTTTAAGGACATTCGCGAAAGGCATAATCTAAAGCTCATAAGCACAGAGGTATTCAAGAACGGTGTTGTTTTGCTGCGGTACGAACCCGAGAAGTAGACAAAACCCTGATGATGTGCTATAGTCTTAAGGAAGAGAATACACGGGTGATGGAGTCCACCCTGCTAAAGCTGCGCTTTGGCAAAACCGCAGAGACGCTAATAACTCCTGATGACGTGCCTGGGCGCGGAATCAGGGGATTTTTTTGTCCTCTGTCCTCCTGGCGGTCCAGGCAGAGTGTACCAACGTAGTGTGGAGGATCTGCATGACGAACACCTGGTTTATCGCTGCTCTCTGGATGGGCACCGCCCTACTCGCCAGTCTCATTTCCATTCGTATTGGCATCTCCGTTGCCCTGGTCGAAATTTTCTTAGGCGTGATTGGGGGCAACTCCCTGCACTTTCAAACTACACCCTGGATCGATTTCCTGGCCAGCTTCGGCTCGGTCCTGCTGACCTTTCTGGCAGGAGCCGAGATTGATCCTGATTCATTCCGCAAACACCTCAAACCCAGTCTGGCTATTGGCAGTCTTTCCTTTCTCTTCCCTTTTCTGGGCGCGATGGCCTTCGCCTTCTTTGTCGCCCACTGGGACTTACATGCAGCCCAGATTGCTGGAATCGCTCTGTCAACGACCTCAGTTGCCGTTGTCTATGCGGTCATGGTTGAGACGGGTCTCAACGAAACAGAACTGGGCAAACTCATTCTCGCGGCCTGTTTCGTGACTGACTTTGGCACTGTGCTAGCCCTTGGTGTCCTCTTTGCCAGCTTCAATCTCTGGATGATCGCATTTGTGGTGATTCTGGTGCTGGTACTCTGGAAACTCCAACCGATTACGCGCTGGCTGATTGGAAAATGGGGTGGGCGGGTAAGCGAGGTCGAAGTGAAGTTTCTCTTTGTGCTGCTCTTCTTCCTGGGGGGGCTAGCGACAACGGCTCAGAGTGAGGCAGTGCTGCCAGCTTACCTGGTGGGGCTGATCATCGCCGGAGTGTTTGTGCGCGAGAAAGTCCTGGTCTATCGCATTCGCAGTATCGCCTTTGCGCTATTGACTCCCTTCTTCTTCATCAAAGCCGGCATGCTCATCTCGTTACCGGCAGTCGTTACGGGGGCATTTCTTATTCTGGTGTTGCTGGTTGTCAAAGTGGGCACGAAGTTCCTGGGCGTCTGGCCTCTGACACGTGTCTTCAAGCTGACTCCACGCGAAGGCAACTATACGACCCTGCTCATGTCGACTGGCCTGACCTTCGGCAGCATTTCAGCACTCTACGGCTTGACGCACGGGATTATCAACCAGGCGCAATATACCATCCTGGTGACCGTAGTCATTGGGTCAGCGGTCGTTCCCACCTTCATCGCACAAACATGGTTCCTTCCCAAACGCAAGACGGCTCTGTCGTCAGAGGAACGAGGAGAGGTGGAGACGCTTATGGAAGAAGATGCGGTTCTTGAGGGTGGAAAGGAATAAAATACATCAGAGTGATGCACATACTGAGAGTGGGAATGAGAGAACAGAAATGATACGACTTGTCATTCCAGGCAGAGAGGCAATCGAACTGTACCATGCAGTCTTTGATATCAACGGAACGCTCGCCATTGATGGGAAACTCATCCAGGAGGTGATCGATCCCTTACAAGAACTTTCGGCTCACCTTTCTCTGCATGCATTGACTGCTGGAACCCATGGGAAGATGACAGAGATCGAACACCTGCTGGGATTTCCTCTTCATCTGGTGATGAACGGAGAGGAGAAGGCCCGTTATGTGCAGCAACTGCATCCAGAACGTGTGATTGCCTTTGGGAATGGTATGAACGATGTGGAGATGCTTCGTCTGGCGGCCATTGGCGTGGCCATTCTTGGATCAGAAGGGATGGCCGCACCAGTTCTCCAGGCCGCCGATGTGATCACTCATGGTCCCATTGATGCCATCGACCTGCTACTGAAGCCGAAACGCCTTGTGGCAACACTGCGGGGATGAGGGGAGAAGGTTGCAAACACGACCTATTGACTTACGAATGCCCTGTTCAAGAAAAATCCTACGATGAGTGAGAGCACAAGAAAGACACAGAAGGTAAAGATAGCCGCCTCTAGTGCTATCCTCAGCGGGGCTTGCTTCTCTACATAATGTTGCGCATACTCATTATACGTGATGAGGAACGCCATCAAACTGGCGAGTAAGCAGAAAAAACCAACAAGGACAAATAGAGTGTACATCTTGCACCTTCTTTAAGATCTATATCAGGTTCGATGTTCCGAGAGAAGCAGAAGCGATGGGCAAGCAGAAGATGATCTGGAAGCTTGCATACCCCCTCTTCTCTACTGCATTCGAGAGAACGGGTGAAACAGGTCATGAATAGAGCGCATCAGACGTTCTTTCCGGCTGATCGATAAGAGTGCTCCATTCGTGTTGGTGACACTGAGAACGCATCCAGACATGATGGCTCCTTTCTTCTCAGGTTGAGGACGCACTTCCTTCGACCAGGGAACGAAGCAATTGTTGACGGTCTACCAACCCCAGCGGCATGCCTGCCTCATCCACAACGACCAATCGTTTAATCTGGTGCGCCAGCATGAGACGGACGGCCTCAGCAACCAGG
>WNGE01003321.1_pt1 | contig 19057 bp, 13 predicted proteins | sample 5400651 | NCBI WGS metagenome assembly WNGE01 (sample SAMN13153370, study PRJNA577476) | soil metagenome | isolation source: 60 cm soil or saprolite under grassland replicate 2 | place: USA:California | collected 2016-06-15
GGTGTTTGCCCTTGAGTGAAGTAGACGCCGTGTACCAGATCATCTTTCTCAAGATAATCTGGTCACGACGGAGGAAAATGCAGAGGAAAAGATACGTGGTCTACGTTCTTGTCACTGGTAAAATGGGGTCGAGATAACGTCAAAAATACACTGACAGGCCGATTCAAAAGTTACGTAGAGGCATGCCTTGCGAGGATGCGTGGGGAGGAACACGCAAGGCACAATCCATTTCCGTGAAGGGTCTCTCATGCCGCCGTAGGGGTCGGGTTCACCCCCACCCGGCCTGGTGAGCGAGATCACTCCGTGGACGTGAGCAGAGCGGATCATGGGCCGGGTGAGGGTGAACTCGACTCCTACGGGAATGCATTCTTTTCCAGGAGCGATAACTGTACCTGTATCGGGCTTCGCAAGTAATAAATAAACATGAGTCATCCCGGAAATTTTGAAAGGATGAGCTAGAAAAAAGATCCCTCTACAGGTATGCTTGAGAAGTAATAAAAAACCTCAAGTACCCAAAGGAGGGATCTCTATGTTAGCTCAGTATGCCATAGTTCCTTTCGTAGCACAAGCCGAAGACGGGTCATTGAAGGAGGAAATCCACCCGCGTGAACGTTCCCAAGAGTATGGATGGAACTTCTTTCGTTTTCTGGAACCGTTGTTGCAGGAACTGGATGCCACGATGGACAAAAGACCCTTGCGGACGCTCGTCCAAACCGTTGAGGCGATCCTAGCCTTCCGAGATCAGAGTCATGGATTGTTGCTCTCCGAATTGGGAGGCTACATGGATGGGCTTGGGAAGGGAGGAGGAACGAAACGGTTGAGCACCCTGATCCACCATCGAGCCTGGAAAGCCAAACAGATCGAGGAGTTTCTCCTCCAGCGAGCGGATGGGCAGATTGGGCAGTGGGAAAGTCGAGGAGAGGACGGATTGCTGATCTGGGATGGCACGGTACTGGAAAAACCAGAGAGCTTGAAAGCCGAGGGGTTGTGTGCGGTGCGTTCCAGCAAAGCCAAACGGCTGACCCACGTCAAAAAAGGCTACTACTGTCCTCCCAGCGCCCCCATTTTTGTCCCAGGGCTGCATGGGATTGGTCTTCTGCTCGTCGGACGAACGGATCGACAGGGGCTGGCGCAGCTTGCAGCCTTACGATGGTGGACCTCACGCGGCCCGCTAGCTAGTTACGAAAAGGATGAAAACTGCAAGCTGTTACGTCTGGTGATGCAGCGGTGGGGGGGAAGTCTGCTGCATGTCTTTGATCGAGGCTATGCGAGCAGTCCCTGGTTAGGTGCTCTGCGAGGCTTCAAGACCCGCTTTGTGCTGCGCTGGAAAACCAAATATCATCTGATCGGGCCGGAAGGCGTCAAACAAGCTGCATGGAAAATCGCGCGGGGGAAACGCGGCCTGGCTCCCCGCACCCTCTTCGATGCCGTTCACCGCCGCAATGTCGAGGGCAGTGTCCTCTTTTTCCCCGTCACCCACCCCGACTTTCCCGATTGGCCCTTGACCCTGGTGGTCGGTCGGCGCAAGGGAGCAGAACCCTGGTATTTGCTCACGAATGAACCAGTGCAGAGTGCAGAAGATGCTTGGAAGATCGTTCTGGCTTACGCTCGGCGCTGGCAGGTTGAAAGGGCTTTCCGTAACTTGAAAAGCGAATTGGCTATCCAGAGTCTGCGTGTCTACGACTGGGAGAGTCGTCTCAAACTGCTAGGGATGGTGACGCTGGCCTATGCCTTTCTCATCGATCTGATGCGAAAGGAAGGCAAAGCCGCACGCGATTGGCTGATGGACTTCGCCTGCCATCGCACGGGCAGGCACCTGCGGGAAATCGAGATCCCTTTTACCCGTTTACGAATCGCCCTTTCCAAACTCTGGCTCGCCTATCCCTGTTATTTTGTACGCCGTTCACCTTTACGGCTGTAAATATACTGATTACTCATCATATGCTATTGCTCCCTTATACTCAGGATGAGTTCTGAGATACAGCTTTTTGTCCTTTTTCTGGTAAAATCAGCATCGCCATGATTTTTACCGAGAGAACTGTTCATTCATGCACAAGAGGAAGTTTTCCTTTCCGCCTTCTTTTCCCTCTTGAACGTTCTTTTGCTTTTGATAAAGCAGAGGTTATCGTCGATAACCTCTGCTTTTTTCATTTTCCGGGATGACCCATGTTTGACTCTGCTGCTGTCACACACATTCGCGTAACGCGGCATGGCCGCTAATGCCGCGTAGTTTCATGAGCGCGACTACTTCGAGTTGCCGCACACGTTCGCGTGAGATGCCAAGCTCTTTGCCAACTTCGAGCAACGTGCGGCTACGTCCATCTCCTATACCATAACGGAGCGTGATAACTGAGCGTTCGCGGGGAGTAAGCAATGCCAGTGCGCGATGAAGTTCTTCTCCGAGCAGGTGTTGTGATGCAGTTTCCGCAGGAGCTGGAGTCGTGCTGTCTTCTAGCGTGTCTGCCAGTGAGTACCGTGCCTCATCATCGACAGGCGCGTCGAGAGAGACTGGCTGCTCGATTACTCCGAGCAAGTCAACAACTTCGTTTATATCAAGGTTGCAGGCGTCAGCTATCTGTTCGGGCAGGGGATCGAGTCCATTTTCTTGTGATAGTTGTGCCGCGATACGACGTACTTTGCGCAAGCGTGTAGCCACGTGTTCGGGCAGATGAATCAGGCGCGATTGCTCACCTGCTGCGCGACTGACTGCCTGGCGAATCCACCATGTGGCGTAGGTTCCAAAGTGACAGCCGCGCTGGTAGTCAAATTTTTCCGCTGCACGCATCAAGCCCAGATTGCCTTCCTGGATCAGATCAATAAGCGGGACACCTGTGCTGGTATAGCGACGTGCGATAGCAATCACCAGGCGCAGATTCGATTCGATTAATTTACGACGAGCCAGTTCATCGCCAGCAGCAGCACGTCGAGCCAGGTCAATTTCTTCGGCATGAGTAAGTAGCCCAAGTCCACGGATATCACGCAGGTAGCTCTGAAAAGCATCTTCAGTGCCTGTCGCTTGCCGTGTATTGGTAACTGCTGTGCGTCGTGAACGGACAGGGGTTGCATCTAAAACATCGATCTCACTACTGTCCTCATCATCGACATCAGCCAGCAGAGCATCTGCCATCTCTTCCAGTGCCGCTCCCATATCAACCAGGGGTTCTGTGATCCGCTCTGGAATGTCCTTGACGGACGAACTATCCAGATTTATACCGAAGTCAGGTGTGCTGGTAGTGGAAAACTTGCTCTTCACCGTTGAATTTCTGGCTAATCTGGTTCTACGCTCATCGCTAACCGCATTAACAATTGCCATGAATTCCACGCTCCCTTCAGGAAACTTACCGACAAAATCAGCGTCGGACTCCGTATGGCCTCGTGGTCAGCACGCACAGGCAGAAAAAAGCACGTTTGTGCCGATTAGGTACGCGTCCATTCTTCACTCTCTTTATACCTAATTGTAAAGGAATAGACCGGGCCATAACATCGGGTAATTACCCTAAATAAAATCAGGTTCTAACCTTATCTTCCCACGGCTGTTCCTTAAAGAGTATCTCTGTTGGCGAGTTACGCCTTTTTTGATCCTTGTAAGATAAAGACGCTACATCTTATCATAAAAGGGTAGTTTCCTCATCCCCTATCTGGATTTGTCTCGTCAAAAGGATCATGTACACCATGTCCACGGTCGTACATAAGTTGGGTTGGGTCGCCGGGATGATCTTCGTAGTCCGGCCGCCGCTCCCATTCGCTGTTCTGTGTCACTTCGTCCGCGCTCATTGCCAGTTGCACACGGTCATTGTCAACCGAAGCAATCGCGCTATATGGAATATAGCGGTCTTTGTGAAAAACGATGCCCTTTTCGATCTTGAACGAATCCTCATAGATATGCGCTACATGTCCAAGGTCCTGGTTGTCCGAAGAGTAGACGTGCATATGTGTGTGAAGACTATGTTGATCCCATTGTGGCATAGAAGAGATCTCGCTTTCTGTCTGACGGGTTCTACCTATTCACAATCACGTCATGTTCTGCGGAAAAGTTTCATTTTTTGAATGCGAGTTCCTCTTTTATCTAGAATAGTAATCTAGAACAACATACCTGTCGTAATCTCTACTAGACAGCATTGTGAGTGAGCGCTCTATCTCATATTGAGACTGAAAGAATTCATTTGTTTTTATTACAGATCGTATCGCGGGATTATGTTGCCGAACTCAGATGTTGATGGAGGTTGAACGATGATCGACCGCTCTGGTCAACTAATTGACAACTACCAATTGAGCCATTTACTCGGATATGGCACCTTTGGTTCGGTCTATCTGGGCGAGCATGTCTATCGCAAAACACAGGTTGCCGTCAAGGTGCTCCATGCGCGTCTGAGCAATGATGAGTATTACGATTTCATCAATGAGGCGCGCAGTTTCCGCCTTCGGCATCCTAATATTGTTTCTGTTCTTGATTTTGGCATAGAGCACACAATGGGTACGCCCTTTATTGTCATGAGCTATGCTTCCAACGGAACGCTACGCCAACGTCATCCAAGAGGAACACACGTTCCTCTGACCAGCGTGGTGCAGTATGTAAAACAGGTAGCAGCGGCTCTGCAATTCGCTCATGACGAGAATCTGGTGCATCGCGATGTAAAGCCAGAGAATCTATTACTCGATGAACAGGACACTGTGCTGCTGAGTGATTTCGGGATCGCCATGGCTTCGCAAAGTATGCATCGTACGGCTCAGCTCACACGAGAGTCGATAGGCACTCCTCTTTATATGGCCCCTGAACAATTACTCGGAAAGCCTGGGCGCGCCAGTGATCAGTATGCTCTCGCAGTTCTTGTTTATGAATGGTTAAGCGGGAGGCACCCTTTCAGAGGAACTCTCTATGAACTGCTGAGCCAGCATCTCTCCGTCTCTCCTCCTCCATTGCCTCCATCCTATCCAGCAGAAATTGGGGAGGTCGTGATGAAGGCGCTCGCAAAGAAGCCTGAAGATCGCTTCGTGACCGTCTCAGCATTTGCTGCCGCTCTAGTGGAGCAGTGCGAGAAGTTTCTGGCGATGCGTCATGTTCCGACGCTGATCGGGCAAACAAAGGAGCAATATCTCCGCAAAGGAGATGCACTTTATGACGAACAGCGCTATACAGAAGCTCTTGAGGCGTATAATCTCGCTCTAACTTTTGCTCCCAACGACGCTCTGGCTTGTAACAATCGCGGCCTGACGTATCGTAATCTGAAAGACTATCACAGGGCGATTGCAGACTATGATCGCGCTATTGCTCTTGCTCCCAGCAACGCCTTCATGTACAACAATCGTGGCTATGCCTATTCGCTCCTTCAGGACTATCACAGGGCGATTGCAGACTATGATCGCGCTATTACTCTGGAACCAGATTATCTACCAGCCTATAACAATCGTGGCAATGCGTATTGTGCGCTGGGACTATATAGCACGGCACTCGTCGATTATGAGCGTATTATTGCCCTGGAACCCAACTACCCTCTTGCTTACTATAACCGAGGGAATGCTTATGATGAGTTGGGAGACTCCCAGAAAGCTCTCGCTGACTTTAGCTATGCTATCACGCTTGATCCGAATTATGCTAAGGCATATACCAACCGCGGGTATGTGTATCGCAATCAAGGAGATTATCAAAAGGCTCTCGCTGATTTTGACCGCGCGCTGGTCCTTGATCCTAACAACCATATTGCCTACAATGGTCGTGGTCTCACCTATAGCGAACTCCAGGAGTTTGCGAACGCTATAGCGGACTTCGACCGTGCGCTCAGCCTGGACCCCAACTACAAGACGGTGCTCAGCAATAAAGCGAATGTGCTGAGCAAACTCCTGGAGCGAAAGAACGCCGGGTAAGTCTTCAGGAGACATCTGGTTGCTTTTCCCAGGCCTATTCAAACGTTCCCGTAGAGGCATGCCTTGCGTGTGCCGAGTGGCGTGCAATGCACTCTGTCTGCGCACTCGGCACTCTGCCCACGCACTCGGCACACGCAAGGCATGCCTCTACGGGTCCACGCGCACGAGTTTTGGATAGCCCTGTTGCTTTTCCGCAAACAATTGACAAATCTCAGCGTCAGAGGTATCCTTGTATAGAGAATATGCAAAAGACATGGAACGAGTGGAGTAGAGAGGACCGGATCGCCAGAGAGTAGGGGCCACCGGGTGCGAGCCCCTTTCGATTGCGGCTCTTGAACGTGACTCGGAAGTCGAATACCTGAAGCGATGCGCTGAATGCATCGGAATAGGGTGTTCCGGTTGTGGCCCGTTATAGCCTTCATGAGGATGGTTGACCCACGATTGGTTGGGCGGATCGACCGTCGAAACAAGGTGGTACCGCGAGCGCTGCCCTCGTCCTTGGAATGAGGCAGCGATTTTTTATCACGAGAAAAAAGGAGTACCATCCTATGCTGCCCGACCGTTACAACTTCCGCGAGACTGAACCTCGTCTCGCTCGCTTCTGGGCTGATGCCGATCTGTTTGCCTTTGATCCTAATGGCTCAGGTCCGATCTTTACTATTGATACACCACCTCTGACTGTCTCCGGTGAGCTACACATTGGTCATTGCTATTCCTATACGCAGACGGATGTCATTGCGCGTTTCCATCGTATGCGCGGCGAACGCGTTTTCTATCCGATGGGCTTTGACGATAACGGTCTGCCTACCGAACGCTTCGTCGAAAAAACGATCAAGCGCAAAGCAACAGAGATGGAGCGTGACGAGTTTCTTGCACGCTGCCGGGAACTGATCCAGCAGACCGAGAATCGTTTTGAAGCGATCTGGCGTCGCCTGAGCTTGAGTGTTGATTGGCATCAACGCTATTCTACCATCTCGCCACAGGCTCAGCGAACCTCGCAGTGGTCGTTTATCCAGCTCTACCAGGCTGGTCTTGCTTATACACAGAGTGCACCGACGCTCTGGTGTCCCGAGTGTCAGACTGCCATCGCACAGGCCGAGGTTGACGATACTACGTTGCCAACTCTGTTTTCGACGCTGGCGTTCCGTTTGCCAGATGGCAATATTCTACCGATTGCAACCACGCGACCAGAACTCTTACCAGCCTGTGTCGCGATCTTTGTTCATCCTGATGATACACGCTATGCTCACCTGATCGGGACGACCGCGAGCATCGAGAGCGAAGCCTTCTCGCAAAAGGCACGTATAGAAGTTCCTATTCTGTGCGATGAGCTGGCCGATCCTACCAGAGGCAGCGGAGCCGTCATGTGTTGTACATTTGGCGATTCTACTGATGTCCGCTGGTGGCGTGTTCACCAGTTGCCTTTACTATCCGCAATCGAGCGTAATGGGTGCATGACTCCACTGGCTGGTTCCTATGCTGGTTTGCCAGTTGCTGCAGCGCGAAAATGTGTCCTGGAGCATTTAGCTGAGAAGGGCTTGATTCTGCGTCAGGAGACTATCGAACACAATGTCGGCACGCACGAGCGCTGTGGCACACCCGTTGAATACCTGCAAACGCGGCAGTGGTTCATCCACGTCCTGGATCAAAAGGAGCGTTTCCTGGCAGAGGGGCGCAAGATTCAGTGGCATCCTGAGTATATGCGCATACGCTACGAGCACTGGGTCGAGAACTTGCAATGGGACTGGTGCATCTCACGTCAGCGTTTTCTCGGCGTTGCATTCCCTGCCTGGACATGTCGTTCATGTGGGAAAATGCTGCTGGCTACGTTGGAGCAATTGCCCATTGATCCCAGGATCACAGCACCCTCGCAGCTCTGCACATGTGGCTCTGCAGACTTTGAGCCGGAGCCGGATGTTATGGATACCTGGGCTACATCGTCCTGTACGCCGCTGATCATCAGTCATTGGACCGATGATCCTGCCTGGTTTGCGCAGCATTTCCCGGCAAACTTGCGACCGCAGGCACACGATATCATTCGTACCTGGGCCTTTTACACCATCGTTAAGGCGCTCTATCACAGGAATGAGATTCCGTGGCACTCGATCATGATCTCCGGACACGCGTTATCAGCAGAGCGCAGTAAGATCTCTAAATCGAAAGCGCACGCTGCTACTGGACCAATAGCTCTGATTGAACAAGAATCGGCGGATGCTTTGCGTTACTGGGCGACCGCTATTAAAACAGGTAGTGATACGTACTTCAACCCCGAAACGCTCGCTGCAGGTCGACGACTGGTTACGAAACTCTGGAATGCCAGCCGCCTGGCTGAGCGCTGCCTGGAAGGGCTCGACCGCTCCCGACTTGCTGGTCCGGCACCGGATAGCCTGCTGCCAACTGATCGCTGGCTCCTTTCGCGCCTGGCGCATATTATTGCAGATGCAACGAACGAATTAGAGCAGGGCGAGTATGCGGCAGCTCGTTCCGAAGTCGAACGTTTCTTCTGGTCGGATCTATGTGACAACTACCTGGAACTGGCGAAGGCCCGCCTGTATCGAGAAGAGGGACCAGAACGAATAGCCGCGCAATGGACGCTCTATCACACGCTACTCACGGTCTTGAAGTTGCTGGCACCTTACCTGCCTTACATCACAGAAGAGATCTACCAGGGACTTTTCCATCAATGGGATGGCGCAACTTCCATTCACCTGTCAGCATGGCCTGAAGCACATACTGAGTGGATTGATGCAGGCGCTGAGCAGATTGGCAAGACATTGCTAGACCTGCTGCGCCAGGTTCGCCGTTACAAAGCAGAGCGTGGTCTTTCAGTTGGCGCGGAACTCGACACACTGCATATTAGTGCTCCTGCTGCTTCCCAGGCCGCATTGGACATGACACTCGTTGATCTCAAAAGTGCTACGCGAGCCAGAAATATCGTTCTGGATGGGCCTGGACAGAGGGATGCCAGTGGAAACGAACTTCTCCTGAAGGTTTTATAGGACCAGGCTTCCCGTAGAGGCAGGCCTTGCGTCTGCCGCAGCATCCCGGTAGCCGACTCCTCGCGGGCTGCGCCCGCTCGTCCGGCAGACGCAAGGCCTGCCTCTACGGGGAAGCCTGTACGATCACCACAATGCAATCGCTGCCAGGACAACTCCATAGACCACGACAATGCTACCATACACGATATCTGCTCTTGCACTATTGGATGGTGCTGAGCCTACGATAACTGCTCCAAGCAGCAGAAAAACAAATATGCACCCTGTTGCTGCAAGTACTCCCAACAGCCGCTGCCACCAGAGCAGGTATGGTGATCGATGCAGAATCAGCACCATGACTAGAATGACAATACTACTTATAAAGAGGAATAGGAAGCCAACTATAGCTGCCGTATCGCTCATAAATGCCGTAAGGAATGCAAAGAGGCCAAATGATGCAGTAGCCGTACCAATCAGGTAGAGTACAACGCGCCCCGCTGTATGAAGGATAGCGCGTGTGCGAGAAGGTGGTGGCTCGATTGTCTGGTTGGGGTACACAAAGCTATAAGACGCTGATGGCGGTGGAGGTGGTGGTGTCGGGGTGTACATTTCCAACAAGGGCAGCGTATAATCCTGTGAATGAGGAGTACAGGTTGTTTTCGTTGGTTGTGCTGTAGAGTTGCTGGGAAGCAGCGTTCCGCAGCGCTCACAATAAAAACTGTTTCTAATATTCTCGAAATTGCATTGTGGGCATAGTTTCATGCGAATTTACCAGGCGCTTTCTACTAGCAAGTATCTCAGGTCCAGGGGCTTATGATTAAGAGATAGCAAATGCTTTCAGGCTAGAAACGCTTTTTATTATGCCATATAAGGCTATAATATGTCGATTCCAGGTACTATATGTTCTGTTTTATCGTTATCGACAACCACGCATGTTATTTCGTGGCAGTCTCTCGGGGTCATAAGCATCGAAAGTCATACACCCATTTGGTCTATCCCTTGCGCCCTTCTCTCGCGCTGCTCGTCCTACACCATGAATACGCATTCCATAGTTACCATAAAACTCTGAATATAGAGGCGCGTATAAGTCTGATAAGGAGGAAGCTCATGAAAAACGTGGGCAATTACATCGGCAATTATCGTATACTGGCTCTTCAGAGAGAAACCATTCTCTCTCAATTCTATGTGGTTGAGCATACGTTTATTCCAGGTGGCTCCCTTGCCCTCCAACTCTGGCCAGGTGTGTGGCTGTACTCTGAGAGTGACCGTAGCATATTTCTCTCTCGGTTGCGGGCGCTGATCAATTTGCAAGATCTCGCTCTTCTCCAGGTTAAGGATGGTGATGTAGAGGGAGGCAACCCCTATCTGGTGCTCGGCTATGAAGCGATCTCATCTGAGACGTTGGGGAAGCGGCTGGCGCGTCGGGAAAGCGAGCCGCTTCCCTATGTGCAGGCTATGGAGACCCTGACGCAGGTCGGACGCGCTCTGGTGGTAGCCCACGCCCATGGCGTCGTACACGGCCAGATCACATCGGAAAGCGTGCTCCTGACTCCAGATGGCCGCGTCCTGCTTGCTAATTTCCGTCTGCCGTTCCCGCCCCCGGAATCCGTCGGTCCCGCATATAGAGCGCTAGAAGAAAACTCAAGCAAACTGGACGATCAGGCTGACCTGGCCCGATTGGCAGCGGAACTTCTGAATGATCAGTCTGTGACGCAGTCCTCTGGGGTTGGGGAAGCGCTTGCCCTCGCTATGCGGAGCGATCCGGCGCAGCGGTTTGCCACGGTGAGAGCATTTCTGCGAGCTATGGGCGTCACCGTGCCGATAGCAGAGAGTCCTATGGAGCGCGAAGGTGGCACCAATGAGCAAGCCGCCGCTTTTTTGGCGACAGCCAGCGTCTCCCAGAAGGGTGTGGATACCGAGAGCGCCGCCGCATCACAATGGCCTCAATGGGGCGTTACTCCACCATCGCCAGCGCCTCCATCACCACGCTCGCCCGGGCGTGGCAGGATCGTAGCGCGAGTTCTGGGTGTTCTCCTGGCGCTGGTGCTGCTCTTCTTTGGCGGTAACTGGCTCTATAGCGTGTTGCCAGCTATGTCCGCCACCGTCACCATCATCCCCGTTCGCCAGTCTGTGCAACAAACCTACAATTTCACGCTTGCTCAGACTACAGACTTCACGCAAAAGCAGATTCAGAGTCGCGTGATCAAGTACATCACCTCGCAGCAGCAGAAGACGGTGAAGAGCAGTGTGACCAATGGGCATATCGACGCGGTACAGGCTCATGGCCAGGTGGTGTTTTCCTCAGTGAGCCGGGATGTTGAGCCGGATGTCATTTTGAGCGCGGATCTTGGCAACGGTCTGACACTGGATATCGGTGATCATGGTGTCATCTCATCTCAACATGCTACTACGGTCACGGCGAGTATCGAGCAGGGGGGGAGCAAGGGGAATATCCCTGCCGCTGTTGTAAATGGCACCTATGACTTTTCCCCCATTATTGGGAATCCAGCCCCCTTCACCGCCTTTGTCTCCAACCCCGCACCCTTCACTGGGGGAAAAGACGCCTATGACGGCCCGATTGTGCAGCAACAGGATATTAATCAGGCTCAATCTGACCTCACAACAAAGCTCCAGAATGAGGCTCAGCAAAAGATCGCTACCCAACTGCAAACGGGTGAGAGCCTGCTCACTCTCTCTGGAGGTGGCACTATGGAGTGTGAGTCGCATGTATACTCAGATCATCAGACTGGCGATCCCGCAGCCACAGTGACCGTCACAGAGCAGATGGATTGCCGGGCTGTGGCTTATAATGGGCAGGCGACCCTGAAATGGGTGCAGAGCGATATGCAGCAGCAGGTCCAGAAAAGCATCGCGGCTCATTTTGGCCGCGTCGGAGATCTGCAGACCACCACTTCTTTGGTGCTGGTTCAGGGGACGCAACCCACAGCCTTTCAGTTCTTCGCGCAGGGTCAATGGGTCTTGCAGCTTGATGCAGGGGGACAGCAGGCAGTGGCACGTGGCATTGAGGGCCTTTCGCAGGCACAGGCCAGAAGCGTCCTGCTCAGAACGTTCCGCTCGAAGACGAAAAGCCTCGTGCTCTCAACCTTCTGGGGCCAGCACCTGCCGATAGATACAAATGGGATCAAGGTCGTCGGCCTGGCCGCGCTGCCGCCAGGCTCTTGAGTCATCTCAGTAACTCTTCAGGACTCCTCTTCTTGATTCCTCAGCACCTCCGGCGCTTCGCAAGTCGTTGTGTGGATGGCGAGCCGCCGCAGGCGGCGAGGAGTCCTGAAGAGTTACCAGGATAACTCATAGCCCTGTTTACAAAAATTGTGTATTGTTAAGCTGTCAGGCCCCAGCGTTCACGCACGTGTCGCTCTAAGGGGGCGAATATCAGGCCGTTAATTGCTACGCCTATCACTATGATAACTATCATGACGGCGACCACTCCGGCAATATCATCCAGGTTACGCGCATTTTCTAGTAAGTTGCCCAGGCTGAGTGTGGCATAGAGTAGTTCCGCCGCCATCAACGAACGCCAGGCGAACGACCAGCCTTGCTTGAGCCCGGTTAGAATTGATGGTAACGCTGCTGGCAAAACTACTTCTGTTGAAAGGGCTATTCCGCGCGCTCCCATATTACGCGCAGCCTTCAGGTAAAGCGGTGGCGTATTCTTAATGCCAGCCTCTACGCCCAGCGTGATTGAGAATAGCGCTCCCATCACAACCACGAAGATGATTGCCTGTTCGGTTAATCCAAACCAGAGAATTGCCAGTGGGAGCCAGCAGATGCTTGGTAGTGCCTGAAGGCCCAGGATCAGCGAACCAAACGTATCGGCTATGATACGATAGCGTCCAATGAGCAATCCGAGGATTACTCCAATCACCAGCGAGATGCCGTATCCTATAGCAAGGCGTTGCAGGCTGACCAGCGCTCCACCAGGGATCGAGCTATCCTGAAAACCACTAACGAGCGATGCCCAGACATCGGTTGGCGCGGGAAAGCTGTAGCTGGGCCATATGTGGGCGAGTGCGATTCCTTCCCATACCAGCAGGAATAGTATGTAGAACGCAACCTGTCGTAAGAGCTTTGACGAACTCCAATTGCCCATACGCCTGATTGGTACATTGAGAGCTACTCTAGCCATACAACTCCTCCTCTTCGTGCGCCTCTATCTCCCTGGTGAGCACGCTCAATATCTCTGCCGCGACATCCACAAGTTGGTGATCTTCTAGATGACGGGGTCTGGGCAGGTCAATGCGGAAGTCTTGCACAATACGTCCTGGACGTGGTGAGAAAACCACCACACGATCGCCGAGTGCCACTGCTTCGCGCACGTTATGAGTCACAAACAGGATGGTCTTACGCGTCTCTGTCCAGATCGCTTCGAGTTCTGCGTGCAAACGGTCACGTGTTAGAGCATCTAATGCTCCGAACGGTTCGTCCATCAGGAGCACCGCAGGATTAATCGCGAGTGCGCGTGCGATTGCTGTGCGCTGGCGCATACCCCCAGAAAGCTGATGCGTATAGCTGTGCTCGAAGCCTTTCAAATGAACCATTTCGATAAATTTTTGTGCAATGATTGCTCTTTCTTTAGGGGGTATTCCGGCGTGCCGCAAACCAAACTCAACGTTGCTCTGTACATCTAACCAGGGAAAGAGTGCGGCCTCCTGAAAGAGCTGAATGCGGTCGGTTCCTGCTCCGCGTATTGGTTCTCCATTAGCATAAATTGTCCCGCTGCCTGGATCTTCTAACCCGGCAATAATGCTGAGCAGGGTTGATTTGCCACAACCGCTAGGGCCGAGAAAGCAGACAAGTTCTCCTGCGGCCACTTCCAGATCTATGGGTCTCAATGCTTCAACGATGCGCCCACGACTATTAAATTGCTTGCTTACACCTTCAAGACGCAGCGAGATACCACCACCCGGTGGTACCTGCTGATTGTTGTTCGTATGCTCTTGTTGTTTGATATTGCTTGTTGCTTGTTGTTGCATACGTTAGTTCTCTCTCCCTAATGCATTTCCACTTGACCTTTTCGGTTTTCATTAATATACTGCACCTCAGCGGAAAGGGTCTGCGCTACTGTTCTTTTCCTCCCTGCTTGAGGGGATTGAAACTAAGTAGCGGATACCGTAGCCAGCCCTTTAGCGCTGAGTATAGCATTGAGTGGTGTCAGATCGTAAATGCCGCTCAGATCAGGCTTGCTCGTTGTACCCAGAAGACCAAGCTCGTAGGCATCATCGGCGGCCTTGAACAGCGTGGATGCGAGCGGATCGTAGGTAATATCAAGGTTCTTGAATGCTTCATCAATCGTATTTTGTGCCAGGGCTTTGCTGGTAAGAGTCTTAAGCTGCGCGTTGACGATCGACTTCGCGGCGTCCAGGTTACTATTGATGTACTGCACCGTATCGACATGCGCCTGCAAGAACTTATTGACCAGGTCGGGATGCTGATTGAGGAAATTGGTATTTACCACGACGTTGGTGGTCACAAATTTCCCATTTGGCCACAGTGTACGCTCATCCACAAAGACCTGGCCCTTCGCTTCTACAATCAAGCGCGATGCCCATGGCTCCGGTACCCATGCTCCGTCAATCTGCCCTTGCTTGAACTCGGTCAGAATGGTGGCGTTATCAGTCGGCAGAATCTGCACTGTGCCGCCTTTGTCAGTGGTCTTCAGGCCATTCACGCGCAAGTAGTTACGCAGCGAGATATCCTGGGTACCTCCCAGTTGTGGAGATGCCAGCTTCTTCCCACTGAGATCCTGTGGACTGTGAATATTTGCTCCAGGCCGTACAATAAAGAGTGCGCCACCACTTGATGCTCCTGCGATAATGCGTAGTGACGCTCCCTTACTCTTAACATAGCCGTTGACTGCCGGATTGGGACCGACGTAGCCAATGTCGATGCTGCCAGCGAAAAGGGCTTCAATAAGTGACGGGCCTGCATTAAATGTCTTAGTATCTATCTTGACATTCGATCCAAATGCCTGTTGAAACGTATTACGCGCTAAACCTACCAGGACTACTGCGTGTGTTATATTAGGAAAATAACCAATGTGCACTGTAATGGGATTACTGCTGCTCCCGTTCCCACTACTGGAAGTCGTCTGGTTGCTTCCGCAAGCTGCCAGGATAAGGCTCAACAACATCACGAATAAGAGGGTACGCGGGGCACGTTTCAGGGTGTTGTTCATCAGGGGCTGCTCCTTTGATGTAAATGATATGACCAACGAAAGGATATCTGCTTTGACCTTCCTGCAACTTTGCGTTACTTGAACACTAACATATTCTTATCATTCTTGCAAGTTATTATTCACATCAATTTATATTATAATATGCTTTCTGGTTATTTTAAACATTTTAAAATGTTATGATATGTTTGTTTTGTGGCTGGTGATATGCTGTAATGTTGTACATATTTTTATGGGTAATCAGGAATCACAGGGAAGCAGGTTGTTTTAGCTATGTGATTTTGTGTCGTTTTCTGATATTATTCAGTTGTCCGATTCCTTATGGATTGCTTCTCTGGTAGAGCTGGGAGAGAGATAGAGATGAATCTGCAGAATTTGCGTGTCTTTTTGAAGGTGGCTGAGCTTGAACATATCACGCGAGCATCCGAGGAGCTGAATCTGAGTCAGCCTGCTGTGACCAAGACGATTCAGAGCCTGGAGCACGAGGTGGGCCTTGAGCTGGTTGAACGTCAGGGACGCCGTATTGCTTTGACGTATGCCGGGCGTGTGCTTCAGGGCTATGCTCGTCAGATATTTGTCCTGGAACGCGAGATGGAGGAGTCCCTGGCTGCTCTGCGTGATGTTGAAAGTGGAGAGGTGACGCTGGCGGCAAATACGACGGCGGGCGTATACCTCTTGCCTCCTATTGTGGCACGTTTTCGCGTGCGCTATCCCCAGGTAAACCTTCACATAGCCATACTTAATTCGCAGGAGATTGTGGATGAGACGCTCAACTGGAACCTGGATTTTGGCCTGGTTGAGGGCGATGCTGCAGCACTTCCTCCCGGTCTCAAAGTACAGGTCTTTGCCTATGACGATCTCATTCTGGTTGTTGCACCTGGACATCCCTGGAGTGGATTGAGTTCGGTACAGCCAGAGGCCTTAAGCGAAGGGACATTGTTGTTACGTGAGCCAGGGAGCGGTGTGCGTGAGGCTGTTGAGCGGGAGCTTCTGCTACATAATATACAGGTCCATCCTCTATTTACGCTTACAGACAACGAAGCGATCAAGCAGATGGTTATCAGCGGTGTAGGTGCTTCGATTGTCTCGTCGCTCTCCGTACAGCGCGAATTAGCCAACGGTGACCTGGTGCAGGTATCGATCGCCGATATCCAATTGCGTCCGCAACTGAGTCTTATCCAGCGTGCGGATAAGCAGCTCTCGCGTGCAGCACAGGCGTTCTGTACATTCTTGCGTCCCCCCCTGGACCAGGAGTCAGATCTGCACCACGTTGGTGTAAGGGACGAATAGAGAAGGGAGGTCCGATTACCCGGTCTCCCCTGCATGATCAAACAAGGTTGGTGTGGTAACCAATGGACTGAGTTTGCGTGGAGAGCCATCTCGTTTTATGAGATAAGAATTGAGTACACCATCTTCATCGGTTGGTGTCAGTCCAGCTTCCTGGATAAAGCGTGATGCAACGGCGTCGGTGCCACGATAGCGCAGAATAGACGAGAGGAAGAGCAGCTTTTGCGCACGCGTGAAGGCCACATAAGCGAGGCGACGTTCTTCCGCAATTCCTGACAGTGCAATTGGTCCATCTTCTGCCATCGTAAACGAGCGGCGGTGTGGGAAAATTCCTTCGGTCAGGCCCATCACAAATACTACAGGACTCTCCAACCCCTTCGATTTATGGATTGTCATCAAACTTACGCAGTCGCGCCTGTTCTTGCTACTATCCTCAGCCTGCTCTTTCAGTTCTGTCATGGCGCGCAGGAAATGACGAATGGTGTGGTGGCGTTGTGCGATCTGTGCCAGTTCCTCAAGTTCGTCATAGCGACCTTCCAGCTTCGTCTCCTCGTGGTGCGTGGGTGTTTCGGCCTCTTCATCATGGTTCTCTTTATGCTTGCTATCGTAGTGGCGCAAATGCGTATCATAGGCCAGTTCACGAATAACTTTGATCGCTTGAGCCGGGTGATTGTTACACCTGGACCAGGTTGTGCGGATAAGGGCCACAAAATCCTTGATGCCGAGTTGATATTCCGCTGCGATGGTATAGGCATGCTCATCGCAGAATTGCAGCAGGGGCCGTCCACCCGCGAAGCTTGAAAGCGTGCCATAGAATGTCGGCGTAAAGCGATGTGACGTTTTGCCTGTGCGCGCAAAGTAATCGCGTGAAGGAATATTAGCAACCACGCGGAAAGCAGCGTTTTGTTCGCCACAATGGACCGGTGTGAAGATATCATCCCATTTCTTTGCCTGTGGTCCGTTGCGCAAGGCGAGGTAGTCCTGGTAGACACGCATACCATCTACCAGCGCCAGGTATGCCAGCATATCACGGGTCGTCTTACGTTTGAAAAAAGACGAGCCGCCCACGGTACGATAAGGAACGCCGCCGTGTGCCAGCGCGATTTCCAACGAAGCAAGATGATGGTTGGTACGCGAGAGCACAAAAATATCACGGTACGACAGATCCTCGCCCTGCTCTTTCCACGTGCGTACTAGCTGCCCGATGCGAGCGGCAATACCATCGCCCTCGTTCTCCTGATCTTCATACGCCGTCACCTGCACTGGAGCGCCATCCGGTTGCGTGGGACGTAGCATCTTCTCGAAGCCAGGCGTGATATCATTGTGGCTGATCAAACGGTTCGCAGCGTCAAGAATTTGCGGTGTCGAACGATAATTCTCCTCAATATGGTAGATCTTCCCTTTGGGGTACATTTCTTTGAACGAAAGGATAGATGCTTCAGGACTGGCTCCACGGAACTGGTAGATCGCCTGGTCCGGGTCGCCGACCACCACCACATTTTGTTTGGGTGCGGCAAGATATTGAATGAGCTTATACTGCGAGGGATTGGTGTCCTGTGTCTCGTCGACCTGCAGATACTGGTAGCGTGTCTGCCAGATTTTACGAAACCTGGGGCTGCCTTCTAATAGAGAGAGTGGAACATAGATCAGGTCGGACAGGTCATAGAGCTTCTCTTTTTGTTTTGTCTGCTCGTAGCTCACAAAAAATTCTTGATAGCGCCTGGCCAGGTCGGCCTCGATCCCCAGGTACGAGCGGAAGAAATCAAGCGATTGTTCCGGTCTGACCATCCCTTCTTTGGCACGATCCACCGCACCCAGTACTCCCGCAATCTCAATATCCCAGTTCATTCCCCTGCTACGATTGCTACGCCAGGGACGAATAATGTCTTCTGCTAACCACTGGCGCGGCTCACCGCTCAAGAGACGCTGGTTCAATTCTTGCGGTGCCCATTCCAGCTTCTCGCGCAACATATGGTGTCCAAGCCCATGGAACGTCACCACGCGCAATGTCTTCACATCCTTCGCGGCTATTCCACGTGCTCGTAATGCCTTCAGTGCACGCTTTTCCATTTCATCAGCCGCGGCACGTGTGAATGTCACACACAAAATAGTCTCAGGCGCAATACCCTCCTCTGCCACCAGTCGCACGAGTCGCTGCACCAGTATCGATGTTTTGCCAGTGCCAGCGGCGGCAATAAAGGCAGCCGGCCCATTAGTATGAGCGATAGCGGCTGCCTGTTGTGGATTAGGATTAAATTGAATGGTCGGAGTTGTATGTGCCTTTGTCCTGGATCGTGTTCCTTGAGATGCCATCTATAAATATCTTCCTACTAATTGTCTTCAAGATTTCCCTGCCTCACGGGGACGTACTATATCATGCCTTGACACGAGTTGGCAAGAGTAGGGACCCGACTTGCCTGGGTCTGGATGGACCTGTTTGCAACGGCGGGGTCCGGCGACCGGACCCGGGCACGCCGGGTCCCTACGTTTTTATATTGTGCTATACTTAGAGTATTCCTGCCGCCAGTGGAAGGATTTCACCATCTGTAGTAGGAAGCAGAACAAGCGAAGCCGGAGAGACTCAAGTAAATATGTAGTGCCGCCATGCCTCAGCCGTCATGTCTCAGAAAGAGGAGAGGGATATGGTAGAACAATCTGCATCAGTTACTGTTAAAGCACCTGTTCAACAGGTATACGCTTTATTCACACATTTCAATGATTTCCCGAAATTCATGCGCTT
>WNGE01007890.1_pt1 | contig 19057 bp, 18 predicted proteins | sample 5400651 | NCBI WGS metagenome assembly WNGE01 (sample SAMN13153370, study PRJNA577476) | soil metagenome | isolation source: 60 cm soil or saprolite under grassland replicate 2 | place: USA:California | collected 2016-06-15
AAGAACTCACGCCTCCAATCGTCGTTGAGCCGCCGGAACCTCCCGAGCGCGGATAGTTGGTGTCGCCGATCTGAAGCTGGATCGATTCCATCGGGATCCCCAACGTGTCCGCGGCCACCATCAGAATGCAGGTACGGGTTCCGGTGCCGAGATCCTGCGAACCCAGTTTGAGAACGACTGAGCCATCGGGATGAATTGTGAGGTCACAGTCGCTGGCATGGCCGCGCCCGCCCCAGGTGTGAAAGGAAACACCTACGCCGCGCACCACACCGCCAGATTCGTTCTGGCCGCGCGGATGCCACTTCTGTTTCCAGCCCATCAAGTCGGAAGCAATCGCCAGTTCTTCGCGATAAATATCCTGGCGCGGCTTGGTGATGTCGAGATTCTTGCCGAAGAACTCGACCGGGTCCATGTTCAGCTTGGCGGCGAGATCGTCCAGCGCACACATGGTAAGAACGGCAGCCTGCGGATGGTTGGGAGCGCGCCAAGCACGCGCCGGGCCGATATTGTTGCGGATGGCCGTGTGTTGCTTACGCTGATTCGGGATTGTGAAGACGTAGGGAATGGGAGGCATGCCTCCGCCTCCGGGGCCGCCCGTGCCCCAGGATTCCGACTGCCAAGCGACGATGGTGCCGTCTTTTTTTGCCCCAACCTTCACACGAGCATAGGCGGAGGGTCGAGCGCCAGCGACCTTGAGTTCAGCGTCGCGCTCCAGCATCACACGAACGGGCTTGCCGTCAGCCTTTTTTGAAATTTCAGCGGTGTATATCCCCCAGCGATCGGGCGAGAATTTGCTGCCAAAGCCTCCGCCAATGTGATCTTGGTGAACGTGAATATTAGTCGCTGGAATTTTCAGCGGTTCTGCCATTTGCCCGGGAATGCCGGAAACATTTTGCGTAGATATGTGGGTGAATAGGTGATCCTCGTCGGTCCACTCAGAAATGGAACCATGGCTTTCCAGGCAGCAGTGCGTGATTACCGGAATGCCGTAGACGCCTTCAGATACCACCTCGGCTTCAGCGAAACCCCTATCTGGATCGCCTAGAGTCTGCGCAGCGGCTTTTTGATAATTGGATTTCGTCTGCGTGCCCGCTCCGGGGTGAACGGTTGCGGCGCGGATGGCGTCGAGCACTGCGTCCGTCGCGCCATCTGACTTGAGCATCTTCAGTACATCTTCGCTCGGTTTCGCGGTGATCCCGTATTGCTGGATTTGATTGACCATCTGCTGACTGGGCACCTGGTTGTCCAGCATGTCATCGATATCATCCATGCTGAGCGGGCCCTGCTCTTGCGCCGCGCCCTGCGGAGGCTCAGCATCACTCACCAGATACGGGAGTTGCTGATAAGTAACTTTGATTGCGCGGATGGCGTCCTCCGCCGCGCGCTCATCGATCGCCGCAACAGCGACGATGTCATCGCCCGCCCAATGGATATTCGCGCCAGGCCCCTGCACGATGTGGACAGCTTTTACTCCCGGCATCTTTTCGGCTGCGCCGGTGTCAACGCTAACGACTTTTGCGTGCGGGTACGGACAACCCAAGACTTTCCCGTAAAGCATTCCGGGACGATGTACGTCATAGGTGTACTTTGCCTGTCCTGAAACTTTGGCGGGAGAATCGACACGAGTGATGCGCTTGCCGATCAGCGTGCGGTGTTCCGCATCGGGCCATGCATAGTCCGGCATAACTCAGGCTCCTTTCTGCGACATCTGCGCGATGACCTGCTGAATGCCGTGATAGGTACCGCAGCGGCACAGATTCCCGCTAAGGCCGCGCCGAACATCTTCGGGCGAGGGCTGCGGGTGGTTGTCAAGAAAAGCTCTGCAGGCGACAACGAATCCGGGAGTGCAGAAGCCGCACTGGGAAGCATCGTTGTCGACAAAAGCCTGCTGCACGGGGTGTAACTTACCATTCTGCATCAATGCCTCGACCGTGGTGATCGGCTTCCGCTGGGCTTCGATGGCAAGAACGGAGCAGGCATACACCGGTTTATTTTCCATTAGCACAGTGCAAGCTCCGCATTCAGCGCGATCACAGACTCGCTTCGCGCCTGTAAGCTCGAATTCATCGCGAAGAGCGTCCAACAAAGTGACGCGCGGTTCGAGATTCGCCTTGTAGCTCTTGCCGTTGATGGTGAATTCCATCGGGACTTTACCAGGACCTTGTACCGGCACCTCCTCGCCGGCAGCCAGAACTGTCTGAGGACCGGCAACCAAGGGCACCGCGACCGAGATACCGGAAATCTTGAGAAAATCACGCCGGGAAACGCCGGAGCTTTCTGGTTTTTCTTCGGAAACCTTCAGATTCGGATCATCGTCGCGCATTCGCTACCTCCAGATAACCGAAAGCTTGTTCTGCCAAGCTTGCTCACGCCTGCTCCATCTGAGCTGGTTGCGGAAAAATGCTATGCAGCTACCCCAGCGGCTAAAGCCGTCATGAAAACAAGCTGCTTAACGCAGCGCTAAAGCACTGCGCCACCCAAAATCAGAGTTTTTCTGCTTAAAGCACTGCGACACCCAAAATCAGAGTTTCCGCTTAAAGCAGTGCTAAAAGCACTGCACCACCCAAAATCAGACTCTTTCGCAACCTGTTAGACGTAAAATTCTCGGATTCGATACTAATAACGTTTCATCTTGATCGCAAGCCGCGCGACCTCAAGCCTCCTCACCCTTATATAATTCATCCCTCTAAAACGTGTATTAAAGGACTTTTCATGGGTTACCCTCTTCTGGATCTCACGAGCAAGGCTGCAGTTGTGATTGGCGGGACCAGCGGTATCGGGCTTGCTCTTACTAAGGCATTGGCGCAAGCGGGTGCGAACGTTATTCCGACAAGCCGCCGGAGCGAACAGGTGCGCTCTGCAGTAGCGGAGGTCGAGGCCCTTGGGGGCCGATCGTTGGTAAAGACATGTGATGTCACAGATGAGAGCAGCCTCACACAGGTCTTGGATGCTGTTTGTGCGGAATTCGGAGGCGTGCAAATTCTGGTGAACTGCGCCGGCCGCACCAAACGCGCCCCAACCCTCGAAGTGCCCGAATCAGAATGGCAAGCAATTCTGGAAACGAACCTGAACGGGACCTTGCACGCATGCCGCGTTTTCGGGCGCCACATGGTGGAGCGGCGCTACGGGCGCATTATTAATATCGCCTCGCTGGCTTCTTTTGTCGCGCTTTATGAAGTGGCCGCTTATGGCGCCAGCAAGGCGGCGGTTGCAGCGCTAACGAAATCTCTGGCAATCGAGTGGGCGAAGTCGGGCGTTTGCGTCAATGCAATCGCTCCAGGAGTGTTCCGCACAGATTTGAACGCTGCCTTGCTGGATGGGACCGAACGCGGACGCGAGTTTCTGCTGCGCACTCCAATGGGACGGTTCGGACGGCTCGATGAGCTTGGCGGCGCGGCGGTGTTCCTGGCCTCCGATGCTGCGAGCTTCGTGACGGGACATTTACTGGTCGTAGATGGAGGTTTTTTGGCGAGTGGGGTCAATCAATAGATTGGTCAGATAGGACTGGTAACAGCGACATTCGGCGATGTCATGCGCGCCCTGGCTTGCTTCACAATGGCGAGATACTTACGCGCGTTCTCAACAATGACCTCCGGCTTACCGGACTTCAGCGCGTCGGCCCGCACCAACTCTCCACCAATGCCCAAAGCTGCGGCACCGGCCTCGATAAACTCGGCGGCGGTGTTCAGGTTGACTCCACCAGTGGGCACCAGTGGCACTTGTGGTAGCGGGCCTTTCAGGGCCTTGATGTACTTCGCACCGCCTACCAGCCCACAAGGAAAAATCTTGACGAAGTCTGATCCCGCGCTCCAGGCGGTGATCACTTCAGTCGGCGTTAAAGCTCCTGCCATTATCAGTACTCCTTCTCGAACCGCAAATTCAACTATCGGAATACTTACGCCTGGACTGACCAGGAACTGGGCGCCGGCATTGAGGCAGCGTCGTGCCATCTCAACATCAAGCACCGTTCCCGCTCCAATGAGCACTTCCGGGGCGCTTCTCTTTCTCAGCTCACGGATTACCTCGACAGCACCGGGCACGGTCATAGTGACTTCAACGATGGGGATGCCGCCCCTGCAGACCGCTTCAGCAGCAAGCAATGCCTGCTCGGGCGAGGAGGCGCGCACGACCGGCACTACGCCAATTTCGGCTATTCGATCACGAACCTTCTGCTTATCCATTCGCGGTCCTCTTTCGGTGCATCCGTTCAACGCGCGATGCGTGCGCCGACTCTTTCCATCACCTGGATAACTTCTTTTAAAGTCACCATGCTGGTATCCCCTGGGGTGGTCATGGCAAGCGCTCCATGAGCGGCGCCGCATTCAACCGACCACTGCGGGTCCTTCCCCGAGAGAAAGCCGTAAATGAGGCCGGAAGCGAACGAGTCGCCGCCTCCGACGCGATCGAAGATTTCAAGATTTCCACGATTTTTCGCCTGGTAAAACTTGCCATCGCAATAGCAGATCGCTCCCCAATCGTTCAGGGTGGCGGTTTTTGCCTTGCGCAGTGTAGTGGCGACCACCTGGAACGGATAATCCTTCACAACTTTGCTGATCATCTGCTTGAACGCATCTACTTCGAGTTGGGAATGATGCTCATCAAGCCCGCGGACCTCGTATCCGAGCGCGGCGGAGAAGTCCTCTTCATTGCCTAGCATTACATTCACGTACGGTGCGATGCGGCGATTGACCTCTTGTGCCTGTTTCTTACCGCCGACAGATTTCCACAAGGACGGGCGATAATTCAGGTCGTAGGAGATAATCGTGCCGTAGTGCTTTGCCGCCTGCATGGCCTCCAACACAACTTCCGGCGTGGTTGCTGAAAGCGCGGAAAAGATACCTCCTGTGTGGAACCAGCGAGCGCCATGCTTTCCAAGAATTTCGTCCCAATTGATATCGCCGGGCTTAAGTTGCGATACCGCAGTGTGCCCGCGATCGTAAGATCCTACAGCGGCGCGCACGCCGAAGCCCCGCTCGGTGAAGTTGAGTCCGTTGCGGGCGGCGTGGCCGACGCCATCGTGCTCAACCCAGCGCACGAGCGACTGATCAACGCCGCCCTGATAAATCAGATCCTGGAGCAAGTGGCCGACCGGATCACCGGCGAAGGCGGTAACGATGGCGCTTTCCATACCGAAGCAGCGCTTCAGTCCACGCGCGACGTTGTACTCTCCGCCTCCCTCACAGACTTCAAACGTTCGTGCCGTTGAAATACGCCGAGCACCTGGATCGAAGCGGAGCATCACCTCGCCCAAGCTGACCAAGTCCCAGCGGCAATCCTGCTTCGGTTTAATCGTAAGCCCCATGCACGTCCCTTAACATGCCACCAAAATGCCTGAATATAGCAATCCACGATAGCATTTGTCTCAATTGATTTTGGCTATCTTGGCGCATATTTCTAAATACAATTTCCACATGCCTTCGCACTTTACTTTTACTGCTGTAGGTATCGTCCATAGCCCAATTCGCGAGCCTCTTGATGACGTGTGGGGAGGAGTAACTTCGCGGATTGAGCTGGACTCATCCAGATTTGCTCCGGATTGCTTAAAGGGCCTCGACGAATTCTCGCATGTGGAGATTGTTTTCACGTTCCACCGCATACCAGATTCCGAAGTCTATTTTGGCGCCCGCCGGCCACGTGGGCGGGCGGACTGGCCCGAGGTGGGCATTTTCGCTCAGCGCGGGAAGAACCGGCCCAATCGGATTGGGGTTACAGTGTGCCGGTTGCTCTCGGTTCACGGCCTGACAATCGAGGTAGAGGGCCTTGATGCAATTGACGGCACGCCGGTGCTCGATATCAAACCTTATATCGTGGGGTTCGCGCCAAAGGGAGCAGTACAGCAGCCAGCCTGGGCCGGCGAACTGATGATCAATTACTGGAACAAGGGAGCCTAGACGTTCAACTGCGCGGCTCTTGTGTTCGCGGATTTTTTCCTGGGCACCCGACGCTCAGTGCGAAATTACAAACTCGTGACGCTCTGCTTTCACGGCCCGTAGCCCCGTTCCCGTATAATTTCAGCATTGCCATGCCTACCAGCCCTGACCAGATCGTGGCCGCAACCCGCCGCAGACTGACTGAAACACGACCTACGGCGGATTTGCGCGAACTGGAACGGCGGGCGGCAGAGCACGTCCCGCGCGACTTTCGGAGGGCGCTGAAGGAGAAGAGCCGCCACTCAGTTCCCATCATCGCAGAGTTGAAGAAAGCTTCTCCATCGCGGGGGTTGATTCGGTCTGATTTTAACCCAGAGCGATTGGCTCACGAACTCGAGGGGGCGGGCGCCGCAGCGCTCTCCATCTTGACAGATGAGGAATTTTTTCAGGGTTCGCTGCGAAACCTGCAGGTTGCCTCGCGTGCTACGAAGCTGCCTTGCCTGCGCAAAGATTTCATCGTCGATGAATTTCAGTTGCTGGAAGCGCGAGCTTACTCTGCTGATGCCGTGTTGCTGATTGTAGCTGCACTGTCGCAAGCAGAATTAGCCAAGCTGGTGGCGGGAGCCGCTGAATGCAGCCTGGAGGTCCTCTGCGAGGTTCACGACTCTGAAGAGCTGAAGCGCGCGCTGGATGCAGGATGTGATCTGATCGGCGTGAACAACCGCGATCTGCGGACGTTCAAAGTCGATTTGCAGACGGCATTTCGGTTGGCTGAACTGATCCCAGAAAATGCCGTGCGGGTTGCCGAAAGCGGCATTCAGACAGCGGAAGATATCGCCCGGCTTCAGGCAATCGGATATGACACATTTTTGATAGGGGAATCCTTGATGAAGGCGACGTCTCCGGGAGATGCTCTGCGCGCGCTGATGAGGCGAGCATTAAGTACCCAAGCCTCAGTACCAGCGCGGTGAGGAACCGACATTGGGTACCGTGCGCTGAGAATGATTTTCATGACCTGGGTAAAGATTTGCGGAATCACGAATTCGGAAGACGCGCAGACTGCGGTTGCTGCCGGAGCAGATGCGCTGGGATTCGTGTTTTATGAGAAGAGTCCGCGAAATATCGATCCGGGGGCCGCGCGGGAGATTGTGGACAAGCTCCCCGAGGAAATGGAAAAGGTGGGCGTATTCGTGGTCGGGTCCGATCTTGAATGGGATCACATCTTTCGCCGCGTCGGATTGACAGCCGTGCAGCATCAATTTTCGTTTGCGACCAAAGCTCCGCAAGGCTCCCCAAAAGGAGTTTGTATCTCCAGCTTTCCAAGGAAGCCAAGATTTTTCGTGTCCTTACCCGTGAGTCCCTTCCTTGGAGATGAACAGGCACTCAAATCGCTGGCGGCCGACTTTGCACATCTTTGGCCGGAAGTTCAAGGGCAGCCTCCGGTTCCTGATGGAGTGTTCGATACTTTCTTTCTGGACTCGGGCAGCCAGCAACACCCAGGCGGGACGGGCCAACCCTTCGATTGGGAAAAGGCTGTGCCCATTGCTGAAGCAATGCGGCAAGGTGGACTTAAACTGGTTGTTGCTGGCGGTCTCACTCCATCGAATGTTGGTGAAGCAATTCGCATTCTAAAGCCCTGGGGAGTGGACGTTTCCTCCGGGGTGGAAGAACGACCGGGGAAGAAGGACGCCGAGAAAGTTCGGTCCTTCATTGCAGCCGTCCGTCAGATAGAAAAGAGCGCTTGAATGTCAACCGCAACCATCAGAGCGACGAAAGTTTCGAGGAACACCTCCGGCCGGTTTGGCGCCTATGGTGGCCGGTATGTTCCCGAGACTTTGATGTCTGCCCTCGAGGAACTCGAGCGCGAATACGAGAAGGCGAAGCGGGACAGAAATGGAGTTGCCACAGCGACGGTCTGTGCACTGTTTGGATTTGAATGCGTTGTATACATGGGAGCTGAGGACATGCGGCGGCAGGAGCTGAATGTCTTCCGCATGCGGCTGCTGGGGGCGGAAGTTCGCCGCGTGGACTCCGGCTCGCGAACCTTGAAAGACGCGATCAACGACGCTATGCGCGATTGGGTGACGAACGTTTGTACCACCCATTATTTGCTGGGCAGTGTGCTGGGAGCGCATCCGTATCCGACGATGGTGCGCGACTTCCACAAAGTAATTGGGCGAGAAACCCGACGACAAATTCTTCGGGCTGAAGGCAAGTTGCCTAACGCGATCATCGCGTGTGTAGGCGGCGGATCAAACTCAATCGGAATTTTCCATGATTTCCTGAAAGATAAGAAGGTTCAGTTGATCGGCGTAGAGGCCGGTGGGCGCGGCGACCGGCTGGGCGAGCATGCTGCGCGTTTCTGTGGCGGATCTCCGGGGGTTCTGCAGGGCACGTACTCTTACGTGCTTCAGGACGACGCCGGGCAAATCTCAACCACGCATTCGATTTCGGCGGGACTGGATTATCCCTCGATCGGCCCCGAGCACGCTTGGCTGCACGACACAAGCCGCGCAGAATACGTGCCCGCTTCGGATGCTGAGGCTTTGGAAGCCACGACGCTGCTTGCGCGAACGGAGGGCATTATTCCGGCGCTGGAGTCCGCGCACGCCATCGTGGAACTCATTAAACGCGCGCCAAAAATGAAAAAGACCGATGTTGTTGTGGTGAATGTATCCGGTCGCGGGGATAAGGACATCGGAATCCTTCGCGAGAATCTGAAACTGGACTGAACACTCGTAGCCTAACGGCAGGCGAGGACGCCTGCCGGACAGCCGGCGAGACGCCGGCGCTACATGCCTCTTTCTTTCAATAAAAAGCCGGCGCTCGTTGCCTATGTCACATGCGGTGACCCGAATCTCGCGACGACGCGGGAAATTGTGCTGGCTGCGATCGATGCTGGGGCTGATGTTATTGAGCTGGGAGTTCCGTTCAGCGATCCGGTCGCGGACGGGCCGGTGATCCAGCGGGCAAGCCAGCGCGCGATTCAGCAAGGCACGACGTTACGGCAGGTGTTGCAGCTTGCGGCGGACGTGCGCGAGCGCTCGCAAGCTGGGCTGATTGTCTTTTCGTACTTAAATCCGGTGATGCGGATGGGACTTTCGAAATTCGGCACCGCCGCGCGGGAGGCTGGCGTAGATGGCGTCCTGCTGACCGACTTGCCGGTGGAAGAAGCTGGCGAGTACCTGCGCGAAATGCGCAAGAACTGTCTGGACACAATTTTCCTGGCTGCGCCGACCAGCACCGACGAGCGCGTCCGGGAAATCTCGCGTCTATCAACGGGGTTCGTGTATGCCGTTTCTCGTACTGGGATTACTGGCGCACAAAAACAACTTGCTGAGGATGCGCAAACACTGGTTCGCCGCATCAGGAGATACACAAAAATCCCTATCGCTGTGGGCTTTGGCATTTCGACATCTGAGCAATTCGCCGCTGTGGGAGAGTTTGCCGACGCCGCCGTAGTAGGCAGCGCCATTGTCGAGACAATTGAGCGCAATCCGGGCAAAGAAGCCGAGTCTGTGGCAAAATTCATAAAGCAGCTATCAGCCGTCAGACCTCAGCTTTCAGCCGTCAGACGTTAGCAATTGGTATCTGGTGAAGGAGACGTGTATTTCGGTTCGCTGACGTTTGGCACCCGAAGCCCGACGTCAAAGTATGGATATTGCTGACTGGCGTAAGAAAATCGATGAGATTGACCGCAGGCTGGTCGAGCTAATCAATCAGCGGGCGCAGGCCGCGCATGAAATCGGCAAGCTGAAACGCAACCTTGGAATGCCGATTTACGAGCCGGACCGTGAGCAGAAAGTTTTCAGCAATGTCCGCGAGGTGAACGAAGGACCGCTGCCGGATCGCGATCTGCTGCGAATTTATGAGCGCGTGATGGACATCATGCGGCAAATTCAGCAAGAGGAAATCGCTCCGCAGCCCGCAGCCGATGCGGCGAGGGATACGGAGTTAGATACGGATGTAAATGATTAGCAGTAGCGCTTAGCAGTGAGCATTTGGTCCATGAAGCCTGAGGCGAGGGCCGCTGAAAATGGACTAAGTGCTAACAGCTAATTGCTAATAGCTGCCTTTTATGATCGTTGCAATGCAAGAAACGGCGAGTGAGGAGCAGATCCAGCAGGTCGTCGAGCACCTGATCCGGATGGGCTTTTCGGTACACCGCACGACGGGCGAGCGCCAGACCGTTCTGGCGGCGGTGGGCGCGCGCGTAGATTTCGATACGCGCAATCTCGAAGTGCTGTCCGGAGTGGAGCACGTGCACCGCATCAGCGCTCCTTACAAGCTCGCGGGGCGTAGTTTTCGTCCGCAAGGGACGCTCATAAGTTTCCCGAATGGCATAACAATTGGTGGGGATCAAGTTGTCGTCATGGCCGGGCCATGCTCGGTGGAATCGCGCGAGCAGCTTTTTACGGCTGCCGAGAAGGTATCGAAAGCGGGTGCACGGGCGCTGCGCGGCGGCGCATTCAAGCCACGTACGTCTCCTTATTCATTCCAAGGGCTCGGCCTAGAAGCGCTGAAATTACTTCGCGAGGCGGGAGACCGTTTTGGCATGCTGGTGATCAGCGAAGTCATGGAAATTTCGCAGATCGCTATGATGCTGCCGCACGTTGACATTCTCCAGGTCGGGGCACGCAATATGCAGAATTTCAATCTGCTGCGTGAATTAGGCAAGATCAAAAAGCCTGTGATGCTTAAACGGGGCATTGCTGCGACACTCGAGGAACTGCTGCTCTCGGCCGAGTACATCATGGCTGGCGGAAATTATGATGTGATCCTGTGTGAGCGGGGCATTCGCACTTTCGAGACTTACACGCGCAACACCCTCGACATTTCAGCGATTCCCATAATTCATAAGCTCTCGCATTTGCCCATGGCATCGGATCCGTCGCATGGTACTGGGCTGCGCGACAAAGTTCCGCCTATGGCGCGGGCCTCGGTGGCTGCTGGAGCTGACGTGTTGTTGATCGAAGTGCATCCTGATCCTGACAAGGCACTCTCGGACGGCGCGCAGTCGCTCTATCCTGACCAGTTTGCGCAGCTCATGGATGAACTGCGCATGATTGCGCCCGCCGTGGGGCGCAAGCTGTGAACGTTGAGTCATTAAGCGATTGAAAGATTGAATCATTGATTCAATGACTCATGCCCATTCGCCAAATTACCATCATCGGAACTGGACTGATTGGCGGCTCGTTCGGTCTTGCATCAAAAAAATCCGGGTTCTCCGGGAGAATCATTGGCTGTGACCGCGCGCCGGTCTTGGAGCAAGCGCTGAAGATCGGAACCATCGATTCTGCCCAGACCGATCCGATAGAAGCAGTTCGCGGCAGCCAGCTAATTCTTTTGGCTGCTCCAGTCGGCGCAATCATCGAACTGATCGGGCGTCTTGGCCCGGCGCTTCCACCCGACGCGCTGCTCACTGATACTGGCGGCACCAAGCGCGAGATCATGGCACAGGCTGCAAAAACTTTCGGCGATAGCGTAGGTCAGCGATTCCTCAGCGGGCATCCGATGGCAGGGAAAGAATATTCGGGGGTTGAGATGGCAGACCCCGAGCTCTTTCAAGATGCCACTTGGTTTGTAACGCCGTCCCCGGGGCAAACGCTGGCTCAGGGCTTGATTGGAGAATTTCTGGGTTGGCTTGCGAAGATCGGTGCTGATATCCAATCAATCGATGCCGCAGAGCACGATCGCCTCTGCGGCTGGATCAGCCACTTGCCACAGATGATCTCGACAGGACTAGCCGCAACGTTGGTTGAGGAGTTTGGCGAAGACGTGTCCCTCCTTGAAGCCGGAGGACGCGCGTTGCGGGAGATGACCCGCATCTCAGCAAGTCCGTATGGAATATGGCGCGACGTTGTGCTCACGAATAAAAAAAATGTGAGGGAAGCCTTGCTAAAGCTGGAACAGAAGCTGGCACATATTCGCGAGAATCTGGATACGCTAGGGTTAGAAGAGGAGTTCGAGCGCGCGCATAAATTGAAGAAGGTCTCGCCAGGCAAACACGGAGGTGCCGGGAATTGACTGCTTCGTCTACTGTTTCCGTGATGAATTTCCTTTAGAATTTCTCTTTCTATGAATAAGGTCGTCGGTAGCGCGGACGAGGCAATTCAAGACGTTTTCGATCGCGCCACCATCATGGTGGGTGGGTTTGGGCTGTGCGGAATTCCTGAGAACCTCATTCGTGCTCTGGTACGCAAAGGCGTAAAGAACCTTACGACGATCAGCAACAACGTTGGCGTGGATGGCTTCGGTATGGGGTTGCTGTTGGCAGCCGGACAAATTCGCAAGCATATCGGCACCTACGTCGGCGAAAATAAGTTGCTGGAGCAAATGGTCCTACAGGGCAAGGTTGAGTTGGACTTGGTGCCGCAAGGGACTTTCTCTGAGCGCATTCGCGCCGGCGGAGCGGGAATTCCTGCATTCTTTACTCCGACTGGGGTCGGAACAATTGTGGGGGAGAACAAAGAAACACGCGAGTTTGACGGACGGCTGTATGTGATGGAGCGCGCTCTGGAAGCCGATTTTGCTTTCATCAAAGCTTGGAAGGGCGACAAATGGGGCAATCTCGTATATCGCAAGACGGCGCGAAATTTTAATCCGATGATGGCAACGGCGGCGAATGTAACAATTGCCGAGGTCGAGCATCTGGTCGAAGTTGGCGAGCTAAATCCGGATTCGATTCATACGCCAAGCGTGTACGTGAAACGCATTTTTCAGGGTGAGCTGTACGAGAGGAGAATTGAGAGGCGGACGATCAGAAAGAGTACGCCGGCATAAAGCGAAAAAGTAAAACCAGTTCCCAGTTGTCAGTTCTCAGTTTTCAGTTCGAGATGAAAAAGTTTCATTCAGAGCAATGTCCTCGGCGACAAAACCCGGCAAAGACGTTGAAAAGCGCGAGCGCATCGTAAAGCGCGTTGCCCGCGAGCTGCGCGATGGATTTTATGTGAATCTCGGCATTGGCATGCCTACACTTGTGGCGAATCAAGTTCCTGCGGGCATGCATGTGATTCTGCAAAGCGAAAATGGCATGTTGGGAATTGGCCCCTATCCGCTCGAGGGCGAAGAAGACGCTGATCTCATCAACGCAGGCAAAGAAACCGTGAGCGAGATGGCCGGTACCGCATATTTCTCCAGCGCGGATTCTTTTGCCATGATTCGCGGCGGCCACATTGATCTGAGCGTACTTGGCGCAATGGAAGTTGACGAGGAAGGCAATCTTGCCAACTGGATGATTCCCGGAAAAATGGTGAAAGGGATGGGCGGCGCAATGGATCTCGTGGCCGGCGCACGCCGAGTAATTGTCGCGATGGAGCACACCACGCGCGAGGGTCAGCCAAAGATTTTGAAAAAATGCACGCTGCCGCTCACCGGAATGAAAGTTGTGGACACCATCGTGACCGAAATGGCATACATTCGCGTGACTGGCACAGGATTGGTGCTGGAAGAAGTTGCGCCGGGTTTGACGGCGGATGATGTGCAGGGCGCGACCGAGCCGACGCTGATTCTCAGCCCTAATTTGGGCAACAACTTACTTGACGCACAACAATAACGGCGTAGAATTTTCGCCATGCCGTTAGCCGACGAAATTCCCGAACTTCCAGATGAATATCTTATCGAGATTGGAAGAGTAAGTGTCAGGTGGGCGATCCTAGAAAGTTTCCTTGATCTCAACCTGATTAAGCTGCTTGGCAAAAGCGTTCTGGAAGGGCGTTCATTGGTAGTTTTCAATCACATGGCCTTTCCTCAAAAGCTGGATGTTCTTGGGGCCTTAATCAACGAGCTTCAAGAGTCCGGTTACGATGGGTGCGAAAAGTACCCGTCCGTCCAATCATTGCTCAGGCAGGCCCAAGAAAAACGCAATTCCCTTCTGCATGCAAAAATCGGCTATGACCAAAACGGACGGGTATCTGCCTCCCGCACCACTGCACGCGGCAAGCTGAAAACAATGCAGACAGCAATTTCCGTTCCTGACATTAAGGAAATGTCGGCACTAATCTATAAAGCAGCGGAGGAATTGCACACCCTCGTCAACAATGAATTAAAGGCTCCCCGCAATCTGGGCAGTAGTTGAATTGTTGATCTGGCTCAGTTTTTTCGCTGATACGAAGGAGCCTATCCTTTTCTCCATCCTGTGGGAATACGGCTAAATGAAGCCCTGAAATGTGATCGCATTCGGTTTGGCTTGGAGCTTGGTCTTGACTTTCGACACGTGTCACGTCAGACTCTCTTTCTAGAGAGCCGACCCGTGCCGAAAAGTCACCCGGAAAACCCCGCCAAGAGTCCGAAGGGTGAGACGCATCGAGCGCTATCTAAATTTCAATTTGAAGAGGGTAAGCCAGCGCTAGACAGATTCACGCGCACAATGAAAGCCCTCTTCCGTGTTGCCAAGTCAGATATTCAAGACACGCCGCATCAGGCCAGCCGACGCAGAGGCAAAACCGGGAGCTAACTCATCGGCGCGACGGATCGTGTCCCATATTCCGAAGCTGTGTAGAGAGATCACCGATTTTTACAATTGTTTCTCGTATGTCTGTCGTGAGCCGTTGAATATCATCGGCTGGAAAGATATCGGGATCAGTCCATAGATGTCTTTCTGGCCGATTGTAAAAATGAGCATCAATTGAATCGTTTTCTTTAACCAAATATTCTGGATATGCTGCTAGATGATGGCCTAGGGCTTCCATCCTTTTTCCCCTTCGATCCGCTTCTGCTTTAAGCAACGCCAAGTGCTCGTTTGCTTCCTTAAGCAAACGAACAGTCCGCCCTACCACTACGTCTTGATCTTCTGGGCTCATGAAATACCCTCCCAGAGTGCAAGGATACCTCGATTCAGTTGCCATTTTTCACAACCCCATCCAGCAATATGCTATTTAAGACCTTTCAACATTTCCGCTTTCCCCGTTTTTGCCGTTCCCTTTCATTCTTAGTTAACTGACGGGGGAGTCTCCATCTTCCCTGTGAGTTGATTCCACGTGAGACGGCGACCAAAGACATTGCTCATGGCGAAGCAGAAGCGCTCCCCGTCCGTCATTTTGCGCTCGTTGAATCTAAAACTCTGCTCATCCAGGTACCGGAACAGATGGAAAGGCTCAACGCTGACGTAGGTTCCTGAGATCGAACGTTTCAACAATGACCAAAAGTTTTCGAGTCCGTTGGTGTGTATGCGGCCATCCACGTATTGCACGGCATGGTCAATCACTTGATGGGCGTAATCTCCCGCAAGTCCATCGTATGAAAGCAATGCATCAGTATAGAGCGCGGAGCCTGCCTCAACATGCTTTTTGACTTCCGCCTGGATCGCTGTCTTCCGGCGATTCGGAATCACCATCGTGCGGACCTTACCACCGCGTTCCAAGATTCCCATTACGGCGGTTTTGTCTTTTCCGCCAGTCCCCGTGATGTGACGTTGCCGCTTGCTCACGTGCATGTTTCGCGCTTTCCCGCCGATAAAGCTTTCATCCGCTTCAATCTCACCGGAGAATTTCATGAAGGAGCCTTGCTCCATTGCGCGTCGAACACGGTGCATAACAAACCATGCCGACTTCTGCGTGATGCCGAGATCGCGAGCAATCTCGTAACTGCTGATTCCGTTTTTGCAGTTCACGATAAGCCATACGGCGGTCATCCACTTATCCATGCCAAGGGGTGAATCCTCAAAGATAGTTCCGACTTTGATCGTGAACTGTTTCTTGCAGCCCTTGCAAAACCAGATGCGGCGAGTGGAAATGAAGGAGTGCTCGGCAGAGCCGCAGCGCGGGCAACTGATCTTGCCATCGGGCCAGCGGAGCATGATCGCAAACGCCAATGCCCGATCTGCATCCGAAAAATATACGATAGCTTCTTGCAGAGTCTTTGGGAGTTTTTCTGCTGGGCTGTCCATGCACCTATTGTGCATCAACTACCTTTGTGTGTCAAGTAAATTGTTGCCCTAATTTGAGAACGATGGAAGGCTGAAGGCCAGACTACTGCCCCACCGGCGTATTCTTCAGCCGCGCCGGCTCAAATTCGTCGCCTTTGTTCCAGGTCACCAGTTTTGGGATGCTCGCGGCTTCCCATCCCAAAGCGAAGCCGAAACGGGCCATGGCGGCATCACCGGTGAAGTCCATGCTGGGATGATATTCATCACTCGGTTGATGGTAGTGCTTGGCTGTGTATTCGTCCGCCTGCTGGATGCCCCAAGCTGCATCGTGGCCCTTGTACTTCACTCCTTCGTTTATTGAGAAAGCTGGGATTCCCACGCGAGCCAGGCTGAAGTGATCCGAGCGATAGTAGTGTCCCGCCTCGGGGCGAGCATCAGGGCGAATCTTCAGCCGGAACTCGTCCGCGAGTCCTTGAACCGTAGGATAGAACGTGGTGCGCTCCGAGCCTGACACTTCAACTTCTTCTGGAGAACCCAGCGGAGGAACATCATCATAGTTCAAATCGAGCGCAATTCCTCCAGCAGGAACCGGGGGATGTTTTCCGAGATATTCGGAGCCGAGCAATCCCTGTTCCTCCGCCGTGACCGACGCAAAAATGATCGAACGCCTCGGGGCCTGAACCGCCTGCGAATATGCGCGGGCCATTTCAAGCAGGATCCCACAACCGGTGGCATTATCGTTAGCGCCGTTGTAAATGTTATCGCCCGGCATATCCGGGCGGATGCCCAGATGATCGTAATGCGCCGTGTAGATCACCGCTTCGCTCTTTAGCTTGGAATCTGAACCTGGCAGTTTGGCGAGCACATTGTTCGATTCAAACGGCCGAATTTTGCTGACCATGTGCGCCTTCAACCTCACATCCAGCGGGGCTGGATGGAAGCTTCGCGATTGCGCATCGGCGATGATCTTGTCTATATCCATGCCTGCCATGTTAGCCAGAGCTCGCGCAGCCTCCAGATGGATCCAGGAGGCGACCTTGAGTTTGGGAGCGCCTTCGAGCTTCAAATACGACTTCTCGCCGGAATTTGAATTCCGCACAACTTCCCACGGATAGCTTGCCATTTCGGTTTTGTGAATAAGAATCGCGCCTACGGCGCCTTTGCGAGCAGCTTCTTCGTACTTATAGGTCCAGCGTCCGTAATAGGTAAGTGCCCTGCCATTGAAAAGCTTGGGGTCGTCGGATGGCGGCTCATTGACGAGCATGAGCAGGACCTTGCCTTTGACGTCCGCGCCTTTGTAGTCGTCCCAGTTGTACTCCGGCGCCTCGATGCCATAGCCAACGTACACAATTTCCGCGTCCACATCGGACTCGGGCTGTTGCGTTTCGTTGTAAGCCACATATTCCGTTAACGGCTTCAGATCTTTCGCGGGGCCGCTCGAGCCAACTAAAGAAAAAGTCGTCGCAGGATCGGGCGTGACCCCGACCATCGGGACCTTCTGCAGAAATGTGCCGTTATCACCGGCAGGCTGCAAGCCGTCGAGGGCGAACTGGGTAGCGATATATTCAGCGGCAATATCGCCACCGCGTTGGCCAGTACCGCGGCCTTCGAGAAGATCGCGGGAAAGAAAACGCACGTGCGCGCGAATGCGCTCAGGGTCGATTTTCTGCATCGCGTTGATGGCAACGCCCGGAATTTGAATTGAAGGATCAGCGGAGTGCGCCCGGTTGGATGCTGCTTGCAGTGAAATGAGGGAAATTACAAATATTAGAAACAAGACCACAACGCTCTTGCGCATTCTGCAGGGCTCCTGAGACACCAGGATTGATAAGAAATAATTATTGTAAAGGAAGGGTGAGGATCATCCAGTTTCGGAGGTAGCGGCCCCATCGTGCGCACGGGCGCGGACGCCCGCGCCTACATCGCTTCAGGTTAAGGCCCAATGGCTTCTTTCCCGCGACCGCGGGTCAGTTTTTGGAGCTTCAACCAGCCTGGAAATCAGCCACCTGTTCGCCTGCGAGGAATACCGGTTTCGCGCCGTCGCCCACAGCCTCTGCGGCTCGACGGTTGATCTCCTCGATCTCCTTGCGTACCCATCCCACGCTGGAGATCTCAATTTCGCCATCCTGCGCGATCCAAAAAATTGTCGGAACGTTGGTGAGCCCGTATGCATTCGACACAGGATATGTGTTTGTGTCATCGAGCAAGATGGGGAACGTTATGCCAAATTCCCTCAGAAACCCGGCGGTATCTTTCTTATTGTTCTGCGAGATGCCGATAATGCTCACATTTTTCTTTCCATAGGCTTTGTAGATGCGCTCCAGAAACGGGAATGCATACTGGCAGATTGGACAGGAGATCTTGAAGAAAGCCGCGACCACCGGCCCGCGGCTGAGCGCCTCGGGCAACGAAAATCTTTTGCCGTCCATTGTAGGCAAAGCAAAATCGGGTGCTGTCGTTCCTGGGTTCAAGGCCGCCATGGTTCGTCCTCCAAAGATGTGAGTCAGCCACTTCATCCGACTGGCTATATTTTAGATGACCTTCGCCACTCGCAGGATTTTGCGGGCCAGGCCGGTAAGGGGTAGCTCAGCGAGGCGGCTCACACGTACCCATGAGCCTTGGGTTCCATCCGGAGCCCTGCTTTTTACGACTCGCACAAGATAATCAGTCGTAGTGATCGAGTGGCGGACTGTGATCCAGGAATCTCCAGAGCCGTTTGCGGATGGGATTTCGGGCAATTCCCACATTCCCGGCATTAGCGAAGAATGTTGCGTTCTGTGTATCAGAAACACCGAGCCATTGCGGCGATCCAGTAGATAACTTATTTCTTTTTTCTTCTGGCGAGCTTTGGTTGCGATCCTGGGCAATTCACCCCTGGTGGCGCACAAATCGGATACGGGACAAAGGAAACACCTTGGCTGTCGCGGCACACAAACCGTAGCGCCCAATTCCATCATGGCTTGGTTGAAATCACCGGGGCGGTTTGGGTTAAGGAATCTCTGTGCGAATTGCCACGCCTCGGCGCGTGACAAATTTCTACCCATGACACGTCCGAGAACGCGTTCGACATTTCCGTCCACAACCGCGATCGGCTCGCCGAAGCAAATGCTGGCAATCGCCGCCGAGGTGTAGGGTCCGATGCCGGGAAGGTCGCGCAGCTTTGCGGCAGTGTCAGGAAATTGTCCGCGGTGTTTCGAAGCTATTTCTGTGGCCGCGCGGCGCAACATTCTGGCGCGGCGGTAGTAACCTAGCCCGCTCCAAGCAGCCAAAACGGAGGACTCGCGTGCCCTCGCCAGACGCTGTACCGAGGGAAACCTCTTCA
>WNGE01004028.1_pt1 | contig 19054 bp, 14 predicted proteins | sample 5400651 | NCBI WGS metagenome assembly WNGE01 (sample SAMN13153370, study PRJNA577476) | soil metagenome | isolation source: 60 cm soil or saprolite under grassland replicate 2 | place: USA:California | collected 2016-06-15
TGCGTGGCGCGCACATGTCCGAGGCCTACGCGTCCGTGCTGAAGATCAGCTTCGACGTTCGCGCGGGCATGGTCATGCGTCAGACCCACCACTGGGCAGCCGACGTGTTCGTGGCCGCCATCGTGGTGCACCTGATGCGGATCTTCTTCACCGGGGCGTTCCGCCGGCCCCGCGAGATCAACTGGCTGATCGGCGTGACGCTCCTGTTGCTCGGGATCCTGAACGGCTTCACCGGCTACTCGCTCCCGGACGACCTCCTGTCGGGAACCGGCCTTCGGATCGCGTTCTCGATCGCCCTGTCGGTTCCGTTCATCGGGACGTGGCTGGCATTCCTCGCGTTCGGGGGCGAGTTCCCGTCGGACCAGATCATCCATCGCCTGTTCATCGTCCACGTGATGATCGTGCCCGCGCTCCTGGTGGCCCTGGTCACCGTCCACCTCGCGCTGATCTGGCACCAGAAGCACACCCAGTTCCCCGGACGGGGCCGGACCGAGACGAACGTGGTCGGCTCGACCCTGTGGCCCACGTACGCAGCGAAGTCGGCCGGGCTGTTCCTCGCCATCGCCGCCGTGCTCGCCGCGCTCGGCGGGCTGGCCCAGATCAACCCGGTCTGGCTGTACGGCCCGTACGACCCATCCTCGGTATCGTCGCCGGCCCAGCCGGACTGGTACCTCGGGTGGATCGAAGGGGCCCTGCGGATCTTTCCCCGGTGGGAGATCCGGGGCTTCGGCCACGCGATCCCCAATCCCTTCTTCCCCGCGGTGCTGCTCCCCGGGGTGACCTTCCTGATCCTGTACGCGTGGCCGTTCCTCGAGGAGCGGTTCGCCGGCGACGGGCTGGTGCACAACCTGCTGGACCGGCCTCGGGCCCGGCCGGTCCGAACCGCCATCGGAGCCGGCGCCTTCGCCTTCTACGCGGTGCTGTTCTTCGCGGCGAGCAACGACGTGATCGCGCGGCTGTTGCACGTCTCGGTGTCCGGCGTCACGTGGACGTTCCGGATCCTCACCGTGGCCGTCCCACCGGTGGTGGGGTTCGTGATGTACCGGGCAATGCGGGGGCTCTTCGAGAGTGGCGCGCCCGGGTTCCTCGAGGTGCCGTTCCGTGCCGTCCTCGGCAACGGCCGCCGCGCGCCCCAGGTCCCGCCCGAGCCGGAGGCGGAACCGGGGCCGGTGACCGAAGAGCTCGAGCCGGCGGCCGAGCCAGAGACCGGCTGAGGGTCGACGTGAGAAAGATCGAGGTCTGGCAGGAGCCCGACGGGTTCTGGCGGTGGCGATACGTCGACTCGGAGGACGGTACCGACCTCCTGGCCGCCGAGGTCTACGAGCGTCGAGAGGAAGCGATCCGCGGAGCGACCCTGGCCTACCCGGGCGTGACGACGGCGGTCCTGGCCCGGCCGCGACGGCCTCGAGGGCTGATCCGCAAGCTGGCGAAGCTGGGGGCGATCCTCGCCGTGGCGCTCTGGCTCCCCCGGTTCCTGTTCCGCGCCATCCGTCGCATCCGCAAGGTCACGAAGTTCGTCTCCACCATCAAGAAGCTGGCGGACATCCTCAAGCGCGAGCCCGGCGAGGGGACGAGGGGGCGCCGGTAGCGCGACGGCTGGGGGGCCTGTTCGGGCATCAGATCGGCGGATTGCCGTGGTAGTCGATGGACGAGCAGATCGCCTCGAACCGGGCGATCGGCCGGATCACCAGCGCACCAGGGATCCGTTCGTCGGATCGGTAGGTTTCACCCGGCTCCAGGTAGGGACCAGCGCCAAGGCCAGGGGGGGCGGGCTCCGTGAAGATCTCTCGCCCGGAGGCATCGAAGGCGGTTGCTTGACACCTGACGTACGAGGGGCGAGTACCGACATTCCTTATTTCGATGTGGTATCCGAGAGGATCGAGTGGGGTCATCTGAACCTCGAATCGCGCGCCGGTCACATGGTGATAGATGCCGAAGCCGGCCAGCCCAAGGACGAGCGCGGCGACGACCACCAGCCAGCCCTTCACCAGATGACCTCCCGCGGAGTTCTACGACTTCGGTCGCCGACATGGCTTCCGATCGAACGATGGACGCGAGCGCTCCGTCATCTCTTTGGATGAATCGGATGCCGCTCGTACTGCTCGGGGCCGCGGCGTTGCTGGCCGCGAGCTGCACCTCGGGCGGGAACGCTGCTCGCTCAATGCCTGCGGCTGGCCCAGCTCAGGGCGGCCTGCCCCCGCAAGCTCCCCGCGGTCGACGGGAGCCACTACAGCGGCAGGCCGATCGCCCAGGGGACCGGGCATCAGACCTTCAACATCGCGGTCGGAACGGCCGTGTCGTACCCCGAGGGCAACAGCCCGCAGACGTTCCTCCACGTGGTGGTCGAAGGGGGCGACCTGACGAACGCCCTGGGCGGCTTCACGTATCGAACCCGTGGACCGCCCACAACCCCGCGAAATGGGCTGCTACGAAGCGCGGAACGGATGAGGCTGGCCAACCTCGGGAGCCAGGGGAAGGAGCCCGAGGGCCTCTACCTCGGCACGGTCTCCTGGAACGGCCGTCGCGGGACCCTCGTCCTGGCCCCGCCGTTCGACTACTCGGACTCGATCCACGGCGACCACCTGATCTTCCTGTGGACCCAGAACCGAAGGAGCTATGTCCTGTCGATACACGCATGGGAGCCGTTCCTGCATACGGTGGCAGTCCTGCACGCCATGGTGGATTCCCTGCCTTCCGTCACGGTGACTGCATAGGGCCGGAGATGTGAACGGCGGTCGTGCTTGCTGTCCTCAAACGCCGATTATCTGCATCTCTCTCTCGCGCGCTGGTCGAAAGACTCCTCGCTCAGGTATTTCTCGTCTCCCGTGTACACGAGCCCCTCTCGCAAACGGCTCACCTCAAACCCCGCTATCACGTCAGCGAATGTGGTCGTGTGGACTATGGCCACCAGGTGCAGGCGGGGAGGAAGAGGCGAGGCCAGCGCAGTCGCTGTGGAAAAGCCCGGAGGAGGCTTTCCCACCTCGAAGGCGGTCTGCGACCCACCACCTCGGGAATGTATCTCCCACAGAACCAGGGCGGGCTTCCGGTCGGGCCAGACGATGCTAACGGTGAGCACCCGTTCCCCCGGACATCCAACATACCGAACCTGCACGGTCTGGTGATCGGGGATAGGTTCGACTCCAAGATGTTGACGAGAAGGAATCGTGTCGCAGGAGGACAGGGCAAGAACCGTGAGCACGGCAAGGATCGTAACGGTTGACATCCGAGAGACGGTGCTTCCCCGCCAGCGGGCCACAGCTCCTTCAACACTCATTCTAACTAGCAGCCTACCCGGCCCATCGCTCATAAGGAGACGACAGCCGCCTCTGGCTCCAACCGCATGGGGGGCCTCCGTATGCCTCATTGGAGGGGGTCCCGTCGGAGAGGTGATCATCCGCCCGGAAGCTCTTGCAGGATACTCTCCGGCGAACCTCAGAACCTCCAACCATCGAAAGGGCAAATCAATGGACGAGTGGCGATGGCTCGATCAGCTGGCTGAGGCGCTCGGCGAGCCGCCCGTCGACCGGGCGCAGATCGGGGCCATGCTCCGGCTCTCGCGGGACGTGGCCCACGGGGTCGAGCGCAAGCTCGCCCCCTTGTCCACGTTCGTCGCCGGCATCCACGTCGGCCGGCGGACCGCCGAGGGAGCCACCCAGGAGGAGGCCCTGCGGGAGGTCCTCGACGCGGTCGCTCCCATGCTTCCCGAGCCCGAGCCGGACGCGAGCAGCTAGTCAGAACGACCGGACGAAGAAGAACGACACGGCCATGATCAGGTAGGCACCGACCAGCTGGGCGCCCTCCAACCAGTTGCTCCGGCCGTCGACCACGATCCGGGCCACGATCAGCGTGGCCAGGCCCACGGCGGCCACCTCGAACGAGGTGAACACGAAGTCCATGGGGTGCCCCACTGCCAGGCTGATGAACACCAGCAGCGGCGCCACGAACAGCGCGATCTGGGTCGACGAGCCGATGGCGATCTCGAGCGTCACGTCGACCCGGTTCCGAATGGCGAACACGACCGCCGAGCTGTGTTCGGCCGCGTTCCCGATGATCGGGACCAGGATCAGCCCGACGAAGAACTTCGACAGCCCGATGTCGTGGAGCGCCGGTCCCAGCGAGCCCACCAGCAGCTCGGACTCGACGGCGACGAGCGCGGTCGCCCCCAGCAACACCACCACGGCAGTGCGCGCGGACCACACGGCCTCCTCCTCGGCCTCCGGCGAATGGAACAGGTGCTCGTGGGTGACGGTGGTGAACACCAGGGCAGCCGCGTACAGCAGCATGAGCACCCCGGCCACCACGCCGCTCACCACCTCGCGTTCGACGAACCCGTGTTGTCCCGTGGTCAGCACGAACAGGGCCGGCATGAGAAGGCCGATCACCGCCAGGGTCAGCGACGACGAGTGCACGCCGGCCGCCTGCCGGTTGTAGGTCTGCTCCTCGTGCCTGAGGCCGCCGGCGAGGAAGGACAGGCCCAGCACCAGCAGGAGGTTTCCCAGGATCGAGCCGGTGAGCGAGGCCTTGACCACGTCGAGCTCGCCGTCCAGGATCAGGAAGATCGAGATGACCAGCTCGGTGACGTTGCCGAACGTCGCGTTGAGCAGCCCGCCCACCCGCTGGCCCGTGTGGATGGAGAGCTGCTCCGTGGCGCCGCCGATGATCCCGGCCACCGGGACGATGGCCCCGGCGGCGGTGAGGAACGTCAGCAGGTCCCGGTGCAGGGCCAGGTCGCTCACCCACGAGATCGGGGCCAGCACCAGCAGCCAGTTCAGCGACGGCCGCAGCCACGGCTTCACGGTCCGTAAGCGTAGAGAGTCGGCCCCATCGTCGTGAACGCTCCTTAGCGTGTGCCCGAACGGTTACCGGCAGGCGGCTCTCGGGTTACCGCCCTCCTGGACCATCCCCATCACAGTCCACCGAGGGAAAGGAGCAACGAGATGAAGCGCCTCAGCATCTTCCTGATCGGAGCGGCATTCCTGAGTGCGGCGTGCGGGTCGGGCGCCGCCCTCTCCACTGCCGGCCAGGCTCGTCCCCAGCAGTCGCCCTCCCGATCCACGATCGCTCCCACCGCGAAGCCCGCGAAGCCCGCGGCAGCCCTCGTGATCCACAAGACGGACGGTCTCCCGGCCATCGTGGTGGACGGACCGAAGCCGGGAGACCGGGTGTCCAGCGCGGTCCACATCTTCGGAACCGCTGACGTGTTCGAAGGCGTGCTCACCGCCCGGATCCTGGACGCGGACGGGACCCAGATCGCGTCGACCCACACCGATGCCACGTGCGGTTCGGGATGCCGCGGCGACTACTCGGTATGGATCGCCTACTCCGTACCGTCCGAGCAGAAGGGGTCGGTGGAGATCTACGAGGCGTCGGCGAAGGACGGCTCGGCGTTGCACAAGGTGAAGGTCCCGGTGACGCTCACCGGGTCCGGCCCGGATTGCGGCTGCGGCGACCTGGAGAAGCCCATCTGGATCGTGACGCCGCACGACGGCGACACGATCTCGAACCCGGTCTTCATCCGGGGACACGCGGACGTGTTCGAGGCCGCGCTCATCCTGCGGATCCTGGACGAGGACGGGAAGGTCCTGGTCGAGGTCCCGGTGCAGGCGTCGTGCGGAACGGGATGCGTCGGCGACTTCTCCGCGACGATCGCATACCACGTCGACCATGACCAGCCCGGCAAGATTTGGGCCTTCGACTACTCGGCGAAGGACGGCTCGATCGAGAACCTCGAGGTCGTCTCGGTGACCCTCACGGCCTGACGACCCGGTCACACGAAGGAGCCCCAGGAGGGCCCGGCCCACGAGGGCCGGGCCCTCCATTTTCAACGGGTCAGGTACGGGCCGACGCCACCGCCGGGCGCCCGGTGGCCTCGGCTCCGCCGAGACCGGCTCGCTGCTGGTGGAACGTGGCCCGAGGATCGGCCGACGACGCCGCGCCGGCCTCCATGATGCCGAACTTCACCGCCACCGCTCCCAGGGCGCCGAGGATCCCGGCAAGGACGCGCTTCCACCGCCACCGCTCCGGCGCGAGGTTCAGCACCAGCGAAGCCGCGGTGAGCGCCTTCGACGCGCCCAGGAGCGCCCCGCTCCGACCCTCATGGAGCGGTTTGGCCACCTGGTCGACCCGGCCGGCCTCGCGCTCGAGGGCGATCTCGGAGACGAGGTCGGCGGCCGCGCCCATCACGGCGAACCGGCGGACGATCCGCTCCTCCTGATCGGTGAGCTTCATGAGCTGGAGGAGCGACGCGGCGGCGCTCATGCCCGACGACACGAACAGCGGCGGGCCCGTGCGGCGAGCGCCCTGCCAGACCGGGACCGCCGTGTTCGCCACCAGGACCGCCGTGTACCCGGCCAGCGGCAGCCCGGCCGTTCCCGACACCAGTCCCGAGAGGTCGCCGGCCAATCCGGTGATCCCGCCGGGGCGGGATAGTACGGCCGAACCGGCCGCCGCGGGGGCGACGGTGGCCAGGACCCAGGAGCCAATGTTCATCGGCGACGAGGGCCGGAATACCCGCAACATGTTGAGGAACCTGCCGGGCTTGCCGAGGTCCACGATCAGCAGGACCGTCCCGACGGCGCCGCCTGTCGCCGCCACCCACCGGCATCGCCGGATCAATCCGTCGAGCCCCCTGCGGTCGGCCAGCTGCGCCGCCGCTCCGAGCGCAGCAGCCGCCCCGGCGGCCCCCCCCACAGCGAAGTAGGCCGGCACGTACCACTTCCACACGGGCCGCTTGAGGGCCGGACGGTCGAAGTAAGTAGGATCGTCCCGGCCCTCGGCGTCCGACGAAGGGATCCGGTCCCACACCTCGAGCGGCGGGCCGCCCTCGGTGACCACCCGGTCCGAGTTTGTCTCCTGCTCGGCCCCCTCGCCTTCGAGTACGCCCAACGAAGGGTCGACGTTGCGCCCGTCGCCGGGGCTGCTCATCGTGGCTTTCCGTCCCGCCCGGCCACCACCGCGGCGAACGCGGCGGCGGCCATCCCCGCGGCCGCGAGCGCCATCGACGCCCACGCCGCCCCGACCTTCTTGGAAGGGACCACCGGATCGGGGGGAAGGTTGTACACCTCGGGCCGGTCGACCAGCAGGAAGAACGCGTTCAGTCCCTCGGTCCCCGGCTGGTTCGCCTGGTCCACGCCGTACAGGTAGGCCTCGGACACGCCGCGTTCGTGAAGGGTCTGGAGCCGGATCCGCGCCGTCTCCTGGAGCTCGTCGAGGTCGCCGAACTGGATCGAATCGGTCGGGCAGGCCTTGGCGCACGCCGGCGTCATGTCGTCCTTCAACCGGTCGTAGCACATGGTGCACTTCCAGGCCCGGCCGTCCTCCTCCCGCCGGTCGATCACACCGAAGGGACACCCCACGATGCAGTACCCGCACCCGTTGCACACGTCCGGCTGCACGTACACGGTGTCGAACTCGGTCCGGACGATCGCCCCGGTCGGGCAGTTCTCCAGGCATCCGGCCCGTTGACAGTGCTTGCACACGTCGGACATGAGGAGCCATGAGAAGTTGCCCGCCCCGGTGATCTGGCCGCCGAGCGGGACCGGTCGCTCGATGAACTCGACGTGCCGCCACGTGGAGGCGCCCAGCGCCACCGTGTTGTCGTAGGACATGCCGGTGAAGAACATCCCGTCGTCCGGAAGCTGGTTCCACTCCTTGCAGGCCACCTCGCAGGCCTTGCATCCGATGCAGACGGTGGTGTCGGTGAAGAACCCCACCCGCCCCGACCCGGGCGTCGCCTCCTTCCGAAGGGGCAGGCCGGTGCGCTCGCTCTCGAACACGCTCACGCCTGCTCGCTCCCCTTCTCCTCCCCTGCCTCGACCCCGTGCTTCCCCCGGGGCCGTTCGCCGACCACGGGGAGGTCCCGCAGCCCGGATCCCTCGTCCGGCAGCTGCCCGGCGAATGGCCCGCTGGTCACCACCCGGCGCCGCCGGCTTCGGCGGCCGGACTCGATGTTGCCGGTCAGCGCCTTCGACTCCTGGATGGACACGTTGGGGTCGGCCACGAACGCGATCAGCTCGTTGGTGGCATCGCCCCGGACGAGCCCGCGCGACCCCCAGTGGTAGGGCAACCCGATCTGGTGGATCACCCGGCCTCGAACCTTCAGGGGAGGGATGCGCTCCGTGACCAGGACCCGGGCCTCGATCTCGGCCCGGGCCGTGGTGATCGTGGCCCAGCCCCCGTTGGCCAGGCCCCTCTCGGCCGCCAGCGCCGGCGAGACCTCACAGAACACCTCGGGCTGGAGCTCCGAGAGCCACGACAGCCATCGGGTCATGGCTCCGGCCGTGTGGTGCTCGGTGAGCCGGTAGGTCGTGATCACGAAGGGGAACCGGGGGTCGCCGTGGGCCCGGTGGTAGGGGTTGTCCTTCCGGTCCCACTCCATCCGCGCGGGATTGCACTGCTGTCCGTACAGCGAGTTCTCGCACACCGACTCCTGGGGCTCGTAGTGCGTTGGGATGGGCCCGTCCAGCAGCCCGTTGGGCGCGTACATCCAGCCCTTGCCGTCGGCCTGCATGATGAACGGGTCGGTCCCGGAGATGGTGTCCGTGCCCTGGGCCTGCTTCTCCGGCCGGTAGGAGGGCGGGCGGTCCTCGATGAAGTCGGCCACGTCGAGGCCGGTCCATTTGCCCTCGGCCTCATCCCACCACACGTATCTCTTCCGGTCGGACCACGGCCTGCCATCGGGGTCGGCCGAGGCCCGGTTGTAGAGGATCCGGCGGTTCGCCGGCCACGCCCACGCCCACTCCGGCGCCACCCAGTGCTGCTCGCGCCCCGGCTTCCTCCGGGCCGTCTGGTTCACCCCGTCCTTGTAGCAGCCCGAATAGATCCAGCAGCCGCACGCGGTGGACCCGTCGTCCTTCAGATCCTTGAAGTCGCCGACCGGCTTGCCGTCGGCCACCGTGTACCCGTGGATCTCGGCCAGCACGGCTTCGGCGTCGGGCTCCTCCTGCTCGCCCACCGTCGGGTAGTCCCACGTGAGGTCCAGGATCGGGCGGTCCTTCGGATCGCGCGAACCGGAGTACAGCGCTCGCAACCGCCGCCCCAGGTGGTGCATGAACCACAGCTCGCTCCGGCAGTCGCCCGGCGGCTCCACCGCCTTGTGATGCCACTGCAACAGCCGCTGGGTGTTGGTGAACGATCCGTCCTTCTCCGTGTGCGCCGCGGCCGGGAAGAAGAACACTTCGGTCCCGATGTCCTCGGGCCGGACCTCCCCCCGGGCGATCTCGGACCCGTCCCGCCAGAACTCGGCCGACTCGGTCGGGGCGAAGTCCCGCACCACGAGCCAGTCCAGACGGCGGAGCCCCTTGCGGTGGAGCGCTCCGTGCATCGACCCCACGGTGGGGTTCTCTCCCATGAGGAAGTAGCCCCGGATCTTCCCGTCTGCCATGTCGGCCACCGTAACCATGTGGGAGTGGTCTCCGGAGAGATGGGGCAGATTGTCGAAACCGAAGTCGTTCGCCTTCGTGGCGGTCTCGCCCCACCACGCCTTCAGCAGCGACACGATGTACTTGGGGAACTCGCTCCACCAACCCACGGCTGACTCGTTGTACTCGACGTACTTCCGCAGGTTCACGTCGTATCCGGCCTTCGGCATCGACAGGTAGCCCGGCAGGAGGTTGTAGAGCGTCGGGATGTCCGTCGAGCCCTGGATCGAGGCATGGCCCCGCAGCGCCAGGATCCCGCCGCCGGGCCGGCCGATGTTGCCGAGCAACAGCTGGATGATGGCCGCGGTCCGGATGTACTGGACCCCAACGGAATGCTGGGTCCACCCGACCGCGTAGGCGAAGGCCGAGGTTCGCTCGCGGCCCGAGTTGGCGCACAGGGCCTCCGCAACCTTCAGGAACAGGTCCCTCGGGATCCCGCACACGTCCTCCACCATCTCGGGGCTGTACCGGGAGAAGTGGCGCTTCACGATCTGGAACACGCAGTTGGGGTCCTGGAGCGTCCGGTCGAACCGCTCGGCGGCGATCTGGGTGCCCCGTTCGGACTTGGGCTCGCCGGAGAACATCTCTCGCTGGCCGGCTGCGGGGGCCACCTCCACCCCTTCGTACTGCCAGCTCTCGATGTCGTACTGGCCCTTGTCGCCGTCCCATCCGCTGAACAGGCCGTCGAGGTCCTCGGTGTCCTGGAACTCCGGGCTCACGATGGCTGCGGCGTTCGTGTAGTTCAGGACGTACTCAGGGAACCAACGTTCGTTCTCGATGATGTGCCGGACGATCCCGCCCAGGAAGGCAATGTCGGTCCCGGCCCTGATCGGGACGTGGATGTCGGCCATCGCGCTGGTCCGGGTGAACCGCGGATCGACGTGGACCATGGTGGCCCCCCGGCGCTTCGCCTCCATGACCCACCGGAAGCCGACGGGGTGGCACTCCGCGAAGTTCGAACCCTCGATCACGATGCAGTCGGAGTTGGCCAGGTCCTGTTGGAACGTGGTGGCCCCGCCCCTTCCGAACGAGATCCCCAGACCGGGGACCGTGGAGCTGTGTCATATTCGGGCCTGGTTCTCGACCTGGATGATCCCCAGCGCGGTGAACAGCTTCTTGATCAGGTAGTTCTCCTCGTTGTCGAGGGTGGCTCCGCCGAGCGAGGCCATGGCAAGCGTTCGCCTCAGCGGGTGCCCCTCGCCGTCGGTGTCCTCCCAGTTCTCGTCCCTGGCCTTCCTCACCCGCTCGGCCACCATGTCCATGGCTCGGTCGAGCGGGATGGTCTCCCACGCGGTCCCGAATGGCCGGCGGTACAGGACGTCGTGCACCCGGTGGGACCCGGTGACCAGCTGGAACGTGGCCGCCCCCTTCGGACACAGGCACCCCTCGGAGACCGGGGAGTCCGGATCGCCCTCGATGTCGGTGATCCTGCCGCCCTTGACGTAGACGTTCTGGCCGCAGCCCACCCCGCAGTATGGGCAGATCGACTTGACCACCTTGTCGGCGGTCCGGGTCCGGGGGGCGAGCTCCAGCGTTCGCTTGGAGAAGGCCTGCTTCCCCAGGCCCACGAGATCCCTGCGCTTCGCCTGCCTCAGGACGGGCCACTCAGAGAGCGGACCCCAGGAGTCGAACGCGCCCACGCCTTCCTCCCGATCCAGCGAACGCCGATGAGCTACCCGGGGCACCGTTCCACAAACCAGCGCCCCGGGACAAATCGGGTACGACACGAGGCGGGCTTGGGCGAGTCGGGCTTGGGCTCACCGGCGAGGCCCCGCTCACCGGGCGGCGTAGCATCGGGGCGTGGACGACGGGCTTGCGCCGGCAGGACGTCTCGACGGGGAGAAAGCCGCCCTTCGGGCCGAGATGCGATCGGTGCGGCGTTCGATCCCCGAATCCGATCGCGGCCCGCTGGCCCTGGAGGTCCGGGCCCGGCTGCTGTCCCTCCCGGAGATCCGCGACGCGGGGACCGTCCTGCTGTTCTCCTCGTTCGGCACCGAGGTTCCGACCGATCCCATCGTCGAAGGGCTCGTCGCCGAGCCGGGACGCAGGTTGCTGCTCCCGTTCCTGGAGGAAGACCGGATGGGCGCGGCCGAGTTCCGACCCGGGGAGCCGCTGGTCGTGACCGACTACGGGCCTCGCGAGCCCGCCGGGCGCACGGCCATCGACCCGGCCACCATCGACGCGGTCATCGTGCCGGGGCTGGCCTTCGATCGGGAGGGATTCCGGCTCGGATACGGGGGCGGCCACTACGATCGCTACCTGCCGGGGGTGCGGCCCGATGCGGCCCGGATCGGCATCTGCTTCCATGCGCAGATGGTGGCCCACGTGCCGCGCGGCCCGGCCGACCAGCGGGTGCATCTGGTGGTGACCGACCGTGAGGTGTTCGACTGCCGGCTCGCGCGGAAGGGGGTGCCGTGAGCGAGCTACAGGACGAGGACGGGGCGCTCCGGCGGAACGTGTCCGTCCGACGGATCCTGGCCTTTCGCCGGGGCGCGGGGTTCGAACGCACCGACCGGCTGGCCTCCGAGGAGCCGATGGAGATCAGGGCGGGCGGCCCCGGCCAGGAAGCGGTGAGCGTGGCCGTCACCATGCGGACGCCCGGGAACGACTTCCAGCTCGCGGCGGGGTTCCTGTTCACCGAGGGCCTGGTCGGCGGGGCCGAGGACATCGCCTCCGTCAACTACTGCGAGCTCCCCGCGGCCGAGCAGCAGTACAACGTGGTCACCGTCCGCCTGGCCGGCGCGTTGGATCCCGGCGCCTTCCGCCGCAACTTCTACGCCACGTCCAGCTGCGGGATCTGCGGGAAGGCCTCGATGGACCAGGTCGAGGTTCGGTGCCGGCCCCTGCCGGCCGGGCCGGTGGTGGGCGGAGCCACCCTGCTCCGGCTCCCGAACGCCCTCCGTCAGGCCCAGCGGATCTTCGAGCAGACCGGAGGCCTGCACGCGGCCGGTCTGTTCGACCCCGACGGGCGGCTGGTCTCGCTGCGGGAGGACGTCGGGCGGCACAACGCCGTGGACAAGCTGGTCGGCGAGGCGCTGCTGTCGAACGCGCTTCCCCTCCACGACCGGCTCCTCCTGGTGTCGGGACGGGCCAGCTTCGAGCTGGTCCAGAAAGCTGCCGTGGCCGGGGTCCCGCTGCTCTGCGCGGTGTCGGCCCCGTCCAGCCTGGCCGTCGACGCCGCCGAGCGCCTGGGCATGACGGTGGTGGGGTTCCTCCGGGACGGAGGGTTCAACGTGTACACCCATCCCGAACGGATCGACCTGGCGGCCTGACCGGAGGGGCGGATGCAGAGGGGATGGCGCCTGGGGCGCATCGGGGGGGTCGAGATCCGCATTGACCCCTCGCTCGCCATCATCGCCGCCCTCATCGCGTTCAACCTGTGGGCGACCTTCTCGGACCGGTCCCAGTACCCGGAGACGTCGCCGGCGGCCGCGGGCGGAGTGGCGCTGCTCACGACCCTGCTGTTCTTCGGCTCGATCCTTGCCCACGAGCTGGCCCACGCGGGCATGTCGAAGCTCCGAAGGATCCCCGTGGTCGGGATCACGCTCTACATGTTCGGCGGGGCCACCCAGGCCAGGATCGAATCCCGGGGTCCGGCCGACGAGTTCCTGGTCACCGTTGTGGGGCCCGGGACGAGCCTGGCCCTGGGGGCGTTATTCCTCCTGGCATGGTCGGGCGTCCGCGACGGCGGAGGCCATCCGATCGTCTCCATGTTCCTGGACCTGGGGCGGGCGAACCTGCTCCTGGGGGTGTTCAACCTGCTGCCCGGTTTCCCGCTCGACGGCGGGCGGCTGCTGCGATCCGCGGTGTGGCGAGCCACCGGCAGCCTGGCCCGGGCCACAGCGATCGCCGCCCGCTCGGGGCAGGGCCTGGCGGCGGTGATCATCGGGGCGGGGGTCTTCTTCTTCGTCCGAGACCAGAACCCGCTGGCCCTGTGGCCGGCGCTGATCGGGTGGTTCCTGTTCCGGACGGCAAGCGGCGCCCTGGCCGAGGGCGACCGGCGCCGACGGCTCGAGTCCGTCACCGCGAGTCAGGTGATGTCGCCCCCGCCGCCGACGGTGCCGGCCGAGCTGCCGGTCGAGGAGGCCCTCCACCGGTACCTGACGGGGCACGAAGGCGAGGCCTTCCCCGTGGTCGACGGCGAGCGGGTGGTCGGGTTCGTGTCGCTGGGGACGATCCGAGGGGTCCCCCTCGACCGGCCCGTCAGGGAAGCGATGGTTGGAACCAGGGGAACGGTAGAGGCCGGACCGAGCGAACGGCTCGACCTGGTGGCCGACCGGCTCGGGACCGCCGAGAGCCGGACCGTCCTGGTGGTCGAAGATGGGACCCTGGTGGGAGTGATCGAGCCCGAGGACGTGGCCCGGTTCCTGCGCGAACGACGCGTCCCCGACGACGGCGCGATCACCGAGCCGCCCCCTCGCCCGGACGCCGGCTAGGCGCGGTCCTTCAGGAAGGCCTGGCCGGCGTCGCAGAAGGACAGGAAGTCGCACCACCGGCACTGCGGTCCCGGCGTGGGGTCGAACCGGCCCTCGGCCATGGCGGAGAGCGTCTCGACCACCCGGCGCCTGGTCCCCTCGAGGTCGCCGGCCTCCCGGCTCACCTCGGTCACGGGGTCCGTCCCGAGGTACAGGTAGGTGAGCGTGAGCTCCTCGGGCGCCTTCCTCCACACCTCCATGCATGCCAGGGCGTACACGTCGAGCTGGAGGCGGGAGATCGCATCCTCCGGGTCGGGGACCCGGCCGGTCTTGTAGTCGACCACCTCCCACGAGGAGTCGGCGGTGCCGAAGATCGCGTCGATCCGGCCGCTCACCACGAACCCGTCCACGTGCAGCAGGAACGGGCGCTCGGCGTGCAGGGGGACCCGGTCGGCGAACCTGCTCGCCAGGAACCCCTGCTGGAGCCGCTCCGTCCTCCCGGGCTCTCCGGACAGCTCGTCCGCCGTGAGGTCGGGCGACTCGTCCAGCTCGAGCAGCGACGCCTGGCCGCTCGACCGGCGCTCGATCCACGCGTGGATCTGGCTCCCGATCCGCGCGGCGGGCCCGCTGAACCTGGGCAGGGGCCGGATGTAGGACCAGAAGAAGACCTTCGGACACCGGGCGTAGTCGACGAGCCCGCCGACCGACACCGTCTGGGGCAGCCTCGCCCTGCCCGGAGGCTCCACCTCCCGCGCCGTCACCTCGGCGGCGAGCTGCCGGCTCCGCTCCGCCGCCCGCTCGTACGCCGCCCGCTCCTCGGGCCCCAGCGCGTCGATCAGCGAACCCTGGCCTCCGCCCTCTTCGGCCGCCCGCGCCGCCGCCCGCCGCCACCCGTCAGTGAACAGCTCGTCGGGCTCGGCTCGGGTGGCCGGTCCGGGCCAGTCTCGGACGAACCGCTCCCGGTATCCGGCCAGGGGGTTCGACTCCGGCGGCTCGGCGCCGCGATCGACCGAGGCGCGGCCGCTCGCCTCGCCCCAATCCGCCAGCTCCTCGAAGAACGCGCTCGGCTCCTTCACCGTCTGTCCATCCCCGTACCAGTGTGCCCCCGACACGAACAGCCGGTCCCGGGCGCGGGTCAGTCCCACGTAGCAGGCGCGACGCTCCTCGATCTCGGCCTGCCCCCGCAGGGCCTCGTGGAACCGGCTCAACACCCCGCCGAACCTGGGCAGGATCGACGCGTCCCCGCGCAGCTCGAAGTCGAGGGACTTGCCGCTCTCCGCCGGGTTGTGCTGGACCCGGACGTCGGGCAGAAGGCCCTTGGCGAACCCGGGCACGAACACGGTGTCGAACTCGAGCCCCTTCGCCTGGTGGATCGTCATGACCTTGACCGAGTCCTCCTCGCTGGGCTGCACCGGCGACCATTCGGGGCGGTCGCTCGCCTCAACCGCCTCGACGTAGTCGAGGAACGCCCGGAGGGTCAGCTCGCCCTCCAGGGGCGAGAATGCGTGGACCTCGTCCAGGAACGCGGCGAGGTTGCGCTTCACCGATCGGGCGAAGGCGTCGTCGCCGGCCTCCAGCTCGCCGAGGAGCCCGGTCCGGCGGATCACCTCGGCCAGGAACTCCCCGACCGGCCTCCCCGCCTCCGCCCGCAGCCCGGCCAGCTCGCGCCGGAACTCCTCGAGCCGGATCGTCCCCTCCTCGGACAGGAACGTCACCTCGTCCAAGTGCTCGAAGGCCTCGGCGAACAGGAACGGGGCCGTCTCGTCGTCGTCCGCGTCCCGCAGCACCAGGTTCCTGTCCTTCGCCCACGCCGCCACCCGGGCCAGGTCCTTGAATCCCACCCGATACCGCGGGCCCAGCAGGATCCGGGCCAGGCTCACGCTGGCGTAAGGGTCGGCCACGGCCTTGGCGTAGGCCAGGATCTCGACCACCTCGGGGAGCTTCAGCAGCCCCGCCAGGCCGACGATCTCCACCGGGATCCCCGCTTCGGCGAACGCCCGCTCCACGGGGGTGAACAGTCGGCTCTTGCGGCACAGGACGGCGAAGCTCGACCACGGGTTGTTCGCCGGATCCTTGCCGTGCAGCTCCACGATCCGGTCGGCGATCCGGCACGCCTCGGTCCATTCGTCGTCCACCCGGGACAGCGCGACCTCGCCCTCCCCTCGCTCCTTCCACGGTACGAGCCTCTTCTCGGGGTCGGGACGCTGGCTCGAAGGGAGGGGATCGATCACCTCGTCCGCCGCGGCCAGGATCGCCGCGCCGGAGCGGAAGTTCGTGTACAGCGGGAGCTTCGCGGCGGGAGCGCCGTCCGCCCTGGGGAACGCCGTGGGGAACTCCAGGAGGTTGAACAGGCTGGCCCCCCGCCACGCGTAGATGTTCTGGTCCGGGTCACCCACCGCGGCCACCGGGAAGCCCGCGCCGAACACGGCCGAGATCAGCTGGGCCTGGGCCACGTTCGTGTCCTGGTACTCGTCCAGGACCGCGGTGTGGAACCGCGACCTGTAGTCCCGGGCGATCTGCGGGTACCGTTCGACCAGGTCGAGCGCCAGCGTGATCTGGTCGCCGAAGTCGATGGCCCGAAGGCCCTGCTTGAGGTCCTGGAACAGCCGGACCGCGCGGGCCAGCTCGATCCGCTCCTGGGCCGCCTGGTAGGCGCGGTCGCTTCGATACTGGGCCAGCTCCTCCAGGCGGGCCTCGTTGAACGCCACCACCTGCTCCGGGGTCACCCTGTGGTTCGCCATCTGGTCGGCCAGGGTGAGGATCTTGTCGATCACCGACGGTTGCCATTCCGCCCTGACGTGCTCGAAGGCCATCCGGTCCAGGACGCGGGCGCACAGCTCCGACCGCTGCGCGCCCGACAGGATCCGCTGGCCGGTCTCGATGTTCGCCAGCAGCCCGTACCGCTCGATGACCTGCCCGGCGAACGCGTGGTAGTTGAGGACCGCGGGCTCCTCGCCCTCGGGCAGATCCACCGCCGACAGGGCCCGGCGCACCCGGAGCATCAGGTTCTCTGTCGCCTTGTTGGTGAAGGTGAGGCACAGGACGTTGCCGGGAAGCACGCCCTGGTGGTCGGCGGGGACGCGGCCCAGGGCCACCAGGGCCAGGTAGACCACCCGTGCGGCGATCACCGACGTCTTGCCCGAGCCCGCTCCGGCCACGATCACGTACGGCTCGAGCGGCATGGAGATCGCCGTCCACTGCTCGTCGGTGGGCACTGCCCCCATGGCCTCGACGATCTCGGGCGGGAAGCCTGGGGATGTCATGGGGCGACCACCGGGAACAGCTCGGCCCCCTCCGGGAACAGGGGGCACAGCGGCTTGAACTGACAGAAGTGGCAGTCCGCGGAGGGGTTGGGCCGATAGCGCTCGGTCCGGATCAGCTCCCCGAGCTGTCCGATCAGACCGGCCAGACGCTCGGTCATCTGGCGCCGATACTCCGGTTCGTCCTTCGACGTGAGGCCGAGGGCGGCTCGGGCGATGTGGCCGGTCCTCCAGTCCCGGTCCCGGAGGTAGGCCAACTCGACGGCCTTCACCGGCCTGTACTCCTGCAGCTCGGGCGCGGTGTTCACCGCCAGGTAGTAGATCCCGAGCTGGAGGTTCTCCTCGGCCTTGCCCTTGCCCCGGGACCGGCCGGTCTTGTAGTCCGTGATCTGGGTGCCCGAGCCGGCCTTTCCGATCCGGTCGATGTACCCCCTGACCGTGGCTCCCTCGAACTCGAAGGCGAACTCCACCTCGCGGTCGAGCGGCTTGCTCTGGCCGAACTCGTGGAACCAACCGGGGAGGATGTTCTTCGTCACCAGCCGCCGGAAGGCCTCCGAGACGGCGAACGAAGGGAACTCCCCCGGCCGCCACCGCTCGTCCGCCGCGGCCACCAGCGCCTCCAGCGTGCGCGGCAGCTCGTCCCGGTCGAACTCCTCCGCCAGCTGGTGGACCAGGCCTCCCACCCAGGCGTGGTAGCCGGCCCGGGTCTCCAGCCCGAGCTCCTGGGCCAGCACGTACTGCAGCTCGCAGTTCTCCAGGGTGTCGAGCTTCGAAAATGAGACTCGGATGCTCTCGTGCAGCGGCCGGTCGGTTCCGGTCCAGCCGCGCTGGAACCACCAGGCGGCGGGCTCCACCCACGGCCGGAGCGCCAGCAGGCCGTCGAGGGCGGCCAGCCTGTCCCCCGCCGGCCGTGCGGGGTCGGCCAATCGACGCCGCCACACGGCGGCGGCCTCGGCCACGGTCAGCGGGTCGTCGAACGGGCCGGCCGGCGCGGGGTTCCAGTGGACGCCGAGCTCGGCCACGAACCTCGACCGGGCCGAGAGCTGCGTCCCCTCGCCGTGCGGGGCGCTGGCCGTGAACAGGACGCGACGCCGGGCCCGCGTTCGAACCACGTCGAACAGCCGGCGCTCGTCCTCCAGCCGGAGCCGGTTGCGTTCGGACTGACTGACCGGCCGGTCGAGCACGGCTAGGTCGAACATGGGCTCGGACCGGGAGAGGCTGGGGAAGTTCCCCTCCACGGTCCCCACCACCACGACGGTGTCGAACTCACGTCCGGCCGCCCCGTGGGCCGTGAGCACCTGGACCGCCCCTGCCCCCTCTCCCGAGCCAGAGGGACCTCGAACCAGGCCGGGACCCTCGTCCCCGCTCTCCACGAACTCCAGGAACGACGCCACGGAGGGATCGGCGCGCTCCCCGGCCGCGGACACCGCGTCGGCGAAGGCAACCACGGCGTCGAGGTCCCGTTCCGCTCGACGATCCGGAGCCGGCCCGCTCCCCGCTTCGACCAGCCGGCGGCCGTAGGGCAGCGTCCTCCACAGCACCCGGAATGCCTCGAGCACTGAGACGGCCTTGGCTTCGGCCTCCTCCAGGGCCCGGCGAAGCTGGTCCAGCCCGGCGATCTCCTGCGGGGCCAGGCCCTCGGTGTGCTCGAGCGCCCCAGCGCCGGGCCGGCCGGCCGCCGCCGCGGCCCGGACCAGCCCCCGGGCCGCGGCGGGCGACAGCCGGGCCAGGTCCGAGGTCAGCAGGGACTCGACCAGGCCATCGCGTCGCTCGGGCCGGGCGATCCATCGGAGGGCCAGGACGAACGGGAACGTGGCCGGCTCGGCCAGCAGCGACAGGCCACTCTCGGGGACCGACCGGGGCACGCCCGCATCGTCGAGCGCGCGGAGCAAACCTCCCACGTGCGTCCCCTCGCGGCGAACCACCACCGCCAGGTCCTGCCAGGGAACCCGATCCTCCA
>WNGE01003323.1_pt1 | contig 19050 bp, 14 predicted proteins | sample 5400651 | NCBI WGS metagenome assembly WNGE01 (sample SAMN13153370, study PRJNA577476) | soil metagenome | isolation source: 60 cm soil or saprolite under grassland replicate 2 | place: USA:California | collected 2016-06-15
GCCAGCAGACCGCACAGCGGGTAGCGCAGCCCACGCGGATCGCGCGGGTCGCGGACAGCGAACAGCGCGCGCAGCGGCCCACCGTGCTCACCATCAGCAACAGGCGCGGATGCACTGTCGGCGGCGAGTGTCGTTACGACCAGCGCGGGGATGAGGGATGATGCCATCGGCGGGTGAGGTCCTCGCAGCTTCGTGAGTGTCAGAAACTCCATGATCACCGATGCGGCCTCACCCGCTTCTCGCCCCTCCGTAGAGGCCAGTCCAGCTACAGATCCCTGCTCAGAATCCTGCCAGCCCACTACTACGTAATCGCGCTGATCTGACAGCTACTCAGAGGCGCTCGGCCAGGCAAATTCATCGGTGAGCCAAGGGGGGATCTCATAGCCCTGGCTTGTGAGCGTTGCCTCATCGGTGACCCAGTCGCAGTCGACCAGCGCGATCCAGATGGCCGTGTCGCCGAAGCGCAGCGCGAGACCGCAGAACGGCGGGCCCTTGGCCAGGGTCGCTGCCGCCGTCAACGGCTGCCCCAGCACGTGCTCGAATGGCTCACGGAAGGGCTGGCCCGCGCCCTCGGTTTCGGGCAGGAGAAGGGTCCAATGGGTGCAGCTGCACAGGGTGACCGGGGGAAGGCCTTCGAAGCGCAGCCTTAGGTCAGCCGCGCCGGGCTGGACCAGCCAGGCGCGGCTCGGCGGGTGCGGTACCCGGTCCACTCCTTCGAGGCGATGGCCGTACCGCTCGCGGAGCACGTCAAGGGGCGGCGCTAACGGCACCGGTAGCGCCACCGCGGCGGTGTCCAGGCCCAGGCTGTTGAGAAGCTTGATGAACTGCTCCTCGACGAACACGGAGCCGCCGTCGAACGCCTCGGTCACTTCGTCCGGGCCGGCGGGCGTCAGACCGGCCTCGTGCGCCCACTCGATCGCAGCCGCGGCGGCCACCGCCCCGCCCGGAGTCTCGGCGAGGATGCGCGCCCTTAGCTCGTCGTTCTCCCGCTCGTATTCAGAGTCGTCTCCGTCGATGGTGTACGGCGTCAGCAGGTAGCCCAGGGCCCCCTCGAGCTGAAGCCACGCCTTGCACTCCGCCCGCATGCCGAGCCCGTGCACGAACGCGCCGTCACTGTCAAACACCTCGGCGGCAAGGATCGGCGCGCCGGTAACATCCCGCAGCCGGGGGAGCAGGTCGGCCGGCAGGTCTCGCAGGCCCAGGTGGACCCGTGAGACCTGCCAGGCTCCGTTGACGCGGTCGTAGTCGAGCTCAGCTTCGTTTAACTCTTCGACTTCCGGTAGAAGCTCCGCCAGCAGTGGCTCGCCCCGGTGCACGACAATGGTTCCCCAGAATCCCATGTCCGGGAAATCTACCGTCACCGTGGCCACCCCGGCGGAATCGCGTTCCCGCACGCCTAGCAAGCCGTCCAGATCACCCGCATTCGCATCATCATCATCATCACCACCACCACCAGCAAGACCAGCCGCGTGAAGACCTCCGCCCAGCCCGTACCGGCACCACCGCCCGCGCCCACGCCTGTCACACCGACAGCACCGGGCCAGTGACGACGACGTACATCAAGGCGGACCTGCAAGCCGTGGCCACCGCTCTGGCTGTCATGACCGGCCGACCCCTGCTCCCGGGACCGTCCGTCTTGGGTACACCGACGCCATGAAACGACCTCCCTCGTCGGCGCCGCCGTCGCTCCGGCCGTCGCGCTGCTCCCAGCCCAACCAGCCGATCCCGGCTGGTCATCGGTCACGCGACCGGTTCGACACAAGAACAGCGACGCCGAAGGTCCCACCCAGCCGGGACCTTGGCCGGTAACCCCGATGCGCCGCCGTGGATACGGTCGAAGTCCGGTATCTGAGCGCGACAACGAGGACATTTGACCGATGGTGACCACCCGCCCCACGAAAGCAGAGCTCAAACGTGCCCGCGCCGAAGCCGCCAAAGCGGCGTTGGCCCGAGCGCAGCGACGCGCACGCACCATCCGGATCGCCGTGTGGTCAGGGGTCGCCGTCGTTGTCGTCGCCGCCGTTGTCGTGGCAGCGGTCGCGCTGAACCGATCCGGTACCGCGACGACCGGCAACGCCGCACCCGCCCCGGTCGCGAGCGCGACGACACCGGCCAGCGGCGCCACCGGACGTACCACCAACCCACCGTGGAACGCGCCAACCGATGTCTCTGCTGCGGTGGCCGCCGCCGGGCTGCCCATGCTCGGTGAGGAGGGCACCGCCCTGCACATCCACGCCCACCTCGACGTCATCATCAACGGGACCCCCGCACAGGTACCGGCGGACATCGGCGTCGACGACGCGCACCAGAAGATCAGCCCGCTGCACACCCACGACACCACCGGGGTCATCCACATCGAGTCCCCGGACAAGTCCGCGACGTTCAGCCTCGGTCAGTTCTTCACCGAGTGGCAGGTCTCCCTCGGCACCGACCACATCGGCGGCCTGTCCGCCGACAGCACCCACCACCTGGCTGTGTACGTCAACGGAACCCCACGCACCGGCGACCCGATGAGTATCGCGCTCGCCGCGCACGACGAGATCGCGATCGTCTACGGCAGCGCGCCGCAGACCGGGGTACCCAGCTCGTACCAGTGGACCAACGGCCTGTAGGTCAGCCGCCGCACCGAAGGCAGCCAAGGGCGCGACGATCGCGGCGGTGGCCGCCGTCGTCGCCCTTTCCGGGGGTCGACGTGCGGTTCGGGATGGTGCAGTGGAGCCCGGACACCAGCCCGGGCCGGCCGTTGGGCGGCGGGTACGACTTCAACTCCAGCCAGTTCCGGGGCCACTGCCCGGCTGTCGGCGGTGGGTTACCGTTCGGGATCGCGTAGTGAGGTTGGGGAGAGGAACGGCTGGAGTGGGCCGTCGTCGACGATGCCCGGCAGCCGCCGGGCCATCCCGGCGAGGAGGTCGGCGACCTGGACCCGCGGATCGTCTCGGGAGTCGACCATCACCAGCCCGGCCAGCGGTGACACCCCCGCGGGCGACACTCCAGCCTTGTCGGCACCGACCGGTGATCCGGCGCTGTCGGCCAGTACCTGCTGGAGGCGGCTCAACCGGCCGGCCGTGAGGGCGCTCTGCTCGTCGTGGATCACCAGCACCTGCCGCTGTCCGCCGCTCCAGAACAAGACGGTTTCGGCCAGCGCGGGCAGCATCGGCTCCAGCGGTGGCGGGATCGACCGGTCATGGTTGCTGAGCCTGGTCAGGACAGCCCGCACCCGGGTCTGGTCGAGCCCGTCGAGGACAGCCTCGGCCTGCGCGCCGAGTCCGTCTCGTACCAGCGCATCCCGCGCCTGGAAGAACCGCTCCAAGGCCGGCAGATCCGGCCGATGCCGCCGCTTGATCCGGACCAGCTCGACGAAGGCCGCGAGGAAGGCACCCCAGTCGCAACCAGCCGGGCGTCTGGCCCGGTACAAGGCGAGGGCGGCCGGACGGTTGTCCTGGGTCAGTCGGGTTCCGGCCGCGTAGGACGGCTCGGCCAGGAAGAGGTCGACGACGCGGGTGACCAGGAAGTACTCCTTGTCGACCAGGTGGACGTGCGCCCGGCCGCTTAGCGCCGTCAGGAACCACGCCAGCGCCTCACCAGCTTTCGGGCTGCGGAGGAACTGCCCGGACTTGAACTCGTTCGGTGAGCACCGGAACCCGGACCGCAGCGCCGCGATCAGTTCGACCGCCTCGTCGACGCGTAGGTCGACACTCGCGTGCGTGATCACCGGGGTGGCCGGCTGGAGCAGATTGGTGCCGGAGAATCCGGACTCGTCACAGGCGATCTCCACGACTGCGCCGGTCACCGCAGCCGCCGGCGGCAGCCCGCCCTGAAGCGGCAACCTCATCCCCGATCCCTCGCCATGCCGACCATGCTCGCCCGCCCACCCCCGATCGGCCACCGAATTGCGCCGTTGACCGGATGCCGATCGACGCCGTGCGGGTCGTCGCTACCAGTGGTTCTGCTGGATCAAGCGCACTTGGTTCATGGCGCAGTGTCGCGACCACCGGGCGGGGAACGACAGCAGACTCATCACGTCGCAACGGCATCCCTACGGTTGGCTGGGCGTGGCGTGCCCGCCAGCGCCGTGGCCCGCCGGCGTTGAGATCGCGGGATGCTCGGCGCACGGGCGTCGGCGAGTGCCGCACGACCGGCTGTCGGGCTACGAGAACCACTCCAGTACGAGTCCTGCGACCACGTCCGGCTGTTCAAGGTGCATGAAATGGCCGGCATCGGGCACCACGTCCACCCGGGAGCCGGCGGCCAGGCCGCGCCGGGCGTCGGCGAACATGGCCGGCGGGATACATCCGTCATCTGCTCCGGCCAGCACCAGCATCGGCAGCGCAGCGGGTGCTTCAGTGGTGGTCGCCAGCGGGGCCAGCTGCGGGTCGTGCAACCTACGGTCGAAGTTGGCGCGATAGATCCGCAGCGCGTTGACGGCCAGCCGCGGATCGCCGTACAGCTGGTGTACCCGGGCCAGATGCGCGCCAAGGTCGGTCAGACCCGGCGACCACGTGGCCCACAGGTAGTCCACCAGACTGCGGTCGGCAGCCAGCACGGCCTCCGCCACATCCGGTACCTGAAACAGCTAGACGTAAAAGAACCGCCACAGCTGCTCCGGATCACCGAACATGGCACCAAGAGTCGCGGGCGGTGGCACCGCCATGGTGACGGCGTGTCGGACCAGCTGCGGCCAGGCAGCGAGCACCCGACCCACCATGCCCGCCCCGATGTCGTGGCCGATCATGTCCACACCCTCGCCGGACAGCGCCGCCGCGACCGCTGCTGCGTCGGCGGCCAGCGTGAGACCGTCAGCGTAGGTCAGGGCGTCAGCGGTTGCCGGGTGGTGCCCGCGCAGAAACGGCGCAACCACGCGCCGGCCGGCCGCCACCAAACGCTCGGCTAGCGGACCGAACGTGGCCGGATGGTCGGGAAACCCGTGCCAGCAGACGACGACCGGCCCGTCACCGGCGGCCAGCGCCGGGAACACAAGCCGGTCGGTCGCTATCGTGATCTCGGCGAAATCCATCGCCATGATGGTAGCCACCGGCACCCCGTACCGCTCGTCAAGTTCGGGCTCGCCGAACCCAACCGAAAAATGCCCTCACCCGAATCCAGCAGACGCGTTGAACCGCCGGGTTGGAAGGAGCCAGGGAGCACCTGGTCACTACGGGCATTCCCCGGTTTCTGTCGGCGAAGAGACTGAACCGGACGCGGTACCGGCCCCGTGTGTGGTATGTCAGTCGCCACCTACTTGGGGGGAAGGAAACATGAGGGCAGGCAAGGTATTTGTCGCCGCTGCGCTGCTGGGGGTCGCCGGCGCGGCGGTGTTCGCGTTCGCCAAACCGGACGCGGCGTCGTTCAACCCGAAGAAGGTCTCCAACGAGACCGTCATGTCCGCCGCGCCCGCGGCCGACCGCAAGACTCCGTCAGACAAGGTGCAGTTCCACCTCGTTCCGAGCAGCGCCGCACTGGCGAAGTGCATGCCGCACGCCAAGGTGAACATCACCGTCAAGCTGCGTACCGACAAGATCGGCAAGGACATCTTCATCGTCGACGCCAGCGGTCTGCCGGCGAACACCTCCTTCACCACGTTCCTGCTGGAGGTTCCGGGTGCGCCGTTCGGGGCCGCCGAGTATTTCGGCGACGTCGACACCAACAAGTACGGCAAGGCGCACGCGGAATTCGACCTGATCGTTCAGGAGGCGTTCGCCTCGACGCTGGTGGACGGCAAGCGGGTCCGGGTGGACCTCAACCATGTCGGCATGTGGTTCGCCGACCCGACCGCCGACGACTTCTGCCTGGGCAAGAACAGCCCCGTGACGCCGTTCGACGGTGACGGCGAAGCCGGCGTACAGGCGTTCAACTCCAGCAACGCCCTGCCGGGGGCGCCGCTCCCGGCACCGTAAGGAGATAGATGGCCCCGGCCCCAGCCCCGGCGCTTCGGTGGCCGGGGCCGGGGCCGGGGTGACACTCTGCCACGCGAGACCTGTTGACTCAGCGCAGTTTCGACTCGCTCAGCGTGGCCGATATCATCGCGGCCGCCCGGGTCTCCCGGGCCAGCTTCTACTTCTACTTCCCCAGCAAGCAGGCCGTCCTGGCCGAACTCGTGCGCCGGGCGGTCGACCAAGGTCAGCAGGCCGCACGCCCCTGGACCGACGGCGAACCCCGATATTGCGCTGGCAGTTGCCGGCGTTGCCCTACCTGGGAAGCTCGAAGTGCCAGACAATCACGGCAGGTACAGCCCAGGCCGCCCTGGTCGCCTCAGGAATGAGGTCCCGCAACGACCACGGCCACTCGTGCCAGCCGCTGACGGTCAGCTCGGCCGGAGGCGGCGGAGGTAGCGGCACTTCGTGCTGCGGTTCCTCGCAGCGTCGGACCTGCAGCCCGGCCGGGAGCGCGGCGCGCAGGAAGTCGCCAGCGGTGTGCCGGTAGCTCGCGGCCAGACCGGGTTCGTTGTTCGGCCCGAGCGCGTGCGGGACAGAGCCGCGGATCACGATTTCGTGGTGGGCGTCAGAGATGACCAGATGGCCGCCGGGGCGCAGGACCCGGGCGAACTCGGCCATCACCGGTCCCAGCGTTGGCACGTGGGACAGCGCCAGGCCGGACACAACAAGGTCGACGCAGTTGTCGGGCAGGGGTAGCCGGCGCAGGTCGCCGAGGAGGAACTCGCCCGACGGTACGCGGGCGCGGGCCCGGTCGAGCATGTCGGGGGAGCTGTCCACGCCGACCACCCGGTGCCCGCGTCCGGCGAGGTACTCCGCGTACCGGCCGGTGCCGCAGGCCGCGTCCAGAGCATCACCGGATGGCAGCGCGTCGATGATCTGGTGCATGACGGGCTCGTCAGCATCGAACAGACTGTTGCGCGGCTCATCGTAGGTGGCGGCCCAGTGCCGGTACCCGGTCAGCGTGTCGCCGCGCTCGACCATCACTCCGTGATGGTTGGCAAGCGCGTCGGCGGCGAGCAGCCGCCGCACCTCGGCCAGCCGCCGGTCGACGAACTCCTTGTCGAAGTCGCCTGCCCAGGCGCGCAGCAGCGCGACGCCCTCCAGCCCCAACAGGTATGCCAGAGGGTGCTGGTAGATCATGCAGTGACGCTAGCGCACCCATCGCATGTTGATCGACAGATTTTCACGGCTGTGGATCGATGACAGCTACCAGCGTTGGCCGGCATGCGATCGTGGCGCCGCCAGCGTGCATCGTTTTCAGACAATGGCGCAGGGCTCGACCGATGCGCCGGTCTTCGCTTCACCCACGAAGGGTGAAGACTCCCGTGCCGGCGCCGGTCCACGATGGCACGACGGTGGCGGCGCTGCGACGGGAGGGCGCGATGAGCAACGTCCTCGATCGCGTTCGTACCGACGGAATGGTGTGGATTTCCAGCGGCACGTTCTGGATGGGGTCGGACGACCACTACGCGGAGGAGGCACCGGCGCACCCGGTCACGGTGGACGGTTTCTGGATCGACCGGTACGCGATCACCAACCGGGAGTTCGCGCGGTTCGTCCGCAAGACCGGCTACACGACGGTGGCCGAGCGGCAACCGGACGCGGCACAGTATCCAGGCGCCCGGCCCGAGTTGCTCGTCCCGGCATCCAGCGTGTTCATTGCGCCACCGCACCGGGTCGACCTGAGCAACCCGTACAACTGGTGGACCTACGTACCGGGTGCGGACTGGCGGCACCCGCAGGGGCCGGGATCCTCAGTCCGAAACCGGCCCGACCACCCGGTCGTGCGCGTCGCGTGGCAGGACGTGCGGGCGTACGCCGACTGGGTCGGCAAGCAACTGCCGACCGAGGCTGAGTGGGAGTTCGCCGCTCGCGGTGGGCTGGACGGCGCGACGTACGCCTGGGGCGAGGAGTTCACGCCGGACGGCAGGTACCTCGCCAACACCTGGCAGGGCGAGTTCCCGATCCACAACACCAGGGCCGACGGCTACGTGGGCACCGCGCCGGTCGGCCGGTACCCACCCAACGGGTACGGCCTCTACGACATGATCGGCAACGTGTGGGAATGGACGGTCGACTGGTACGCCGACCACGCGGCACACGCACACGCCTGCTGCACGGTCGCCAACCCGCGCGGCGGCGACCGGGAGCTCAGCTACGACCCGACCATGCCGGACGTCACGATCCCCCGCAAGGTGATGAAGGGCGGCTCGCACCTGTGCGCCCCCAACTACTGCCGCCGCTACCGGCCGGCCGCCCGGATGCCGCAGGCGGTCGATACCTCCACCGCACACCTCGGGTTCCGCTGCATCCTGCGGGCGCCGGACCCAACCTAGGCCCCGGCCGGTCATGAGCCCGGTTCGGCGCGGTCGGTGAGGTGGATCCCGGCCGCGAACCGGATCAGGTCGGTGTCGCATATCGGGTACGCCGCCGGTACCTGTACCACCAGCGCGGCCTTCCGGTCGTCGACGGCCACGGTCAGCGTCGCTCCGTCCGGGGTGCGCCGGAGCACGCCGCGGTACCGGCCGACGGGCGGCAAGCTGCTGCACGCGGTCCGGCTCGGCGGCCCGGTCGGGCACCTCCGCGAGTACCGCCTCGCTGCTGGCGCGCCGGCGGCGCCAGGAGAGGAACTCGCGCACGATCGCGGTCCGGACGTACGCCTCCGGTGCGTGCATGCGTTCGATCCGCGGCCATCGCCGGTGTACCCGGGCGAGGACCTCCTGGACGAGGTCCTCGGCCAGGTGCGGGTTACCGCACAACACATGCGCGAAGCGCAGCAGCACGGCTCCGCGGGCGACCACGAAGTCGTCGAACCCGTCGGACATGCCTCGCTCCGGTGTCAACAGCTTGCGAAGACGTACGTGGGGGAGCCGGGCGCGGCCGGTCCGTCGGCGGGGGCGTTGGCCGGCGGGGGCGGGTACCCGGCCGAAGAATCCCCCGGCGTGGCCGACCGGGCCGCCTTCGCGGTCCCCACCCCGCCGGGCCTGCCCGATGCCATCCTCGCCGCACTCCTTTGAGGCCGGATTCCGGTTTCACTGGACGAAACGCGGTGGGCGCCCGGATCTGCTGCCTCGCGCGAGCCGTTGTGCCCTGCGTCACGGAGCCGCGCGTAATGGCGGACACGCTGTGCGATTGATCGTTTCGCGACTCCTGGAGGTTGTGGGTGCTGCCCTTCAGGTATGGAGGTACCTCGATGATCACCACGGTCCATGAATACCGCCCGTCCCAGCGCCGGCCGGTCAACCAGGACGTCGGGGTGACCACCGCCGAACCCGAGGACGTCGACCAGCTGGCCCGCGTCCTCGCCGACGCATTCCACCCCTTGACCTTCTCCCGCTTCTTGATTCCCGATGAGGACGACCGGCGCAAGATCTACCCCGAGTACTTCAAGCAGGTCTACGTCCAGCCGGGGATCGCGCGTGGGGTCGTCCACCGTACGGCCGACGGCCTCGGCTGCGCGGTGTGGCTGCCGATGGGAGACGCCGACGAGTACCGCCCGGAAACCGATCCGGACGTCGACACCGCACTCCGGCTGCTGGCCGGCGAATACTACCCGAACTTCGTCGAGTTCGACTGGCTGCTCAACGAGGCACACGCGGCGTACCTCAGCACACCTCACGACTTTCTCGACGTGGTCGCCGCGCATCCGGCGGTACAGCGGCACGGCAACCTGTACCAACTCATGCGGGCCCGGCTGCCACAGCTCGACATGCTGGGCCGCCCGTCATACCTCGAAGCCGCCGAGCCCCACCTCGTACCGGTCTACGAGAAGTTCGGCTATCGCCGAACAGCCGCCGTCATCGAGCTACCCAACGGCCGGATGTACCCGATGTGGCGAGAACCCATGGTTCGGGTACGCACCACCGACGTCAGCTGACCTCCAGGTAGTCCAGGTTGGGGCCGCCGGCCGCGGTGGTGGCGGTGGCGCGCACGGTGTTGAGGCCGGGGTTCAACGGCGCGGAGATGGTGACGGTCTGCCAGGTGGTCCAGGCGCCGGTGGGCGGGAAGGCCACCTCGTCGGCGACGAGGACACCGTTGACGGTGATGTCCATCGGCCGGCTGGCGGTGCTGCCGTTGGCGTACCGGAACTTCAGCGTGGCGCTGCGCGGCCCGGTGGCGTAGCCGGTCCACTGCACGTAGCCGCCGACCAGGTTGTCGTAGTTGACGAAACCGGTGCCGGAGAAGCCGGTGTGGTTGGACTCGGCCACGCCCTGGAAGATCGTCGTGTCCTCGGCCTCGTACCGGATGACCGGCGGCGGGGGCGGCTGAAGCTGTGTCTCCAGGAAGTCGACGTTGGGTCCGCCGCCGGCGGTGGTGGCGGTCGCCCGGATCGTGTTGGTACCCGCGTTCAACGTCACCATGGCCGTCACCGTCTGCCAGGTGCTCCACGCCCCGGTCGGCGGGAAAGCCAGCTCGTCCGCGAACAGAGTGCCGTTGGCGGTGACGTCCATCGGCCGGTTCGCGGTGCTGCCGTTGGCGTACCGGAACGTCAGGGCCGCCGTACCCGCCTGTGCCGCGTTCACCGTCCAGTGCACGTTGCTGCCGACCACGGCGTCGTAGTTGACGTAGCCGGTCCCGGAGAAGCCGGTCACGGTGGACTCCACCACACCCTGGGAGATCGCCGCGTTCTCCGCCTCGTACCGGGTCACCGGCGCCGGGGCGTAGGGGTAGAGCTGGGTCGCCGGCACGATCTGCTGGCCGAGGTTGGCGCTGTACCACAACAGCTTCAGATAAGCCTCGCCGGTCTGCTCGGTGTAGTCCACCCGGATCGCGTACTGCCGCCCAGCCTCCAGGCTGATCGTGCCCCGGTTCACCGCCGCCGAGTGCGGCGTGGTGTTGTCGATGATGAGCTTGCCGTCCACCCACACCCGTACCGTGTCGTCGGAGACGGTGAGGAACGTGTAGGTGTCGGAGTAGGGCGCTTGCACCGAGCCGGTCCAGCGCGCCGAGAAGTTGTCGGCCGGGATGGACGGGTCCGGGGAGCCCTGGAACCGCCAGGCGAAGTTGAGCGTCGGGTCGGTACGGGTCACCGCCGGGGTACCGCTGAACGAGGTGTTGGTCCAGTACTGGGCCGCAAGTCCGGTACCGACGCCGGGAATCCGCGGCTGGGTGGCGATGGACACCTCGATCACCGTCGCGATGCCGTTGGTTGCTGAACCGGACGGGATGACATCGAACCCGCCGCCCGCGGCCCGCCAGGTCACCGCCTGGCTGCTGCCCAGCACCCGGGCCGAGGTGATCTGGAACGGGTCGAGCACCTGAAGGTGCACCGGATTGCCCGCTCCCGGCCAGGAGTACACCGACAGGTACAGCTTGTTGCCCACCCGGCTGACCGCGCCCCAGCTCGGGTCGGCCACCACACCGGGCCGGCTGGCGTTGTACACCGCTGCGCCCTGGCCGTTGCCGGCCAGCCACGACCCCATCGCGCGCAGCTGGTCCGCCGACCCGGTGGGTACCCGGCCGAGGCTGTCCGGGCCGATGTTGAGCAGGTAGTTGCCGCTGCGACCGGCGATGTCCAGCAGGTTGCGGGTCAGTGTGCTGGCCGACTTCCAGTTCGTGTCGTACCGGGCGAAGCCCCAGTGCCCGTTGATCGTCATGCACGACTCCCACGGCTGCCCCTCGACCTGGTCCGCCGGGATCTGCTGCTCCGGCGTGCCGAAGTCGCCGTCGACCACGCGCCGCTTGCCCGCCCGGTTGTTGACCACCAGGGTCGGATCGAGCGAGTGCAGGTAATCCTGCAACTGCTCGCCGTCGCGCTCGGACCAGTTGTTGGTCGGGTTGGTGGTGGTCCACTCGCCGTCGAACCACAGCAGCGCCGGGTGGTAGTTGTCGACCAGTTCCTTGAGCTGCGCGTACATCCGGGTCTTGTACGCGGCGAAGTTGGTCTCGAAGTCGGGGTCGTGCCAGTCCCAGATCGAGTAGTAGAGGCCGAACTTGACCCCCTGCCGGTCAGCCTCGGCCTTCATCTCGGCCAGGATGTCGCGGGTCTTGTCGAACGAGGAGTGGTCCCGCAGGTTCCACGCGTTGACCTTGGTGGGCCACATGGCATAGCCGTCGTGGTGCTTCGAGGTCATGACGATGTACCGCTGGCCGGCGTCCTTGGCCAGTTGCACGATCGCCGGCGCGCTGAACTGGGCCGGGTTGAACTGCTGGGCGAAGCCCTCGTACTGGCTCATCGGGATGTCGCACTGGCGTTTGATCCACTCCGCGCTCCGGCAGACCGTACCGTCCGACCGGGTGTACTCGCCCTCGAGGTTCGAGTAGTCACCGAAGTGGATGAACATGCCGAACCGGTCGTTGCGCCACCAGGAGGTACGGGCCGAGGTGAACGAGTCGTCCACGGCGTAGTTGGTACCCGCGCCCGCCGCCGCCGACCCGGCCGTCGCGATGCCGGCCGCCGCGACCGCGGCGATCAGCGCCATGGTCGCGAGCACGGCGGTGCGCAGCCCGCGCCGGCGGGTGGACCAGATCACGCGTGTGCTGAGCATCTACCCAACTGCCTTTCCGTACGGCGTTACGCGAGCAGGACGAGGGACCAGCGTTGGCTGGCGGCGGTGGTGCAGGTGTTCTGGACGAGGGCGGTGCCGTTGGTGGTGGATCCGCCGGCGACGTCGAGGCACTTGCCGCTGTGTACCGCGGTGAGGGTGTATCCGCCACCGCTTGCCGGGGTCACCCGCCACTGCTGGTTGGTGGCGCCGCTACAGGTCCACTGGATGATCTGGGCGCCGTCGGCGGTGGACCGGCCGCTGACGTCGAGGCACTTGCCGCTGTGCACGGCGGTGAGCGTCCAGGTGCCGCCCGCGCCGGCGGTCAGCCGCCATTGCTGGTTGGTGGCGCCGCTTGACGTCCACTGGATGACCTTGGCGCCGTCCGCGGTGGATGCGCCGGAGACGTCCGCGTTGCGGTCACTGTTGGCGTTGGCCAGGAAATAGCTGTGGCCGGTACGTGGCGGCGGCGAGCTGACCGTGGTATCGCAGTCCAGCCGCGCGTCGGCCCAGTCGGCGTGGTCCTTGCCCACGCCGTCGCCAGCGTCAGCGACCACGAGGTCGACCTGGCGCGCACCGGTGACGTCGGCGGTGAGCGCCTGCGCGGGCGAGGTTCCGGTCAGCGTCGCGGTCCGGGCCACCTCGATGCCGTCGGCGTATACCGCGAACGTCACCGAACCCGACCCGGCGGTCTCGTCGTCGACGCCGACGGTCGCGCTGAACGTGGTGCAGTGCCGGCCGGTGTAGACGGAGACGTCGCTGGCGGCGTGGGTACCCAGCCCCTTGGCGAAGGGAGTGCCGCGCAGGCTGAGCGGGTGGCCGTCGCCGGGCTGGGACTCGCCGACCGAGCGGTCCCGCTCGACCGGGCCCCAGCCGTTCTGCGGCGCGGCGAGGAAGGGCAGGTCGCTGACCTGGACCGGGCTGGTCGGCGCGACCGCGGCCGGCGCGCCGTAGCGGGCCGGATCGTAGCCCGGGCTGGTGACCGCGCCGACGTCCACGCCCCCGGCGAACGTGCCCAGCGTGGTCAGCTGGACGCTGCCCAGCCCGGCGGTCGACCCGTCCCGGGACCACACGGCGATCGCGATCGTGTTGGTACCGCGCGGGTTGATGATCCCTTCCGGGATCGGGAAGACGTGCTGTGGGCCGACATCGTTGGCGTACCGGCCGAGCTGCCAGCCGTTGACGAACAGCAGGGCACGGTAGCGGCGCGCCGGGTCGTCGGTGATGGTCAGGGCGAGCGGGGTGTCCTGCCCGGCCGGCAGATCCAGGGTCACGGTGTCGCGATACCAGCCGACCCCGGCGGTACCGCTGCTGTGCGGCAGCGTCACCGACGACCAGGTGGAGTCCGGGAAGCCGGGCAACGACCAGCCGGCTCGTTCGCCGCCCAGGCCGCCGTTGTTCAGCGGGCCGCGTACCGGGTCGATCGGGGTCTGGCCGTCGCGGGCGCCCTGGATCCGCCAGTCGATGGTGCCGGTGGCGCCGGTGACGGCGGCCGCGGTGAGCCCGCGCGCCTGCTTGTGGTTGTCGTCGGCCCGGAAGTCCTCGTTGTGCCCGACGTTGTCGACCAGCACCGCGAGCACGTTGTCGCGGCCCGGCCGGACCAGCCCGGCCGGGACGGCGAATGTCGTGGTGGTGGCGCTCGCGCCGCCGGTTCCGCTGCCCAGGTAGGTCCCGTTGAGCCAGGCGGCGTAGAGGCCGGAGACCCCGGTCAGCGCGGTCAGCGAGACCTGCGTCTCGGTGCCGACGCCGGTGAAATGCCCGCGGTACCAGACGTTGCCGTGCTGGTACCCGTAGCCGTCGACGGTCAGCCCGTGCAGGCCCCGTACCCAGGCCGAGTCGTCGAAGCTGAGGTTCTTCTCGGCGGTGTCGGTGTGGTACCGCCAGGTCAGCGCGGGCAGCGTCACCGGTTGCGGCCCGCCGACGCTGCCGGTGAGGCTGCCTGAGGACGTCGGCGACACCGTGACCGGGATCCCGTTCCACGTCACCGCCGTGGCGCCGCCCGCCCACACCTCAAGGGTTCCCGCCGCTGCCGTGTCACCGGTCAACGCGACGGTGCCGCCGCTGACGGCCGCGGTACGCACCAGATGCGGTCCGCGGGCCAGCACCGGGCCGGCGGCGGTGTCGTACCGCCAGAACTGCGCCGCGCCCGCGTCCGAGGTGAGGACCAGCTCCAGCGGCCGGGCCGCGCCGCCGCCCGAGATCAGGACCCGGGCTCCGGTCGTGTGGTCGTAGTTCAGCCGCAGGTCGCCGCGAGCGGCGTCCCAGGTGCTGGTGGCGCTACCCGACTGCACAGTGACGGTCGGCCGGCTGGCGTACCGCAGCACGGTCTCGCCACCCTGCCCGGTGCGCCCGTACAGCACCGCCACGTCCTGCCCGCCGACCGTCGCATGGGTCAGGATCTCCGACGTCGAGTAGACCAGGTGCGCGGCGCCCATCGCGTAGTTGGCCACGTACAGCTTCGAGTCCCGGCCGGCCAGCCGGATGGTGCCCTGCTGCGGCACCGTCGGGTACGCGCCGTCCGGGGTGCTGATCCCGATGGTGGTGCTGTCGTCCGAGGTGGACGTGACGTCCTCGTGGCGCAGCACCACGAACTGGGTCTGGCTGTCCGGGTTGACCCGGACGTCGGCGTGGATGGCCGGGTTGGCCGGACCGGAGGCGAGCGTACCGGCGTCGGTCCTGGCCAGCGGTCGCACCGCGTTGACCAGGTAGCCCAGCCGCTTCATCTGGTCGTACTTGGCACCCAGCCGGCGGGCCTCGTCGATCGGCGCGCCGTAGTCGTAGGAGCTGTACACCTTGGCCGGGTCGGCCAGCCAGCCCCAGGACGTACCGCCGTAGGTCATGTAGAAGTTGGCGATGGAAGCACCCTGGCCGATCACGTTCTTGAAGAAGACGTTCTCGTACTGGTCGTTGGTCAGCTGCCGGCAGTTGTCGTACCCGGAGCCGCCCCACGGGTCGAAGGAGCCGCTGCCGAACTCCCACAGTGCCAGCGGCCGGTCCGGGTTCGGGCGGGAGAAGCTCTGCAGCCCGCGCCACTGGGTGGGGTTGGCGCAGTTGAAGCCCTGCGGGTAGCGGTCCCAGCCGGGCAGGTCCGGCGCGCCCACCCCGGTGCCGAACGAGGCGTTGTGGTTGCCGGTGGTCGGCACGGTGATGCCGTCGGCCCGCACCTGGTCGATCAGTGCCTGCATGTAGCCGGACCGGGTGGTGTCGTACAGCTCGTTCTCGATCTGGTACAGCAGCACCGTCCCGGTACCCGTCGTATATTGATGCGCCGCGATGTGCGCGTCCACCCGGCGCAGCCAGTCCCGGGCCGCGGCCAGGAAGTCCGGCGCGCTACTACGGGCCAGCCCGGACTGGGTGACCAGCCAGGCCGGGAAGCCGCCCGTGTCGGTCTCCGCGTTGATGTACGGCCCCGGCCGGGCGATCACGTAGATACCGACCTCGGCCGCGATGTCGAGCAGCAGGTCGATGTCGCGCACCCCGGTGAAGTCATAGACACCCGGGGCCGGCGAATGGTAGCCCCAGTCGAAGTAGACGGACACCGTGTTGAACCCGGCCGCCTTCATCTTCTGCAACGCGTCCCGCCACAGCGCAGGGCTGGGCAGCCGCCAGTAGTGGAGCTCCCCGGACCAGACGAACAGCCGCTGGCCGTCGACGATCAACGAGTAGTGGTCGTACCCGACCGTGTGGACCGCCGCACGCGCCGGGGGAGGTGCCGGCGGGGCTACCACCAGTCCCAGCGCGAGCAGCGCGGCCGCGAGGAGCGTGCGCCACCGCGGACCGGCGGGCACCTTGCCGTAGCGGTCGGGCGGACTCGTCCGCGCCGCTGGCTGCGATCCTGGCACATCGGCCTCCACTCACATCGAACCGATCCGATGTCTATCCGGCTCGGGCGCCGGAGTCAACTGGTAGCGCGCGGGGGATCTGGTTGTCGCCGTCTGCCGGGAGATGCCGGCACTTCCAGCGACCCTGGGCCTGCCGTTGAGGTGTGTTGCCCGGCGTCGGCGCGGCGCCTGACCTCAGTGGCTACCATGCGCCCGTGATGGTCCCCATTGTGGCCGCCGCTGCCCTCGCCGGCGCCTGCTGGGGAGTCGTGCTGCCCGGACTGGTCGATCGATATGCCGTCGAGTGGCCAGAGGGCGTGCCACGGCCGCCCTGGCGGACTGCCTGCGACCAGTGCGGCGCGGCCCGGCCCGGGTGGTGGCGCTCGTCGGGCGGGTGCCCGGCGTGCGGCTGGCGGCGGGGCCCGAGTCGTTGGATCACGGTGCCACTGTCCGCGCTCACGTGGATCGTCGTCACCGCGGCCGTCGGCCCCTCGGCGGCGCTATCGGCGTTCCTGCTGCTCGCCGCGCTCGCCGTGCCTCTGGCGCTGATCGACCTGCAGGTGCTGCGGCTCCCCGATCCGTTGCTGGGCACGGCGTTCCTCGGTGGGGCGCTGCTGCTGGCGATCGCGGCGGTCACGACCGGGCAGGCCGACCGTCTGCTGCGAGCCGGCTACGCGGCGTTGGCCTGCGGCCTTGTGTACCTGGTGGTGGCGCTCGTGCCACGGTCGCAGCTCGGGTTCGGCGATGTGAAGCTCGGCGCGGTCCTCGGCCTGTACCTCGGCTGGTCGGGTTGGTTCGCGGTGGCGGCCGCGGTTGTCCTCGCCCCGTTGGCGAACCTACCCCTGATCGTCGGCCTGCTCGTGACGCACCGCGCGGGGCGCAAGACATCCGTTCCGTACGGTCCGGCGATGCTCGGCGCGGCGATGGCGGCCTTGGTTCTCGCCGCATTGCGACAGGCCTGACCGGCTCGATTCTCTTCCGCCGAACGGCTCGGGTATTTGTCACCCTCGCTGGCGATCATCCGTATCCGTATTCACCCCGTGACCGAATGACAACAGCGGGAAAGGCGTAAAGACTCGCTGCGATCCAACTCGTACCACTCATCGTCGCGGACGCCGCGACCTACCTCGGGAGCACAGCACGATGCGTGAGTCGGTCAACCGAATGCTGGCCTGGTACCTGAGCTACGACCTCGCGGGACGCACCCGTGACTGGCTCAACCGTGACCGGGGCGCCAACGCGGTCGAGTACACCCTGATCCTCGTCGCGGTCGCCGGCGGAATCGTCCTTCTGGTCATCACCCTCGGCAACAGGATCCAGAATCTTTTCCAGAACACCTGTACGAAGATCAACGGCGGCAACGCCTGCTAGTGGTAGCGCAGATGTGTCCGCGTATCCGGTCGGCCGCCCCAGCCGGCCGGCCGGATACCCGCACCGGCCGCCAGCGCGACCGCGGGGCGGCGGCGGTTGAGACGGCCATCGTTCTCCCGCTGCTGCTTCTGCTTGTGTTCGGACTCATCGATTTTGGACGGATGCTCAACGCACAGATCACGGTGACCGAGGCGGCGCACGAGGGCGCGCGCGCCGCGGCCCTCGGCAATGATCCGGTGCCGCGGGCCAAGGCGGTGGCCGGCGACCTTGACGTCAACGTCGACCCAGGGGCCCCGTGCACCGGGGACCCGACCCGGGACGCGCAGGTCAAGGTCGCTCACGTATTTACCTTCGTCACGCCGTTGGGGGCGCTGGCCGGACTGTTCGGCGGCACGGGGCCGGACAGCGCGATCACGCTGACAGTTCGCGGAGTGATGCCGTGCCAGTAGTCGGACCGCCGATCAGCATGCGTCGGTTGCGCGCCCGGCTCGCCGGGCACGGTCGCGGTGACCGCGGCGCGATCGCGGTGATCGTCGCGCTGCTGCTTGGCTCGGGCGTGCTGCTGGGCATGGCGGCCATGGTGGTTGACCTCGGCAACATCTACGTCGAGCGCGAGCAACTGCAAAGCGGTGCCGACGCCGGTGCCGTCAAGATCGCGCAGAGCTGCGCGACGGACCCGTCCGGGTGTGCGTCCTCGGCCTTGGACATCGCCCGCACGTACGCCGACCGTAACTCGGGCCGCGGCAGCGCCGGGGTCAGCGTCTGCGGCCGTGGCCGCGAACTGACGGACTGCCCGGCACCGTCGGGCGCGTTGAGCGACTGCATCGGTGCGGCGCCGGCTTCCGGCAACTACGTCGAGGTACGCACGAGCACGCTGCTCCCGGACGGATCCACCGCGCTTCCACCCGCATTCGCGCAGGCGATCGTCGGCGGCTACCGGGGCCCGACCGTCGCGGCATGTGCCCGCGCGGCGTGGGGAACGCCAAGCAGTGCACAGCTGGCAATGGCGATTTCGCTGTGTGAATGGAACACCTACACGACCAACGGCACGTCGTTCCCGAACCCTCCGGTCGAGCAGGTCATCGATCTGCACAAGGACACGGACAGCGGTACCTGCCAGCCGGCGGGCCCCGCTGGTGGGTTCGGATGGCTGGACGACCCGAAAGGTGACTGTCGTACCCCGGTTGTCGCCAACGGCACCTACCAGGGCGACCCGGGCGACAACGTGTCACCAGGCTGCCGAGAGCTGCTGAGTGGGTTTTCCAGCCGGCCCGTGCTCATGCCGATCTACAACGCGGTCAGGGGGCAGGGAAGTGACCTCACCTACACGCTGGCCGGCTTCGCGGCGTTCGTCGTCACCGGTTGGCAGCTGCCGGGCTTCGTCGCCTCCTCAACGCTGACCGGGAGGTCGGCGTGCGACGACTCCAACGCGTGCATCTT
>WNGE01022669.1_pt1 | contig 19046 bp, 17 predicted proteins | sample 5400651 | NCBI WGS metagenome assembly WNGE01 (sample SAMN13153370, study PRJNA577476) | soil metagenome | isolation source: 60 cm soil or saprolite under grassland replicate 2 | place: USA:California | collected 2016-06-15
AAGGCTCGTTGCGTCGTTTGCAACCGCTTGACTCGAGAGACCACGTGCTCAGAGAACTATTGCAGTACCTGCGGGCCGACGAACATACTATCGTGGGATTGGATTTCGCTTTCTCGTTCCCGTGCTGGTTTTGCCGCGAGCACTCTGCTTCTAGCGCCGCGCAGATGTGGCAGGTCGTAGACGAGGAAGGAGAACGCTGGCTTCGAGAATGTAGTTGGCCGTTCTGGGGACGCCCAGGCAAGCAGAAACCGACCCTCGACGCGCACTTCCGCAGAACCGAGGAGCACATTGGCGGCGCGAACAGCATCAAGCCTAAGTCGACGTTTCAGATCGGGGGTGCGGGAGCCGTCGGTACCGGCACGATCCGTGGAATGCCGTTTCTGCCCCGACTTCGTGAAGAAGGGTTCGCTGTCTGGCCCTTCGACGACCCGAGACAGCAGATGGTCGTTGAGATCTACCCACGATCTCTTACAGGCTCAGTCGTGAAGAGTTCCGAGGCCGCCAGAGCAGAGTATTTCCGCTGGTGGCGTCTACCGGAAGGCTTCGCGTCGAAGGCTATTGGCTCCGAAGACGCGTTTGACGCTGCCGTGTCGGCGTTGGTCATGGACACACATTGCGAGCAGTTTCCGAGGTTACTCTCGGGCCACGTGCTGAGCAGGATCGAAGGTGAGATCTGGGCGCCGTGTCGGCAGGCCACCTAACAACACGTTCGACCGGGCCGCAGAGTCGCGTTCGCTCGCCGCGGCTGGTCAACGTGAGCGTTATGCGTACCGACGTCCGGCTTGCAGCTCGAGGATGAGGAGCGGAGAATGCGGGTATGAGCACGGTACTCAAGGACGTTCTTTCCCTTAGTCCCGCGGGCCGTCTACAGTTGCTCGAGGAAATCTGGGACAGCCTAGCCGCTACACCCGGGGCCATCCCGCTGACCGATGCCCAGCGCAAGGAGCTGGCGAGGCGTCGGCGGGCGCATGCCCGTAACCCTCGGGCAGCGAAGTCGTGGGAGGAGGTACGGGCCAAGCTCGTACGCCGCAGGTAAGGCGACTTCGTCTCACTCCGGAGGCGGGCTTGATCTGCACGAGGCGCACGCCTGGTACCACAGGCAGAGCCATGGGCGCGCAGAGCAGTTTCTAGACATCTCCTGTGAGTGATGAGTAGTTGGTTCAACCCCAAGACAGAGAAGCGCAGGAGCCCGATCGAGGGCCGCGGACTCTTCGCGCGCGTGGCGATCTCGGCAGGAGAAATCGTTGCGGTCAAGGGCGGCGCCATAATGGACCGCGCGACTTTCGAGCGCGTCCGCAATGACGTCTCGCCCGCTGAGATCCAGATCGAGAACGATCTCTACATCGCGCCTCGCTCGGCAGCAGAGGTCGAAGCGAACCTACTCTGCCTGAATCACTCCTGCGACCCGAACGTCGGCGTTCGCGGGCAGATCACCTTCGTGGCGATGCACGACATCCCCGCGGGTTCCGAACTCACGATCGATTACGCGATGATCGACGGCGATCCCGCTGAGCGTATGGAGTGTTCCTGCGGCGCTGCTGAATGCCGGCGTGTGATCACCGGCAGTGACTGGCGCGCGCCCGAGCTTCAGGGCCGCTACGCGGGTTACTTCTCCCGGTACATTGAGGAGCGGTTCGCTGGCGACGGCGTATAGCTCGCGTTTGCAGCCGACGCTCGCTCCGCCCGCGCGGCTGAAACGCAGGGCAGGCGAGTACCGCGATCCCAAGGAGAGTGAAGGATGTCAAGCGCAGCGCAGATCGAGCTTGGTTCGGTGGTCTCGCTCTGGCGATATCCGGTGAAGTCGATGATGGGCGAGGAGCTGAACGCCACCGAGGTCACGGAACGGGGGCTGCTCGGGGATCGGGCGTACGCCCTCGTCGACACCTCCGACGGGAAAGCGGCGACCGCCAAGAACCCGCGAAAATGGCCGCGTCTCTTCGATTTCCGCGCCACCTTCGTCGAGCCGGCGTATCCGGCCGCGAAAGTCCCTCCGGTCCGGATCGCCCTCCCCGATGGCACCACGGTCACCAGTGACCAGGGTGATCTCGACCAGATCCTCTCGAAGGCGCTCAACCGTGAGGTGACGTTTCGCCGAGCCCAGCACGGCGCGGTCGATGCCGAGGAGTACTGGCCGGACATGGAAGGCCTCGACCACCGGGACACGGTCACCGATTTCACGCTACCGGAAGGGACATTCTTCGACGTTGCCATGGTTCATCTATTGACCACGGCCACCCTCGATCGCCTGCGTGAGCTGTATCCGCAAGGCCGGTTCGAGGTTCGGCGGTTTCGTCCAAACATCGTGGTCCAGCTCGCCTCGGGCGAGAAGGGTTTTGCGGAGAATGCCTGGGTCGGCCACGCGCTCGCCATCGGGACGGCCGTGCGCCTGAACATCACCGGTCCTTGCGGGCGTTGCGTGATGACCACTCTCGCGCAAGGCGATCTCTCGAGGGATCCGGGAATCCTGCGCACGGCAGCCCAGCATAACCAGGTCAACGTCGGCGTGTATGCCGCCGTGGCGCGCGGCGGCACGATCCGTCGTGGTGATCCGGTCAGGCTCGAGTGACGCCTGACCGGGATTTACCTCGCTCCCATGTCCGAGCTAGCCGCGTCGTCGTTTTCGGATTAGAAGGGAGTGACGGACGGCTGAGGGAGGAGGGCTGACCCATGTGCGGGATCACGGGGTACTTCGACAAGTCGGGCGCGCTCGCGCCCATCGGGACGACGCTGCTCGGCATGCTGAGCGCGCTCGGGCGCCGCGGGCCCGATTCGGCGGGCGTGGCCGTGTGGGGCGAGGCGGTGGACGGTCTCGTCGTCCGGGTGGCGCTGGCCGAGGGGCCGGACGTGATCGCGCGCGGCCGCGAGCTCGTGCGGCGCGCGCGCAGGCTCGCCCGGGTCCGCGGGGTGGTGGCGCGGGGCCCGTCCCTGCGCTTCGAGATCGCGAAGGTCCACGCGGAGGCGGTCGTGGCCGCTCTCGAGACAGACCCTGGCGTCGAGGTGGTCAGCCTCGGTCAGCGGCTCGAGATCGTCAAGAACGTGGGCCCGCCGAGGAACCTCGATACCGCGTTCGCGGCCTCGACGCTCACGGGGACGCACGGGATCGGCCATACCCGCCTCTCCACCGAGAGCCGGGTCGATCTCTCCCACTCGCAGCCGTTCTGGGCCCGCGGCGTTCCGGACCTCGCCGTCGTCCACAACGGGCACATCACGAGCTATCACCGGCTGCGGAGGATCTACGAGCAGGACGGCGTGCGCTTCTACACGGACAACGACTCCGAGGTGATCGGCGTGTACCTCGCGCGGAAGCTGCGCGAGGGCGCCTCGCTGCGTGAGGCGCTCCTGGCCTCCGTGCGCGAGCTCGACGGGAGCTTCAGCTACCTGGCGGCGACGGCGGACACGATCGGGTTCGCCAAGGACCCGTACTGTCTCAAGCCGCTCCTCGTCGCCGAGACCGAGCGCGCCGTCGCCATCGCCAACGAGGAAATCGCGCTGCTCGCCGCGCTCGGCGGCGGCTACCGGGCGCGGGAGGCGGGGGCGGGCGAGGTCGTGACGTGGGAGGTCCCGCGGCGGCCGGGCGCGCGCCCCCGGCGCCGGCCGCGGGCGGCCTGACATGCGCCCCGTCAACTGTGACGAGCTCTCCGTCCGGCAGATCAACGAGACGATCCACCGCGCCATCGCCGAAGGCGAGCGTGAGATCAGCCTCCGCCGGCCCGGCGCTCGCCACAACCTGGCCGTCGCCGTGCTGCACGACGTCCGGATCGTGATCGACGGCCCGGTCGGCTACTACTGCGGGGGGATGAGCGACGGCGTGCGCCTGGAGATCCACGGCTCGGCGGGGTGGGGCGCCGCCGAGTGCCTCCTGTCGGGGAGCGTCGTCATCGACGGCAACGCCGGCAACGGCGCGGCGGCGTCGATCCGCGGCGGCACCGTCGTCGTCAAGGGCGACGCGGCCGCCCGGGCGGGGATCGCCATGAAGGGCGGCCTCCTGGTGATCGGCGGCGACACCGGCTACATGACCGGCTTCATGATGCAGCGCGGGCGGATCATCGTCTGCGGCAACGCCGGCCCCGCGCTCGCCGACTCCATGTACGAGGGCGTCGTCTACGTCGGCGGCGAGATCGCCGAGCTGGGCAACGACACGGTTGTCACCGACGCGAGCCCGGAGGAGCTGGCCGACATCCACGCCACGCTCGAGCGGTACGCCCTGAAGGGGCCGGACGCCTTCCGCAAGGTCGTCTCGGGGCGCAAGCTCTGGAACTACGACAGGAAGGAGCTCGACGCATGGAAGGCGGCCTTCTGAGCGCGCGCTCCCTAGCCTCCCGCCATGGCCCCCACGACCAGAAAGGGCTCGGCCCCCGTCGCGACCGCGTCGGGCAACGGGGCGTCCGGCGGTTCGTGGGACAGGTCCTGCTCGCAGGCGAAGAACCTCACGAAGGCTCGGCGCTCGTGCGTGACGTGGTCGCGGATCGTCCCGCGCAGCACCGGGTAGCCGGCCTCGAGCGCGTCGAGGACCGAGCGCTGCGTGGCCTGCCCCGCGACGTCGAGCTTCACCTCGCCGTCGACCCGCGCGAGCGTCCGCAGATGCGCCGGCAGCACGACGCGGATCATGGCAGCGTCTGGACTTCCACGGACACCACGGCCGGAAGATCGCGGACGATGGGCGCCCAGCTGTCTCCGGCATCGGCCGATGCGTACACCTGCCCGCCGGTGGTGCCGAAGTACACGCCGCACGGCTCGAGCGCGTCGACGGCCATCGCGTCGCGCAGCACGTTGACGTAGCAGTCGCGCTGCGGCAGACCCTTCGTGAGCGCCTCCCACTCGTGTCCGCCCGTCCGGCTGCGGTACACGCGCAGCCTTCCCTCGGGCGGATAGTGCTCCGAGTCGCTCTTGATCGGGACGACGTAAATGGTCTCCGGCTCGTGCGCGTGCACGTCGATCGGGAACCCGAAGTCGGTCGGCAAGTTCCCGCTGACCTCCCGCCACGACTCGCCGGCGTCGTCGCTGCGCATGACGTCCCAGTGCTTCTGCATGAACAGCACGCCCGGACGCGACCGGTGCATCGCGATGCGGTGAACGCAGTGGCCGACCTCGGCGTTCGGGTCGGGGATGCCTTCGGATCGCAGGCCGCGGTTCACCGGACGCCACGTCTGGCCGGCGTCGTCGGTCCGGAACACGCCCGCCGCCGAGATGGCGATGAAGATCCGCTCGGGATGGCTCGGATCCAGAAGGATCGTGTGCAGGCACATCCCGCCGGCGCCCGGCTGCCAGGAGGACGCCGAGGCGTGGCCGCGCAGCCCCGGGAGCTCCTGCCACGTCTGCCCGCCGTCGGTCGACCGGAACAAGGCGGCGTCCTCGACGCCGGCGTAGACCGTGTCCGGATCGGTCAGGGACGGTTCGAGGTGCCAGACGCGGGCGAACTCCCACGGGTGAGGCGTGCCGTCGTACCACTGGTGAGTGCCGGTGACGCCGTCGTACACGAACTTGTTCCCCACCGGCTCCCAGCTCTTGCCGCCGTCGTTGGAGCGCTGGATCAGCTGCCCGAACCAGCCACTGGACTGCGACGCATACAGCCGATTCGGGTCGGCGGGTGATCCCTTGAGGTGGTAGATCTCCCAGCCCGCGAAGTGGGGGCCGCTGATGTCCCACCGTTCCCGCTTTGCGTCCGACGTGAGCACGAATGCGCCCTTGCGTGTCCCAACCAATAGCCGTACCTCGCTCATCCCCTGCTCCTTTCTGACCCCAAGCGATTCCCGCGAAGCGGCGCCAGCCGCCAGCGGCCGTGGGCGACGAACGCCGCGAGGATCCCCGCCACCAGCGGGATCGGCGCCGGCGCGCCACCGCCACCCGCGGGCGTGAACCCCGTCGCCCCGATCATGATGATCTTCCTTCCCTCACCCCATAGTCGAACGGCGCCGAGCGCGATCGACATGCCAGGCGAAAAAAGGTTGGCGTTGCGGGGGCCCATGGCCGGGCGGCCCGGGGGGCCGGGACCACCGAGGAGGTGTGACCCTCCCCGGCATACTTCTGCGGTACCGATGGCGCGATGCTGAGCCAGCCCCCGCTGTCCACCACGGCGAAAGGCATGCGGATCGTGGCGATGAGCACGGCGGCGGCCGCTCGTGGCACGAGACCCCAGCCAGGGCGCGGGACTTGGGCCCGCCCCCCATCCGGCCGTGGATCCGGGCGCCCGCTCTCTCCTCGCCTATCGAACCTCGACTCACCTTCCGGGGGAGAGCCCGCCTCGTGGCGGTGGAGGCGCGGGTCGGCATCGCGATCGCCGGCTGACCCCGAGCCTCCTTGACCGCGGGCACCGCGGGTCTCGGATACTTCAAGTTCAACAACCGCGGCCATGACGTCGTCGCCGGCCACGGCAAGCTCCTCGCGGGCGCGGCCTTCGAGCGCTTCGGCCAAAGCGTGGAGGACATCCGGGCGATGATCGCGTTCGCCTCCGCGTGCGGCTACGGCAAGGTCGTCCTGGCCGGGCACTCGACCGGCGCCAACAAGGTTCTCCACTACGCGGCGCGCGTCCGAGACCGGCGCGTGACTGCCCTCATCCTGCTCGGTCCGGTCTCCGACATCGCGGGCGAGGCGAAGCACCTCGGCGCGCGGGAGCTCCGCCGGCGCGTGGCCGCCGCCGAGCGGATCGCCCGGCGGGATCCGCAGGCCCTCGTCCCGCGAGCGTGGGGCTTCTGGAGCGCCCGGCGCTACATCAGCCTGTACCGTCCGGGGCAGGACGAGGACGTCTTCCCGTATTATCGGCCGGGCGCCCGGTGGACGGCGCTCCGATCGGTGCCGCTTCCCATTGCGGCGATCATCGGAAGTCGCGACGAGTATCTCGACCGCCCGCCCCGGGAGGTGATCGACGCCTTTCGGCGGAATGCCGTGCGGGCTCGGTCGTTCAGCGGCGTGGTGCTCCGAGGAGCCCGGCACGGCTTTCAGAAGCGCGAGCGCGAGCTGGCGGACGTGATCGTGCGCTGGGTCCGGAATCCCCGCGCCACGATATCGTAGGCCGCCGGGCAGCAGGCGAGCCTGACCGTCACCCCGCGGGCTGGCCTGGTCCATCCACTGAGGCGCGCTCTGCCTCGCGCAAAGGGACTCCCTCTTCCCCCGGAGCGCGCCATAGGACCTTGGTCCCATACCGCGTGTGAAGGGAGCGGGGGATAGTCGATGCAGCGTTGCATGAGAGGGTGCGCGACTTGCGCGGACGGGGGGCCGCGGCGAAGGCCCGCGGCGGGGCGAGGCGTCGCCAAGCGAGGGAGGCCAGGGTGAGAGACCGATTCGCCGGCTGTGTGCTGAAGACGCAGTGGGTCAAGCGACTTGCCCTCTGCTCCGTCTTCCTGACGATCGCTTGCTCCGCCGGGGCGGCGCGGGCGCAGGGCCCGGCGCTGCCGTTGCCGGCCAGCGATCAGCAGCAGCTCACCACCCATCTCGGCGTCGGTGTCGTGGGCGCGGCCTTGCCGAGCGAGCGGATCGCCGACGCGCCGGCGTACTTCCCGCTGCAGGACAAGCTCATGACCTTCCACGTCACGTCGGGGGGAAAGAACGCCGGCACCACGCAAGGGCTCAGCCTGAAGAAGGCGCGGCGTCCGGACGGCGCGCCGGCGTGGCGCTTCCACTTCGCGCCCGCCCTGGCCGCCTTCATCAATCCCACGGCGAACGGCGACCTCATGATGCCGGCGGTGAGCGACTCCGACGAAGGCGTGGTGGTGGTGAGCACGCCGGCGAACCCGTTCGTGTTGACGGGGATGCAGCCCGGCGAGTCGCGGCGCTTCAGCCAGACCGTCTCCGTGAACTACCTCGACGACCCGGCCAAGCGGGACTGGGGCGGAAGGCTGAACGCGACCTACACGTACGTCGGCACCTACCGGGTGACCGTCCCCGCCGGCGCCTTCGACGCCATCCTGATCCGGTTCGCCTACACCGGCAAGGTGGGGCCGGCCGACGTCGTGTACACGGCCTGGTACTTCTTCGCGCGCGGCACCGGCCTCGTCGCGATGGTCAACATGGAGGACGTGTCGGCGTTCTGGATCTTCCACATCGATACGACGACCGGCAAGCTGCTGGCGGTGAAGTGAGGCGCCCGCGGTGAGCGCCTCGGCGTGGTATGGCAGGGTCTCGGCGGCCCTGCTCGCGGTGATCGCCGCCGGCCTGCTCTGTGTCCCGGCCCGGGCCCACGCTCAGCCGAGCGCCGATCAGGTGCTGACGGACATGGGGTTGTCCGCCGCCGACAAGCAGCGCGTCCTGAACGGGGAGTTCGTCACCGCCGATCTGGCGGGGGTATCCGAGCGAGACCTGTCGTTCGCCATCGCCTTCCTGGTCAACAAGACGACGCCGGACGCCATCAGCAAGCAGCTCGTGGCCGGCGACCTCGTCAGCGCCGATGCCCAGGTGCAGGCCCACGGTGAGATCAGCGGCGCCGGAACCCTGGCGGACCTCGCGGGCCTGAAGATCACCGCTGACGAGGCACGGGCGCTGTCGAGCGCCAAGGCCGGCGAGGCCCTGAATTTCAGCGCCGCCGAGATCGCCGCGCTCAAGGCCGCGCCCGGCTCCACCCCGGAAGCCGTTCAGCAAGCGCTGCGGCAGGTGCTGCTGGCCCGCTACCAGGCGTATCGGGCCGCCGGCCTGGCCGGCATCGCCCCCTACGATCGCGGCGGCGGCCGCACCACCGATGTGGCCTCGGACTTGCGCAACGCCAGCGAGGCCGCCAAGGGTCTCGCGAAATACCTGCCCGCCTTCCAGAAAGTCCTCCTCGGCTACCCGAAGGCGACCGCCCCGGAGCTGCGGCAGAACTTCTTCTGGGTGAAGTCCGTCATCCAGGGCAAGCCCACGTACGTCCTGACGCATATCCTTGCCGCTCCCGACGGGGCGGCTCGCGCGGCCGCGCGACGGCAGTACTACGTCAGCACCGGCTACAACGCCGAGCAGTCGGTCGCGGGCTTCTTGCCCGTCCAGGGCGGGACCGTCGTCGTCTTCGCGGGCCATGCCTTCACCGACCAGGTGACCGGATTCGGCGGCTCCATGAAGCGCAGCATCGGCAGCAGCGTCATGGCGAGCAAGATGAAAGAGATCTTCGACGCGGGGCGAAAGAAGGCCGGCCAGTAGCGCCGGGACCGGCGCCGGCTCGACGCCGGTCAATGTCAACCTCAAGCGACAGAAGTAAAAATTGACCGACACGAGAGGAGACAGCTGATGAGCCACGTGCGAAGGATGCGACTTGCCTTGGTAGCGCTGTTCGCTGCCGGGGGGCTGCTGGCGGGGGCGCCGGCCTCGGCCCAGCCGAAGCCGAACATCGTCGTCATCATGGGTGACGACATCGGCATCTGGAACATCGGCGCCTACCACCGCGGCATGATGGCGGGCCGGACGCCGAACCTCGACCGGCTGGCCGCCGAAGGCATGCTGTTCACCGACTACTACGCCGAGGCAAGCTGCACGGCGGGACGTGCCAACTTCATCACCGGTGAGCTGCCGATCCGCACCGGCATGACCACCGTCGGCCAGGCCGGCGCACCCACCGGCCTGCCGGCGGAGGCGGTGACCATCGCGACGGTGCTGAAGTCGATGGGTTACGCCACCGGCCAGTTCGGCAAGAACCACCTGGGCGACCGGAACGAGTTCCTGCCCACGGTGCACGGGTTCGACGAGTTCTTCGGGTATCTCTATCACCTGGACGCCATGGAAGACCCCTGCCACCCGAACTATCCACAAGATTTGAGGGCGCAGGTGGGCCCGCGCAACATGGTCCACTCGTGGGCGACCAACGTGGACGACGCCACCGTGGATCCGCGCTGGGGCAAAGTCGGCAAGCAGAAGATCACGGACGCGGGCGAGCTGTGCCCGAAACGCATGGAAACCGTGGACGACGAGATCCGCGACCTCGCGCTCAAGTTCCTCGACAAGGCCAAGGCCGACAACAAGCCGTTCTTCCTGTGGCTCAATCCGACCCGCATGCACATCGTCACGCACCTGTCGCCGAAGTACCAGGCCATGCGCAACGCGAAGAACGGCTGGTCCATCCATGAAGCCGGCATGGCACAGCTCGACGACGACATCGGGCTCGTGATGAAGAAGCTCAAGGACATGGGGGTGGACAACAACACCATCGTCGTGTTCACCACCGACAACGGCACCGAGGTCTTCACCTGGCCGGACGGCGGACAGACCCCGTTCGCACAGGCCAAGGGGACGGTCATGGAAGGCGGCTTCCGCGCGCCGGCGATGATACGCTGGCCGGGCAAGGTGCCCGCGGGCAAGGTCGAGAATGGCATTATCTCCGGGCTCGATTGGTTCCCCACGTTCGTCGCGGCGGCTGGCAACCCCAACATCGCCGAGGAACTCAAGAAGGGCAAGCAGCTCGGCGACCGCACCTACAAAGTTTACCTCGACGGCTACAACCAGATGGACATGATCACTGGCAAGGGACCGTCGAATCGCCAAGAAATCTGGTATTTCGGGGAAAGCGAGCTCGGTGCCGTGCGCATCGGCGACTACAAGTATCGTTTCATCGACCAGCCCGGCGGCTGGCTGGGTGACAAAACGAAGCCTGACGTGCCCTACCTGATCAACCTTCGCCTCGATCCCTTCGAGCGCACGGGCTGGCCCGATGGCGGGACTAAGACCGGGTCGCAGAATTACTTCCAGTGGTTCCAGTACGAATTCTGGCGCTTCGTGTTTGTCCAGCAGCAGGTGGTGAAACTCGCCATGACCGCCGTCGAGTTCCCGCCGATGCAGAAGGGTGCCAGCTTCAACCTCGATGCGGTGAAAGCGAAGATCGAGGCGGCCAGGGGGGCAATGGGCAAGTAAGCAAACGAAGGCATTTGCTGATCTTCAGGGCGGGCGCTCCTCCGCGATGACGCGAGGCCGGCCAAAGACTGGACAAAGCAAGAGAGGGTCACGATGAAAGCCCTGCGGACGGCAGGCGTTGTGACACTCGTGCTGCTGGCTACGCTGGCCCTGGGGATCGGGCCGGCCCCCGCCCGGACACCGGCCAAGAAGCCCAACGCGATCGTGATCTTCGGCGACGATGTCGGCTGGGGCGACCTTGGTACCTACAGCGGTGGAATGATCGAGTTCCACAGAATCTGGATCGATCAGACTGAAAACCGGCCAGTCGAATGATCGCATCGGGAGGAGAGGGGATGAGCAAGGTCAAGCGCAAGCAGTCGGGCCGCGAGCGCCCCGCCTCGCCGATCGGGCGCCGGGCGTGGCTCGTCGTCGCCACGGTCCTGCTGGCGGCCGGGGTCCTCGCCACCGCCGTCGCTCTTCGGGGAGGACAGTCGCCACAGACGGGCTCGCCTCAGGCGCCCCCCGCCGCCCAGGCGGGCCAGGGGCAGGTGACCGCCGTCGCGGACAACTCGACCTTCGGAAGGCTGAACGGCCGCTGGCTCCGGCCCGACGGTGGGTATGTCCTCGAGATCCGGGGCGCCGACGCCGGCGGCGCGATCGAGGTGACGTATCTCAATCCCCGCCCGATCAACGTCTCCCGGGCGGAGGCCACCCGCGAGGGATCGGCGCTGAAGGTCTTCGTCGAGTTGCGCGCCCCCGGCTACCCCGGCAGCAGGTACACGCTGATCTATGATCCGGAACGCGACCAGCTCGAGGGCGCCTATTTCCAGGCGGTCCTGGAGCAAACCTTTGACGTGTTCTTCACCAGGATCAAGTAGGGCTACCGGCAGCGCCTGTTGGGTAGCGGGACAGGGTCGCGGCTTGGCGCGGCGGGCCGCGCCGGATCGAGCGCGGAGGAAAGCGTGAGCCGCGGTGAAACGGCGTCGAGGCGCCGGTGGTCGGGAGTGCGCCGGGGCGGGAGGCTCGCGCTCCTCGCGATCGTCTGCGTGGCGGCGTCCGGCTGGAGCGCCGAGCCCGGTGGGGAGCCCCCGGCCCTCGTGCCTGCCCTGTCTCCGGAGTTCGGGGCCAGGATTGAAGCGCTTCCAGCCTTCCTCCGGGACACCCGGTTCATCCTGCACCTGCGGACCTTCTATCAGAACGTCGAGACGAAGCCCGGGAAGTACGAGGAGGCGTGGGCGGGCGGCGGCTGGCTCGCCTTGCAGTCCGGATGGCTGTGGGACACCTGGTCGGTCGGCGCCACCGGGTACACCTCGCAGCCTCTCTACGCGCCGGCGAGCCGGGAGGGCACGCTCCTGCTCGAGCCGGACGGGCAGGGCTTCACCGTGCTGGGTGAGGCGTGGGCCAAGCTCAGGTACGAGGACCACGTGCTCACGGGGTACCGGCAGCTCGTCGACCTGGGCTACGTCAACCCGTACGACGGCCGGATGGCGCCCAACACATTCGAAGGCGCCATGCTCACGGGCAAGTTCGGCTGGCTCGAGTACACGGCCGGCTATCTCACCCGGATGAAGCCTCGCGACGAGGACGAGTTCATCAGCATGTCCGAGGCGGCGGGCGCCGGTCGGACGAACGAGGGCGCGGCCCTGGCGGGCCTGCGGCTCCAGCCGTGGAAATCGCTCTGGGTCGAAGCGAACACGGTCTTCGCGGTGGATACGTTCAACACCGCCTTCGTCCAGACGCAGTACACGCACGCCCTGAACGACGACGTCACGCTCTCGCTCGGCGTCCAGTACACGGACCAGCGGAGCGTGGGCGAGGAGCTCGTCGGGGCCTTCCAGACGTGGACGGTCGGCGCCCGCGCCACCCTCGACTTCTTCGGCGCCTCTGTCGCGCCCTCGTTTCACCGGACGGGTTCCGGCAACAACATCCAGACGCCGTTTGGCCGCTGGCCGGGGTATCTGAAGCTCATCACGAAGGACTTCGACCTGGCGCGCCAGACGGCCCTGGGCGTCAGGCTCGCCTACGACTTCGAGCGCATCGGCGCCCCGGGGCTCACGAGCCGCTTCTACTTCGCCAGCGGCATGGACGCCATCGACCCGAAAAATAGGAAGGCAGAGCCGGACGAGCGAGAGTACGACTTCGACGTGCTCTACGCGCCATCCAAGGCGTGGCTCGAGGGCTTCTCCTTCCGGGTGCGGGTCGGGCTGGTCCAGCAAACCGGCGTCTCGGGGCTGCTGCCCGACATCCGGCTGATCATGAACTACGACCTATCGGTGCTCCGGGGAAGGTTGGCGCGGCGGCTCCGCGCATGGTGGGAGGAGGATTAGCCGCGTCAGGGTGCTCGCAGATGCCCTCCCTCGCGTCTCTTCAGCGGCTGGCCTCGGCCTCGAGACGCTCCACCATCTGACGCGCCTCCACATTCGCCGGCTCGAGCTCCGCGAACCGCCGGGCATAGACCAGCGCCTGACGCGGATTGCCCTGCTCGCGCGAGTAGGCGACCAGGGCGGCGAGCGTGTCGCGATCGTAGGGATGCCGGGCGAGCACGCGAAGGAGCGCCTCCATCGCCTGCTTCGGCCGGCCCGTCCCGTTGAGCCCCACCGCGTACACGTACCCGTAGCGGGCGCTCTCGGGAGCGAGGCGCGCGGCCGCTTCCAGCTCCGCGAGGGCCTCGGGCATGCGCTTCTGCCGCACCAGGAGCAGCCCCAGGGCATGATGCGCCGCCGCCGTCGGCGAGTGCTCGAGGACGTCGCGGAGCACGCGCTCCCCCTCCGGGTCCCTGCCGGTGGCGCGGTAGAGGTCCGCGAGGTTCACCGACGCCGGCGCGAAGCGCGGGTCCACGGCAAGCGCCGCCCGCAGCGCCCCCTCGGCCTCGGCGAAGCGCCGCTGGGCCGCGTACAGCAGACCGAGGTTCAGGTGTGACTCCGGGCGATCGGCGTTGAACTGCTCGCCGGCGATGTACTCCGCGAGGCCGCGGTCGAGCGCCGTCCGCTGCTTGTCCGTCAGCCGGTCCCGCGCGCCGCTTGCATGCGCACCGCGCGGACGGGATCGTCGAGGAGCGGCGCCAGGAGATCCGCCCGGAACCCGGGGTCGACCCCTTCGAGAGCTCCTGCCGCCGCTCCCCGCACCAGCGGGTCCCCGTCCTTCACGCCCGCGCGGATGACCTCGAGCGCCCCCGCGCCCGGTGAAGGACCCAGGTGTCCGAGCGCGCTCGCCCGCGCGATGGCCGGCTGATCGCCGTCGCGGGCCACGGCCTCGAGCAGCTCCGTCGCGCCGGGGCGGCCGGTCGAGGCCGCGCCGAGCGCCTCCGCGTAGCGCTGGTATCCGCGCGGCGCGTGCCCGTACCAGGTCTCCACCTGCCTGGCCGCCCACGCGGCCGGGCGGCCGGCGTGGCACCGGGTGCAGGGATTCGGTACGCCGAGCGTCACCGAGAGGTCCGGCCGCGGGACGCGGAAGCTGTGGTCGTGGCGCGGGTCGATCACCATGTAGGTGGTGGTCGGCATGTGGCACCCGATGCAGTCGGCGCCGCGCGAGCCCGCCGGATGGAAGTGATGCGTCGGCGTCGCGTACGTCTGGGCCGCATGGCAGCCCAGACAGACCTGGCTCCCCGGCGCGCGGAGCGCGAGGCTGTGCGGATCGTGGCAGTCGGCGCACGTCACGCCCTGGTGGAACATCTTGCTCTGGAGGAAGGAGCCGTACTCGTACACCTCGTCGCGGATCTGCCCGTCGGGGTAGTAGAGGCGGTCCTCCAGCAACGCGACCCGATGCGTGTCGCCGAGCGGGCGGCCGTGGACGTAGTCCTCGGAGAACTGGCCGCGCCGCGCGTGGCAGCGCCCGCAGGTCTCGACCTCGCGCCGCGTCCGGCCGGGCGGGGTGCGCCGCGCATTGCCGGTCTCCGCGCTGATCGCCCACGTGACCGCCTTGCGCTCGTCCAGCGCGATGACGAGCCCCTTCGTACCTCCGTCGAGGGCCCGCCAGTCGCCCTCCTTCCGGGCCCACGCGACGTGCATCGAGCCCGGTCCATGGCAGGCCTCGCAGGCAACGTTGACCTCGGCGTAGGTGGTGCCGAAACGCCGGGTCTTCGGGTCGTAGTTCTTCCGGACGTCCGTCGAGTGGCACTCGGCGCACATGTAGTTCCAGTTCTGGCTGAGGCCCGTCCAGTGCAGCTCGTCCCGGTGGGTCACGTTCTGCCCGGGGTAGAGGTGAAACCACCGCTGCCCGCCCTGCGCCCGCGGGCGCGTGTCCCAGGCGATGCCGAGCGCCTGGAGGCGGCCGTCCGGGAACTCGATGAGGTACTGCTGGAGCGGTGTTGCGCCGAACGTGTACTTGACGTCGTAGTCGTGGAGCTTGCCGTCGGGGCCGTCCGTCCGCACCACGAACGTGCTGCCGCGGCGGAAGAAGGTCGAGGTGACGCCGGCGTAGGTGAACCGGGAATTGTTGAAGTCGCCGGCGACGCTGGCATCGGTGGGCGACTGCATGGCGAGGTCGTGGTGCGATCCCCGCCAGCGCTGCGCGGTCTGCTGGTGGCATTGCCCGCAGACCTGCTGTCCCACATAGCTCGCCGCCGGGCGCGCCGTCCGGGCCGCGCCGGCGAGCGGGCCCTTCGACGGGCGGCTGGACTCCCACCACCAGGCGCCGGCAGCGACGCCCAGCACGGCCACCGTCGCGCCGACACCCAGCAGGAGCGCCTTGACGCGCCGGCGCGGCGCGGGAGCCGGCTCCGGCCGATCGGGCAGCCCCGCCGGCGCGCCGGTGGACGTTTCGTGGGCTTGTGCCGCCTTCCTGCGCTCTCTCTTACCTCGGCTCATCGTCCCTCGCGGTGCCGGCTCGTGACGCGGACTCGCCGCGGCGTCGCATCGGACCGAGGCGGGCGCGGCCGCTCCGTCCGAGGCGACATCATGTGACGGTATCACGAACGGTCCGGGGGCTCACACGGAGGAGGAGCGCCGGAAACTGAGACCCTACCCGAGGGGGCTGCGGGTTCCCCGCCACAAGGCAGGCGCGCTATACTTCGGCAATGCGAAGTCTCGAGGCGCTCAGGGACCCACGTTCTGGCCGGAGAATTTCACGAGTCGCCAGCATCGACCTTCGGCGTCTTCATGCCTGTCTCGAGCGCCTGGACCTCGAGGCGTTCGTGGCAGACGTCGAGGAGTGGCTCTCGAGGTCAGGTCACGGAGGCGGGTCGGCAACTCGATAGCCGTCCCGTGAATGCCCAGGAGGTGGCGCCATGAGAGCAATGAGGAGGAACGGTCGGTGTGTCACCCCCATGCTGATGGTCGCGGCGCTGGCCGCGCTCGCGGCGCCCGCGCGGGCCGACGACGCCATGGACGCGAGGCAGCTCGTCGAGAAGGCCAAGCTCACCTTCGAGAGCATGATCGTCGCGCCCGAGATGGACGCTCTCCGCGACCTGCTGAAGGGCGCCAAAGGCGTGTTCGTCGCGCCCCAGGTCTTGCGGGGCGCCTTCATCTTTGGCGTCTCGGGCGGCAGCGGCGTCTTCTTCGCGCGAGGCGAGCGTCCGGAACAGTGGAACGGCCCGGCCTTCTACACGATTGGCGAAGTGAGCTTCGGCTTCCAGGCCGGAGCTGACGCCTCCGAGATCGTCCTCCTCGCGATGACGAATCGAGGGGTCACCGCTCTCCTGAGCACGAGCGTCAAGCTCGGCGCCGATGCCAGCGTCGCGGCGGGGCCCGTCGGCGCCGGCGTCCGCGCGGCCACGGCCAACCTGAGCGTGGACATCGTGACCTTCTCGCGGGCGAAGGGCCTCTACGGCGGCGCGTCCGTCGAGGGCGCGGTGGTCGCGACCCGCGGCGCGCTCAACGCCGCGTACTATGACCGGGAGGTCAGCCCCGCGGACATCCTGATCCGGGGGGCGGTGAGCAATCCCCACGCCGCTCCGCTCATCGAGCTGATCAGGAAGGCCGCCGACGCGAAGTGAGTAGCGTCCCCTCCGAGTCCTCCGGCTCGGGCGCGTGCTCCTTGTCACACCCGGGCGTGCCTGATCTCGAGGTCGGGCATGCCCCAGCACTGCTGGCCCATGTCCCTGGCCATGATGCCCAGCCCTTCCGTGTCCAGCTCGCCTCGCGGCCTGGCGAGCGGATTCGCCCGGCCGTAGGGGAAGCTCGGGAAGACGAGCCCGTCCCGGTGGATGTCCGCCTTGACCAGGAGCATCGTGCCACCGACGGCGTCCAGCCTGACCGGGCCGCCCGCACCCCGCAACGCGTCCATGTGGACCTTGCCGTGGTCTCGCCACGCGTTCTGGTCGAACGTCTTGCCGCCGCGCTCGAGGACGCAGTGAGGCTGGACGATGTGCTTCCCGGTCGCCAGCAGCCGCTCGATGACGTCCGGCGGATATTCGACGACGTCCACGTCGAGCCACAGCACCCAGTCCTCGTCGTCCAGCGCGTGCAAGAGCAGATGGTTGCGGCTCCTGCCCAGCACGGCCCTCCGCATGAGCTGGACCTGGGGGGCCCCGCGGTGCGTCCCCGCTCCGATCCGGTAGCCGAAGTCCTTCTTCCACAAGCCGGCCCGCCGGAAGCGGCGCTGCGCCGCGGGGAGCCTCCGTTCCAGCTCCGCGAAGGTATCGTCCCGGCTGTCACTCTCGAGAAAGCCGAGGGACAGGAGCCGGCGCGGGTACGTCAGCCTGCTCAGGGAATGGAAGTACCCGTCCAGGAACTGCCCGGCGTCCTTCACCGGCGTCAGGATGAGGATCTTGTCCGCGGCTTCCATGTTCGCCCTTCCGGGCCGTGACCCATACCCACATGTCGTGAAGCAGGCGCTCGTCGAGCCTCGCAACCTCGGATCAACTGCGAGGCGACCCAGGCGGCCTCGCGTCGAACCACGACATCCTCGTCCTCCAGCGCCAGACTCAGGGCACGGAGCGCGCCCGGTCCCGATGCCAGCACGGCGCGCCACCGTCTGGCGGAGACCAGGATGTGGCAGCGGAGCATCCTCTCGTGGTCGGCGCCCAGCTCCCGGCGGCAATCCGCGCGCATCTCGAGCAGCCCCCTGGCGGCCGCGGACCGCACGCCGGCCGCCCTGTCCTCGAGCGCCGCCAGCAGGACCTCCTTGACCTTCGGACCGCCGTGCCGGCCAAGGGCTTCGGCGGCCGTGGCGCGCACATCGCGATCCGGGCTCGCGCAGGCCTGAAACAACGGCGCGAGCGCGGCCGGGTCATCCAGTTCGCCGAGTCCCTGAAGCACGAAGCGCAGGACGTCCTTTCGAGGGTACCCGGGCAGGGGCGGCCGGGCGGACGCGACCAGGAGATCCGTCGTGGCGGAGCCCTCGTTCCATGTCGCGTTCATGTTCGTGACCACACGTTGATGGCCGTCGGATCCGTACGGGTGCCAGGCGAAGGGATGCGAGTACGGCAGGAGCAGGAGTCGGTACGGCCTCCCCAGCTGATGCGCCAGGTGCATCAGCCAACCCTCCACCGTCACCGCCAGGTCCGCGTAGATGGCGAAGTACTTGAAGCATCGCATGATCCGATCCGCATGCGACAGGGTCTCCGGCGCGGATGCTCGGCGAGGCTTGCGGTCGGCGGGTCTTCCCTGTGGGTCAGGCGCGACCACCACGGACGCGCGGGCCTCGGCAGGGAGCAGCCGGACGACGCCCGACGCGAAGGCCCGTGTCCCCCAGGGCGTCCCGTTCGGCAGGAGCACGACGAAGAAACCCTCGGCCACGAGGGCTCGGATCTCGCGGGCCAGGCCGTCGCGAGTTGCCGGGACGTAGCCCTTCAGGGCTCCGCGTCCGCCGAACGGATTCACCATGGCAATCGGCCGGCCTGCTCGCGCCCGGCGCGCCCTGAGAGTGAGCCGGCGCCACTCGCGCTCGGCCTCGCCGCACGCCTTTCCGGCGAACAGCGAGGCTGTCCGGGGTGTCTCCTCGCCCGCGCGCAGCGGGAGCCCCAGCTCGGCCACGAGCCGATAGGTCGTCTCGTAGATGTTCGGGACCCGCGGCCGGTCGAGACCGAGGGCCCCGGCGTACGGCTCGCCGGCGACCGTCACGGTCTCGTAGGTGAAATGGTCGTACCCCTTCCGGGATGCCGCGAAGAGAAAGGGCCGGCGCCGGCTCACGTGCTGTCGGATCAGGGACTCGAGCTCCGGCCGGTAGTTGACGGCGGGGACGTCGGGCTCGAAGAAGTCGATCACGCCGTCGAACGCCTGGTCCAAGACCAGGCGGAGCCGTCCGTCGTCCGTGATGGACACAGGCATCACCCGGTCGTTGTCATAAAGGTAAATGCGCTTCGTGACGAGCACGGCTTCGAG
>WNGE01010556.1_pt1 | contig 19045 bp, 17 predicted proteins | sample 5400651 | NCBI WGS metagenome assembly WNGE01 (sample SAMN13153370, study PRJNA577476) | soil metagenome | isolation source: 60 cm soil or saprolite under grassland replicate 2 | place: USA:California | collected 2016-06-15
TCGAACTGGTGCGGCGCAACCTTCGTCGCCAAGTTCTCGGCCGACCTGACGCTCAACACCAACGTGAAATAATAGCCCTCTCGAAGCCTGCGGCGATCTGCGCATCCGCGCGGTCGCCGCTGTTTTTTGGCTTGATCGAGCCGCCTCATCTCATTTGGCGAGATAATTGCGGTGGATCCACGCCGCGGGCGCCGACGGGCTCACCGATCGTGTCTCGAAATAATAGGCGGCGGCGCTATCCCGCGTTTCCAGCCGCACCTGCGGGATGATCCCCCGTTCGGCCCTCGCCCCGCGCTCGGCAGCTTGGAGAAAGGATGCGACCTCCTCGATCGAAGGCGGCGCCACGGATGCCGCGGTTCGTTCGCTGATCGCCTCGGCGGCGCCGGCCCGGAGCAGCTTGGGCCACATTTTCCGGAACAATCCGTTCGAAGCATAGAGATCGGCGCTGTTGAGCTTGCCGTTGATCGCGAGCACGTAGCCGACCACGTCGGCTTCCTTGCCGCCCGCGGGCTGTAGTGCCTCGACGTATTGCGACGCGACTTGCTCGAGCGCGGCGTTCTCCAGCGTCAGCTGCAGGCTCGTTTGCGATCGCGGCGAGGCCACCGGCGCACCCAGGCTGCCGGAAAGCCGCTCCTGGATCCTGGCCACGTCCCTCCAAACATCCGCCTGCCGCCGGCCGGTGTCCGCGCGAACTGCGGCGGCCTCCGCATGGGCCGCCGCCGGCGCCTTCATGGCGATCTTGGCCTCGCGCGAGGGCAGCACCGACTGCGCGGTCGAGAACCTCGTCGCGTCCTCCCTGTCGCGCGCCGACCAGCGGCCGTGTTCGACGCAGAACGCGCCGATCCGGATTCGCCCGGAGCGCGGCGGAAGCAACAAGCTCGCGATCACGCTCGATCCTGTTGGCCGCCTTTGACGATATCGCCCGACTGCACGAAGACCGGCTCGCCGCCGATGTTCTCGATCTCAAGCGCATTGACGTCGCCGGTTTCATGCACCTTGACGCTTTCTCGGAGCAACGCCTCCTCGAGCGTGAGCGGCACCGGGCCGCCGCTGCCCGCGCCGTGCACCAGATAGATCGCGAGATTCTGATGAACGAAGGGACCGGAAATGCGGGGCTGCTCGGCGGCGCCGAGCGGCGAAGAGGCGGACAAGACCGCCAGCAGTGCGGCGGCAAGAGCGACACTCCGGGTGCTCGACATGACGATCTCCTCTCGCCGGCGCGACATCGGCGCGGCGCGGTCACCTTTCGGAGGCGCCGGTTGATCAGGCGCCATTTTCTCAGACGGACCGGTTCGAATTTTTGCCCGCACAAATTATGGCAAAGCAAAGAAGTTTTCGTGCGGCGCTTTACGGGGGCGGATCGGCGCTCCATGATAATCGCCGCAAGGAATTGCATCTCGTCCGATGTCTTCGCGCCACCAATCCGAGCTCGGGCTCGTCGCTGCTGTCGTGTCCGGCGATTCCGGCGCCGCGGCGCGTTTCCTCGAAATCGCCGGCCCGACACTGTGGGCCGTGGTGCAGAAACTCGAGGGCGCCGGGCCGGACGGCCAAGCGGCGTTCCTGGAGATCGTTGCCGCGCTCAAAGCCGATGGATATGCGCGGCTCAAAGCGTTCGACGGACGTGGAAGACTGTCGACATATCTGGCGCTCGTCGCGCGTGAACTGCTTTCGGCGCGGCTCGCGCGCCGGCTCATCGAGACGCCGTGCGACGCCTGGGCCGCCTTCGAGCGTTTCTTCGCAGCGGACATCCGCCGGCGGATCGCGCAGCGATTTCCGCGCGAGGCGGCGCCGCGCGATGACGCCTACCAGGACGTGTGCCTGAAGCTCGTCGAAGACGACTTCCGCAGGATTCGCGCCTACGACGGCCGCGGCAGCTTCATCGGCTACGTGCTGACGATCGTCGAGCGCATTCTGATCGATCGCATGCGCCGCGATGCGCCGCGGCGTCGCCTGCCGGCCGCGGTCGCGCGACTGGCTGCGCTGGATCAACAAATCTACATTGCCGTGGTCTGGGAAAGCTGCCCGGCCGACGGCCGGCGTCTCGCCGCCGCGCTGGAGGGCCGGTTGAATCGCGATCCGGATGCGGCCGAGATCCACCGCGCCATCGAGCGTATCGCCGCGGTTGCGCGGCTCGAGCCAGCGGCGGCCGCGGGCGCCGGCACGGTCGTGCCGCTCGATGCGCTCGCGGGGACCGACGGGCTCGCGATCGCCGACCATTCGCCCGACCCGGAGCAGCATCTGCTGCTCGCCGAGGAGGCCAAGTCGCGTGCCGAGCTCCTCGAGGCCGTGAAGCTCGCGGCGGCCGGATTGCCGGTGGACGAGCGCTGTTACCTGCAAGCGATCTTTTCCGCTACCGAACCGCTGCCGCCGCGGGAGATCGCGAGGATGCTCGGATGCCCGGTCGAGGAGGTCTATCGGCTGCGCCAGCGCGCGTGCCGCCGGATCGAGGAAATTCTCGACCGCCTCGAAAAAAGCCGCGCCCGTCCGTCTGAACTTGGGAATGGCGACTTGGATCATGGAACGACGTCTGCGCGAGCAAATTGAGCGCCTTCTTGCCGACGCCGGCGATGGCCCGGACGGTGCGGACGCCGTGCGCGCGCGGCTGGCCGCGACCCTGGGCGAAGGCCTCGAAGGCACGGCGAAGCATCACGAACGCGGTGAAGACGATCTGGCGCTCCTTGCCGCCCATCTCGACGACGCGTTGAGCGAGGCCGAACGGGCGGCCGTTCTAGCAAGCATAGCGGACGATCCGGCGCGCCGCGCAAATCTCGCTTCAGCGGCGGCGCTTTTGCACGCGATCGAACCCGATCCGCCGCGAGTCCCGGCCGGGCTCATGGCGCTCGCCCAGTCGACCTTTGCGGCGCCAGTCGGCGCTCGGGCGGCGCGGCCTCGCTGGATCTTTCGACCGCGGGCGGCGGCGATCGGCTGGGCGGGCGCAGCGCTCCTGGCGTTGGTGCTGGTCCCGGGTATCGTGCTCGTTCGCAACGACCGGATCGGCTCGCCATCGCGCGTGGAAAGCATTTCGCAGCCGCAGTCGGAGCGCGCCATCCCGCCCCCTGCGGCAGCGCCTGCGGATTTGCCGAAGAGTCTCAATTCCCGAATGCGCGATGAAGGGATTGCGCGAGAACCCACTGCGGACCAGGCCCGGGCGGCACCGGAACCGAGTTCCTGCGATCCTCCACCGGCGGCCATCGCCACGACCGCCGAGCCGAAAGCGGGAAGCGAGAATCGACCCGGCAAATCCGCCGCGACGGTAGCGCCTTGCCCGCCCAAAGGCGCTGCCGATGCGGCCAAGACCGCGCCGGCGCGGCCACCTCGGGAGGACGGAACGTCGGCCGCTCAGCGGCGCATTCCGGCAGCGCCGTCAGCCGTTGCGCCGGCTCCCGCACGCTGAACCGCATATTTGCTGCGGCGTCGCGGCACGCTCACGGCTGAAACACCCGCTTCAGCTCGGCCTTCAGGATCTTCCCATTGGGGTTGCGCGGCAACGGCTCGGCCCAGAACGCGACCTTGACCGGCACCTTGAAGGCGGCGAGACGCGCCGCGACGAACTCGCGCAATTCCGCCTCCGTCGCCCTCGCGCCCGGTTTCAGCGTCACCACGGCGCCCGGCTCCTCGCCCAGCGTGCGATGCGGGATGGCAACGAGCGCGGCATCCATCACGGCGGGATGCGAATAGAGCACCTCCTCGACTTCGGTCGAATAGATGTTCTCGCCGCCGCGGATCAGCATGTCCTTCTTGCGGTCGACGATGTAGCAGAAACCCTCCTCGTCCAATCTGGCGAGATCGCCGGTTTTCAGCCAACCGTCCGCAAACGTCTGCGCGGTCGCCTCGGGCTTGTTCCAATAGCCCCTCACCACGTTCGGCCCCTTGGCCCACAGCTCCCCGACCGCGCCGGGCGGCAGCGTCTCGCCCGCGGGACCCACGATGCGCATGTCGCACACCGGAACCGCGGGGCCGCAGCTCTCGGGCCGGTTGAGATAATCCTCGGCCTGATGCGTGGTGAAGGTCGCGGAAGTTTCCGTCATGCCCCAGCCGAAGCCGGGGTTGGAGTGCGGAAACGCCTGCTTGATGCGGCGGACGAGCTCGGAAGCGGCCGGCGCCCCGCCGTAGCTCACCGCCTGCAGCGAGGAGAGATCATATTTGCTGCGCGCGGGATGCTCGATCAGCTGCCAGGCGACGGTCGGCACGCCGCCGGCGTGCGTGCAGCGCTCCCGCTCGATCAGCCGCATCGCGGCCTCGGCATCCCAGCGACGCATCAGCACGAGCTTGGCACCCTGGAACAGCGCCGGGATCATGATCGCCTGGCAGCCGGTGGCGTGGAAGAACGGCACGACGAGCAGGTAGGAGCGGGTCTGCGCGCCGGGTTGGGGCGGCGGCTCGCCCCGCCGCACGCACGCCTGCGCCAGCGAATAGCCGCCCGCAACGATGGCCGACGTCAAATTGCGGTGCGTGCCGAGCGCGCCCTTGGGATGGCCGGTGGTGCCTGACGTGTAGAAGATCGTGGCGTCATCGTCGGGTTCGAGAGGGACCTCCGGCGGCGAGCGGTCCGGCAACAATTCCCAGTCGCGCACGCGGCCGAGCATGTCCTCGAGCTTCGCCACTTTCGGATGCGCGATCTCCTCCTCGTCGCGGCAGACATAGATGCGCTCGAGCTGCGGACAGTTCGGCCAATGCCCGACAATGCGCTCGAAGCGCTCGGCATCGACGAACGCGATCTTGGCCCCGGAATCCTTCAGCGCATATTCGAGCTCCGCGCCGGTCCACCACGCATTGAGCGGCGTGGCGATCGCGCCGGCAAGCAGCGCGCCGAAGAATGCGGCGGGCCACTCGGGCAAATTGCGCATCGCGATGGCAACCCGGTCGCCTTTGCGCGCCATGCCCGCCAGAAAAACGTCGCGCAAGGTCGGCGGCGCGTGCTTCCAGACGCGGGTGTTGACGCCGCGAATGAGCTTCTCCTCCATCTCGAAGCGGGAGCCCGGCGCGGTGAGGATCGCGCGAGCTTCGGCCAGCGATACGGCGGGCCATTGCTTTGCCTGGGGAGCGGACTGGGACACGGCGTTTGCCACCCGCTATACCTCACGCGCCGTCGATCACGATCACATCCGGGTCCGGCTTGTCCGCGAACAGGCGCTCGACCGCGGCGGCGCGGCGCTCGAGCGCGAGACGCTGGTTGATGTAGCCCTTGTCGGTGATCTCGCCGGCGTCGATCGAGGGCACATCGTCGAGCAGCAGCACGCGCGCGATGCGCATTGAGGAGCCAGTCTTCTCGGCATTCCATTTGGCGAACGCCTGGCGCATGTGCTCGACCACCGCCGGATCGCGAGCGAGATCGAGCAGCGAGGGCGGCGATCGTGCGCCGATCAGACGCTGGCAGCCCGCGGCATTGAGCCACGCCAGCAGGCCCGCGGAGGCACGGCCCTCGCCGGCAACGACGCAGTCCTGCAAGGCCGGAGAGGCGGCGGCGAGCGCGCCCACGCGCAGCGCCCCGGTGTGCACCCAGATGCCCGTGACCAGCTTGAAGTCCTCCGCGATACGCCCGTCGAACATCAGGCCGCGTGCGGGATCGTCCGGATCGGCGAAGCGCACGGCGTCGCCGATCTTGTAGAAGCCGTCCGCGTCGAAGGCGACCGCGGTGAGCTCCGCGTTCCTCCAATAGCCGGGCGTGACATGGGCGCCGCGCACGCGGACTTCGAGCTTGCCGGCGGAAGGCACCAATTTCAGCTCGATGCCCGGGACCGGAACCCCAATCACGCCGGGACGATCGATCCCGAAATGCGCGGCGGTAGCGAGCGGGGCGGTCTCCGTCGCGCCCCAGGCGGAAGTCATCGGCACGCGGTGCCCGGTGGTTCGCAGGGCGATCGCTTCGAGCCGGTCCCAGAGATCCTGCGGCAGGGAAGCGGCCGCATAGAAGATCAGCTTGAGCCGGGCGAAGAAGCTTTTCGCGAGCGCCTCGTCGCTTTCGAGATAGGGCAGCAGCGCGCCATAGCCGGCCGGAACGTTGAAATAGATCGTGGGCGAGACCTCGCGCAGGCTGCGCACGGTCTCCCCGATCAGCGCCGGCATCGGCTTGCCGCCGTCGATGTAGAGCGTCCCGGCCTGGCGGAGCACCAGATTGAAATTGTGGTTGCCGCCGAAGGTATGGTTCCAGGGCAGCCAGTCGAGCAGCACGAGTTCGCCGGCTTCGAGAAACGGCCACACTTGCGCCAATGCCTGCTGATTGGCGGCGAGCATGCCGTGCGTATTGACGACGGCCTTGGGCGACCCAGTCGAGCCGGACGTGAGCAGGAATTTGGCGATGGTCTGCGCGGTACCGCGCGACACCGCGGCTTCGACCGCCGGGCCCGGCCGGCTGCGCGCAAGATCCGCGAACGCGGTCACGTTGGGCAGGTTTGCTGCATTGGCGCCTGCCGCGATCTCGATGTCGGGGTTCGCCAGCGCCGCCAGCGCCTTCGCGAACGGCGCGGTGTCGGAGACATAGACCAGGCCAGGCTCGAGCAGGCGGGCAATCGCGCGCAGCTTGGCGTGATCCTGGCTCTGCAGCGAATAGGCAACCGAGATCGGCGCGACCGGGATTGCGGCCGTGAATCCCGCGAGCATCAGGACCGCATGCTCGAGCGAATTGCCCGACAGGATCATCAGCGGGCGCTCCGCGGAAAGTCCGCGGTCGATCAGCGCCTGCGCCACGGCATCGACCTGCTGGAGCGCTTGCGCATAGGTCAGTCCGCGCCAGCCGTCCTGGTGCCGCTCGGCGAGAAACAACTGCTGCGGCGCCCGCTCGACCGCGCGCCGGAACATGCGTGCGAGGCTCGGATCGTGCGCTTCGAGCTCGCGCCGCGAGCGCAGCACCAAGCTGCCGCCCGAAAACTTCTCACAAACGATTTCGACCGGCGCGAACCCGATCTCCGCCCCAGGCGAAAGATCCGGCCGCAGAGCACGTGAGGTCGACGTCATGGTGCCTCCTGATGAGCATCGTAGCCCGGATGGAGCGAAGCGTAATCCGGGGTCGCCGTTCCCGCTTTCCGCTTCGCTCCATGCGGGCTACGGAATCCTACCCATACCGCCGCCTCCCGGCTTGCTCCGAGTGGCCGAGCAACGCCAGCAGCTCGCGAAGGCTCTGCTCCGGCGTCTTGCCGGCGGTGTCGAGAATGAGGTCCGCCTTGGCATAGAGCGGCTCGCGGCTCGTCAGAATCGAAATGAGATCGTCCATGGCCCGATCGTTGTTGGCCATTGGGCGCAGGTCGCCCTGCTCGATGACGCGCCGCATATGTTCCTCGGGATCGGCCTTGAGCCACACGGTCCGGCAGCAAGAGGACAGCAGCTCGAACGTGCCCGGCTCGGTGACAAGGCTGCCGCCGGTCGCCAGCACGAAGCGCGGCTGGCGTTGCAGCATCGCTTCGAGCGCGGTGCGCTCGTTGCGGCGAAACACCTCCTGGCCGAACAGCTCGAACAGCTGGCTCAAGCCGATCCCGCTTTGTCGCTCGATCTCGCGGTCGAGCTCGATGAACGGCACGCTCAGGTGCGCCGCGAGCCTGCCGCCCAGCGTGGACTTCCCCGATCCGCGCAAACCAATCAGCGCAATCCGCTGCGCCCGCATGTCGCTCGATCGGCCGGAGAAGCGTGCAAGCAGCAAGTCGCGCGCCGCGGCGAGATCCGCCGCAGGCAGCCGGTCGAGAAACTGGGTCAGCAACAAGGCATCGACCGAGCGGTCCGGCCGCTCGTCGACGAGCTCGGCCAGGGGCACGCCGATCGCCTGCGTCACCCGGCGCAGCAGCACGATGGAGAAATTGCCGGTGCCGGCTTCGAGCTGCGCCAGATATCGCTCCGACACTTTGGAGTGCCGGGCGAGCAGCTTGCGCGACATGCCGCGGCGGCTGCGCATCGTGCGTACCCGCTCGCCGACGCGCCGAAGAAATTCCGCGAGTCCATCTCCGGCCGGCTGCTCGGCCGACCCGGCTACACGCGCCGGCCGTGCCGTGGGGGGCGGACGGCGGCGGGATTTCGCTTGTGCCTTGGGCATAGACCCATCCGGGAACTGCATTATAATGCATCACAGAAACAGGCCGCCGTAAACTCGGTGATCGGTTGCAGGCGACCAAACAGCCTTCCAGGGAGACGCCGATGGACGGAACGGGGCCGGGGCGCGCCTACAACGCGGCCAGCGATTTCATCGACGCCCATATCGAACGCGGCCTTGCGAACAAGATCGTCTTCACCGACCCGCAGCGGACGCTGAGCTATGGCGAGTTGCAGGCCGCCACCTGCCGGTTCGGCCGCGGCTTGCAACAGCTCGGGCTTCGGCCGGAGAGCCGGGTCGTGCTCCTGATGCTCGACACGATCGATTTTCCGGTGGCGTTCTGGGGAGCGATCCGTGCCGGCATTCTCCCGGTGCCGCTCAACACCCTGCTCACGCCGGAGCAATACGCCTACATGCTCGAGGACAGCCGCGCCGAGGCGATCGTGATTTCGGCGCCGCTGACGAAAGCGATCGAGCCGATCCTCGATCGCCTCACCTATTTGCGCAGGGTGGTGATCGCCGCCGGCAGCGGCGACGGACGCGCGCCCGCCATCGGCCGGCTGGAGACGCACCGCTTCGCGGACGTCCTCAACGCCGGCGGGCCGGAAGCGTGGACGGCGCCGACGGTCGGCGACGAAGTGGCGTTCTGGCTGTATTCGTCGGGCTCGACCGGCGCGCCCAAGGGCGTCAAGCACGTGCACTCGAGCCTAATGGCGACCGCGCGGCTTTACGGCAAAGGCGTGCTCGACTTTGCGCCCCACGACCTGGTGTTTTCCGCCGCAAAATTGTTCTTCGCCTACGGGCTCGGCAACTCGATGTCGTTCCCGATGTCGGTGGGCGCCAGCGCGGTGCTGGTGCCGGATCGCCCGAGCCCGGACCTCGTGCTCGACGTCCTACGCCGACATCGGCCGACGCTATTCTTCGGCGTGCCAACGCTTTACGCGGGCCTGCTGGCCCACAAGGACATCGGCCGCGGCGCCGGGTCGGATCGGCTGCGGCTGTGCGTCTCGGCGGGCGAAGCCCTGCCGCCGCACATCGCCGAGCGTTGGCGCGAGATCGTCGGCGTCGACATCCTCGACGGCATCGGCTCGACCGAGATGCTGCACATCTTCTTGAGCAACCGGCCGGGCGACGTCCGCTACGGAACCACCGGCAAGCCGGTGCCGGGCTACGAGGCGAAAATCGTCGCCGAGGACGGGCACGAGCTGGGGGCCGGCGAGGTCGGCGAATTGCTGATCCGCGGGCCGACCGCAGCCGAAGGCTATTGGAACCAGCGCGCCAAGAGCCAGCGCACCTTCGCGGGCGAATGGACCCATACGGGCGACAAATATATCTGCGACGAGGACGGCTATTACCATTACTGCGGGCGCACCGACGACATGTTCAAGGTGAGCGGCGTGTGGGTGTCGCCGTTCGAGGTCGAGGCCGCACTCGTCTCGCATGACGCGGTACTCGAAGCCGCCGTCATCGGCAAAGAGGACCGCGACGGCCTCGTCAAGCCGAAGGCGTTTCTGGTGCTCAAGAGCGGGATCGAGGTCGACGAGCGGCTGTTCGAGGTGCTGAAAGCTCACGTCAAGGATCGCGCCGGCGTGTGGAAATATCCGCGCTGGTTCGAGGTGCGCGCCGATCTGCCGAAAACCGCGACCGGAAAGATCCAGCGCTTCAAACTGCGCGAGGAGGACGCGGCGGGCGCGGCGGACGCCGGCAAGGCGGCGTGATTCCCAGCTGCTCGATGGACCTGAGCTTCACGATTGGCGGAAAACAGATCGAGGCGGCGTGGCATGGGCCCAAGCCGGACCGGACACCGACCCTGGTGCTGCTGCACGAAGGGCTCGGCTCGGTCGCGATGTGGAAGGAGTTTCCGCAAAACCTGGCCGAGCGCACCGGCTACGGCGTGCTGGTCTACTCGCGGCCGGGATACGGGAATTCCGATCCGGTCGAACTGCCGCGGCCGCTCACCTATATGCACGACGAGGCCCGCGAAATCTTGCCCGCCGTGCTCGACCAAGCCGGCGTGTGCAAGGCGATCCTCGTCGGCCACAGCGACGGCGCCTCGATCGCCACGATCTACGCCGGCAGCCGCCAGGACTTTCGAGTGCGCGGCCTCGTGCTGATCGCGCCGCATTTCTTCGTCGAAGACGTCTCGGTGCGCTCGATCGCGGCGGTCAAGGACGCTTACGAGACCGCGGACCTGCGCGCGCGGCTGGGTAAATATCACCGTGACGTGGACGTGGCATTCTGGGGCTGGAACCAGGCTTGGCTCGACCCGGATTTCCGGAACTGGCGGATCGACGAATATCTCGCCTACCTCCGCGTGCCGATCCTGATCGCCCAGGGCGAGGACGACGAATACGGCACGAAGGCGCAAATCGCGGTCGTCCAGCAGGAGACCTATTGCCCGGTCGAAGTGCGCATGCTCCCGGGCGCCGGCCATTCGCCCCACGTCGACCAGCCGGAGGAGACGCTCGCGGCCATCGGCGAGTTCGTCACGCGCGTGCTCGCGGTCCACGAGGGCCTCGCCCCGGCGGCATAAGATTTCCGCCGGCATGGTCTTGCCTCGCCCCAATATGTATTTTACTTCATGAACGCGCGGATTTTTCCTGGAATATGCAAAATAATGCAGATTGGGAGAACCCCGCGCCCGAGGGGAGGCCATGGCGCCGATCGACTTTCGCACCGAGCCGAGCCGCTACCGCCATTGGCGGCTCGAGACCGATGGCGAGATCGCCTTCCTGGTGATGGACGTCGACCCGGCCGGCGGGCTTTCCGGCGAGTACGAGCTGAAACTCAATTCGTACGACCTCGCGGTCGACATCGAGCTCAACGATGCGGTGCAGCGCCTGCGCTTCGAGCATCCGGAGGTTCGCGCCGTGGTGATCAAGTCCGGCAAGGACAATGTGTTCTGCGCCGGCGCCAACATCCGCATGCTGGGCCAGGCTAGCCACGGCCATAAGGTCAATTTCTGCAAGTTCACCAACGAAACGCGGCTCGCTATCGAGGACGCGAGCGCGCATTCGCGCCAGATCTATCTGGCGGCCGTCAACGGCAGTTGCGCGGGCGGCGGCTACGAGCTCGCGCTTGCGGCCGACCACATCATGCTGGTCGACGACCGGCGCTCGACGGTCGCGCTGCCGGAGACGCCGCTGCTCGCGGTTCTGCCCGGCACCGGCGGCCTTACCCGGCTCACCGACAAGCGCAAGGTGCGGCGCGATCTCGCCGACGTGTTCTGCACCACCGAGGAAGGCGTGCGCGGCCAAAAAGCCGTCGACTGGCGCCTGGTCGACGAAGTGGTGGCGAGATCCAAATGGGACGATGCCGTCGAAGCGCGCGCGAAAAGCCTTGCGGCGCGCTCCGATCGCCCGCCCGACGGCAAGGGCGTGATGCTTTCCCCGCTCGAGCGGCGAAGTAAAAACGGCGCGATTTCCTATTCGCACGTGCGGCTCGAGATCGAGCGCGAGCGCGGCGTGGCGGGCATCATCGTGCAGGGGCCGGCACGACCGGCCCCGGCATCGGCCGATGCCGCGCAGGCGCTCGGCGCCTCGTTCTGGCCGCTCGCAATCGCACGCGAACTCGAGGACGCGATCCTCTACCTGCGCTTCAACGAGCCCAATCTCGGCGTCCTCCTGCTGCGCACCGAAGGCGACGCGCAGGCCGTGCTCGATCACGATCGTCTGCTCGCGCAGGAGAACCATTGGCTGATGCGGGAGATCCGGCATTATCTCAAGCGGGTATTCAAGCGGCTCGACGTCACGGCGCGCAGCCTGATCGCGCTGATCGAGCCGGGCAGTTGCTTTGCCGGATCGCTCGTGGAGCTCGCGTTCGCGGCCGATCGCTCGCTGATGCTGATCGGCACCCTCGAGGGCGACAACCGCCCGCCCGCCACGATCATGCTCGGCGACGCGAATTTCGGGCTCTATCCGATGGGCAACGGCTTGACGCGGCTTGCGACGCGCTTCCTCGGCGAGCCGCACAGCCTCGATCGCGCCAAGCAGAAGATCGGCACGCCGCTCGAGGCGGAAGCGGCCGAGGCGCTCGGCCTCGTCACCGCCGCGATCGAGGATTTCGACTGGGACGACGAACTGCGGGTGATGGTCGAGGCGCGCGCCAGCTTCTCGCCGGATGCGCTGAGCGCCATGGAGGCCAACCTGCGTTTCGCCGGCCCGGAAACCATGGAGACGAAGATCTTCGGCCGCCTGAGCGCGTGGCAAAACTGGATTTTCCAGCGCGCGAACGCGGCCGGTGCCGAGGGCGCTCTCAAGCGCTACGGCAGCGGCATCCAGCCGAGCTTCCATCGGGAGCGGACATAACGCTTTCACCTCCCCCGCTTGCGAGGGAGGAAGTGAGAGTTAGAGGCAAGGAAACAAATATGAACATCGTCAATGTCGATTACGACGGGCTGATCCCCAACAACGTCGAGCTTGCGCGCGACGCACGGGTGAAGAAGGCGCTGGAGAAATGGCATCCCGGCTACATCGACTGGTGGCACGACATGGGGCCGCAAGTGTTCCAGCAATCGCCCGTCTATCTGCGCACCGCGGTCAGCGTCGATCCCAAGGGCTGGGCGAAATTCGATTACGTGCGCATGCCCGAGTACAAATGGGGCATCCTGCTCGCGCCGCCGGTCGAGGATCGGAAAATTGCGTTCGGCGCCCATCGGGGCGAGCCGGCCTGGCAGGAGGTGCCGGGCGAATACCGCGCCATGCTGCGCCGGCTGATCGTGATCCAGGGCGATACCGAGCCCGCTTCGGTCGAGCAGCAGCGCCATCTCGGAAAGACCGCGCCATCGCTCTACGACCTGCGCAACCTGTTCCAGGTCAACGTCGAGGAAGGCCGGCATCTATGGGCGATGGTCTATCTGCTGCAGAAATATTTCGGCGCCGACGGCCGCGAGGAGGCCGAGGCGCTGCTGCAGCGACGCTCCGGGGATCCCGATACCCCGCGCATGCTCGGCGCCTTCAACGAGAAGACGCCGGACTGGCTGTCGTTCTTCATGTTCACCGTCTTCACCGACCGCGACGGCAAGATGCAGCTCGAGGCGTTGGCGCAGTCGGGCTTCGATCCGCTGTCGCGCACCTGCCGATTCATGCTGACCGAGGAAGCCCACCACATGTTCGTGGGAGAGACCGGCGTCGGCCGCATCGTGGAAAGGACCTGCACGGCCATGAAGGACGCCGGCATCGAGGATGCGTACGACATCGAAGCCGTGCGCAAGCTCGGCGTGATCGACCTGCCCACCATCCAGAAGAAGGCCAATCTGCACTTCTCGCTGAGCCTCGACCTGTTCGGCAACGAGATCTCGACCAATGCGGCCAACGCGTTCCACGCCGGACTCAAGGGCAGGTTCCGCGAGGACAAGCTCGAGGACGATCACGCGCTGGAATCCGACACCTACCCGGTGCTGCGCCTCGTCGACGGCGCGATTACCAAACAGGATGTCCCGGCGCTCTCCGGGCTCAACATGCGGCTGCGCGACGATTACGTCAGAGACTGCAACTCGGGTTTCGGCCGCTGGAACCGCGCCGTCGAGAAGCTCGGGATCCGGTTCGAGTTCAAGCTGCCGCACGTCGCGTTCCATCGCCAGATCGGCGAGTTCGCCAGCATCAAGGCCGACCCGGCCGGCAACATCCTGAGCGATGCGGAATGGCAGAAGCGCCGCGACGAGTTCCTGCCTTCGGATTCCGATCGGGTCTTCATCGAAGGGCTGATGCAGCCGGAATTGACGCCGGCCAAGTTCGCGAGCTGGATCGCGCCGCCGAAGGTCGGCATCGACAACAAGCCCGGCGATTTCGAATACGTGAAGATCGCGGAATGATGCGCCGGACCTCGTGTCCCGGGCGTAGCGGTATGGTGCGCTGCTGAACCGGGACTCGGAATCCGGTAAATTGGACATGGATCCCGGATCTGCGGCGCACCGATGCCCGCTGCGCCGCGGCCGGTGAAAGCAACCCGGAAGGGACCGAACGATGGATGTGAGGGGACAGGCGGCGATCGTCACCGGCGGCGGCTCGGGGCTCGGCGGCGCCACCGCTTCGGCGCTTGCCGAGGCCGGCGCCAAGGTCGCGGTGCTCGACGTCAACGAAGCGGGCGCGCGTGAGATCGCCGCAAAGATCGGCGGCATCGCCGTCAAATGCGACGTGACCGACGCGCAGAGCGCGGCGGCGGCGCTCGGCCAAGCACCGCCGGAATCGGCGCGGCCAAGCGCATCCTGGGCCGCGACGGACCGATGCCGCTCGAAGACTTCGACCGCGTGATCCGCGTCAATCTCGTCGGCTCGTTCAACATGATGCGGCTGGCCGCCGCCGATATGACTTCGCTCCCCCCGGTCGCGGACGGCGAGCGCGGCGTGATCGTGTCGACCGCATCGGTCGCGGCGTTCGAGGGCCAGATCGGCCAAGCCGCTTATTCGGCCTCCAAGGGCGGCATCGTCGCCTTGACGATGCCGGCGGCGCGCGAGTTCGCCCAATCCGGCATTCGCGTGCTCGCGATCGCGCCCGGGATTTTTTCCACGCCGATGCTCCGCGCGCTGCCGCAGGAAGTGCAGGCGAGTCTCGGCGCCTCGGTACCGTTCCCGAAACGGCTGGGCGGGCCGGAGGAATTCGCCGCCCTGGTGCTGCACATCGTGCGCAACGCCTATCTCAACGGCGAGGTCATCCGGCTCGACGGAGCGCTGCGCATGGCGCCGAGGTGAGGAAATTTTCTTCGTAGCCCGGATCGAGCGAAGCGATCCGGGTGCGGGAATCCCGGATTTTGCGCCGGCTCCGCGGCGCTTCATCCGGGCTACATGCACTCACTCGTTGAGAAACCGGGCATTGATCCATGCTGAGCAATTCCCGCAACGTGCGCATCCAATGGGGCGACTGCGATCCCATGGGCATCGTGTTTTTCCCGCGCTATTTCGCCATCTTCGACGATTCGACCAGCATGCTGTTCGAGCGAGCGCTCGGCATGACCAAGTTCGAGCTGATGCAGCGTCAGCGGTTCTCCGGATTCCCACTGGTCGATATCCGCGCGCGATTCCTGATTCCGTCGCGGTTCGGCGACGACGTCGTGGTGGAATCCGCCGTGTCCGAGTTCCGCCGCTCGAGCTTCGACGTGCAGCACCGCCTTCTCAAAGCCGGCGCGCTCGCGGTCGAATGCCTGGAAACGCGGGTGTGGACGTTCACGGACGCGAACGGCCGCATAAAAGGCGTGCCGATCCCCGAGGAGATCCGCGCGAAGTTCGCTTAACGCGTCGTGCAGCAACAAGCCCGGCCGGCAGCTCCAAACCTCAGGCGCCCCGCCAGCCGTAGATCCATTCCAGACTGTCGTAGAACTCTTCCGGCGTCATCGCGCCGAATACTTGCCGGCGGATCAGCCGATAAGGTCCCTTGGCGTGATAAAGCTCGCCGAGCATGCGCGAGGACCATTGCACCCGCGCGGTGCGCACCAACCGCTCGGCCTGATAGGCCTCGAACGCCGCCGCCAGGTCGTCGCCCGATGCCGCGACCTTGGCGGCCAAGGTGAGCGCATCCTCGAGCGCGATGCAGGCGCCTTGCGCGAAATACTGCAGCATCGGGTGCGCCGCGTCGCCGAGCAGGGTGGCGCGGCCCTTGGTCCAGTTCTCGACCGGCTCGCGGTCGCACAATACCCAGCGCCGCCACGCCGGCGGCTGTTCCAGAATTTTTCGCGGTTTGGCGCCGACGTCGCGGAATGCGCCGAGAATCTCCTCGCGATCTCCCGGCTCATTGACGGCTTCGACCGTGGTTCCGGAATGGAACGTCGCCACCACGTTGAAGAGCTTCCAGCCGCGCAGCGGATAATGCACCAGATGCGTGTTCGGCCCGGCCCACAGCGTCGCGGCGTTCCAGCGCAGATCCTGCGGCATCTGCTCGATCGGCAGCACCGCCCGGAACGTCACGTGGCCGGCAACCCGCGGCGGCCCATCGTCGATGATGATCTCGCGAATCTTCGAGCGCAGCCCGTCGGCGCCCACGAGCGCCCGGCCGCGCTGGCGCGCGCCCTCGCGCGTCACCGCCTCGACGCCGGACGCCGTCTCGGCAAAATCGGTGACCTGCTGGCTGGTGAGCAGCGTGACATTCGGAGCAGCGCGGCAGCCTTCGAGCAGCACGCCGTGGAGATCGGCGCGATGGATCACCGCGTACGGATTGCCGAAGCGTTTGCGGAACGGTTCGTCGACCGGGATCGCGGCCACCTCATCGCCCGAGAGCGAATCCATCATCACCAGGCGGTCGATGAACACCGCGTCGCGCTTGAGATGCTCGCCGAGCCCGAGCCGGTCGAGCACGTAGAACGCGTTGGGACCGAGCTGGATGCCGGCGCCGATCTCGCCAAACGTGTGCGCCTGCTCAAGCACGGTCGCGGCAAAACCGCGTTTGGCGAGCGCCAGCGCCGCCGCCAGTCCGCCGATGCCGCCGCCGACGATGAGGATGGAATCTTCTTGGTTCGTCACGAACGCCCCGCTCGGGTCAAGCCCCGCACAGCGCGATTGTCGTTAGGTTGCTGCAGCCGCGCAACCCGCCGCGGCTATTTGAGCCGCAAAGCACGGCGCGCATGGACCGGATCGCAGCGGCCCAGAAACAGCACGCGCATCGCCTCCGTCGCGGGCCCGGCGGCGGTCGCCGGCAGGATCGTGCTCCAGCGGTAGAGGTCGGCCCAGAATTTTGCGTTTTCGGCACTCACGGCTCCGCCGAACCCAAACGAGTGACCGGCGATGTCGAGGAGCGTGCCGCTGCAGTAGCGATCGAGATGGGGATATTTGCGGCAATCCGGTGTCGAGACCTGCGCGCGATCGAGCTCGACGAATACGGTCGCGGCGCGGGCGAGCGCATCGCCGAAATGGAGCACGCCGCGACAGCGCAGCAGCGCGCCCGGCGCAGCATCCGCACCGGCAATTTGCGGCGCGCAAACGAGGGCGGATGCCAGAATCGCCGCGGCGAGATTCCGGCGAAGCGAACCATCCGGCATCAAAGCGGGCTCCGAGAAGGGATGCCCACTCTAGCACGGATGGCGGCGGACGGGATCAGCCGCGCTCGCTCTTGTGCTGCCCGTTCTCCGCCGTCCGATCCTGCCTCCCCCCATGGCGCGGTTCGGCGCGATCGGAGACATCGATGAGACGCTCGAAGCCGAGCGCATAGGCGCCCCAGGTCGACCCGATCGCGGCAATCCAAAACAGCATGGGTTCGCTCTTGCGGTTGTTCCGTGGAAAGGCGCAAGGGTGCACGTTGTTTGTACCTGCCTGCGCCTCGTGTGTTGTAGAACGCCGCGCTCTCAAAAACGTTCGGCATTTCAGTGCGTTCACAACCTGGAGAACACGGGAACAAGTCGCGTTCTTCTTGCGCGGGATTGATGCCGGGTCCAAGTGTTGGCATGCTGGCGCCGCGCACCTTGAACCAATTTCCGGAGCTGCCATGGCCATCACCGCACCAGAGATCGAACGCGACCGAAATCTCGCGACCGGGCTCGCGGCCCGGCTCGCATGCCGCCGCGGCAGCCTGCGCGGCACCACGGCGGGCGTCGCCCCCGGCTACGTGCAAGGCAATCTCGCCGTTCTGCCCGAGGATCTGGCCGCGGATTTCCTTCGTTTCTGCCAAGCCAACCCGAAGCCCTGCCCGCTGATCGGCGTCTCCGATGTGGGCAACCCGCGCGTTGCCTCGCTCGGGCTCGATCTCGACATCCGCACCGACCTGCCGGGCTATCGCGTCTGGAAGGACGGCGAGCTCGTCGAGGAGACCGCCGACGTCACCAAATGGTGGCGCGGGGATCTCGTCGCGTTCGTCATCGGCTGCTCGTATTCGTTCGAGGAGGCGCTCGTCGAAGACGGCATCATGCTGCGGCACATCGAGCGTCGTGTCCGCGTTCCGATGTATCGCACCAATATCGCCTGCACGCCGGCGGGCCGTTTCTCCGGCCCCATGGTCGTATCGATGCGCCCGCTCAAGCCCCAGCACGCCATCCGCGCGATCCAGATCACGTCGCGATTCCCGGCGGTGCACGGCGCGCCGGTCCACGTCGGGCTGCCGGAGCTGATCGGGATCCGGAATCTGCAAAAACCCGATTACGGCGATGCGATCGAAGTGAGAGCGGACGAGCTGCCGGTGTTCTGGGCGTGTGGCGTCACGCCGCAATCGGTGATCGCCAACGTCAAGCCGCCGTTCGCCATCACGCATGCGCCCGGCGCCATGCTGGTGACCGACCTCAAGAACCGGCAGTTCGCGGTGCTGTAAGGCTGGCGTTCCGCGCCTTGCTCGTCCGGTTGCGGCAGCGCTTCGGCCTCCGTCAAGGGGAGCAGGAAAGCGAGCAAACGGGAAGTTTGATCGGATCGAAGCTACCCATGCCCACCATCGATCTCAACTCGGATCTCGCCGAGGGCTATGGCGCCTATCGCTGCGGCGACGACGATGCGATGCTCGGCATCGTCACCTCCGCCAATGTCGCCTGCGGATTTCATGCCGGCGATCCGGAAATCATGGCGCGCACCTTCCGCATCGCCAAGGAGCGCTCCGTCGCGGTGGGCGCGCATCCCGGCTTCCCGGACCTCTGGGGGTTCGGCCGCCGCCGCGTGCCGTTCTCGACGGGGGAGATCGAGCGGCTCGTCGCCTATCAGGTCGGCGCCGCGCAGGCGCTCGCCGCCTACGCCGGCCACCGCATCACCTACGTGAAGACCCACGGCGCGCTCGGCAATATTTCCGAGGTCGATCGCGAAGTCGCCGACGCGATCGCGCGCGCGGTGCGCGCGGTCGACCGTTCGCTCAAATATCTCGCCATCACGCTGAGCGAGCAATTCCGGGCAATGGAGCGTGCCGGCGTCGAGCCGATCGCGGAGATCTATGCCGACCGCGGCTATACCGAGCGGGGGAGCCTCATCCCGCGCGGCGAGATCGGCGCGCTGATCGCGGATCCCGACCAAGCCGCCGACCGGGTGCTCGAGATGGTCGAGGCCGGCGCGGTCATCACCGCGTCGGGCGCGCGGCTCAAGGCGCCGATCGAGTCGGTGTGCGTGCACGGCGATTCGCCGCATGCGGTGGAATC
>WNGE01003325.1_pt1 | contig 19041 bp, 15 predicted proteins | sample 5400651 | NCBI WGS metagenome assembly WNGE01 (sample SAMN13153370, study PRJNA577476) | soil metagenome | isolation source: 60 cm soil or saprolite under grassland replicate 2 | place: USA:California | collected 2016-06-15
CGTTCTTTCCGGTCTTGATGACCAGCTTGGCGGCGATCTCCGGTACTGGCACGCCCTTGTCGTGCAGGGCGCGGGCGAAGATGATCATGTCCTCGTCGAGGACCTTGGGCCTGCCGCCGTGGTTGCCTTTGGCCGCCGCGGCGCGCTGGCCTTCGAGGGTTTTCTGCCGGATGTAGTCACGGTCCAGCTGGGCGGCGACGGCCAGGACGGCGAACAGCATGGACCCGAGCCCGTCCGGGTCGTAGATCCCCGTGAGCGGGCCGGTGAGCAGTTCCAGCTGGATGCCGTCGGCTTGCAGGGCAGCGGTGAGGGTCATCAGCTCGGCGCCGGTGCGGGCGAGCCGCTTGATCTCGTGGACGGTGAAGATGACGTCCTGGCCAGGGGCGGCCTGCTTGATGTCGCCGGCCAGCTGCAGGGCGGCTTCGAGCTCGGGGCGGATCTTGATGCGGGTGCTGATCTTCTCCGCGAAGATCCGCTTGCACCCGGCTGCTTCGAGCGCGGTGACCTGGCTGCCTAGTTCCTGCCCGGCGGTGGAGCAGCGCGCGTTAGCTGTGCAGTTTCAGTGTGTTTCGTGGGGATGAAGTTTCTTCGCTTGTGCGAGTGTTGGCTTGCTTTGCCTCGTGTCTCACTCCAGGTTCGTCCTGTGATCCTGCACTACTTCAGTTCCACCGGGTGGCACGAGTGGGACCTGTCCGGGCGGCCCCTTATCCGGGAGGCCATGCCCGTCCTCATTGACGAGGACCTCCGCTTCGAGGACGCCGCGGGCCCGCGGCCGGTGGCGGTGATGAACCTGTGGCTGCGGGAGTTGCCGGTCAGCGGGGCGCCGTCACCGAAGTCGTGGCGGACGTACGCCCAGGCGCTCAAGGGCTGGGCGGAGTTCCTCGACGCCCGCCGGGTCCCGGTCTTCGCTGATCGGCAGCGGCTTCGGGATGCGTTGTCCATGTATGCCGGGTACCGGCTGTCGGGTCCGCTGGAGGTGAGGCTGAGTCCGGCGAGCTGGAATCTGGCGGTCAAGGCGCTCTCGTCCTTCTACCAGTGGGCGGCGGCCGAGGGGTACGCGCCGACGGTCCCGTTCTCCTACGTGCGGCAGTCGATGACCCGCCCGGACGGTGTGCGGGTGGAGGTCACCAGGAATCTGGCGACGGTGCGTACCGGCAACGCGCACGCGACGCGGAAGTATCTGGAGAAGCCGTATGCCGAGTTGCTGATGCAGGCCCTGGCGGGCAACGACCCGGCGGGCGAGCGGGATGTCTCGTTCCGGGGGCGGGAGACCGGCCGCAACGCGGCGGTGATCGGCCTGGCGCTGTCCAGCGGCCTGCGGGCGCAGGAGTTCGCGCATCTGACGGTCTACGAGGTGCCGCCGCTGCCGCGTCGCCGCACGGCAGTGCCGGTGCCGCTGGTGCTCGCCCCGCCGACGGCGAAGGGCAGGAGGGGCCGCTCCACCTGGGTTGACTACGACGACCTGGGCCGGGTCCACGACTACATCGCCTGGGAGCGGGCCGCGGCGACGGAGGGCTCGCGCTGGCAGCCCCGGGATCCGCTGTTCGTCGAGGCCCCCACGTATGACGGCGCATTCATCAGCGGGACCCGCCGCCGCTGGCACACCCTCACCCCGGCCGAGCGGCTGCGGCTGGTGGCGCCCGGCGGGGGCAGCGCCCTGCTGGCGGTGGAATCTGGCGGGAGGCCGTTCGTCGACTGGGCGACCGTCCTGCGCCGGACCGCGCAGCGGATCCGGGAGCGTTACGAGCCGTCCTTCCCGCACGTTCACCCCCATGTCACCAGGCACACCTTCGCGATGGCGACGCTGGAGCGGCTGGTGCGCGGCTACTACCAGCAGGCCGCCCAGCTGGCCGTGGACGCAGGCGGCGACGACGCCCTGGCGCTGTATCTGACCAAGGCCGATCCGCTGCTGGTACTGCGTGACCTGCTGGGGCATGCCAGTGCCGCCACGACGCAGGCGTATCTGCACCTGCTCGACACCCAGCGGATCTACCGCGACGCCTATGCGGCCGCCGGAGGAATCCCGGCCATGGACGACGCTGCGGCCGCCGAGTTCGAGGACGGATCTGATGCCGGCTGAGATCGAGCAGCCCTTGGCGGTGCTGTTCAGCCTGCCCAATGGCGTCCTCCACCGCGGCAGCCTGCACGATATGCCGAACCAGCAGATGGCCGCGGACCTGGCCATGGGACTGGCGGCGGCCACGCACCCACACGGCCCGATCCGCACCCGCTCGGCGGCCCGGCAGTACACGACGACGATGCGCCGGATGGCGCGCGACCTCGACGCCCGGGGAGTGACGGGCGGCCTTGCCGATCTGACCCCGGCCACGCTCGTGCAGTACTGGCTGACCTGCGACTACCACCGCGAGAGGCGTATCCGCGTGGTGCTCAGCGCCTTCCAGGAGACGGCCGGAGGACTGGACCCGGGCATTCGGCGTCATCTCGCCGGGCGGCGGATCAACAAGACCGGGAAGAGCCAGCCCAACCGCCCCTACAGCGACGGCGAGTGGCAGCGTCTTGAAGCCGCGTGCACCGAGCAGATCACGGCCGCCCGCCGCGCCCGCCGGCAGGCGCTGGAGGCAGCCGCCCGCGGCGCCGACCCGTCTGTCCACGGCGTCACCTTCGACAATCTCGCCTGGCTCTGGCTCCATGCAGGGCCCGCGGAAGCGAGAGAGGCCGTCAAACGGCTCGACACGGCGGGCGCCGGTGTTGACCGAGCGCAGGTCACGACGGTCGAAGCAGCGCTCTTCCCGGCGGCCGGCACGGCACTCGCCTACCTCATGCTGTTCGCGATGCGCACGGGCATCGTCCCGGACGGCATCGACGCGCTAAGACTCGGTGACATCACCCGGGCCTCGGCGGATACGGTGCTGCTGTCCTACCGGAAGGGACGCACGGGGGGCGAGGTGCTCAACCTGTCCCGCGACGCGGTGCGGCTGCTGGACCGCTGGCTGGAGCACTCGGCCCCGCTGCGCGAGCATGCCGGTGAGCTGGCCGGGCAGTTGTGGATCCACGTGGGCCGCGACGGTGGCGGGCGCGGAGCCGGACGGGGCAGGATATTCGGCCGGCCCCGCACCCAAAGCAGGCGCCGGGCCTGGATGGGGTCCTCGGGTGTGCTCGGCGACGACGGGGAGCCGCTGCCGGTGCACGGCGGCCGGATCCGCGCCACCTGCCATCACCGTCGCGACCGCGCGGCCTGGACCGGGCGCACGACGATCGACCCCAACCACAGCGCCCGCGTCGAGGGCGACCACTACCTCAGCTCCCACACCCCGGCCCAGCTGGACGCTCTTGAGGGCGTGATCGAGCAGGCCCAGGGCGACGTGCGCCGCAAGGCCGCCCCGCCGGTCGTGGTCAGCGGTGAGGACGCTGCCGCGTTTGCCGCGGCCTTCCCTCGCCTGGTCGAGGACGCTGGCCTGGACACGGCCACTGTCCAGGCCCTGCTCTCCGGTGAGCAGGATGTGTTCCTCGCCGCCTGCGCCAGCCCCCTGAACAGCCCTCACGCCCCGGCGGGAACGTTGTGCCCGGCCCGGCCGTGGGTGTGCCTGCTGTGTCCGCTCGCCGCGTTCGCGCCCCGCCACCTGCCCAACCTGCTCCGGCTCCAGGAGTACTTCTCCCGGCAGGCCCAGCAGATGACCACCGCGCAGTTCCTGCAGATCTTCGGTCCGTACTCGGCCCGGCTGGATGACATCCTGCCCCGGTTCGGCCCGGCCGCCATCGACGCCGCCACCCGGCAGCGCGCCGAGAGCACCGCCTTCCTGCCGCTGCACCTGGAGGAACAACCCCGGTGACGACCGTCCACGCCGCTGCCCCGGCCATTGCCGGGCCGCATCCATTCCGCGGTCTGCCGGTCATCGAGACCGCGGGCCTGCGGCGCGAGCCGGGCAGCCCCCGCCCCGTCTTCGACCAGGACGTCTGGGACCTGACCGGCCTGGCCGACGCCCCGGTGGTGATGAGCGCACACCGCAAGATCCTGGACTTCACGGCCATCGCCAGCCCCCGCTGGCGGCAGGTCGCCCGCGAGTACCTGATGGCACGGCTGGCCCCGCTCCACCCGGACGTGGCCACCTTGCCGCAGGCGTTCCGTGCCCCGCTGAACCCGAACTCGCTGTGGTCCGAGCTCAAGCACCTGGCCTTGTGGTTCAACCACCTCACCGCGGCCGGCGTCACGTCGCTGTCGCAGGTCCGCCAGCACCACTGCGACGCCTACCTCGCGGCCGTCTCGCGGAGCACCACCGATCCCGGGCGGCTGCTGTCGCCCGCGACCACGGTGGCGATGGCGCGGATCCCGCAATTCCTGTCCCTCTACACCGAGATCCTCAGCGACCGCTACCAGCCCGGCTTCAGCCCGTGGCCGGGCCGCAGCGCGGACGAGGTCACCGGATACGTACGCAGCGGCGAGAACCTGGTGCCACCGGTCCCGGACACGCTGCTGCGGGCCTTGCTGGCGAACTGCCTGTACTTGCTGGATACGATCGGCCCGCCGCTGGTAGCCGAGGCCGCGGCGGCCCGCGCCGCCGACCAGCACGAGGCCGCCTCGCGGCGGAGCCTGCTGGCCGGCGAGGTCGACGGCCTGCGCGAGGCCGTCGAACAGCGGCGGAGGGCCGGGATCCCCGCCCCGCAGGTCCATGCGGCGACCGTCGCCCAGCGGCTCAAGGGCGGATGGGCCCCAGACGATCCGCTCCTGCACATGGCCTGGCATCCGTTCGTCGTCGAGGCCGCGGGCGCCATGGGCCACCGCCGGGACCTGGAGACCCTCCGCCCCGGGCTGGAACGGTGGGTGAGCGAGTGCGGCCTGCAACAGCCCTGGTGCCGTAACACAAGCCTGGTGCCCCGGCACGGCGACGGCGAGCCGGTGCCCTGGGCCCTGCCGATGGCCCGGCACCAGCTAGACGCGATGGCCTACGTCGTCACCTCGGCCGCCTACTTCCTCACCTCGGCGCTGTCCGGCATGCGCGCCTCCGAGCTGGCGGAACTGACCAGCGGATGCGGACAGCAAGAACAGCGGCCCGGCGGCGGCATCCGCTACCACCTGGCGTCCCGCCGCATCAAGGGCGAGGCGTTCGGCGGGACCGAGGACACCTGGGTGGTCATCAAGGACGTGCACCGGGCGATCGCCACCGCCGAAGCCCTCACCGGCGCTCCTCCAGGCCAGCGGCTGTTCGCCAAGGCATCCAACAACAGCAACCGCCGTTACACCGCCCTGCGTTCGTGGGTGAACGGCGAGCACGGCCAGCGGCTAGGGCTGCAATCCATCCCCGACGGGCCGGTCAACCCGCGAGCCCTGCGGCGCACACTCGCGATGACCATCGCCCAGCGCCCGCACGGCCTGATGGCCACCAAACTGCACCTCAAGCACGTCAGCGTCGCCACGGCCGAGGGCTATACCGCCCGCCCCGGGGGACACCAGGCCTCCTTCGCCGCCGAGGTCGCCGCCGAGGAAGAAGCCGAACACCTGCGACTGACCGTCGCCGCCTACCAGGACTACCAGCGCGGCATCCTGCCGTCCGGCCGGGGCGCCCGCGATCTCATCGATGCCTTCAAAGCCGCCGACCAGGCCCTGGACCGGCACGAGGCCGGGCCGGTCACCGTCATCGACGACCGCCGCGTCGAGCGCGTCCTGAAAGCGAAGGCGAAGACCCTGCACACCGGGGTCGGCAACTACTGCTGGTTCTCCGACCCGGCCAAGGCGTTGTGCCTGAAACTCGCCGGCACCCCGGACGCTGGCACGCCCCTGATCGGGATGTGCGACTCAGCCCGCTGCCCGCAAGCCACCCACCACCCGCAGCACCGGCAGATCTGGGCCGACCACGCCGAGAACACCCAAGCCGTCTTCCTCGGCAACCCCAGGCTCTCCAAGCCCGAACGGGCCCGAGCCCAGGCCGCCTTCGACCGTGCCACCCGCATCATCGCCGAGATCGACGCCGCCGCACACGCTGAGGAGGAACCCGCCCGTGACGCATGAACGCCGCACCGAAGCCGAGGCCAGTATCCGTGCGGCGATGCAGCAGCTACTCGCCGGCCCCGTTCCCGGCGGCCTGAAGTGCGACGTCAAGAGCCTGTGCACCCTCGCCGGAGTGCCCAGGGCGACGCTCTACCGCACCTATCCCCACCTGAAGGCCGAGTTCGACCGCCAGCGGGCCGCCGCCCGGCAAGCCGGACAACAACCCGACCCACGCGTGGCGCAGATCGAACGTCTCAAGGCCGAGGTCGCGACCCTACGCGAACGCCTCAGCCGGAAGAACACCGAACTCGACGCGTTGAAAGAGTTCCAGGCCACAGCCCTGTCCCGCCTCGCGGCCCAGCACCACGAAATCACCAGAACGCGGCAGCAGCTTGCCTCTCACACTGACGCCGCTATCCGCCACCTGCCAACTCGGCGAATGCCGACGAGATGAGACACGCTGCCGCCCGGATTCTGCGGCAATCTCATCAACCTGGAGAATCCGCCGCCGACATACGCCCGTGAACACGTCTCATGCCCGGCTATCTGGCGTAGCCGATCCGGATCGGCGTCACCTCGCCAGCCGGCCGGGCGGGCCCGGCGGGCACCGGGCCGGGCTGCCAGGGGCGGCCGGGCTTGCGGTCCTCCGGCACTGCTACCGAGAGTTCCTCGCGCAGCGCGGGGACGAGGGTGAACCGGGCGGTGTGGTACCTGGTTGCGGTCTTGCCGCCGCGCGTGCGGCACGGGCTGCCGGCGGGCGCCTGGCACCGGGAGCAGTCGTGCCGCTCGATGACCGCGGCGGCCTCAGCAGGGGTCAGGTCCATGCCCTGATCCTCTCAGAACCCCCTGTCAGAATCCCGGAGTTCTGAGAGGAATTCTGCGAACCGGAACCGGGATGAACCGGACACGATCAGGGTCCTTCCCCAGGCTCTCGCAAATGGTCATTTGCGCGACAGCGGCCGCGGCGGTGCTGGCACCGCGATGGAGGCGGCGACCTGCGCGGGCGCAGGCGAGGCTCGTTTCAGGATGGGCCGACGAGGTCGATGCCGAGGCGGGCGCTGAACGGCTCGGGGGTCAGGGCGATCTCGTCGGTGGCATACACCCCGAAGCGCTGGATGCGGGCGGTGACGTACGGGGACAGCACGGCCAGGTCCCCGGGGGTGATCTGCCAGCCCTCGCCGATCAGCTCGCGGATGACGGTCATCATGTCCACGGTGGTGTGGAAGATGACCGCGTTGGCGAGCAGGGTGGAGAACTTCAGGATCTTCTCCTGCTCGGCGGGGTCGTTGGCCGCGATCACGCCGGCGTTGCCGAACCGGCACCAGGAGGAGAACCGGTTGTAGGACTCGACCTTGTTGGTCTCGGCGGTGGTGCGCCTTCTGAGCTGGGCGTCGGAGAGGAACCGCAGCAGCTGGACGGTCCGGACCGCGCGGCCGATCTCGCGGAAGGCCTGGTAGATGTTGTTGCGCCGGGAGTAGGTCGAGAGCCGCCGCAGCAGGGTGGCCGAGGAGATCTTGCCCTCCTGGACCGAGAGCACCACCCGCATGACGTCCTGGTAGTGGGCCTCGATCAGGTCCCAGTCGATGACGTTGCGGCCGGGCTCGCCGAACAGCGCGTCGGTGTGCCGGTACCGAACCTGCGCGGCGGGGCGGTAGAAGTTCAGGTCTTTCCAGTTCCGCACCCGCGGCATCAGGTCGAATCCGAACAGGTGCGCGAGTGCGTAGACGGGCAGGGCCTGGCCCTGGGTGTCGGTGTGCACCTTGGAGGGGGTCACCTTGGACTGCTGCTCGAGCAGGCCCTGGATGAGGTACACCGCCTCCCACACCCGACCGGGATGAACTTGGAGAACAAGGCGATGTAGGTATCGGAAATGTAGTAGTACCCGATTCCGCCGGTGCCCCCGTACCGGATGCTGGTCTCGGCCAGGAGGTTGTCGATGTAGGTATCGACCTGGGTGCCGTCGGCGGCCACCACCGACCCGTCGCCCCACGCCTTGATCAGGTCCAGCTCGGTGAAGGCGTCGACCACATCGGCGATGGCCTTGTTCAGCTTCTCCACGGTGACATGCCGGCGGCCGGTGACCGACAGCTCGTGCGCGGTGACGGCGGTGATGTGCCGGGCGGTCTGGGCCGGGCCCATGTTGGTGCCATAGCAGAAGGTGGTCAGCACGTAGCGGGACAGGGGGTCGTCCAGTTTCGGGTCCGACCCGGAGGCCGGGGCGAACCGCCGGTGCCATTCCAGCCAGTGCGCGGTGCGGGCCAAGATGCCCAGCAGGGTCCGCTCGGGCATCCGCTCGCGCAGCGCGGCCTCCAGGGCCACCGCGGTCTCGGCGGGGCGCGCCGCCCGGTGCTTTTTCAAGCAGGGCCGGCCCTTGTCATCGATCACCAGGCCGGCGTTGTCCGGGTAGCCGGCGTCGGCGGCGGCGCACTGGGCGGCCAGCTTGCTCTCCAGGGCCTCCCGGAACCCGCGCGCGGTGGCGGGCAGGCCGACCTCGGCGCAGAAGCCCGGCAGCAGCTCGGCGCACCGGGCCGGGCTGATCAGCTGGGCGGCCCAGTTGGCATAGGAGTCCGCCCCGTCGACGGCGATGTCGCCGGTGCGCAGCTGTTCGGCCAGGTAGGTGAGCACGCAGGCCTCCAGGTGCCGGCGGACGAACATGCCCGGATGCTGGCGGTCACGGATCGCGGCATTCCAGTGCGCCGAGGCGAACGAGGTGCCGAACACCTTCACCCGCGGCCTGCCGTGCCCATCCAGCAGCACGGTGCCGTCCTCGTCGCAGAGCACCATGTGGTCCGGGATGTAGTCGCGGGTCAGCCCGGCGTGGGTGCGCACGTGCGCCAGCAGGTCCAGCACGCTGGCATCGGCGCTGGTGGCCTCCAGGCCCAGCGTGCCAGCCATGGCCAGCATCGCCGCCCGGTCCTTGCGGAAGTGCCGGGCCACCAGCGGGATGTGGTTGTCCCCGTGGTGGGCGGCGACGGTGTCGATGTCGCGGTACTGGGCGGTGAACCCGCCCGCGGTCTCCACCGCCTTGCGGGCCTGCTCGAGCGCGGCCTGCTCCCTGGCGGCGGCCTCCCCGTCCGGGTCGATCTGCTCGAGCACCGAGCGGTAGGCGGCCACCAGCCGTTCGGTGATCTCCCTGTGCTGGTCTTTGAGCGCCTCCAGTTCCTCGCGGGCGCGTTTGGCCAGTGTGCCCACCCGGCGGCAGAACATCTCCGCGGTGTCATCGCGGGCCCTGGCTTGCGCGGTGAACACCAGCGCGGCCACCAGCGCGATCCGCTTGGCGGGGCTGTAGTCGCTCATCACCGCGGCGTCGGCGGCGGCAGCCTCGCCGGCGAAATCGGCGATCTTCGACGGGGCCACCCCCTGCCACCACGCGCGGGCGTCTCCGAGGTCCTCGATCCAGCGCTGGCGCTCCAGCTGCTTGCGGAACTTCGACCACGACGGCCGCCGCGCAGGCCTGGTGAGCTGGTAGAACTCGCTCTTGCCCCCGGCCCCGGTGACCAGCAGGCGCTGCAGCCGCGCGACCCCGGCGTCGCCGAGCCGGTCTGCCACCAGCGCGAAGATCTCCTCGTTGACCCGCGCCCGGATCGTCGCGGCCATGTCGTTGAGCGTGCGGAAGGCCGGCAGCTCATAGCTGCCCGCCACCAGCCGCTCCAAGGCGATGTTGATCAGATCGGCCGGGTCGTTCTTCCGCCGGGCGCCCTCCTCGATCGCCTCGGCAGCGACCTTGCGGGCGCCCGCCGGATCGTAGACGACCTCACTGCGCGCCCTGATCAGGTTACGGTGCCGCTCAGCCGTACGCGTCGAGGCATACACCGGGCGGGTAGCCTCCGGCAGCCGCAAGCCGCGGCGGATGTGCCCTACCACCTCCGCCGGCACCTCGTCCAGCGCCGGGAAGTAGCCCAGCCGGCTAAACGTCTTCAACTGGATGACCAAGCCCAGCAGATGCTCATCCGAACTCGCGTTCTCCCGCGCCCAGGCGATCTCCTCCGCGGCCGGGATGTAGAACACGTGCAGCTCCCGGGCGGACATGAACCGCCGGAAGCGCGGGTAGGCCGTCCGCTCCACCGACGCCATGAACCCACCCGGCCAATACCTGCGACACCACGCTGACCCGCAGCACGCTATCCCTTGCGAGCCAGGCAGGAAGCGCCATTCCCGAAGGCGCCGAGCAACGGATGACGAGCAGGAACCTCAATTCACTACCCACTGATGGCGGGTATCGGGCTTACCTTGGCTGCACCCGATCCCCGTCACCGGCCCGCAGCAGCCGCAAACACGTGACCTGGTCGACCGGCTGCACCACGGGGTGCTGCCCGCCGGCGCGGACGTCACCGGCCCGACCGCGGCGATGGCCGACATGACCGCCACCTTGTCCGGGCACCTGTGGCGCGTCCTGCTGGCCGTCCTGGCCGCGACGTTCGCCCTCATGACGATCGTCTTCCGGTCGATCGTGCTGCCCGCCAAGGCGGTCATCACCAACCTGCTGTCCGTCGCCGCCTGCTACGGCGTGATGACCCTGGCCTTCCAGACCAGGGCCGGAGCCTGGTTGCTCGGCCTGCCCGGCCCGGTCCCCATCGCCGCGTGGGCGCCCGTCGTGCTGTTCGCGATCCTGTTCGGCCTGTCCATGGACTACGAGGTGTTCATGCTCAGCCGCGTCCAGGACAGCTACCAGCGCACCGGCGACCCGCGCGGCGCGGTCGCGGACGGCCTGGCCGCTACCGCGCGGATCATCACCGCGGCAGCCGCCATCATGATCGCGGTCGCGGCCGGGTTCGCCCTGGACCCCAGCGTCATGGTGAAGATCATCGGAGTCGGCATGGCCTCCGCGATCCTGGTCGACGTCACCATCGGCCGGCTGCTGCTGGTCCCGGCCGCCATGGCCCTGCTCGGCGCCCGCAACTGGTACCTGCCCCGCCGGCTGCACCGGATGCTCACCCGCCAGATCGCCGTTCACCGGGCAAGGGTGCGGCAGCCGCTGTCTTCCCAGGCCGACGAACCAGCCCTGGGGTGACAGGACATGGCCCACGCGGTCCTGCTGAGCATTCATATCGCCGCGGGCACGGCGGGACTACTCCTCGGGCCCGTCGTGATGCGGCAAGCTACCCGGCGGCTCGGGGCCGCACCAAACCCGGCCGGCGGTGCCAGCGCGGCCTATCACTGGATGGTCCTGGCGGTGTGCCTGTCCGCGGCCATGCTGGCGGTGTGGTTCCGCCCGGAGTTGTGGTGGCTGATCCCGGTCGCCGCCTTTTCCTACGCGCTGGTACTGACCAGCCGGATCGCGGTAGCCAGGCGTTTCCGCGGCTGGACGCACGCCTACGTGCACGGTCAGGGCGGCTCCTATATCGCGCTGGTGACAGCGCTCGCGGTCGTGGCGCTGACCGTCGACGGCCCGCTGCACGGGGCTGCCGAAGTGATCCCGTGGGCGCTGCCGGCCGCTATCGGCATCCCGTTGATCGAGTGGTGGCGACGGCTCCTGATCCGGGCCGTTGCACCGCCCGGGCCGCCGGGCGGTCCCTGATCCCGGGAGCGGCCGGGTTCAGCCTGCCGACGTCGCTGGCCCGCGACGAGCTTGCACGCACGGGCCCGGCAACTCGCCAGGGCGGCCGGGGTTCGGCGAGCGGGCTGTTCTGATGCTGCCAGGCCCTGACCCGATATAGTCCCGAAGCACCGTCACCCACTTCACGCTGGTCAGCCCGGTGGGTTGATATCCTCGGCCGCGGCGGGGTCACGGTCCGGGCGGTCGCGGCCCGGGCGGGCATCGCGCCGATGGGCGTGTACAACCGCCTCGGCGGCAAGGACGGGCTGGTCGATGCGCTGCTGATCCGGGGCTTCGACCGGCTGCGCGCGGCGCTGGCCGAGGGTGACGAGCCCGGCCAGCTGGAACGGCTGCGCTCGTGCGGCTTGCGGTACCGCAGGTTCGCCTTCGAGAACCGGCACTACTACGCGATCATGTTCGAGGCGGCGATCCCGCACGAGTCCGGCTCGCCCGAGGTGGCCGAGCACGCGGCCGCGGCGTTCGGCGAACTGGTAAGGAACGTCGAGATGGCCGCGGCGGCCGGCGGCATCGCCGCGCCCGACCCGCGCGAGGTCGCCCAGCAGATCTGGAGTTCGGTGCACGGCGCGGTGGCCCTGGAACTGAAGGGCCTGGTCCTCACCCCCGACCCCGAGGCCACCTACCGCGCCACCCTCCAGACGCTGCTGCGCGGCCTGGCCCCGCGGGCCTAGCCCTCAGCCGGGCCCCGCATATCGGGTTGCTCTGCGGGCCATCGGCGGGATGGCCGGGCTGGCATCCTGGGGGTGTGACTAGCGGCACGGTGAGCCCCGTGTTCGTGGGCCGGGAGGCCGAGCTCGAGACGCTGGCGCGGGCGTTCGAGGAGACGGCCGACGGGACGCCGAGAACTGTCCTGGTTGGGGCGGAGGCCGGCGGCGGCAAGTCGCGCCTGGTTAGCGAGTTCGCCGACCAGGTGCGGGGCCGGGCGCTGGTGCTGGCCGGGGGTTGCGTGGACCTGGGTGCGGCGGGCTTGCCGTATGCGCCGTTCACTGCGGCGCTGCGGGGGCTGGTCCGTGAGCTGGGGGTCGGCGAGGTGACGGGGCTGCTGCCGGGCGGCAATGCGGGTGAGCTGGCCGGCCTGCTGCCCGAGCTGGGATCGCCGCCTGCTGGCGGTGATCCGGAGATGGCCCGGGGCAGGCTGTTCGGCCTGCTGCTCGTCCTGCTGGAGCAACTGGCCGCCCGGCAGCCGCTGGTGCTGGTGATCGAGGATCTGCACTGGGCCGACGTATCGACCGGTGAGCTGCTGGCGTTCTTGATCCGCAACCTGCGCCAGGCAGCCGTGCTGCTGGTGGCGACGTTCCGCTCGGATGAGCTGGGCCAGGCCGGGCCGGTGCGGCGGCTGCTGGCCGAGCTGGGCCGCCTGGACGGGGTGAACCGGCTGGAGCTCAGCCGGTTGTCCCGCGGCGAGGTGGCCGCCCAGCTGGCAGGCATCCTGGGAGGCGAGCCCGGCCCTGCGGTCGCAACTGCGGTGCATGAGCGCGGCGGCGGGAACCCGTTGTTCACTGAGGTTTTGCTGAACGCCGACGGCACGGTCACCCCGGGATTGCCCGGGCCGGCGCGGGATCTGCTGCTCGGCGCTATCAGCGAGCTGCCCGCAGACTGTCAGCGGGTGCTGCGGACCGCTGCGGTCGGCGGCGCCAGCATCGAGCACAGGCTGCTGGCTGCGGTGACCGGGCTGGGTGATGCGGCGCTCGATGATGCGCTGCGGCCCGCTGTCGCGGCCGGCGTGCTGGTGGCCAGCGAGGGCGGTTACGCCTTCCGCCATGAGTTGTTCCGCGAGGCGGTGCTGTGGGATCTGCTGCCAGGCGAGCGAGTTCAGGCGCACCGGGCATTCGCCGAGGCCCTGCAGTCCGGCCCGCCGCTCAGCCCGGCAAGCCCCCACCTGCCGTCGCTGCCGCTAGCACTGCACTGGCACGGCGCGGGCGAGGGTGAGCGGGCGCTGCGGGCGGCATGGGCGGCCGCAGCTGAGGCAGGTGCCGCATTTGCTTATGTCGAGCGGTTGCAGATGCTGGAGCTGGTGCTGGATCTGTGGGACCGGGCCAAGGACGCTTCGCAACTTGCCGGGATCGATCGGGCAGGGGTGATCGAGATCGCGGCCGAGGCGGCACGGCTGGCCGGCGAGCCAGAACGCGGCATCGCCCTGGTAGAGGCGGGCCTGAGCGGGGTCGATGAGACGCGCGATCCTGTGCGGCGCGCGGCGCTGCTGCTATTGCGCGCAACGCTGCGGCAGCAACTGCTGCTGCCCGGGCAGGTCGATGACCTGCAGGCCGCGCTGCTCCTAGCGGCGGCCCCCACCCGGGTGCGGGCGCAGGTCCTCAGCCAGCTCGTACGGGTCTTGGCGCTGCGGGATCGCGACGAGGAGGCGGGGCCGCTCGCCGCGGAGTTGCAGGCCCTGGCGGTACGGCTCGGTGACCAGGACTACCGGATCGAGGCGCGGATCAGGCTGGCTCAGCTGCGAGGACACGATGGTGACGACATCATCTCAGACCTGGAAGACGCGGCCGATGCGGCGCGGCGGATCGGCTCCGGGCCGCTGGAGGCGATCGCCCGGGCGGAGATCATCAATACCCTGGAGGCTCGCGGCGAGCATGAGGCCGCGGCCCGCGCCGGGCAGGAAGACCTCGCCTGGGCCCGGCGGCTGGGCCTGGCCCGCTATGTGACGGCGCCGATTGCCGGCAACCTGGCCGACTCGCTAAGCTCGGCCGGCCACTGGGACGAGGCGCTTGAGGTTGTGGACGAGGCTCTCAGCCTGGACCCGGCGCCGTACAGCCGCGACTGCCTGCTGGCCTGCCGCGGGCGGATCGCGCTCGCCCGGGGGGACCTTGACACTGCAGCCCGGATGGTGGCAGAACTTCACTCGCTGCCCGCCGCCGAAGCCGAAACCGACCGCACGTTGCCGCTGACCTGGCTGGACATACAGCTCCGGCTCGCCGAGGGAGACCAGCACGGTGCCCTGGCCGTCGCCGGCACAGTCCCTGCCGCGCGGGGAAGCGGCCCGCGGTACCTGTGGCCGCTCCTGGCCGCCGCGATGCTGGCCTGCGCCGACGCTGCAGTTAGCGGCGGGGCAGGGAGGGCGGCCGACGGTCTGGCTGCCCTACGGGACGCGCTGGCCCAGGTGGCGGCGGGCACCGCGCAGCCAGGCCCGGTGGAGCGGGCGCACGCGGCGATATTGGCGGCCGAGGCGTCGCGTGCGCGCAGCCAGCCGGATCTGGCGGCCTGGGATGCCGCCGCCGCGGCCTGGGAGGCGATCGGGCAGCCTTACCCGCTGGCCTACGCGCTGCTGCGCGCGGCCGGTGCGGCGGCGGCCGAAGGAGACCGGGACGGGGCCGCGGCCCGACTGCCGAAGGCGGCGGAACTGGCGGCCCGGCTGGGGGCCCAGCCACTATTGCAGCAGATCACCCGGCTGGCCCGGCGGGCGCGGATCGGACTGCCGCCTGCCGCGGGCCAGGCCGGGCCGGTCGCGCCGTTTGGGCTGACCGCCCGCGAGCTGGAGGTATTGCGGCTGGTCGCCGCCGGGCGCAGTAACCAGCAGATCGCCGGCGAGCTGTTTATTTCTCCCAAGACCGCCAGCGTGCACGTGTCCAATATCCTCGGCAAGCTCGGTGTGACCTCCCGGGTGGAGGCGGCCGCCACCGCGCACCGGGTGCACCTGCTCGACCCGGGCTGACCGGCCGCCCACGCCGTAAGCCTGGCGGCCAGGGTAGGTGCGGCTAAGCGTTCTCCTACCGGGATGGCCTGGGACTGGGCGGCTGGAATAGGGCTGCCACCCGATGCGGCACCAGCGCTCTTACCGCGAGCCTCGGTGGTGTCCGCCCCAGATGGGCCACCACAGCGAACGGAGAAGCGCCATGGCCGGAGTGCTTGCGCTTGCCGCCGCAGTCCTGTACGGCTCGGCCGATTTCCTAGGAGGTGTCGGGTCCCGGCGGGCATCGGCCCTGTCGTTTCTGGCGGTCAGCGCCCCGGTGGGCGCGGTGATCATGCTGGTGGCCGCGCTGGCTGCCGGCGGGCCGGTTACGGCCGGGAGGCTCGGGTGGGGGGTTGCCGCCGGCGCGGCCAGCGGCGCGGGAGTGATCGTGTTCTTCGCCGGGCTGGCCGCCGGGCCGATCAGCGTGGTGGCCCCACTGTCCGCGCTGGGCGCCGCCCTGCTGCCGGTCGCGGTGGCCATCGCCGGCGGCGAGCGGCTCGGCGCCGCGGTGCTGGCCGGGGCGCTGCTGTGCCTGGCCTCGGTAACGCTTGTGAGCCTGGAACGCCGGCCCGCCCCTGGGCGTGGCCGCCCGCCAGCCATCGGCGGGGTGGCCTGCGGGCTGGCCGCGGGCGTGGCGTTTGGCCTGTATTTCCTGTTCATCCGCAACGCTGCAGCGGCGGGCGGGCTGTGGCCGCTGGCCGTCTCGCGGTGCACCGCAACCACGATCGTGCTGGCCACGGCTGCCTGGCGTCGTCACCGCCCGGTCCTTCCGAGGGCCGGCCGGAGGCTGTTCGGCCTGGCGCTGGCCGCGGGGGCGGGGGATGTGGCGGCCAGCCTGCTGTATGCGCTCGCCGTGCACTCCGGACCATTCGCCCTGGCCGCGGTGATCACCGCACTGTACCCGGCGGTCACCGTGCTGCTGGCCAGGCTGGTGCTGGGCGAGCAGATGCGCGCCACACAGCGCGCCGGGCTGGCCCTGGGCGCGCTGGGGATCATCCTGCTCACAGCCTGACGCACAAAAAAGGAAGAAGAAGGAGGAGGAGGAGATGACAGTGGACTACAAGCTGGAGCTGGTGCTCATCCCGGTCTCCGACGCCGACCGGGCGAAGAGATTCTATGTGGAGCAGGCGGGCTTCGACCTGCTCGTGGACACCCCGACCGGCCTGCCGGGGCAGCGGGTGGTGCAGGTGACCCCGCCCGGGTCGGCATGCTCGATCGGGTTCGGCACCGGGATCACCGCCGCCGAGCCCGGCTCCCAGCAGGGCCTGCACCTGGTGGTTCCCGACGTTGTTGCTGCCCGCGACGAGCTGACCGGGCGGGGCGTCGAGGTTGGCGAGGTGCAGCACATCGCCGATGGTGCGTGGACGCCCGGCCCGGACCCGCAGCGCCGCGGCTACATGTCGTTCGCGGAGTTCGCCGACCCCGACGGCAACCTGTGGCTGCTCCAGGAGGTCCGCCGTGACCAAGAGGGAGAGGAAGGAGACGACCGGTGATGGAGCTGCCAGCCGATGTCCGGGCCCTGTTCGAGGCGCCCAACTACGCCCACCTGGCCACCGTCCTGCCCGGCGGCGGCCCGCACACCGTGCCCGTCTGGGCAGGGATCGAAGACGGCAAGATCGCCTTCCTCACCTCGCCGGGCTCGCGGAAGGTGCGCAACCTCGCGGCCGACCCCCGGGTGGCGATCTCGGTCATCGACGACGCCCAGCCCTATACCATGGCCCAGGTCCGCGGCAGGGTCACCGCCCGGCTGGGCGGCGAGGAAGCCTGGGACATCATCGACCGGCTCTCGGTCAAGTACACCGGACAGCCCTACCCGCTGCGGACCGACCGGGTGGTGTTCTTGATCGAGCCCGAGCACGCCCGCGCTCAGGCTTACGGCTGACCGCGATGGCTACCATCCCGATCACAGCAGTCAGGGAACAAAGATGAACACAAGCGACCGCACCCTGGAGGAAGAGGAAGCCCGGCTGGCCGCGGCCTCCCTCGCTGCGGGCGACCCAACCGGCTGGTTCGACCGCCTCTACGCCGCGGGCGCCGCCGGACGAGTGCCGGTCCCGTGGAGCCGCCGCGAGCCGCACCCGCTGCTCACCGAATGGGCGCAGCGCCACCACCGGGCCGGCGCCGGGAAACGAGCCATTGTGCCCGGCTGCGGGCTGGGCGCCGACGCTGAATACCTGGCCAGGCTCGGGTTTGCCGTCACCGCTTTTGACGTCTCGGCGACCGCGATCCGGCTCGCCCGCCGCCGCCACCCGGACTCGCCCGTCGAGTATGTGACCGCAGACCTGCTGCACCCTCCCCGGCGCTGGCTGCGGGCCTTCGACCTGGTGACCGAGATCATCACCGTGCAGGCACTGCCCCGAGCCGTGCGGCGGCAGGCCACAGCCAGCGTCGCGGCTTACCGCGCTAGGCGGAACCCTGCTGGTCGTCGCGGCAGCCCACGACGGGACCGGCGAACCGGTGCCTGGCCCGCCCTGGCCGCTCACCCGCGCCGAGATCGAAGCTTTCGCCGCCGACGGCCTCACCCGGCGGCAATCGAAATGACCACCAGCCCGGCACTGCCCACCGAGCACCGCTGGCGCGCCGAGTTCCACCGCCCTCTTGGCAACCCGCCAGGCAGGGCACAGCACGCGGCGAAACATCCGGTCTCCGCGCACGGCGACGCCGCCGGTCCGCCGGTCGAGATTGGCACGAGCCCATGATCCTGGTGACCGGAGGGCTGGCCCTTTGCCGGTGCGCATATCGTCCGCGCCCTGGCGGGCCTCGGGCAGCCGTGCCTGGCCCTGACCAGGCGGCCGGTGCCGGACCTGGGCGCGTTCGCGGATCTGGGCGGCGTCTTCCTCCTGCCCACGATTATCCACGCCCTGCCCGCGCCATGAGGTTTTCAGGATCGGCAAGTACACCCTGGACCTAGCCCCGCAGCAGATGATCGCCCAGCACCCGCACCAGGGGTTACTTCTCCGCCGGCCCCTCGTTCCTCATCTGCGCCGCATACGCCGTCACCGCGAATCGCCCGGCCGGCACCTACAGCCTGGCCGCCTACCTGGCCGGGAATGCCCTGCAGCAGGCGTCGGGCATGATCGGCTGGGTGCTCGGCGGCGCGGCGGGCCGCCGCAGCCGCCGCCACGAGCCGGGCCGCTGGCGCCGGCCCGATGCCCGGGTCCCGGCAGCGGCAGGCGCGCAGTAGGGGTCTGAGGAAGAGCAGTACAGGATCCTCCGCCCTCACCTGGAGAACTGGCAGCCAAGGCAGTGGTGCTGTGCCAGTAGCTCCTTACCCCCGGACGCCGCTCACCCGGATCCGTACAGCCATTCGTACAGCCAAGCCGGGCGACGATCAGCCCTCGCGACATCAATTCACCCGGCCGCCGCCACGGCTGTGCGGATTCCGGAGCCTTCGGCTCGATATGCCCGCGAGCGCCCCCGGTGTAGGGGAAACGACCATTACCCCGACACGGCCGCCCGGCGCGGCGCCGCACGACGCCCGCCAGGTCACAGCGTCGGGAAACAATGTAGGCAAACTACGTCGCCTAACTAGGCCCACATAACCCTTTGCGCTACAGGTCGCCTTGGTCCGGCTGCGGCTGTCCAAGGCGCTACTCGGTGCCGCCGAAGGAGGGGGGACCGCGTGCGGCGGGCGCGTCCGCGCTGGCGGCCGTTAGAATGACCGGACCAGCAGCGACGCCGGCCATCGTCGACGCGCTGAGCGGTAGGTCGCCGATTGCCGAGCCATCTGCGGCGGCCCCTGGCGGGTTGCCGCTTCGGAGCGGGATGTTCTGCTGGCCACCAAGCTGCACGTGCCGTGCCCCTGGAGACCCCCATGTCACTCGCTCCCGATTCGCCCGATCACCTCATGACGGGAGGTGC
>WNGE01010404.1_pt1 | contig 19039 bp, 18 predicted proteins | sample 5400651 | NCBI WGS metagenome assembly WNGE01 (sample SAMN13153370, study PRJNA577476) | soil metagenome | isolation source: 60 cm soil or saprolite under grassland replicate 2 | place: USA:California | collected 2016-06-15
CCGTCTTCGCGACTGAGCCGATGCCCGGCGCGAACCTTTCCGAAGACGGGAGCGAGGCGGGAGTCGCGAAAGACGACGGGAGCCGTGTCCACAGCCTGCACGCGCGCCTCCTGGACGGGGATAGACCGACTGGTCGGTCTGATTCTATGAGCACGCCTCGAACCCTGTCAAGCTTCACGGCAGCCTTCGAGACCTTGTCGCCTGTGCCGCGGGCCTGGGAAAGTGCTAGACTCGCGCCGCCGGCGATGGGAGGAAGGCTGACGCCTCGGGTGGGGGCATAAAGCATGCGTGTTTCCGTGACGACAGGGGGGACGATTCTGGTGGCGGGCCTGGCGCTCGTGTCCATGGTCGGCTCCGCATGGTCTCAGCCGGTCCGGCCGATTCCCATCGGGATCGCCGTTGCTCAGACCGGCGATATCGCCCCGGCGGGGAGGGAGCAGATCCTCGGGGCACAGCTCGCCGAGGAGTACTTCAACAAGGAAGGCGGGGTGAACGGTCGCCCGGTCAAGCTCGTTCTCGAGGACGCGGGAAGCGACGACGCGACGGCCATCGACGCGTTCCAGGAGCTCATCCATGGCGCGAGGGTGGTGGGCATCGTGGGGCCGAGCCTCTCGCGACAGATCTTCGCCGCCGGTCCCATCGCCAACCGGGCGAAGGTGCCGGTGATGGGCGCGTCGAACACGGCCAAGGGCATCACGCAGATCGGCGAGTTCGTGTCGCGCGTCTCGGCTCCGCCTTCCGTCCTCGCGCCGGTCGCGATCGGGGCCGCACTCAGGCTCAATCCGAAGATCCGGCGCGTGGCTGTGGTGTACGCCCAGGACGAGGCGTTCAACAGGTCCGAGGCCGAGACTTTTCAGCTCGCGATCACGGACACCTTCAAGCTCGACCTGGTCTCCGTCCAGACCTATCAGACTACGGATACGGACTTCACCGCCCACGTGACGCGCGTGCTGAACGCCCAGCCGGATCTCGTCATCATCTCGGGCCTCCAGACGGACGGCGCCACCGTGGTCAGACAGCTCCGTGAGCTCAGCTACAAGGGGCTCATCATCGGCGGCAGTGGCCTGAACACGACCAATATCCTCCCCGTCTGCAAGGCGCACTGCGACGGGCTCCTGGTCGCCCAGGTGTACAGCCCGGAGTTCAAGAGCAAGGTGAACGAGGCGTTCCGGTCGATGTACAAGGGCAAGCAAGACAAGGACCCGACCCAGTTGAGCGCCCAGGCCTTCACGGCCGTCCAGGTCTTCGTCGAGGCACTGCGAGCGGTCGACAAGAAGACCCCGATCGCCCGGATGGACCTCGCGGCGCTCAGGATCGACCTGAACCGCCAGCTCATGTCCGGCACCTACGAGACGCCCCTGGGGGAGATCGCGTTCACGCCGTCACCCGGCGGCGAGATCAACCAGAAGTACTCCTACATGGCGTGGGTGAGGATGGGCGCCGACGGAGCCAGCGGCCGCTTCGTCTACTGGAGGTAGGCGGGCGGGCGGCTACTTGATCGCGCCGACAGTAAAGCCAGCGATGAAACGGTCGAGGAAGAAGCTGTAGATCAGGGCCAGCGGTACGCTCGTGATCAGACAGGCGGCCATCAAGGAACCCCAATAGTAGACGTCGCCGCGCACGAGGGCGACGGGCACGCCCACGCTGACCGTCATCCGTTCGACGGACGAGATGAAGGTGAGGCTGTAGACGAACTCCTGGACGGTCAGCGTCAGCGCGAAAATGATGATCGTCAGCAGCCCCGGCATCGCCAGCGGCAGCACGACGCGGCCGATGGCGCCCAGCCGGCTGCATCCGTCCACCATGGCGGATTCCTCGACCTCTTTCGGGAGTGTCTTGAAGAAGCCCATGAGCAGCCACGTGCAAAATGGCACCGTGAACGTCGGATAGATCAGGACGAGGGCCCCGAGCTGGTTCTGGAGCCCGAGCAGCGCCACGAGTCGCGAGAAGGGTATGAAGAGCAAGGTCGAGGGCACGAGGTAGGTCAGGAAGATCCCGATCGAGAGACGCTCGCCCCAGCGTCCGGTGAGCCGGGCCAGGCTGTAGGCGGCGGGCACGGCCAGCACGAGGGTGATGATGACCACAATGGCGCCGACCCAGAGCGTATTGAAGAGCCAGGTCAGATACAGGGTGTTCTGGAAGAGGATCCGGAGATGGATCAGCGTGGGCGCCGCGTTGAAGATGAAAGGATTGTGGGCCGTGTTCGAGGCGCCGACGTACAGGTCACTGTTCTGCTTGAAGGCGGTGATGACCATCCAGTAGAAGGGGAAGATGGCGAAGGCCGTGAAGGCCAGGATGACGGAGCGGTGAACCACCATCGCGAGCGCTTTTTGGACCGGGCCGCGCCGCATGCTACGCCACTTCGGCTTGCCGCGAGGTTCGCAGCATGAGGATTGCCATCACCACGAGGAGGGGGAGGAGGAAGACCGCGATGGAAGCGCCGCGCCCGACGTCTCCGCCCAGCACCCCTTCCTGGTACGCGAGGCTGGCCAGCACGTGCGTGCTGTTGTAGGGACCGCCGCGCGTGAGCAGGTAGACCACGTTCATGTCCGTGAAGGTGAAGACGGTGCCGAAAAGGATCGCGACGGTAAGAATCGGCAGCATCATCGGGATCGTGATCTGGAACGCCTTGGCGAAGGGACCCGCTCCATCGATGTCGGCGGCCTCGTGGACCTCCGCCGGGATCGAGGTCAGACCGGCGAGAAGGATCACGGTAGAGAATGGCAGGAGCCGCCACACGTGCACGGTGATGATGGCGGCCATGCCGAGGGTCGGGTCGCCCAGCCAGTAGTACCACTGGCCAGGTCCAAGCCAGCCCACCACCTTGAGCACCCAGTTGATGACGCTGAACGTCGAGTCGAAGATCCAGAGCCACCCCAGCGTCGCCAGCGAGATGGGAGCCGCCCACGGCATCAGGATAAGGAAGCGCACGAGGAGCTTGCCGCGGAAGTCCTTGAGGAGAGCACGCGCGATGACATTGCCGAAGACCATGACCAGCACCTGGGAGACGAACGTGAAGACGAACGTGTTCCAGAGCGCGCGCAGGAACACCGGATTCGCGACGACGTTCCTGAAGTTCTGCAGCCCCACGAAGGAGAAGTCGAGACTCCCGGCCGAGGAGTTGGTCAGGCTGAGGAAGAGCGCCAGTACGAAGGGGAGCGCGACCAGCAGGAAGATGTAGGCGAGGGCGGGGGCGAGCAGCAGCTTCCCCAGCCGGCGGTCGCGGGGCGAGAGTGTATCCGCGACCTTGAAGGGTACCGGGGTGCTGAGGGCTTCAGTGGCGTCCATGCTCCTGTCAAACGTTGGCCGGCAAGCGGCCCAACCGGATCCCGACGGGACCCACCTGCCGGCCAGGATGCGGTTGAGGACTCAGGTGGCTACTTGTCCTTCGGGCCTCCAGCCACCATGCCCTTCTTGCGCCACTTGTTGAAGATCTCCTTGGTGCGGGTGCTCGCTTCCGTCATGGCGTCCTTGGGCGACAGTGCTCCCGTGGCCGCCTTGGCGAACATGTCCGTGATGACGTAGGTGTCGAAGATTTCGCCCTCGGCCGGGTTGGCGAAGCCGGGGTAGCCGAGGTTGGTCGACCAGGGCAGGGCCTTCGCGAGCAGGGCCAGCTTGTCTGCCGGCTTGGACCCGAACGGGTCGTTGTTGCACTGCTTGGCGATCCACGCGGCGCCCGACTCGTACTTCTTGCTCATCAGGGTGCCGGAATCGGCGACGGCGCCGTAGAACGACGGGAAGTTGTACAGCTTGCTCGCCAGCATGGACTCGCGCGAGGCGTCGATGAGGCCGACGAGGAACTCCTTGGCGCTCTCCTGGCTCTTGGAGAACTTCCAGACGACATAGCCGCTCATCACGTGCTCGGAGGCCAGCATGATGCCCGCGGGCCCCTTGAGGGCGGGGACGAAGAAGTAGTTTTCGAGCACGGGCAGGTTATTGTCCTGGGCCGTCCGGTAGGCGGAGATGGAGTTCAGGATGTACGACGTCTCCTGGGCATTGAAGGCCTGGTTATTCGATGCCGCGTTCCAGGACAGCACGGCCTGCGTCATCCCGACCGAGTACAGCCGCTTCGCGTACTCGAGGGCATTGAGGGTCTCGGGAGAATTCAGGACCACGTTGCTGTCCTTGTCCTGGATGGAGCCGCCGTGGCACCACAGCATGTTCCGCACGGCCATGTTCGAATCGATGTCCTGGCTGAGCCCGATGCCGATCGGGATCTGCATCTGCGGGTACTTCTTCTTGATCTCGGGCGCCGCCTTGACGAGGTCTTCATAGGTCGCCGGCCCGTTCGGCTGGCCGATATCGGTCCAGATCTTCTTGTGGTAGTTGCCGGGGTCGGGCACCCACATGTCCGAGACGGCGAACTGCTTCTTGGTGAACGGGTTGTAGGTGCTGCGCTGGGCGAGCTCCACCGACTTGCCGTACTTCTTGTCGAGCGTGGCGACCACGTCCTTGAGGTCGACGACGTGCTCCTCGAAGGCGCTCCCGAGACCGATGAACATGTGGATGTCGTGGCCCGACTGAGCGGCCACCTCGGCGGTGGCACGCGGGACGACGTCGGCGAAGCCCACATGATCCACCGTCACCTCGATACCGTGCTTGGCGCCCCACTCTTTCGCAAACGGGTCGAACCACTTGTCGTAGGCGGGGACGAAGTGGCTCCACTGGAGGATCTTCAGCGTTTTGTCCGCGGCGCCTGCGCCGCGCGTGAAGACCGTCGGCCCGGAGGCGGCCGCCGCCACACCCGCGGCGACGAGCTTTCCCCCCTTGAGAATGAACTGGCGACGAGTCTCCATACCCACCTCCATTGGTGTGTGTAGGACCCAAATCAGGATTTGGATTAATTCAGCGGAGCCAAGAATATCACAAGTTTATGTCCGGGCCGCCCATGCTATCCTACGGCCCCGTGAGCGGCCATTCGGGTACATTCTTCGAGGACCTCGCCGTCGGTCAGGAATTCACCTCTCCCGGGCGGACCGTCACCGAGGCCGACATCGTGATCTTCGCCGGGCTTTCCGGTGACTACAATGTGCTCCATACCGACGCGGAGCACATGAAGACCTCCATCTTCGGGGAGCGCATCGCCCACGGCCTTCTCGGCCTCAGCATCGAGCAGGGCCTCGCCACTCGCGGCGAGCCGGCGGCCGCCCACGGCGTGCTCAGCGGGCTCAAGTGGAAGTTCAAGGGACCGATCAAGATCGGGGACACCGTCCACGTTCGCTCCCGCATCACCGCCAAGAAGGACGGGCCCGACGCGAGCCGGGGTCTCGTCGCCGTCGAGCGGCAGCTCGTCAATCAGCTCGGGGAGGTGGTGCAGGAGGGAGAGACGGAACACGCCGTGGAGCGACGGCCAGAATGAAGGAGGCGGCCGCCGCGCCCGTTCAATGCTTCTTCGAGGACGTCGAGGTGAATGTCCCCCTCGAGACACCGGGCATCACCCTCACCCGGGCGCACGTGACGCTCTTCACGGGGATCACCGGGGAAGCTGGTCAGGCCGATGCGGACACCGTGCCGAGCCTCCTGCCGTTGTGTCTCTCCTCGGGCCTCGGCTGGCGGGTGCCGCGGCCTCCGCTCGCCGTGCTGGCCTTCATGGGATTCGAATGGCGGTTCCTCGCCTCCCTCCGCGTCGGCGACACCATTCACAGCGTGTCGCGCACCCTGACCAAACGGAACATGCGAGATGCCGGGGTGGTGATCGAAGAGCGGAAAATCGTCAACCAGCGCGAGGAGACCGTGCAGGCGGGAAAGCTCACGCTCCTCGTGGCGCGGCGGCCCGAGACATGAGCGGGTCGCCGCGTCGGGTCCTCATTCTCACCGCTTCGTACGGCTCCGGGCATACCCGCGCCGCCCGCATCCTCGCCGACGAGTTCCGCCGGGCGGGCGCGCTCCCCGCCGTGGTGGACCACTTCCGCGATCTCGTTCATCCGGCCTTCGATCGCTGGAGCCGCGCCCTCTATTACGGAATACTCCATCGGGCCCCCGCGGTCTGGGGCGGGGCGTACTGGCTGGGCGACCGGATCAACGTGGGGTCGCCGCTCCTCCTCGGCTTCAACCACGTGGGGGCGCGGAACCTCCGCCAGATGCTGCGCACGCATCACTACGACCAGGTGGTGTCCGTGCAGCCCACCCCCGCGGGGGCGCTGTCCTTCCTGCGCTCGCGCGGCGAGCGGACCCCGCCGCACACCACTGTCTTCACCGACTTCGTCGCCCACACCCAGTGGATTCATCCGCACGTCGATCGGTACTGTGTGCCCTCCGAAGAGATCTCCCACGAGCTCACGGCGCGCGGCCTGCCGCGCGAGAGCGTGGTGGTGACCGGTATACCGGTGGCGCCCGAGTTCCTCGAGCAGCCCGACCGGGCGGCCGCGCGCCTCTCTCTCGGTCTCTCGCCCCGGCTCCCTGTCCTCCTCTTCATGGACGGGTCGGGAGGCGGCTTCGGGCGTCTCGAGGAGGCGGCGCGGGCCGTGCTCGCCATGGAGCAACCCTTCCAGGCCGTATTCGTGGTGGGCCACAGCCGCGCGCTCGAGGCACGGCTGAAGCGCCTGGTGGCTGGACACGAGCAGCGGATCAAAGTCTTCGGCTTCGTGGATCACGTGCGCGCCATGATGGCGGCCGCCGATATCCTGGTGACGAAGGCGGGCGGGCTCACCCTCGCGGAAGCGCTGGCCGCCGAGCTGCCGGTGATCTGCTTCGGCTCGCTCCCCGGCCAGGAGGCGCGGAACGAGCGCTTTGCCGCCATGGCGGGCGTGGGCCTGGTGGCGGGATCGGGCGCTCAGCTTCAGCGGGTGATCGCTGCGACCCTGAGGGATCCCGGCCTCCTGAAGAGCATTCGTGACCGGATCCGGCTCTACCGTCGTGTCCACGCCGCGGAAGAGATCGTGGACCTCGTCCTCGGCGACCGGAGGCTTGCCCGCGAGCGGGCGTCGTGAGCGCCGCCGAGGGCCTCCTCGCCGTTCCCGCCGTGTGGGCCGCCTACGCCTGGGGCTCGCAGGCCTTGACCCTCGGCTGCGTGTGGCGTGGCTCGCGTGAGGGCCGCAGGGTCTCCCTCACCTTCGACGACGGCCCCGATCCCGACGCGACGCCGCGAGTGCTCGACATCCTGGCCGCTCACCGAGTCACCGCGACCTTCTTCCTGATCGGGGAACGGGCGGCGAGAAACCGGACCCTCGTGCGGCGCATCGTGGACTCCGGTCACGATCTGGGCAACCACGGCTGGAGCCACCAGAGCCTGTGGCTGGCCGGGCCTCGGCGGACGGTCGACGAGGTGAGGCGCAGCTACGAGACCATCGCCGCCATCGCCGGAGCGCCGCCGCGCTTCTTCAGGCCGCCCTGGGGCATGACCAATCTCGCGCTCTTTCCTGTCTTGAAAAAGCTCGGCACGCCCTGCGTCCTCTGGACCGTGCAAACCGAGGGACGACGGCCCGCTCCCGCGCCGGTGCAGGTGAGCCGCGCGCTTCGTCGCGCTCGACCCGGAGCCATATTCGATCTCCACGACGCGGACGGCGTGCCGGGGGCGGGTGAGCGGCTCGTGGCGGCGCTCCCCTCCATGATCCAGGGCCTCAGAGCTGACGGTTACGCGCTGGCTCCGCTCCGCGACCTGCTGTAGAATCCTCGAACCGCAACCCGACGACTCGAGCATTCACGACAAGGGAGTCCAGTGATGGCCATTGATCCGCGCCACAAGAGCCGCGTCCTCCTCGAAGGTCCCGACCGCGCCCCCGCCCGCGCCATGATGAAGGCCGTGGGGTTCTCCGACGAGGACCTCGTCCGCCCGCAGATCGGCGTGGCCCATAGCTGGATCGGAACCATGCCGTGCAACTGGAATCACCGGAAGCTCGCCGAGAAGGTGATGCAGGGGGTGCGGGCGGGCGGGGGCACGCCCATCGAGGTCAACACCATCTCGATCACCGACGGCATCACCATGGGCACCGAGGGCATGAAGGGCTCCCTGATCAGCCGCGAGGTGATCGCGGATTCCGTGGAGCTGGTGGCGCGCAGTCACATGTTCGACGGCATCGTCACCATCTCAGGCTGCGACAAGACCATTCCCGCCATGACCATGGTGCTGGGGCGGCTGAACATTCCCGGTCTCATGCTCTACTGCGGCTCCATCATGTTCGGACGCTGCGCGGGCGCCGAGGGCGCCTTTGCCAACCGCAACCTGACCATCCAGGACGTGTTCGAGGCCCTCGGCGCCTACAACGCCGGGAAGATCTCGCTCGAGGAATTCAAGGACGTGGAGGACCACGCCTGCCCCGGGGCGGGAGCCTGTGGCGGCCAGTTCACCGCCAACACCATGGCCACCGCCTACGAGATGCTCGGCATGTCGCCCATGGGCTGGAACGGCATCCCGGCCATCGACCCGCGCAAGGACGAGATCGCCTTCGAGAGCGGCAAGCTCGTCATGGAGCTGGTGGGCAAGGGCATCACCCCTCGCTCCCTGGTGACGCGCCGGAGCTTCGAGAATGCCATCACCGGCGTGCTCGCCACGGGCGGATCCACCAATGCCGTGCTCCACCTGCCCGCCACGGCCAAGGACTTCGGCATCAAGCTGTCCATCGACGACTTCGACCGCCTCTCGAAGAAGACGCCCGTGGTCGCCGATCTCAAGCCCTGGGGCACCTACACCGCCCCCGAGATGCACGAAGCAGGTGGCATGGCCGTGGTGGGCAAGCGCCTGGTCGAGGCGGGGCTGATCCATGTCAACGAGAAAACCGTGACGGGGCGGACCATCGGAGCGGAGATTGCGGCCGCCTCTGAGCCTGCCGGCCAGCAGGTGATCAAGCCGCTCAAGCAGGCCCTCAAACCGACCGGCGGCATCCTGATCCTTCGTGGCAATCTCGCCCCGGGAGGCTGCGTGATCAAGCTCTCGGGGCAGACCAAGTACGAGCACCGGGGCCCCGCGCGCGTTTTCGAGCGCGAGGAGGGTGCCTTCAAGGCCATCAAGGAAGGCAAGATCAAGCCCAATGACGTCATCGTCATCCGTTACGAAGGGCCCAAGGGCGGCCCGGGCATGCGCGAGATGCTCCACGTGACGGGTGCGCTTCAGGGGGCGGGCCTTGGCGACTCCGTAGCGCTGATGACCGACGGGCGCTTCTCCGGGGCCAGTCACGGCTTCGTGATGGCTCACATCGTCCCCGAAGCGGCGGAGCGCGGGCCCATCGCCGCCGTGCGGAGCGGCGACATGATCCACATCGACGTCAAGAAGCGGCGCCTCGACGTCGAAATCTCCGCGGCCGAGATGAAGAAGCGGCTCGCCAAGTGGAAGGCGCCCAAGCCCCGCTATACGAGCGGGGTCTTTCACAAGTACGCCATCACAGTGACCAACGCCTCCGAGGGCGCGGTGACCGGCTGATCTCGCCGCCGGGGTCATTCGACCGCGGGTAGGGGCTCGTTCCCGAGACGTGTGATGGCGCTCCTCTCCGGCTTGGCGGAATTGCGTGGGCGGGTGGCGGGAACGCCCGGCCGTCTCGAGAAGCGCCGGCTTGTCGCGGCGTATCTGCGCGAGCTCTCGCCCGAGGATTTGCCCCGCGCCGTGACCTTTCTGAGCGGCCGCGCCTTTGCCGTCTCCGACCCGCGGGTGCTGAATGTGCGGGCGCTGCCCGCCCCGGCATCGAGCGAATCGGCTCCTGCTTCGCTCACGCTCGCGGGTGGCCGAGGCAAGCGGCCCGGGGTCGCGTCGTCTCCGCGAGTCTCGCCTTCAGGAGCTGGCCGAGGGGGCCTCCCAGACCGAGCACGACCTCCTCCAGCGCATCATCTACGGCGAGATGCGCATGGGGCTGTCGGAAGGTCTCGTGCTCGAGGCCATCGCGGAAGCGGCCGGGGTTGTCCCGGCCGCGGTGAGGCGCGCCGCCCTCGTCACAGGCGACGTCACCACGGTGGCCACCCTTGCCCTCGTCGAAGGAGCGGAGGCGCTGTCGGCCGCGCAGCCGCGCGTGTTCGTACCCCTCCTGCCCATGCTCGCCGAACTCGCGGATGACGTTGGCGAGGCGCTGGTCGCCCATGGCGGAGCCTCCGCCCTGGAGTACAAGTACGACGGCGCGCGCATCCAGCTTCACGGTGATGGCGAGCGCGTGGCCATCTGGAGCCGCCGCCTCTCGGACGTGACGCAGAGCCTGCCCGACATCGTCGAGATCGCCCGCCGGGACTTGGGCGCTCCCCCCTTTGTTCTCGATGGAGAGGTCGTGGCGCTCGACGCGGCCGGCCGTCCCCTGCCGTTCCAGGAGCTGATGCGCCGCTTCCGTCGTATCCGCGGCGTGGAAGCGGCCACGAGTGTGTTGCCTCTCACCCTGCATCTCTTCGACTGCCTCATGGCCGAGGGGCGCTCGCTCCTCGACGAGCCCTACACGCGGCGCTGGGAAGCGCTCGAGCGGGTAGCGGGAGGGCGCTGGCTGGCCGAGCGCGCACTCATCTCGTCCGCGGCCGAGGCGGAAGCCTTCATGGCCCGCGCGATCGAGGCCGGCCATGAGGGCGTCATGGCCAAGGATCCGCGAAGTTCCTATGAGCCCGGCGGGAGAGGGAAGCGATGGTTCAAGCTCAAGACGGCCCTCAGCGTGGACTGCGTGATCGTGGCCGCCGACCGCGGCTCGGGCCGCCGCATGGGCTGGCTCTCCAACTATCACCTGGCCGTGCGCGACGGCGCGGGCTGGGCGGAGGTGGGCAAGACCTTCAAGGGGCTGACCGATCGAGAATTCGCGGAGATGACCGAGCGGCTGCAGGCTTTGGCCTCGAGCGATGATGGCTACACGGTGCGGGTGCGCCCCGAGGTCGTCGTCGAGGTGGAGTACAACGAAATTCAGAAGAGCCCGACCTATCCTTCGGGAATGGCGCTACGCTTCGCCCGCATCGCCCGCCTCCGCGAGGACAAGGGCCCCGCCGAGGCGACCACCGTCGAGGAGCTCCGGCACCTCTACGAGGGGCAGTTCGCTACCAGGGGCCGCGCCTAGTCAGCTTCCCGTTTCGGGCACGGTCATGACTTCAAGCAGATGACCGTTCGGGTCCTCGAAGTAGAAGCCACGACCGCCCCGGCGGGTATTGATCTTGCCGTCGGTATGGCTATCCGGCTCGCTGCCATAAGGGAGCGCCTTGGCCTTCACCCGGCTGAAAATGGCTTCGAACTCCTTGTCGCCGACGTGAAACGCGTAGTGCAGGCTCAGGCCGCTCCCAGGCTCGAGGGCAGGATCTCCCCAGGCGTCCGGGTCGTCGGCGAAGTCAAAGGTGAGGGCCTTATTGACCTGCACCTGGGCGAAGTAGCCGCGGCCCGGCTTGACCTTCAAGCCGAAGATCTCGGCGAAGAAGCGGGCCGAAGCCACCTTGTCCTTGGCGGGCACGATCGTGTGATCCAGTCGAATCGTCATGATCCACCTCCGGGGCGTGTGCCCTTCGGACGTCTGCCTTCCCGCTGGGGATTCCAGGGGGATCGAGAACGCTCGGGCTCCATGCTCCGCCTCTGTGGGATTGGGCAACCCTACGTTAGAATGAGCATATGACGTCCCCCGCCGCATCTCCCATACTCGCCCGCGCCTTCGCGGAGCGCATCCTGGTCTTCGACGGGGCCATGGGCACCATGATCCAGGCGCGGGATCTTTCCGCCGAGGATTTCGGCGGGGCACATCTCGAAGGGTGTAACGAAGGCCTCAATCTCACCCGGCCCGATGTCATCAAAGAGATTCACGAGGCCTACCTCGATGCCGGTGCCGACTGCATCTCTACCAATACCTTCGGGTGTGCTCCCTATGTACTTTCCGAATATGGCTTAGCCGGCCAGTGCCATGACATCGTTCTGGCGGCGGCACGCCTCGCCAGAGCCGCCGCGAACAGTCGGTCTACCGCCGTGCGACGGCGCTTCGTGCTGGGTGCGATGGGGCCGGGCACTCGAACCATCACGGTTACGGGCGGCGTCACCTTCGACGAGGTCCTCGACGCCTACTATCGCCAGGCCCGCGCGCTGATCGAAGGGGGCGTGGACGCCCTGCTCCTCGAAACCTGCCAGGACACGCTGAACGTCAAGGCGGCCGCTATCGGTGTCCAGCGTGCCCTGACCGAGGCGGGCCGCACTCTGCCCCTCATGGTCAGCGGCACCATCGAGCCCATGGGCACCATGCTCGCAGGGCAGGGGGTCGACGCGCTGTATGCCTCGCTCGAGCATCTCGACCTCTTCTCGGTGGGACTCAACTGCGCGACCGGTCCCGAGTTCATGACCGATCACCTGCGCTCGCTTGGCGAGATCGCCACCTGTTTCGTCACGGTGTATCCGAACGCGGGCCTGCCCGACGACCGGGGACGCTACGAGGAAACGCCGGAAAGCCTGGCCCTGAAGACTCGGCGTTTCGTCGAGGAAGGGTGGGTCAATGCCATCGGCGGATGCTGCGGGACGACCCCCGCGCATATCGCCGCCCTTTCGCGTCTGGCCGAGGGGCGTCCTCCGCGTCGGCCCGCCACGACCCGCGCGGCGGCGGTGAGCGGCATCGAGGCGCTCTATCCCACGGACGACAACCGGCCCATCCTCGTGGGAGAGCGCACCAACGTGATCGGCTCGCGCCGGTTCAAGGACCTCATCGTCGAGGAGAAGTTCGAAGAGGGGGCGGAGATCGGCCGCGCCCAGGTCAAGGGCGGCGCCCAGGTGCTCGACGCCTGCCTCGCCAATCCCGATCGCGACGAGCACGCCGACATGGACCGCTTCATGGACCAGGTCACCCGCAAGGTCAAGGTGCCGCTCATGATCGACTCGACGGACGCGGCGGTGATCGAGAGCGCGCTCCGGGCCTGCCAGGGCAAGGCCATCGTCAACTCCATCAACCTCGAGGATGGCGAAGACCGCTTCGAAAAGGTCGTCCCGCTCCTCAAGAAGTACGGCGGGGCGGTGGTGGTCGGGTGCATCGACGAGAACAAGCAGCAGGGAATGGCGGTGACGCGCGCCCGCAAGCTCGCGGTGGCCGAGCGTTCCCATGCCCTGCTCACCGAGAAGTACGGGCTGCCGGCGCGCGACTTGATCTTCGACGCCCTCGTCTTCCCCGTGGGTACCGGCGACGCGAACTACATCGGCTCGGCCGTGGAGACCATCGAGGGTATCCGGGCCATCAAGGCGCGCTTCCCCGAGTGCAAGACCATCCTCGGCATCTCGAACGTGTCCTTCGGGCTGCCCCCGGCGGGCCGGGAAGTGCTGAACGCCGTTTTCCTCTATCAGTGCACCAAGGCCGGTCTCGACTACGCTATCGTCAACTCGGAGAAGCTCGAGCGCTATGCCTCCATTTCCGAGGAGGAGCGGGGTCTGGCCGAGGACCTGATCTACTGGCGCGGGTCCGATCCGGTGGCCGCCTTCGCCGCCCATTTCCGCGGCCGGAAGAAAGAGGCGAAGAGCAGCGTGGCCCTGCCCCTGGACGAGCGGCTGGCCCGCTGTATCGTCGAGGGCTCGAAAGAGGGACTGATCGAGGATCTCGATCTGAAGCTCAAGGAGGCGGGGCCGCTCGCCATCATCAACGGCCCTCTCATGAAGGGCATGGAGGAAGTCGGGCGCCTCTTCAACGACAATCAGCTCATCGTAGCCGAGGTGCTCCAGTCCGCCGAAGCCATGAAAGCCGCCGTGGGCCACCTCGAAACCTTCATGGAGAAGGACGAGAGCTCGACGCGGGCGACCCTGGTGCTGGCCACCGTCAAGGGCGACGTCCACGACATCGGCAAGAACCTCGTCGAGATCGTGCTCAAGAACAACGGCTACCGGATCATCAACCTCGGCATCAAGGTGCCCCCGGAGGACCTGATCGCCGCCTACCATCAGCACAAGCCGGACGCCTTCGGCCTCTCGGGGCTCCTCGTCAAATCGGCGCAGCAGATGGTCACGACGGCCGAAGACCTGCGGGCGGCCGGGATCGACATCCCGCTGTTCGTCGGCGGAGCGGCGTTGACGCGCAAGTTCACCGCCACCCGCATCTCCGTCGAATACGGCGGGCCCACCATCTACGCCAAGGACGCCATGGACGGGCTCGACCTCGCCAACCGGCTGTTCGGCGCCACCACGCGCGAGGCCATGCTCGACAAGCTCCGCATCGAGCAGGATGGGCTGCGCGCGGGAGCCGCCGCGGCCGCCACCGCCGAGGCTGCACCGGCCAGCGCCGTTGGCGTGCGCTCGGCCGTCTCGCCGACGGTGCCGATACCTAGGCCGCCGGATCTCGATCCCCACGTCCTGCGGCGCGTCCCCCTCGCGCACATCTATCCCTATCTCAATCTCCAGATGCTCCTGGGCAAGCACCTGGGCGTCAAGGGCTCGATCCAGCGCCTCCTCGCCGAGGGCGATGCCAAGACTCTCGAGATCAAAGCGGTGATCGAGGAGCTCGAGCGGCAGTCGGCCGAGCACGGATGGCTCGAGGCCAACGCGGTCTATCGCTTCTTCGAGGCCCGCTCTTCCGGCGATGATCTCGTTCTCTACCGCGAGGGGCGGGAAGCGGCGCGCTTCCACTTTCCCCGGCAGCGCGACGGAGAGCGTCTCTGCCTCTCCGACTACGTGCGCGACGTCGCTTCGGTGGAGCCCGACTACGTGGCCATGTTCGCCGTCACGTGCGGAGCCGGGGTGCGAGAGCTGGCGGAGCGGTGGAAGGAGGAAGGCCAGTACCTCCGCTCCCATGCCATCCAGGCCCTCGCCATCGAGATGGCGGAGGCGCTGGCCGAGATGCTCCACGCCAGATTGCGCACCCAATGGGGCTTCCCGGATCCGCCGGGTACCGCGATGGAAGACAGGCTCAAGGCGCGCTATCGCGGGCTCCGCGTGTCTTTCGGCTACCCCGCCTGTCCCAATCTCGCTGACCAGCGCATCCTCTTCGACCTGCTGGATCCGGCGCAGATCGGACTCGGGCTGACCGAGGGCTTCATGATGGATCCCGAGGCCTCCGTCTCGGCGCTGGTCTTCCACCACCCCGAGGCCAAGTACTTCAAGGCCGAGTAGCGTGTCGCTTTCGCCGCGCTTCCTCGCCTTGCTCGCGGCCGAGGGGCTGGAAGGCAAGCGCGCCCTCGATGTCGGCTGTGGAACAGGGCGACTGACGCTCTGGCTCGCGCCGCGAGTCAAGCACGTCGTCGGACTCGACCGCGATGCCCTCGCCCTTGCCGAGGCGCGACGGCTGGCCGCCGCCGCCGGCCTCGCCGGCGTCGAGTTCCACGAGGCAGACGTGGAGCGAGAGGAATACGGCCGCTGGGAGCCGGATCTCATCACCGCGCACCTCTGCGCCTCCGATGCCATCATCGAACGGGCCGGCCGGGCTCTCGCACCCGGGCACTGCCTCGCCATGGTCGCCTTCCACGTGGACCAGTGGCGAGAGACGGGCAAAGTCTCTCGCTTCGCCTACCACGAATCGCGGATGGAGCGCTCCCTGCGCTCGGGCGGCTTTGTCCCCGAGGCGATCGAGGTCGAGTTGGACGTCATGCGCTTCGGCTCCGTCGAGGAGGGGCTCGCCGCCGCGGTGGGCCTGGAGGACAGGTGGCGCTCCGACGGCCGCTGGTTCCGCTACATCGCCTTTCTCGAGGAAGGCGGCCGCACGCTGACGCGCGCGCATCTCATCGTCAAGGCCCGCAAGTCGTGACCTTCGTCTCCGCGACGCTGACCCAATCGGTGAAGGCGCGGGCTCTCGAGCTCGGGTTCGATCGCGTGGCCATCGGCCCGGCCGCGCCTCCCGAGCACGGGCCGGCGTTCCGTCGCTGGGTCGCGGCCGGCTACGCCGCCACCATGGACTATCTCGGCCGCCGCGAGGGGGAGCGATTGGATCCCGCCCGCGTGCTTCCCGGCGCCCGCTCTGTCGTCTGTGTCGCCCTGAACTACTATCAGGGTGAGCCGGCCAGCGATCCTTCGTGGTCTCCGGTGGCCCGCTACGCGTGGGGGCGCGACTACCATTCCGTGATGACCCCGCGCCTCCGCGACCTCGCTGCGCATCTGGCCGAGGCGGGCGGGGCCGCGAGCAAAGGCTACGTCGACACGGGGCCGGTCCTCGAACGGGATCTGGCGGCCCGGGCCGGCCTGGGCTGGATCGGCAAGAACACGATGCTGCTCCACCCCGAGCTCGGCTCCTGGTTCTTCATCGGCGCCCTCCTGACCACGGCCGCGCTCGATTTCGACGACCCCCTGGTCGATCGCTGCGGTAGCTGTCGCGCCTGTCTCGACGCCTGCCCCACCCAGGCCTTCGTGGCGCCCTATGTGCTCGACGCGCGGCGCTGCATCTCCTATCTCACCATCGAGCATCGCGGCGCCATCGACCCTGCGCTCGAAGGCGAGCTCGGCCCATGGCAATTCGGCTGCGACATCTGCCAGAGCGTCTGTCCGTGGAACAGGAAAGCGCCTCCCACGCGCGAGCCGTCGTTCCTCCCGTCGACGCCATACCCCGGAGCCGAGGGGTTACTCCAGATGAGCGACGAGGAGCTGCGTATCCGGTTTCGAGGCAGCGCCCTATCGCGCGCGAAGCCGGCGGGGCTCAGGCGCAATGCCACTATCGCGCGCGCGAAGGCGGCCGGGGCGCCGCGCGGAACGGCGTGAGCGAGCCCGGCGCATTGATCTCCGCGGTCACGGTCTTCTGCGGCTCGAGCGACGTGGTGGACGCCAAGTACTTCATGGCGGCCGCCGAACTGGGCGAGAAGATGGCGAGGCGAGGGTGGCGGCTCGTGTACGGGGGTGGACGAGTGGGCCTCATGGGTGCCCTGTCGCGCTCCGTGCTCGAGCACGGCGGGCATGTCACGGGGGTGATCCCTCGCGCCCTCCTCGACCTTGGGGTGGGCGAGACGAAAGTGAGCGAGCTCGTGGTCACCGACGGTCTGCGTGATCGCAAGGCCATCATGGACGAGCGAGGCGACGCCTTCGTGGCCCTCCCCGGCGGAATCGGGACGCTCGAAGAAGTGCTCGAGGCGCTGACTCTCAAGCAGCTCGGATATCACAGGAAGGCCATCGCCGTGCTCGATCTCGATGGCTTCTTCGATCCGCTGTGGACGCAGTTCCAACAGGGGGTGGACGCCGGCTTTATCAAGCCCGAATTCCTGGACCTTTGGTATCCTGCTCGCGACGTGGATGCATTGCTCCGATACCTCGATGCCTACGTGCCGCACCCCTATGGACCGAAGTGGACCGATCGCCGCCCCGACCGTATCCCGGACTAACTTCACGAGGAGATCGCGCATGAGAAGCGGTGCCGGCCGTGTGGCCTGCGGCGTCATCGGAATGGTGCTGGCTACCTGGTGGCCGGGAGCTGGTGTGGTCTCGGCGGCGGCCATCCGTGGCGTGGTCGTCAACGCCGGACCCGCTCCCGAGCGCAAGCAGATTCCCATCAACATCGACCAGTACGTCTGTGGGAAGGGCAGGGAAAGCGAGGACGTGGTCGTGGGAGCGAACCGTGGCATCCGCTGGGCGGTGGTCTCTCTGCAGACGCCCCCCGCGGGTACCCGCGCCGAGCCGCCCGCCAAGCCCGTACAGATGGACCAGCAGCAGTGTGTCTACATTCCGCGCGTGGTCGTGGTCCCCGTCGGGGGAACGGTGGAGTTTCTGAACAGCGACCGGCTGCTTCACAATCTGCACAGCGCGAGCAGCGAGAACCCGACCTTCAATCGCACCCAGCCCAAGGGGCGAACCATCCCCGTCGTCTTCAAGAAGCCGGAGACCGTGCGGATCGACTGCGACCTGCACTCCTGGATGCGGGCGTGGGTCGTGGTGGCCGAGCATCCTTTCTACACGGTGACGGGGGCCAACGGCGAGTTCGTGCTCGACAATGTGCCGCCGGGTAAGTACACCCTCAGGATCTGGCAGGAGACGCTGGGCGCTGTCGCCCGCGAGGTCACGGTGGGCGACAGCGACACCACCGGGGTTACGGTCGAGATGGGGAAGAAGTAGCCGGGATCAAGGGGTGACGGCGATGGGCTTGGTCGCTTGCCAGGCTGCGGAGTGGGTCGGCTCCTCCACGGCGCGCAGCACGCCCCCCTCGTCGAGGGCGATGGTGAAGGTCACCTTGGGGAAGGAAAAGACCGGGTGGAGATACACCCGGGAGATCTCCGCGGTATTGATGTAGAGGGCGATGTAGCGGACGAAGTGCTCTCCCAGCGACGGATGATCCCCGCCCTCTCCCACGCTGATGGTCACGTCGAACCATTGCCCGCGCTTGACGCTGGCCGGGGCCACGATCTTCGGGGTGTGTTTCGGGTCGGCCGCGCTCCGAAGCTCCTTGTACTCGGGTGTGAACTGATCTTCCTGGCCCGCCCGCGTGCCCGGGGCCGCCGCGGAGACGGTGAGGGTTGCGACGGCTCCCACGGTAATCCAGCGGCCGGCTCTGCTCATGGCTCTCTCCCTCCGTGGGTCGGGTCTCACGCGTCGCCCGCCATCTTGCGAATGGTGTCGAGGAGCTGTCGCGGGCTGTAGGGCTTGGCGAGGTAGGCCGAGGCGCCCGCCTCCATGGCCTTCTTGTCGTCGCCGGAGAGCGCGAACGAGGTGACGACGATGATCGGGATCTTCGCCGTCTTGGGATGGGCGCGAATGGCGCGGGTGGCGTCGAGGCCGGAGAGCTTGGGGAGCTGGACGTCCATGACGATCACGTCCGGCATGTCGCGCCGGGCCGCTGCCACGCCCGCCTCCCCGTCGTGGGCCTCGAGCAGGTCGTACGGCTGGCGGGCGAGGAGATCCCGGACGATCTTCCGGTTGAACTCGTTGTCTTCGATGAGGAGGATTTTCTTCTGGCTCATGCGACCTCCGATGGCTCGGCCGCGCGCAGGGGTATGGCGAAGTGGAAGGTCGAGCCGCGTCCGGGCTCGCTCTCGACCCAGATGTGTCCTCCGTGGAGCTCGACGAAGGTCTTGGTGATGCTGAGCCCGAGCCCGGTCCCGCCGAACTCCCGGCTGATGCTGGCATCGACCTGTCGGAACTCACCGAAGATCTGGTCGAGCTGGTTGGCGGGGATGCCGATCCCCGTGTCCGCGACACTGTAGACGATCTCGTCGCCGTCACGGCGCGCGTGGATGGCCACGCGGCCCTGTTTGGTGAACTTGAGGGCGTTGCCCACGAGGTTGGTCAGGCACTGGGTGATGC